>Ga0256841_1000208_pt1 | contig 64665 bp, 60 predicted proteins | sample 356308metaG_FD_185971 | JGI IMG/M metagenome (GOLD analysis project Ga0256841, IMG submission 185971) | Hydrothermal vent microbial communities from Mid Atlantic Ridge, Atlantic Ocean - 356-308 | ecosystem: Environmental > Aquatic > Marine > Hydrothermal vents | place: Atlantic Ocean: Mid... | reverse complement strand
TTCCTTGTCGTCTCTGGCCCGAGGTGAGCCATGTCCTCCGTGATCGACCTGTACGAACGCCTGTCCACGGCGGAAGACGAGAAGGCCCGCGCGCGCATCGTGGCGGAGGCCTTCGAGGCCCTGGAGTCCCGTTATCCCCACCTCTCCGAGACCGCCACGCGGACGGACCTGAGCGAGACCGAGCTGCGCCTGACCAAAGAGATCGAGCAGGTACGGGCGGAGACCGAGAAGGTACGGGCCGATCTGAGCGAGACCGAGCTGCGCCTGACCAAAGAGATCGAGCAGGTACGGGCCGATCTCAAGGTGGATATCGAGCAGGTACGGGCAGACCTGAAGGTAGAGATCGAGCAGGTACGGGTAGAGGTGGAGAAGGTGCGCGGGGATGTGCGGGTGGAGATCGCCCGCAGTCATGCGGCCTGGTTGAAATGGAGTTTCCTGTTCTGGCTGACCCAGTTCAGCGCCATCCTCCTGCTGTTGTGGCGGGTGTGGCCGCAAGGCTGAAGTCTCCCAATTAGTAGCCTGGATGGAACGCAGCGGAAGCCCGGGTTGCGACGCGGCAGGCATTGGCGATGCTGTCGCCCGTCCGGCTTATGGATATACCCGTCGCACGTGAATATCTCCGTCCTTCGGTCCGTAGACGGCACTTCCCTGTGCCACTCCTCGCTACCTCGCTACTGCGGCCGCCGCTACGGCAACGGCGGGATGCGCTATCGCTTTCCCGCCCTACAGGCTGTGTGGATCGGCGGCATGGCTTCATAGCGGTAAGGTGTCGCCGTGAGCGTATGAATGCCCCTGCGCCGGGTCTCCGTGGCCCAGGAGTAAAGTTTCTTGCCGGGTCTCCCAGCTTGCTGCTAGAATTACCCAGTACCGAACTGGGTAATCAGCCAAGGGTAAGAACAATGAGACTCTCCACCAAAGGCCGTTATGCGGTCACTGCCATGCTCGACCTGGCCCTGCACGGGGGCGATCGGGCGGTTACCCTCGCAGAGATATCCGTCAATCAGGGCATCTCCCTTTCCTATCTGGAACAACTCTTCGCCGCCCTGCGCGGCAAGCAACTGGTGCGTGGAGTGCGCGGCCCCGGCGGGGGATACTATCTGGCCAAGGACGCGGAGGATATCTCCATCTCCGACATCATCTGCGCCGTAGACGAATGGGTCGAGTTCACCCGCTGCGGTGGACGCAAGGACTGCCAGGAAGGCAAACGCTGTCTCACCCATGCGCTGTGGAACTCGCTCAGCCGCGAGATCTTCGAGTTTCTCTCCGGCATCAGCCTGGCCGATGTCGTCCAACGCGGCCTGACCGGAGACGACGAGGCGCTGGACTCCCTGGCGCAACCAAAAGATGTACTTGAGGCCAAGGCGGCCTGAGCCAGCTCCTGGCCTGCCCCCTTCATCCGTGCCCCGCGCAAGGCGAGTTCACAGCCTCACTGTCTCGCTCTCTATATAGCATTTGGCGGAAAATCCCCTCCCTGGGTCTTTCCGCCGTCGGAAGGGGCGGTCTTCCGCATCCTCCCTTTTCTCAACCGCGGCTCGCGATGGGAACATGCCGGGGCCGGCCTGCCCCAGACCCTGCCCAAACGAAGTTTTCGTTTGGGCAGGGTGTCGGCACTGACATGGGAACGGTTGCAACCGTGGGCCGGCGCCGCCGCTCTGCGCAGGAGTCGTCGTGGCTGAACCAGGCAGGCCCTCTCTACATAGGTGTTGTTTTCATGGAATGCTCAAGGAAAAACACAGAATGAACTCGGACTGGTTGGAACAATTCCTGAAGCGCGATTCCTCCAGCGGCATCGTCCTGGTGGTTGCCGCCATCATCGCCCTGGTGGTGAAGAACTCCGCGCTGTCTCCCTGGTACGATGCCCTGCTGCAAGTCCCCGTGGAGGTGCGCATAGGCGCCTTGGAGATCGCCAAGCCCCTGCTGTTGTGGATCAACGACGGTCTGATGGCCGTATTCTTTCTCCTGGTGGGGTTGGAGGTGAAGCGGGAGATCTTGGAGGGTGAACTCTCCCGGCCCGACCAGATCGTACTGCCCGCGGTGGGCGCCCTCGGCGGCATGTTGGTGCCGGCGCTGATCTATCTCGCCTTCACCCACGAAAACCCGGATGCGGTGCGCGGATGGGCGATCCCCTGCGCCACCGACATCGCCTTTGCCCTCGGCGTCTTGTCCCTGCTAGGCAGACGGGTCCCCCTGTCGCTCAAGGTCTTTCTCATGGCCCTGGCGATCTTCGACGACCTTGGGGCGATCGTCATCATCGCGGTCTTCTATACCTCCGACCTGTCCTTCACCAGCCTCTTGGTGGCCGGGGCGGCCACCACGGCCCTGGTCCTGCTCAATCGCTTCAGGGTCACCCGGATCGAGGCCTATGCCTTGCTGGGCGTCGTGCTCTGGGTGGCGGTGCTCAAGTCCGGAGTCCACGCCACCCTGGCCGGGGTCGTCCTGGGTTTCGCCATCCCCCTGCGGGATCCGCAACGCCCGGGGCATTCCCCCCTGCGCCGAGTGGAGCACGATCTGCACCAGTGGGTGGCCTTCCTGATCGTGCCCCTGTTCGCCTTTGCCAACGCCGGCGTCGGACTGGAGGGCTTCACCCTGGGTACCGTGATGGAACCGGTGCCCCTGGGGATCACCCTGGGGCTGTTTCTGGGCAAGCAGATCGGGATCCTCGCCTTCTGTGGGGTCTTCATCCTCGCGGGCTGGGCGCGTCTCCCGGCGGGCGCGAGCTGGTGGGGATTCTATGGGGTAAGCCTGCTCTGCGGGGTCGGCTTCACCATGAGCCTATTCATCGCCTCGCTGGCATTCGAGCAGGGGGCATCCGGCTACATCGCCTCGGACCGCCTGGGTATCCTGATCGGTTCCGGCCTGTCCGCCGTCGCCGGCTATCTGTTCCTGCGATTCGCTCCAGCCCGTTCCGACATCGCGTCTCCGTAGCGCCTCTCGAAGCTGGCTGCTGTTGTGGGGGCCTCGGGCATGTACCGCCGCGTCTCTCCCACCATGGGCACATCCAGCACGCATTCAACGCTAGCCGGGCAGCGGATGCCGCGGCCGCAACCAACGCCAGCTTCCGGGCAGAAACTCCCGGTGCTTGCGGTCCAGCAGTTCGATGGAGATCTCGTCCCGACGGCGGTCGCGGGCGGCCCGTTTCTCTTTGATACGCGCCGGGGTCTGATCGATGACCTTCTTCCTGCGGTCGCGCAGGAGCGAGCGGTGATAGTAGCGCCGAACCGTCAGGGGATGGTTGCGCAGACAACACCCTTGAAGGAGGGACAGCGCCAGCAGCCCAAGTTTGGCTGGGCGGATCTCCACCAAGGCATGGAGCGCCCGGGCGCGGGTGTTGAGGTCTGTGATGCGGATGATATCGCAGCAGCGCACCGGATCGGACTTGCAGAACAAGCGGGCCTGCCTTTCCTCCTGGATCCTGTCACGAATGACTCCCCCGAGTTCGAGGCTGCTGCAGTCACCGGGAAGGCCGCCGATGAAGAGGACGATACCAACGCGTTTTCCCGGCATGTTCAATCCTTGGGCTGCCTGGCCACAGGTTCAGGCGAAGGCAGCAGTATAGCCGACAGTAAGGCCTTCTCGCGCCCGATCCGAGGAACGCAATGCCGCAATCCTTGCTCAGGATCCCATCGCCGCTGGCCACCGCCCACGTCCCCGCAGCGGGCTGCCGTCCATGGAAAAACCCGCCGTCCGTTACGGACGGCGGGTCTGTCTTGGTACCGGGGGCCGGACTCGAACCGGCACGGTGTCGCCACCACCAGATTTTGAGTCTGGCGCGTCTACCAGTTTCGCCACCCCGGCGGGTGAGGCGGAAGTATAGGGCCTTCACGCCCCGAGGGGAAGCCGACGGCCGCTCAACCGGAGATCAGCTCTTCGTACAGGGCCAGAGTGGCCCGGATCACTCGTTCCACCCCGAAGCGCGCCTCGGCCAGGCGGCGGGCGCGTCCACCGAGGGTGCCGCAGAGGACCGGGTCGCCGAGCAGGGTCTGGATGCGCTCCGCCAGGGCGGCGGCCTCGCCGGCGGGAACCAACAGGCCCGTCTCTCCCGGGATCAGGGCATCACAGCAGCCGGGGGCGTCGCTGGCGATCACCGGGCGGCCGCAGGCGGCCGCCTCCAGGAGGACCTTGGGCAGTCCCTCGCGGTAGGAGGGCAGGCAGACCATGCGCGCCCGGGCGAGGGTGGCAGGCATGTCCTCGCGCCGGCCCCAGTGCTCCACCACTCCCTCTTTTGTCCACGCGGAGATCTGGCCCTCTGGTACGCTGGCGGGATTGCCGGGATCGGGCGCCCCCACCAGGACGAAGCGGGCGGCGACCCCGCGCCCGCGCAGCAGGCGGGCGGCGGCGACGAACTCGCCCACCCCCTTGTCCCACAGCAGCCGCGAGGCGAGCATGACCACCGGCGGACCCGCCGGGAAGGGACGGGGGGTGAAGGTCTCCAGGTCCACGCCGGAGCCGGGGATCAGGTGTACGACCCCTTCCGGCAGTCCGAAGGCGGCGCGGAGCAGGTCCCGGTCGTCGGGGTTCTGGACGATCAGGTGGCGGCCCGGGCCTTGCAGAGCGAGGCCCAGGCCGCGGCGGGCGAGGGGCCGCAACAGGCGGGCCTTACGGCTGTTCGAACTGAACAGGAAGCCGAGGCCGGCGAGGGCGTTGACCACCCCGGGCACCCCGGCCAGGCGGGCGGCGAGGCTGCCGTGGATCACCGGCTTCATGGCCACCTGATGGACGATGGCGGGCCGCTGCCGGCGGTACAGGGCGGTCAGGCGTTTGACGAGGACGAGATCGGCCAGGGGGTTGAGGCCGGCGCGGCGGATGGGCAGAGGGAAGAGGTCCAGCCCGGCGGCGCGGATGGCCTCTCCGCGACCGCTGTCGCGGCACGCCACCCCCACCCGCCAGCCGGCCTCCCGGGCGGCCAGGGCCAGGGGCAGACGGTGGGAGAGGAAGTACCAGTCCTCGCTCACCAGATAGAGCAGACGCCGGTTCATCGCCTTTTCCCCTCCCACCAGGCCTGGAACATGAGTAGCGTCCACAGGCGGTAGGCCCAGTTGCGCCGGCCGCTCAGGTGCTCCGCCCAGGTGGTGCGCACCGGACCGGGGCGGAAGAGCCCCTCCCGGGCCAGGCGCCCGGGGGCGAGCAGGTCCTCGGCCCAGTCCCGCAGGGGGGCGCGCAGCCAGGCGCCCAGGGGGATGCCGAAGCCCTGCTTGGGCCGGTCCGTCAAGTGGGGAGGGAGATGGCGGGAGAGCACTCGGCGCAGGGCCCACTTGCCTTGGCCGTGCCTGATCTTCATGTCCGGGGGCAGACGCCAGGCGAGGGCGAAGAGGTCCGGGTCGAGCAGGGGCACGCGGGTCTCCAGGCTCACCCCCATGGCGGCGCGGTCCAGCTTCACCAGGATGTCGTCGGGCAGGTAACCGAGGCTGTCCTGCAACTGCATCCATTGGATGGGGTCGGGCAGGGACGGGGCCTGGGGCACGGGCGATTCGGCGGCGTCCAGCAGAACGGCCGCGGGCTCGGGCCAGTGGGAGATCAGGCGGCGGTAGAGTTGGCGCAGGTCCGGGCTGTCCAGGAGGGTGGCCAGCTTGTGCATCTTGTCACCCGTCTGGGGCAGGCGCAGGCCGGCGGGCAAGGGGCGTGCCAGGCGCTCCCAGGTCGCCGGGGAGAGGCCCAGGAGCAGGCGGGCGAGGGCGCGGCGTAGGGCGATGGGCAGGCGACCCGTCAGGCCCCAGATCCGGCGCGTCCAGAAATAGCGGTTGTAGCCACCGAAGAGTTCGTCGCCGCCGTCGCCGGAGAGGGCCACGGTCAGCTCGCGGCGGGCCATGCGGGTCACCAGCAGGGTGGGGATCTGGGAGGAGTCGGCGAAGGGTTCGTCGTAGATCCCGGGGAGTTCGGGCACCAGGGCCAAGGCCTCTTGGGCGGTGACGTAGTGTTCGTGGTGATCCGTGCCCAGGTGACGGGCCACCGCGCGGGCATGGACCGCCTCGTCGAACCCCGACTCGTGGAAGCCGATGGAGAAGGTGCGCACGGGACGGTCGCTGCGGGCCTGCATCAGGGCCACCACCAGGGAGGAGTCGATCCCGCCCGAGAGGAAGGCGCCCAGCGGGACGTCCGCCTCCATGCGCGCGGCCACGGCCCGGCGCAGGCTGGATTCGAGCAGATCCAGGGCCTCGCCCTCGTCGCCCGCGAGGGGCTGCTCGATCCCGGCACGGGCCACCTCGGCCGCCGACCACCAGCACTCGGGGCTGGGTTCGGTCTGCACGGCATCGAACGGGAGGCGCAGGAGATGGCCCGGGGCCAGCTTGCGCATCCCCCGGTAGATGCACAGGGGGGCGGGGACGTTGCCGTATCTGAGCATGGCGGCCAGGGCTCCGCGGTCCAGACGGCCCTCCCAGGCCGGGTGTATCTCCAGGGCCGAGGGCTGGGAGGCGAACAGGAATACCCCACCCTGGCGGCCATAGTACAGGGGCTTTTCGCCGAAGCGGTCGCGGGCCAGCCAGAGACAGCGTTCGCGGCGGTCCCACAGGGCCAGGGCGAACATCCCGTTGGCGCCCTCCAGGGCCGCCCGCAGGCCCCAGGCGGCGATCGCCGCGAGCAGGGTCTCGGTGTCCGAGTGGCCGCGCCAGGTGCGCACGCCCGTGGACTCCAGGCGCCGGCGCAGGGCGCGGTGGTTGTAGATCTCGCCGTTGAATACGAGCACCCAGCGGCCGTCCGCCGAGGACATCGGCTGGTGGCCGGCCGGGGAGAGATCGATCACCGCCAGGCGGCGGTGGGCCAGGGCCACCCCGGCCTCGCGGTCGCCCCAGACCCCGCTGTCGTCCGGGCCGCGATGCCGGAGTCGCGCGGCCATGGTCTCGGCCAGGGCAACATGCTCGGCCGCGGGAACCCGCAGGCCAGGATCGAGAAAGCCACACAGGCCGCACATCAGGCCTCACCCTCCAGACAGCGCCGCCACACCCCCATGTAACGGCTGACCACCGCATCCAGCGCATATTCCCTTTCCACGCGCCGCCGGGCCGCCGCACCCAGAGCGTTGCGGACATCGACCGGTTTTGCCAGCAATTCCAGGGCGGCGTCGGCCAGGGCCCGGGGATCCCGCACGGGTACCGCAATACCGGTATCGCCCACGATTTCCGCCGAGTCGCCGGCCCGGGTCACCACACAGGGCAGACCACAGGCCATGGCCTCACCGAGGACATTGGGAAAGCCTTCGCCGTAAGACGAGGACAGCAGGAGGTCCAGGGCCGGGTAGATGTGCTCCGGGTCGTCCCGTTCTCCAAGCAGATGACAGACCCGGCCCAGGCCTGCCTCGACGATCAACCGGACGAGGTCGGGATTGGCCGTATCGACAGCGGTTCCGGCGAGCAGGAAGCGGGCTCCCGGGAGAGCGCGATGGACGCGTCCGAAGGCACGGATCAGGGTCCGATGGTCCTTTTGTGGATCCCAACGCCCCAGATGCCCAAGCAAGGGGGTGTCCGTGGAGACGCCCAACTGCCGACGCAAGGCCGCCCGCGTCACGGGGTCGGGACGAAAGCGGGTAGTATCGAAACCGTTCGGGATGATCTCCATGATCGTGGCGGAGTAGCCCAGGCCGTGGTGGTAACGGGCGGTCTCGGCAGAGGCGCAGAGGATGCGCCGAGGCACGATGCGCGAGAGCCGGGCGCAGGCGGTCTGCACCCAGCGGGTGGTGCCTGCGGTCTCGGCCGGATCCAGGCCGCTGGTGCGTAGGTTCCAGAGAACCGTGGGGATGCCCGTCAGGCGTGCGCCCAGGCCACCCAGGAGATCGGCGTGATAGAGCCAGGTCTGCACCAGGCAGGGGCGAGGTGGCGTGTGCAGCAGACGAATCAGACGCACCAGGGCGCGGGGATCGGGGCGGTCCGGGCGCAGGCCCAGGGTCGCCACAGGGATACCCAGATGGCGGATGGCCTCGCCCCATACACCGTCGTCAGTGAGCGAGATCACCCGCGGCGAGAAGGCCTCCGGCCGATTGCGGCTGAGCAGTTTGTAGAGCATGTGTTCGCTGCCGCCGCGGCCGAGACCGGTGATGATATGGACCATGGGGACGCTCACACGGGCTGTCCTCCGCCCCATTCCTGTCTCAGACCCAGGGGATCAGTGAGCCACAGCAGGACGGCATAGAGGGCGGCGCCGAAGAGCAGGGTCGGGGCCCACACCACTAAGGTGCTGGTGCGCACAGGCCACAGAGCCAGGGCGAAGAGGACGCTCCCGCCCACTACCGGTGCCAATGGCCGCCAGGGCAAAGGCAGGACCAGGAGGCGGCGCCCGAGGACCAGACTCCCGGCGAAGGCCAGGGCCTGGGCGGCGAGGCTTGCCCAGGCCGCCCCCTCGCCCCCCCAGCGGGGGATCCAGCAGGCGTTGAGGGCAAGATTGAGGAGGGCCGCGGGGGCCAGCACCCAGAACAGCAGGCGGGTGCGCTCCCTGAGCTGGAAGGCCAGGTCCAGGTAATGGGCCTTGAGCCCGTTGAGGAGGGTGGCGACTGCGATCCAAGGCATCACCGTCGCCGCGGTGGGAGCGAAGGCGGGCCCCAGGAACAGGGCGGCGAGAGGGCCGGCGAGAATCCCGAGGGCCAGGGCCAGGGGCAGGGAGATACCCAGGAGCAGGAACAGGTATTGAGCCTGGCGGTGTCTGGTGGGGCCACTCCCCTCCCGCCGCCAGGCCTGCATCACCCAGGGGTTGCCGGCGGTGGCAAGGATCGCCATGCTCATGCCGAGCACTTGGGCCGCCAAGTCATAGCCCACGGCATAGCGACCCACTGCCCCTTCGTTCAGGAGCCAACCCAGCATCAGACGGTCGGAGGCGGCGATCACCAGTCCCAGGGCCAGGCTCGCAGTGAGGGGCAGGCCATAGCGGGCGAGGCCCTGTAGCAGGCCCGGTTCCGGAGGGGTCCTCGGGACGGCCAACCAAGGCCGCCCATGGAACAGCAACGCCCCGAGAACCATGCCCAGGAGCAGGCCGGTGAGCGGTGCCCAAGGCCCCCAGCCCAGGGCCGCCAGGGGCACGCCCAAGCCGAGCAGTCCGAGGGAGCGGGTTGCCCCGAGGAGGCCGTAACGGCGTGGCCGGAAGCGGGCGGCGAGCACCTGTTGATTGAGTTCGAACCAGGCCGTGGCCCAGAGCACGGCCAGGCCCATGCAGACCCAGGGCAGGGACCAGGGACGGTCCGGCCAGGCAAGCAGAGCCAGGGCCGGGACCAGGCTCAAGGCCAGGGTGAACCCGAAGCCACGGACAAGGGTGGAGAGAAAGGGCGCGAGCGTTCCCTGGCGTCCGGGCAGATAGCGCTGGGTCCCCAGTTGCAGCCATTGGAAAGCGAGCACATAGCCCAGGTAGACCAGGGCCATGAGCAGTGCATAGCGGCCGTAGTCCGCCGGTGCCAGCAGGTGACTCAGGACGGCGAGAGCGACGAAGTTCGCCAGGCCGGGGAGACCGCGGGCAAGGAGATAGACGGCGCCGTGTCTGAGCAGCAACTGAGGATCCTGTCCGGAAAAAGAATCGAGTCTACCAGTTCTGCCCTCTGCCAAACCCCTCAGGGTGGGCTGAAGGGAAAGAAATACAACCCCTTGGGCCCGGGCAGGTGCACCTCCATTGCCTCATCTCGAGGGTAGGAGATACGCCTCCCCAAGAGGTGGGGGTTGATCACTGGGGGATATAACGTGGGAACGAAGGGATGGAGGGCAACAGAATCCAGCGGGCATCTACTCACCCGAGAGTGATACTCGATGCGGTCGGGTCGTACGGATAGATTGTCGACCACCCTTTGCCGGCGATAGATGTCTTCCTGTCGCGGCACCGTCTCTCTCCGGCCGGCAGCCACCGTGGATTCGAGATTGGTGAATCGCCCCCCACCCCCTTCGGCTCGAATCGTATCCACCCTTGACCAGCCCACAGCGTCTGGACATGCCCGAGTATGAGATTTTCGACTGCATCGCTCATTGTCCAGAGCACTGAAGGCGCCGAGCAAAGTATAGCGCTATCCGGCACCTGTCGCCTGTGCGCTTCGTTATGCATTGCTCGGGGCCGCGAGGAACGCCCTCGAGATGTGACGGGCATGGATCGGGATCCCGCGCCCCGAGGCGATGCCGAATTCAGTGGACGGGCAGATCGATTCAGATCCCCGAGGGAGAGAAATCGCGGCTACGAGCCGGTCCTTGAAACACCCGGGACAACCACCATATAGGCGAAGTGTCCGGACAGTCGCCCGCAGGTGCCCCCCATGTTGAAACTCAGTGATATCCTTATCACCCACAAGGAAGTAGAAAGCTTCGAAGAACTCATCCCCCTTGTGCAGGCGGTCGCCGGCAGCGGCGAACGCTTCTTCCGCATGGACATCAAGCCCCCCTTCCCCGACACCCCGGAGGACTGGGAAGATCGTCTGGAGGCCGCATTCAGCGGCCTGATCCGGTGAGGCCGGGGGCGACATGAACGACTACGATCTCAACCACATGCAGCTCACCGACACCCTGGCGGAGTCGGTCACCAATCGTGCCGCCGAGGAGGCCGCGCTGGAATCCCATCTGGAGGCCCTCCAGGATCGCCTGCGCGAGGTGGAGACCGCAGCTGACCCCAAGGCCGCCGCCGACGTGCGCCTACAGATCGCCCGCACCCTGGTGGAATTGCGCCGCGGGGCCGAGGCCTGGGCCGTGGCCCGGCCGCTCTTCGATCTGTTCATCGAACACGAGGACTGGGAATCGGCTGCCGACACCTGCGAAGTCCTGTTCAGCGCCGACCAGCCTGAATCCCTTTCCGCCCTGGGCCAGGGAATATGGCTCGCGGTCACCTATCCCATAGACCCCGAACTCAGCGTCGAGCTCCTCAATCACGTGGTGGACGAGACCCCCGATCAGGCCGACGGGGCCGCCGTGGCGGCGGCCACGGCCCTGTTCCTCACCGATCTGCGCGCCACCGGCAGGCAGCGCGAAAACCTGATGTTCTTCACCACCCAGATCCTCGGTCAGGTGGCCCGCCGCCACAGCGGTGCCGATACCCCAGAGGCCCTCGACGCCTGGATGGAACGCCTGGAACTCAAGGAACCCGACAAGTTCCTGGTGCGCCTGCGGAACGTGGTGGACGTCCTGGTGCAGGACGACTGGTGGTTCGACCGCGAGGCCCTCCAGGCCCGCCTACCGGTGAATTGATCATGCTCTGGCAAGAAGACGATCGACCCGCCGAGGCCCTGGATCGCTCCCGGGTCGTGGACCTCCACTTCGCCGTCGAGGGGCGGACCCTGCCCGTGGACCATGCCCATGCCCTCGGGCAGGCGGTCCTGAAAAGGGTTCCCTGGCTCGCCGACGAGCCCGAGGGGGCGATTCACAGCATCCATCTGGCCGGCTCCCAGAACGGCTGGGAACGGCCGGACCCCAGCCAGGGCCAGGAACTCATCCTCTCCCGCCGCACCCGCATGTGGATCAGGGTGCCACGCAGACGGGCGGCCGAACTGGAGCAGGCCCTGAGAGGCCACACCCTGGACGTCCTGGGCCACAGCCTCACCCTGGGCAGGGCCCGCCCCTACCCCTTGAGTGATCGTACCACCCTGTTCGCCCGTTACGTGGCCGGTCCCGGAGGGGATGACGAAGACCTTTTCCTGGAATGGGTGGCGGAAGAACTGAGCCGCCTGGGGATCGAGATACGCAAGGCCCTGTGCGGCAAGCGCCAAGACCTGGACACCCCGGAAGGCCCCCTGATCACACGCAGTCTGCTGGTGGCCGAACTTCGCCCGGCGGCGGCCCTGCGCCTGCAGGAACGCGGGCTCGGCCCTCACCGGATGATGGGGTGCGGCATCTTTCTGCCCCACAAGGGCATCACCCCGGTGAAGAGCAAGGACGACTGAACGGCACCCTGTCCGCAAGAGAAAACGCGCCTTCCGGCGCGTTTTCTGCTAAATGGGTCAGTAGATCAGGAACAGCCGCCCGCCGATCCGCAGGTTCCGCAACCCCCGCCGGCCATCGGCTGGAGGTTGTTGAACACGAAGCTGGCGTTGCCGTCTCCCTGATCGACGAAGTCGATCTCGACCCCGCGCAGATATTCGAGGGTCCCCGGGTCCACCACCACCTTGTAGCCCTCGCAGTCCAGGACGCCGTCCGCCTCTTCGATGCTGTCAGTAAAAGTCATACCGAAACTGATGCCGCTGCATCCACCCGGGGTGGCGAAGACCCTCACCCCCTGGATGTTGTCGTCGACCTGGCCCAAGAGCTCCTGCATCTTGCCGTGGGCCGGTTCGGTGAGAGAGAGATCGCTATCCGTCAAGGGAGTGCTCATGAAAAACCTCGGAAAAAATAAACAGAAAGTTCCAGTTTAAACGCAGATGGGGGCGCATGGGAAATATTCAAGAGACTGAAGACGGCCTCCCCTCTGCGGTGGGAAATGACGGCGCCCTTTCGGCCGCGGCCCGGCACGGCCCTACCGTCTGGGCCCGCACCCCTGCTAAACAAGGCGCCCTGGGAGGCCACCCGTCAATCCAAGAGCCCACGGACCCGCAGATCATAGAGGTGGCGTTCAGCATCCACGAGATGCTGTCCCCAGTGAACCTTGTACCCTTCGCACCAGCTGTCGCGAGCGACCTCCATCCCCTGTTCGCTGAGCCGCAGACCGTGCTTCAACTCACAATAGATATCGGTGAGGTCATCGGCCAGGCTACCACTCTGCGCCTCGGTATCACGCGAAAAATCGTACTCTGTCCAGTAGCCGTCGCGCTCACCCAGGAGGGTGCGTAAGTGGCTGAAGAGTTCGAAGCGGGCCTCCATATCGCCGTCCAGGCATTGGCCGCTACCGTTCATATCTTCCGCCAGTTCGGCCACCGCGGCATGGACCCGGGGCAGCAGACGGGCCACCCGTTTGAGCCAGTCTTTCCCGTTGAGACCAGAACCCTCGATCACCTCGCAATAGTCTCGTGCCGCCTTGGACATCTCCCGCATCGCCGGCTGCATGGTATGCCCTCCTGTCATTTTCTATTGTCGTGCCCCCTGAATTCTAGCCAATCCCCGAAAAAGAACAGGCCGAATCTTTCCCCCATGGACACCGACGCGGAAACGCTCATCGCTGCCCACGCAACCAGAAGGAATGGCCTCAGCGAGGCTCCGGCATGATCGCTCCGTGCAGACATCATCGCGGCTGGAGTCGCTCCTGTGCACAGCGCTCTTCCGCGGAGCGCCGCATCGAGGGTCCTGCCGCCCCCCGCCGACAGCGTTTTTCCGCGATCGTTCCTCATACTCTGGGAGAGCGGAGGGTGTCCGCGGCAGGGAAAATTTCACGGGTGCCGGGTATATTGGGACCCATGAGTCCTCGTCCCCCCATCGTCCTCTCCATCGGCGGCCACGATCCCAGTGGTGGGGCCGGCATCCAGGCCGACATCGAGGCCATCGTCGCCCAAGGGGCCTGGGTACAGACGGCCATCACGGCCCTCACCATCCAGGACAGTTGCGGCCTGCGCCGGACCATGCCGGTACCCGCGCGGGACCTGGGCGAACAGATCGCCCTTCTCCTCGCCGACGCCCGGATCCCGGTGCTCAAGGTGGGTATGGTGGCAGACCTGGATCAGGTGGAGGTGATCGCCGGGGCCATCGGCGACCGCCTCCTGATCTGGGATCCGGTCCTCGCGCCCAGTCGTGGACGGACCTTCATGGACGATACCCTGCGCAGCGCCCTGCTGCGGGAACTCCTGCCCCGCACCACCCTGATCACCCCCAACTCGCCCGAGGCGCGCCGCCTCACCGGGCACGAGGATCTGGACGACTGCGCCGCCGCCTTGCAGGCCCTGGGCTGCCGGAACGTCCTCGTCACCGGCGGCCACGAGCCCGGTGCGCGCATTCGCCATCGCCTCTACCTGGCCGACGGCGCCCGCCGCGAGAGCACTTGGCCGCGCCTGCCCGGCGAGTACCATGGCTCGGGCTGCACCCTGGCCGCCGCCATCGCCGCCCGCATGGCCCTGGGTGAGGGGGTGGGTGAGGCGGTGGACGGGGCCCTCGCCTATACCTGGCAGGCCCTGCAACGGGCCAGACGCCTCGGGCGTTGCCAGTACAGCCCGGATCGTCTCCATGCCTGGCGTTGATCCCGGGAGGCTGCGGGGCCTCTATGTCATCACCCCCGGGCGGCCGCTGCCCGACCTCACCGAGAGGGTCGCCCTGGCCCTCCAGGGAGGTGCCCGCATCGTCCAGTACCGCGACAAGGGCCGCGACAAGGCCCGCCGCTACAGGGAGGCGAAGGCCCTGGCCGACCTCTGCCATCGCCGGGACGCCCTGTTCATCGTCAACGACGACCCCGTCCTGGCCCTGGAGAGCGACGCCGACGGTGTCCACCTGGGCCGCGACGACGCCCCTCTGAACGAGGCCCGCCGCCTCCTCGGCCATGGGCGAATCATCGGCGTCTCCTGCTACGCCGACCCGGCGCGCGCCGAGGCCGCCGCCCGCACCGGCGCCGACTATCTCGCCTTCGGCCGTTTCCACCCCTCGCGCACCAAGCCTGAAGCGGTCCAGGCCCATCCCGAACTGCTGGGCCAGGCGCGCCCTCTGGGCCGGCCCCTGGTTGCCATCGGTGGGATTACTGCCGAGAATGGCGGCCCTCTGGTGGCCGCGGGTGCCGACATGCTGGCGGTCGTCGAGGCCGTATTCAGCGCCGCGGACATACGGGCTGCCGCCACCGCCCTGAGCCGACTGTTTTCCGAGGAGAGCCGCACATGAGCCGATCCCACGAATTGTTCGAAGCCGCCCAACGCTGCACCCCCGGGGGGGTGAACTCCCCTGTGCGGGCCTTCCGCGGGGTCGGCGGCGAGCCGCCCTTCATCCACAGCGGCGCCGGCCCCTACATCTACGACGTGGACGGCAACCGTTACGTGGACTACGTAGGCTCCTGGGGCCCCCTCATCCTCGGCCATGCCCATCACGAGGTCATCGACGCGGTACAGGACACCATCCACAAGGGCCTGAGTTTCGGCGCCCCCACCGAGGCGGAGGTGCGCATGGCCGAGGCGCTGTGCGCACGCATACCGTCCATGGAGAAGGTGCGCATGGTCAACTCTGGCACCGAGGCCACCATGAGCGCCATCCGCCTGGCCCGTGGCTTCACCGCCCGCGAACATATCGTCAAATTCGAGGGCTGCTACCACGGCCATGCCGATTCCCTGTTGGTGAAGGCCGGTTCTGGCGCCCTCACCCTGGGGGAGCCCAGTTCTCCGGGTGTGCCGGCGGCCTTGGCGGGGCTCACCCTCACCCTTGCGTACAACGACCTCGACCAAGTGCGGGATTGTTTCGCCCGTATGGGTGACCAGATCGCCTGCATCATCGTGGAACCGGTGGCCGGCAACATGAACTGCATCCCCCCGCGGACGGGGTTTCTGGAAGGCCTGCGCGAGGTCTGCGACCGATATGGCGCAGTGCTCATCTTCGACGAGGTGATGACCGGCTTCCGGGTCTCCCTGGGTGGCGCCCAGGGTCTCTACGGGGTCACCCCAGACCTGACCACCTTGGGCAAAGTCATCGGTGGCGGCATGCCAGTGGGTGCCTTCGGCGGGCGTGGGGAGATCATGGAACGGCTCGCTCCCCTCGGCCCTATCTACCAGGCCGGCACCCTGTCGGGCAACCCCGTAGCCATGGCCGCCGGCCTCAAGACCCTGGAGCTGATCTCCATCCCGGGTTTCTACGAAGAACTGGGCGCCCGCACCCGCCAACTCGTGGATGGCCTGGTGGAACTTGCGCACGCGGCCGGCGTTCCCTTCACCACCAACCAGGTAGGAGGCATGTTCGGCATCTTCTTCACCGCCGCGCAGCAGGTCACCAACTTCGCTGAATCCACCGCCTGCGATCAGGAGGCCTTCAAGGCCTTTTTCCATGCCATGCTCGAACGCGGCGTCTACCTCGCCCCCTCGGCCTTCGAGGCCGGCTTCGTCTCCGCAGCTCATGGAGAACAGGAACTGCGCTTCACCTTCGAGGCCGCGGCCGAGGCCTTCGCCAAGGTGGCCAAGGCCCTATGACATCGAGGCCTCTTGTGGCGAGGGACCGCACTGCCGTCGGGAATCTACGACAGGCGGTCCAGATCCCTGGCGGTCCCGCAATTCCAACAGAGATCGAACCCGGCCTCTACGGACTCGCCGCAGGCAGGGCAGCGCCAAGGCCGGGCCGTTACCGGCGGGCGCTCGAGAAAGGCCTCGAGGAGGCGGTTGGCGCGGTACCAGTCAGCATCCTCCAACACCCAGACCGCGGGATAGATATTGACGGGGAGCTGTCCAGAGGCGCCCGCGAGGGCATCGCCCAGGACCACGTTGGGCAAGGAATGCTGGAGAAGATAGTCGGCCAACCAACGGGCCTCAAAGGCGTCCGCGGCCTCGTAGAGTCTGCGCATGGGGGACGAAAGGGGATGGGTGGGATGGAGCGGGCGATGGGAGTCGAACCCACGTCTCCAGCTTGGGAAGCTGGGGTAATAGCCGTTATACGACGCCCGCGTGGAGATGGATTCTAGGCCTTGTCCTTCCGGGGTTCAAGGCTCACACTGGGGTGAATCTGCGGCAACCATTCTGCCTCCATGCCTTCACCCCTTCGCATCTGCGCTGTCACCGGCTCACGCGCCGACTACGGCCTGCTGCGCCGGACCCTGCGCGCCATCGCGACCGACCCGGACCTGGAACTGCAACTGGTGGTGACCGGCGCGCACCTCGATCCCCGTTCCGGGCCGAGCCGGGACGAGATCCTGGCCGACGGGCTGCCCATCAGCGCTGAGGTGGACATGCTCCTGGCCGACGACGGCCCCGCCGCGGTCACCAAGTCCCTGGGCCTGGCCCTGATCGGTTTCGCCGACACCCTCGCCCGCCTGCGCCCGCACCTCATGCTCCTCCTCGGCGACCGCTACGAGATCCTCGCCCCGGCCCAGGCGGCCCTGCTCGCCCGCATCCCCGTGGCCCACGTGCATGGCGGCGAGATCAGCGAAGGGGCCATGGACGAGTCCATCCGCCACGCCCTCACCAAGCTCGCCCACATCCACCTGGTCAGCGCCGCGGTCCATGCCCGCCGGGTGATCCAACTCGGCGAGGCCCCCGAACGGGTGTGGGTGGTGGGCGCCCCCGGACTGGACGCCGTGGCCGACACGGACTTCATGGATCGCGCCGAACTGGAAGGCGATCTCGGTCGCCCCCTGGGCGGACCTCACCTGTTGGTGACCTATCACCCCGTCACCCTCGAAGACACCGCCCCAGAGGCCGCCCTCGCCCCCCTGTTGACCGCCCTCGACGCCCTGCCCGAATTCGCCGTCACCTTCACCGGCAGCAATGCCGATCCCGCGGGCCGTCGCTTCGAACGGATCATCGAGGCCTATGTCACGGGCCACGAACAGGCGAGGTTCGTGCCCCACCTGGGGCAAAGGCGCTATCTGAGCCTGGCGCGTCTGAGTACCGCGGTGGTGGGCAACTCCTCCAGTGGCCTGATCGAGATCCCGGCCCTGGGGACCCCGACGGTGAACATCGGCGAGCGCCAGCGCGGCCGCCTGCGCGCCCCCTCGGTAATCGACTGCCCAGCCGAGGCTGCGGCCATCCAGGCGGCTATCGGCCAGGCCCGAAGCCCTGAGTTTCAAGCCCTGGCCGGCCGCGGCGAGACACCCTATGGAACCCCCGGCGTCGCCGCGAGGATCCACCGGATACTCAAAGACGTGGAGCTGGACGGTATCCTGCGCAAGCCGTTTCGTGATTGCCCTGGCTGTTGATTAGGGACCTGGTTCCTCAGCAGCACGCCCAGATCTCTGCCCGCGGAAGGCCAATTGCGCAGTAACCGCTGGCCCCCATCCCTGGTTCTCAGGATTCCCCGTGGGAACCCATGCCGCTATACAGCGGGCACGCGCCGGCATGCATTCCCGCATCAGGTGGATGAACTCATGGGTGGCGGCCGGGAGGTCGTCCCGGGGCAACAGGAGGGTCTCGCGCCGGGCCACCACGACGGCCTCCTGAGGCGGGGACAGGGTGGCATGGATGCGGTGCGGGCGGTGTGAGGCATCCTCCACCGAATCGCGCTTGCGCCACTTGCGGAGGGTGTGCCGATGGACCCCATACTTCCGGGCCAGGACCGTGGCCGGCAGGTCGGAGGCCTGGATCTCCCGTCGGATCTCCGGGGCGGTGCGTGCCTTTTTGTGGAGTCCGGTGTTCATGTAGGGTTCCGCCCCCCGGGCCGGCCGGACCGCCGGCGCCGCGGGGGAAGTGGATTCCAGTCGCCCTACGGGCGCCTTCCATCCACTTCCCCCACGAGGAGGGCCTCCAGGACCTCCCTGTCCCAGAACAGAGGATCGCTCCTTTTCTGAATATAATCACACGGCATGGGACTGCTAGATACGCTCCCAATATTCGTCGGGCATCTCTGTGCACATCTTCAACGCACCCATGCAGCCACAATACTCCGCATCCTGAACGCATTCCACACTCGCCCCGCCATAGGCACGGAGGCTCTTTTCGATGGCCAAATCGATCCCTTTGAGCCGCGAGCCACCCCCGGCAATGACGATGTTCTCCCGGAGATGTCGTTGGAAATCGGGATCGAAGGATCCGACCAACTCCTGGATTGCCCCGGCAATAGGTTGGGTCATCCTGAGACAGGACTCCCGCATTATATCGGTGATGTCGTATTCCGATGGGATCCCACGTGTCGTCAACGTCACCCGGATAGGGTCTGAAGTGTCCGAGACATAACCGTATTTCTCCTTGATGCGGCGAACAATCTGCGGCGTAAGCTGTACATCGGGATATTTTTCATGAATCTCGCGCGTTATCTGCTCATCGAGGAAGTTCCCGGCGAAATTCAGCGTGACTTGGTCTTCAGGTTCGGGAATAGAACCATGCATACGACAGATATCCGTGGTGCCCGCACCGATATCCACTATCAGACACTCGTCAAAACGTTCTATGGAATATGCCACCGAAAAGGCCTCGCTGACGATCAGGACTTTATCTATGAAATCATGAGTAACATCGAGAATCGCTTTCTTACTATTGAGACTCGCCTGCGCCGGCACGCCAATGGCGGCATGAACTCGATCGTCAGGCTTCCGATGCGGTAATGCCTGATCGATCAGGTATCTCAGAATAAGGCCCGTCGCCTCCCTTGCACGATCGTCTTCACGAATCACACCATCGGCGAGTGGCCAGACCATATCCAACGCCAAGCGATTGGCGAGGGCTTCGTCACCGAGAAGATATTCCTTGCCAAAGCGCTTGCGCGCAATGATATCCCGGGGATAGCCAATACATGTGCGCGTCGCGACTTGCTTACCTTCCGATGTCGCGATAGCCGATCGACTGGTACCCAAATCAATACCGACGGAATAGACATTTGCCATAGGGCTCCTCCCGTGGGTTTTCGGGAAATACTCGGCTCGAATGGGTGCTCGAGTATCCCATCACCCTTGTCTGTTAATGATAAACTCTGTAACCGCGCACTCCCCGCCGCTTCCTACAGCCCCCAGGAAGCCATCCCAGCACACAACGGGGTCATAGAGGCATGCAGTTCCAGGCCGACCGTGGGGACAAAAACCGCCATCCATGGACGGCCAGACCATTATCGCTGAACAGGGATGCGCGGGGTTGGGGTCAAGGCACCCACCTGTCATGCCCCTCGACTGGCCTTCAGCGCCTCGCGTAGCTGAATGTTGTCCTCGATGATCCGATTCAACAGAGCCTCGCGACCGCCTCCATACTGTGACCCTCCCTGTGACGCTCCCCGGGCGGGGGTGAACGAGGTGGGGTCCCGATCAGACCCCACCGCATCCGCCCGATGGCCCGCGCCGCTCCCTTGCCTGGTGCGCACGCTGGCGGGACGCGCCTCTGAATGCGCGGATGCCGGCTGCCTATCCCGCACCCTCCAGGCCCAGATCGTAGCCACCGCCACCAGGCCTATCGGAAAGACCAGACCCGAGGCCTTGGCTGCAGCGAGCTTGAGCAAGCCATATTCGATATTCGCCATTGCTTTTCCCCGCAGATGTTACGGCTGAATCATTACCTGGCCAGGACCGCCACCTAACGAGTTTACCGGTTACATAGGCCCATGTCTTCCGAAACAGAGTTTTTCCACAGATGATCCGCGGTACCATCACCGCTCGACGAAAACCCACAGACCAGATGCGCGTATCCTCCCGCCATAATCTCGAATTACTGTGACTTTCATACCCCGAGATATCTATTGAGTCCCGGCACCTGCGGCGATCGAAGGGCCTTCCAAACCCTGCCAAAGACCTGTCCGCCCGCAACGGCCCTCGAAACGGTTCGTCTGGCCGGATCCACCCCACTGCGCGACCGGGTTGCTCTTACTCCCGCGGACCGAACACAGAATGCGCATGGAGACGCACCTCTTGCGTCCCGGCGCAAACTCTCGCAGGCGCCCGGGAGCCATGCGCATGCCTGGAGCGGACTGAATCTAGAAAAGGACGGCCGGACAAAAACCCAGCATGAGCAAAGGATTTTTGGGCCGGACCCCTCTTTATTAGATGCAATCTCTCCGACAATCTGAGAAGATCAGAGCCTGAACAAACAATTTCTAAAGGCTCATTCCTGCCGCCCCCTGGCAGACATGGGTGGCGACGACCCGACCGGCCCGTTTTCTAGCCTGGCTTGGCAGGATATAGGCCTCGCACCTGAACATGCCGGCGTACGAAGGCATTTCTCGTGCGCTGGCCACGGGATGAAAGCGCGCCCCCGTCCCCGCAATGACAGACCTTCGCGTTGAGGTCGCGGCGACGAGCACAAGGCATCGGATCGAAAAACCAGAAAAACGCGCGCGACGGGTTGGAAAGGCCGCATCTCTGACTCTATTGCGCCAACTGTGCATGGGTTCTGGAACCCGCGGCCTCCCACAGGCACTCAGGGAGGGCCGGGTCGACCCGTGGGTATCATAGCAAAACAAGAGGGTATACCTATGTCAATCTCGTCGATTGGACTTGTCATCGCGATCTTCACACTCATTTTCGTCGGACTCGCCTATCTGGTCGATGTCAATCGTTACAAAGGAAAGATCGTCGAACTCTTGCGGAAGTACACGGGGCGGACCTTCCAGATCCAGGACCGCATGCACTTTACCATTATTCCCTGGGCAGGAATGAATCTGGGTAAGGTCCGCATAGGCAACGCACAGGGGTTCGAAGAGGAGGATTTTGCAGACATCCATAGCGTCAAGGTGCGCGTCAAGGTATTGCCCTTGTTTGCCAAGCGTGTCGTCGTCGACACAGTGCGGCTCGACGGGATGGACGTCAACTTGGCGCGCAAGGCAGATGGGGTTACCAATTGGGACGACCTATTGAAATTGGTGCAGCAGTTTATGGAGCAGCAGGAAACAGCCGATACCGAGCAAGAGAAACCGAAAAAACGTATTCCGGGACTATCGGGTATCAAGCTGGATCAGATACCGATCGACCCCGAGAAGATGAAGATCCTCGGCATGGATATCAAGAATCTCAATTTGACCTTCGACGACCACGTCCACCAGACCGTATTCAGAATGTCCAACCTCAACATGAAGACCTCTGCAATCAGCCTGAACAACCCAGTAAAAGTACAGCTGAAAACCACGGCTGCCGCGAGGAACCTGAAGGTCATGGAAGGAATGGCTTTCGACAGTGAGATGGATATCGAGACGAGGGTCACGTTGCGAATTGAAAAGTCCATCCAAACCCAGTCACTGCCGACACAGTGAGGTGGGTCGGCGACGGCTGGGAACGAGGGCCCTGCGTTGGCGGGCGGGCAATATCCGTCGAACGCAGACATATCCGTCCTGCGTCCGGCGAATAGTGCGTTATCCTATGCTGTTCCCCGCTACCGCGACGGTTCCTCGCACCCCCGGGTATATCCGTCGCACGTGAATATTTCCGTCCTTCGGTCCGTAAACGGCAATTCCCTGCGCCACTCCTCGTTTCTCAAGGGTGTTCCTCGTGCTCCTGGGCAAGGCACGGAAGCGAGTCATCGCGGCGACTACGGCGAGCAATCGCCACACCGCCCAGGGGTGCGAGGGGCGGCCGCAGTAGCGAAATACTCGCGTACGTGGGGTAGATCGTAGGCGACCAGTCGGCACCGCCCGTGCGATTCCGCACATCCACCCGGTCTACCGCGGACATCGCTCACAGGCAGAACGACCGCACTGGACACCAAGGAGCGAGAAGAAAAAATGTCGGTTAGCGGACAACAGAAAAAAACAAGCCTTTACGACCCTATTTTCACGGGCATACAATTTTCCCTGCCCGTAGATCGCTAACGGAGGCCCTTTTAAGATGATTCCTCTACTCGACTGGATCCCACGGAAGACGTTGGTACTGGCTTTGGGGCTTTCCGCCGGCATCACCATTGGAAGCCTCGTGTTGACCCCCGTCGTCATCGCGCGAATGCCTGCGGATTACTTTCAGGCGCAGCGGTGGCGCTCGCCGCCAAGCGGCTCCAGAAGGCCTCATCCTTTGCTCCATTTTACCGTCACCGCACTGAAGAATCTGCTCGGTGCCTCCTTGGTCCTGGCTGGGGCAGCGATGATCGTGCTACCGGGGCAAGGTTTGCTCACTCTGATCGTCGGGCTCGGCCTCATCGATTTTCCAGGCAAACACCGATTGATAAACGCCGTCGTTGGTCGGCCCGCAGTATTGCGTTCTCTGAACTGGGTCCGAACCCGATTGCACCGGCCTCCATTTCTGGCGCCCTCCATGTCCTGAGGGAAATGCTCGATAATCAGAAGGATCCTGGAGGATATATGTCCTGGATCTCTCGGTGGCTCATCGCCAAACCCACAGGGCGGGAATGGGCACCGGCGGAGCCAGTGCATGGGGGCACAGGGGATCGTCTCCGGTTACGCCGTCGCGGACCCCGCTTTTGCAGAAGAAAAGTCCGATCCAGGACCGGCGATCAGCAGAGTAAAGTGGCGAATCACTGTGCCGCCCACAGCGCTGCGGTGACATGCCTGTGTGCGGTACGCGGAACCATTACAGGCGGCAGCAAGGCGTTGAACATGTAAGGAACCGGGACCTCACATGTTCCGGTTGCGCGGTTGAAAGGGTCCGGGGAAGGGCCTTTTCAATGATCTGTTGGGTTAGGCCACCCCAAGCTAAGGGCCGTCCGGGAGGCCAATATGGCAAAGTAGATCTAGAAGGGCTCTGCAAATCCCCTCCCTGGAGGTCTTCCTGTTGTAAAGCGGAAACACACTTCCTACTCCCGCCCCAACCAGGCGCCTCGATTTTCCGATTCGCCGCGCCCCAGTCGGGATGCCCTAGAGCATTTCTCCTATCGGCCTCGGATGGTCGACCATTCCCATCCCCATCTGCCGAAGCGATTGATAGCGGGCCGGCTCGAGTACCGTAGAACCGGCAGGGCCGCGGCCCAACGCCTCATGCCCATCGACCTCCACGGCGTGGTCGCGTGCCCCTGCATTAGGGCGATCGGCTCGCAAGGTCTCCCGCTTAGCACCCGCGTGACTGTCGGCGTCTCCCTCGGTGTATCCGTAGTCGTCCCTCGAATCTGCCGACGCCAGGGCGTGTCCGTGGTCCCCGTGGTTGTGATTTTCTGACTCGAGCAGCCCGACCCCCCCGGAGACCGACAGTCCTGCCAACAGGGCCACCGACAGGGCCACCCGATTGTGGCTATGGAACTGAAGCTCCGGCAGCAAGTCGCTCATCGACACGCACAGGAAGGTTCCGGACGAGAAAGCGAGTGCGTAGGCCACCAGGCGGGATCCGTCGGTTGCGTGCGAAAGGCCCAGATAAAACAGCCCGACACCCACCGGGATCATTAGTGCAAACAGTCCGTTGACGAGATGTGCGCTGGATTTCTTCCAAGCCCCGACAGTCATGAGGGTGGTTATGGTCATGGCATCGAACGGCTTATGGAGAAAGATCGCCAGGAAGGTTCCGAATCCGGCCAGGGCAGTGACGTGTGCATCCTGGCTCTCCGCCTCGAGGCTGGCGGCAAGGGCAATTCCGGCAATGATCGTGTGAAGCGTGAGGCCAAGGGATGCACCCACCCAACCGAGCCGATGCCCCTGGTGGAGCACCTTCGCGTCTCCGCCCAGGGAGTTCGGTGGATGCGGCTCGAGCTCGTGCATGGAAGCACCGTCCTCGTGAGGGTGGGCGTGAACCTTGCTCTCCGGCATTGGGACATCATGGTGATGAAAACAAAAGAAGCGCTCGATGAAAAACATTGTCAGGACCCCCCCCAACACACAGACGAAAATGACGTCCGTTTGCGCCGGCGCTTCAGCCAATGCATGGGGGAGCATGTGCAGCAGGCCAACCCCCAGCATGACCCCGGCGATGAGGCTGACCGCGAGCTGCAAGCGCTGATGGGTCAGGCCGATGAACAGCGGAATCAGGCCCCCGGCCATGGACGCCATCAGGATAAGCACGCAATAGATAAGCAGTAAAACCTGGTTGGACATAGATACTGGCCTCTTGGTTAGAACGCTGCTGAAAGTGAAAGATCGCGGCAAGAAAGCAATACCGTATCCGTTACAGTGCTTGGCCGACGATCCTCATCCCGGTTAGTCCTGAGCGCAAAGGCCTACCAAGCACTTTCAGCGGCCGGGGGCCGTCGAAAAATACATGGCAACGGGGGTGAACAGCCCCTTTCCTATGACCTCCGATACGATCCTGACGAGTCCCCAATCCCCTCCGACCCCATCCTCGTCCAGTTTCTCACTCGACCTTCGGGGGTCTTTCTCCGCGCCCCTGAATTCGTAGAGGCGGGCCCTGTACCGATCCATGAACGCCCCACAATGACCGTAAACCCAGAACGCCGCATCTCGAAGATCGCAGGCTGGTGGGACGACGGGCTCCGGCAACCTGTTCCCTACAGGTCGGGTACCTCACTGCACCGCAGCACCCTAAAACTCGCCTTTGCGTCCGCACACAACGACAACAAGGCCAAGAACCGCCCCCTACTTGGTGACGAACTGACCGGTACCGCTCAATGCCGGTCCCCGTGAATCCCACCTTCGCCATCGCCCCCCTCCAGGCAAACCAAGTGGACGGCATGGCAGTTGTCACAAGTACGCACGGCATGGTGTCGAATAAAAGCATCCCAGTGCCTGCGCTCCTCGGCGCTAAGAACACCGGAGCCACGGCACAACGGGCACTCCCCCTTCAAGGCGGCCCTAAGCGCGGAGCGGATGAATTCCGAGCGATTGGGCAGCCGGTCGAGCGCCTCACGCAGCTCGTCATCGACCTTGAAGGTAATGATACCGTGCTTCTTGGTATTTCTCACAGATCACCCCTCTCCACGATATTAATCATTATTATCATGATGCGCACGGTTTGCCAAGCAGAATTATTTGCGAGCTTATTAGAATATAACCACTTCGATCATCGCCAATATGTGTTGCACCGACCCACGAAAAAAGCGATACTAAGAATCCCCAGTAATATCCGCACTCCACGCGGACCAGCGCGGGGACATCTGTTTACTTCGGTACTCCGTGTGAATGTGTGGCTACAGATGGGGATTGGTGGGTTCTTGGGCGCGGGTGCTGATCGAGCAAATTGCAATCTTGGTCGGATTGTGGTTGTGATCGGGAACGGCTCACCTGTCGATACCGCAGCTCATTCCTACAACAGATCTAACAAAACGCGAGGTCATAAAAATGTCAGATCCGACAAACCACTCTGAACCCGGCACCGCCTTGGCAGAGCTGAGCGAGCAGACGCGCAAAGCGGACGCCGTGGTAAGGAACCATGCGGTCGGGAGCGCCGTCGTCGGGGCCATTCCTGTTGGCCCGCTCGTCATGGTGGTCCTGCTCGGCCTGAACTTGAAGATGATCCAAAAGTTAGCCCGAATCTACGACGTTGAGTTCAGTGACGAGCTGGGCCGATCGGCGATCTACAGCTTTATCGGTGCTTGCGGAGCGGGGGCCATCGGTGGGAGGGTCATGTGGGGCCTGAGCACCTTGGTCCCCGTTGCAGGGCAACTCATTCAGGCCGTTACGGTACCCGTATTTGCGGCAGGCTTCACCTATGGCATTGGAAAGCTGTTCACACAGCACTTTGCATCCGGGGGTACGTTTCTGGACTTCCATCCCGAAGAGGTGCGAGAGCACTTCTTCGCTGAATTCCAAAAGGGAACGCAACTGGCAGCAGAAGCCTGAGGGATAACGCCTGAATCGGCTCGTCTTCGTCGATTGCGCCTTCAGCTACGGCACAGCCCGGATTCGGTTCGGCACCTCCCTCTCGCCGAGCCGGATTCCGGACTGGAATCCAGACGATATCCTCCGCTCCCACCACTGGGGTCGGTCAGCCGCCCCCCCGGCTGCGTAACAGCGTTACGATCAGCGCTTCAGAAAATTGGCCGTCATGACCAGAAGAGGATTCTACCTCCTTACGGAAAACACCTTCGAGTCCTGTTATTTCGTATCCCGCTTTATCACAGCCCTGGGGCATTCCAGTAGGTTTCTCGGCGTACTCATCGCTGAACCTCCACCCCCCCCCGATCTACTCCTGGAGCGGGAACAGTTTCACTCCCGGCACCACCGCGTATACGATTGGAACGAGAAACTGGACCAGATGTGGTCTCGGCTGTACCAGCCCCTCAGTCCCGCCGGCCGCAGGATGATTGAAGCCTACGGCTTGCCCCGATATCCCAACTCCCAGCATGACCACACCATCTTTCTCGGATCGGATATCAACACCGCCTCTGCTCGACACCGCATGGAGGACCTGCTCCGAATCGACAATCGTCGCTGGCTGGTGACCTATCTACCCAGGATGATCCAGCCTTGGTTGATCGAGCTGGCCCACTCCCAGGTCCTTAACTGCCATTCCGCTGTTTTACCTTACGCAAGAGGCCTGCACGCGATCGAGAATATTGCTGCGTCAAGGGACATCGATGCATTTCGTACTGCCGCAGGGATTACCATTCACTATATCGATAACGGGATCGACACCGGACCCATCATTCGTGCCGAACGCATCGTTGATCCTTTCCGTTTCGATTCCTTATGGGACCTTAAGGGCCACCTTTATCACACAGGTGTCACCTGGTATATACGAACGGTACGGGATATTATAGAGTCGGACGATACCGTACCCGCCGGAATCATTCCGAGCGCTGCCCTCAAGGCCACAACCTACTATAAGACGGACTTTACGCCAAAAAAGGCACGGCAAGCTGAAACAGGTTATTTATGGATGAAGTCCCGCCTATCCAGTTCCGGAGTGTGACTCTGTGAACAACCCCCAAGAAGAGATGGCTGCTGTTGCGACAGATTACGGTTTATCCGAAGTAGTCTATTCGTGTGGCTATCGTTTGCGCCTACAATATTCCTCATTTCAGGCCACCACGATTCGCTGGCTTATCGATAATTGTCACGACCTGATCACCTCCGGCCGTCCAGAGATCCTGAGTCTCGGATGCGGAGACGGTGCGTTTGATATCGAAATCATAAAACATCTGGCCAAAACGAAAAGCAGTCTACTGTTTCACGGTGTGGATTATAACGCGACCGATCTGAATCGCTTTCGTCAGCTCTTACTGTCCGAGGAGGGCCTTACCACCAACAATGTCCATCTGTACCACAGGAAATACGACTCTTCGTCCACCCTGCCAGGACGTTATGACCTCATCTACATGATACACTTTCTGCAGTCTTTTGAAGACGAGGATATCCTGCCTGTCATTCGCAATACCCTGGCCCACCTAAAACCAGATGGCAGGCTATTGATTATTCAGCAAAAACGCCAAGGAATCTATGAACTAAAGCAGAGATTCAAGAATAATCTGACAAACCAGAAGTTCCACAGCAGCGAGGAGATCACAAGATTATTGCAAGAACACCATATCTCCTTTTCCTCCCATACGATTGATACCTACTTCGATATTTCCCTGATGCATCGCGTGTCTCTCGATGCGTTATTATTGATGTCTTTTTGCTTCACCGACGATCTGGCAAAGCTCAGCCAGCAGCAACAGGAAGAGATCCGCCACGCATTCCTGGAGTATGCAAACATAAACTCGGAGGGTACGCCCGTCATTTATGAACCAATGGAGGCAATCGTCTGCCATGCCTGATACCCCGGTACCACAGGCGGGGCCCTTCCCCCCACGGCACTTCCCCGAATGCCCGGGTCGTCTCGTGGCACCATTTTTCCTCAGTACCGCCTACTACCTACGGCCTCTTTGTGTCCTGCGCTATAATGGGACTTCTTCCTCGTTTCCTTCTCTATCTTTGCCACTTGGAGTCCGATAGCCTTGCGACGGCCACCTTCAGACAGAGGGAGACCCTACAAGGCGCACGTCCTGAATCCCGCAAACACATCATTTCTATCCGGCGGGAAGAAATTTCGATATTTATTACATGCCAAGCGAGATCTAGTTGCCCACGAACCGCCTTTCAGTACCTTGCGGTAGCCAAACCAGGGCGCCGAATACTCCTTGTACGGATAATCGACAACGAATCCGGGAAATGGATAGAATGACGTTTCTGTCCACTCCCATACGTTACCTAGCATTTGCCGGCAACCGAAAGCGCTATCGCCTTCAGGACAGGCGGCGACGTCCACACAGCCCAACAAAGACCCATCTAAATTCGCACGATCCACAGTCGGGGGCTCATCGCCCCATGGGTAGGGGTATTTCCTACCAGCCACCACGCCTGCCCGCAAATCGGGGCGCATACTTGCAGCCATTTCCCATTCCGCCTCTGTCGGCAACCGCCTGCCCGCCCATCGACAATAAGCCTCGGCTTCATACCAGCTCACATGAATTACGGGCCTATGTTCCTCCAGGGGAATCCAGCGATCGAAATCCCTACGTAACCAGCCATCGTCGGCGCGCCCCCAATACAGTGGGTGTTGGGCCCCCTGCTTGACCCTCCATCTCCAGCCGGGGGTGCTCCAAAGTTCCGGCCGAAAATAGCCGTCGTCTTCTACAAATCGGACAAATTCCACATTCGTTACAGGTGCCCGTGCGATTCGAAAAGACGGCACCTCGATCCAGTGGGCCCATTTCTCGTTGTCGAAAACAAACGGATCCCGTGGGTCGGCACCTAATTGAAATTTGCCTCCCGGGATCTCCACATCGCCTGGGAGAGGCCCGGCTCCATCACCGGAGCGGGCTACTGTACCCATGGATTCAAGACTGGGCCTAGCGTAGGCGAGGGTTTGCCTCATATAGGTAAATGCCTCTCCATGCATGTCTTCATGGAGCGTTGCCAAAAGGTATAGATAGGTCTCCGCTGGGCCCGGGTCACGTTTCTCCAATCGCTGAATACATAAATCCTGAACAGCCCTCATATAGCTCAGCGTGTCCTCCTTCGAAGGAAGCGAAAGGGTCCAGCGATCATCGTGGCCTACCTCGAAGGAGTTGTACAAATCAGCGCCGTTACTGCAAATCGGGCCCACGTCATCCAATAGTTGCAATATGAAGGCCTCATAGAAATAGGCGATATGACCTAGTTCCCACCTAAAAGGGTTCACCCGCGAACCAATGGGAACGTCCAGTTGGATATCTCTCAGGTCTTTCACCAATCTCAAGGTGTGGTCGCGGGCGTCCTTCAGCGCAGACACCAACTCAGTTCGGTCGAGGGTAAAATGCTTATCTCCCAGCGAACTTATTGGTCTTGTATCACGAGCCATTAGGGTTGGGTGCATGGACGTTCTAGTTAATGAGGCAACAGCCCACGAAACAACTCCGATCCACCGCGTTGAGCCTGCATCCCGTCTCACAATTCTTCAGTCAAGGATATTCTTTATCACTTTTTATCAACACCTGATCGATACCCGCCTCTATTATACGGGCTATCACCTCCATTTCCATACCGTGCCTACGTATACGATGCCGAAAGACGCTATCAGTGCGCTCGTCTACCATCACCCACACGCGACACTGCTTTGCGGATCACAGAGAATATCGCGTTGACGCTGAATGACCTCACCGAGGGCCTCCCCGTAACTGTCCCAATTGCGCTGAGTCTCCCGGGCGAGGCCCCCTTCGCCTGGGTAGCTACGGACATTCGGTAAAAGCGGTACCTCGTCCAAATCGCGTTCGGCATGGACCGCCCTCCCCACGCAGACCTCCTGCAGCCCGCCAGCCAGGCCAAAACCCTGTGACATCGGTTAGGGCATTCACTCCCGGGAGGGCTGACAGTCCGTTTCCTCGGTTGTTCAGTTCACCCATCGTGTCAGCGAACACGGCAACATGCTCATCTCTCAACCTATTGTTTTCTGAGCTGGCGGAAGACACCTATGCCCAGCGGTTTTGCCAGGTAAACACGGTCGTCCTTTCTTGCCGTCTTGTTCTGTTCCAGGTTCTCCATTTCCAACGATGCTTGTTACTTCCGGCCCAAATACGACTTCGGGCGAATCGGTACTGTGGCCAGCCGCCAGGTCTATCGCTGCATCATGGCAGGGCTTTCGCCCCCCTCAATGATTCTTTGTGCAACTTCGGTAGGGACGGTATGGGCAAGCCACCCGAAGATCCTGATTACCAAAAAAGCCCTACCGCCTATTGCGTAGACGCCCCTAACGGCGTGGGTTGCCGCAATCCTGTCAACGTTAAACCATCATCGACCAGGACCACGTCATCCAACCACTCAAGTCATTGAAAACCGCGCCAGTGGCCTTCCCTGAAAATGTCTGCGGCAGGGATGCCGCAGTCAAGCCTACAGGGAGGTATTCACGGCGTTTTTCAGGGAAGGCCACTGGCAGAGGGGCGGTTAGATGACGGAGCCCTGCATCATCGACGATCGCCCTGGAGACATCCGTCGTGCTGATTACTGCACCGCAGTGACCGAGACCGTATACTACCGCGTCATCCTTTGAACTGTTTCGGGCCAGCAGGGCATCGTCCCCATGGATCCCGGCTGGCGTTTGTAGCACGACAACCAATAGCGCAGGCGAAATCTTTAACCGACAGCCCGCGCCATGGCTCTATGCGTTCCCGCGGATATTGTCAGACCTGTCTACAGCGCCCCGTTTTGTCAGGGTTATTTGATTGGCCTGTCGAGTTTCCCACGTCTCACGATACGGCCTGCCGCCGGCGGTCGAATGTATCCCCTCATTTCGCCCCTATCGGCGCCGCGCCTCCCACCTCTCGATCCGTGTTCCGAGAGCAGGTCATACCCCTCTCATCCGCCCGAGTTCCCCTCTTCTACAGGAAGGCCTGACGCCCTCAGGCCCCCAGAAGGCCCCCGCAACGCCCGAACGCGAAGGGAGAAAGTGCCCCGTTCGTACGTCAGGCGACGACTCTATTCAAGGGATTCAGTGGCGAGAGGTATATCCGGTTCGCGCCCCAAGTCTCGTCGAATTCCACTCGCCGATTCGGCGCTATGGCCGTCTTACAGGACGTTCATCACACACCGAAGCCAGTGCCGCTGATCAACGGGCACAGGTTCGAAATCCGACGAAGACATCCGCTCTGTCTGGCGTATAGGCCTGACGATAGGTCCCTCTTATCAGGATTGAGGACGTTGCGCAGGACCCCCCCTTGGTGACCTTATGGTAACCAAACTGGAGAGTCGACATATACGGATACATATCAACTTTGAAGCCGTCATACGGCAGGTATTGGCTGGACGTCCACTCCCAGGCCGTCCCAAGCATTTGCCGGCAACCGAAGGCACTGTCCCCCGCCGGGTAAGCGGTGACGGGAACCTGGGCCATGTGAACTCCATCCATATCCACTTTGCGCGCATCCATTTTGTTGCCCCAGGGGAATCTGCGGAACGTCTGCCCTTCCCGGTTTCCCAGCGCGGCCACTTCCCACTCGTATTCTGTCGGCAGTCTCCGGCCGGCCCAGTTACAAAAGGCCTCTGCCTCGTAGAAGCTAACGTGGAGTACCGGGTGTTCGATGTTCAGTGATATCCACTGGTTGAAGAATCGCTCCTTCCACTGCCCTTTCTCGCGCATCCAGTAGAGTGGATGTCTAGGTAGTGACATACTCCTATCGGGCGGGATGCCGACGTTGCGTTCGGTATTCAGCCATTTCCTCCCCCCCCAGCTCCAGAGTTCCTCACGTTCGTACCCACCATCTTCAACAAAGGCGAGGAATTCTCCATTTGAAACCAACGTCTTCGAGATACGAAACGCGTCCAACTCGATATCAAAACCGGGTTTTTCATTGTCAAAAGCGAAATCGTCCGTCGCAAAATCCACTGAGTCTGCCGGCATACCTATGCGGTAACGGCCCGCCGGAATCTCCGCATCGCCCAGAGCCTGTCCGGAACCGTCTCTCGGGACGGGGCTAGCCTTGGCCGGGCCGAAGGCCCACTTTTGGTAGCCCATAGTTTGGCGCGCCCAGATCAGCGATTCTATATGCATATTCTGATGATAGATGGCGTATTTATAGAGGTAGAGATCATCGGGCGTGAGTTCGTTGTTTTCGATGCGAGCCAGAATAGCTTCGAAGATTGTATCTACATATTCCAGGGTGCGGCGCTTATCCGGGATCATTCCAGGTTTCCAGCGATCTTCATGGTCAATATTGAAGGAATCCCAGATTGGGGCCATAGACGGATCGTACATTCCAGCATTATCACGCGCCACGAGAATAAAAAGCTCGAAGAAAAATGCAGCATGGCCGATTTCCCACAGCGGCGGGTTGACACCGGCATGATAGGGCATGGCTAGTTGCTCTGGACTCAGTGTATTGATCAAGTCAACTATTTTTTCTTGAGAGCGCCTCAGTTCCTGCAGCAAACCTTGCTTATCATTCATAAGTGAGCTCTCCGGCTTAATCTCTCTCTTTTCTGTGCATATCTGGCCTGCGAGTACCAGCGGTTCAATCGACGGCCAACGGAATTGATCATCACCCCTATACCCATGGAAGGGCGGCTTGCGACAGGCCCTTCCCGCGGGACACAGTATTCGCGCGAACTAGAACGGATCGTAGCCGGCCGAGAACAGAACACAGAGCCAGGCAATACGTTCCCGCCTTAGATACAGCTCAATATAGAAGGCCAGGGGGGCTTCTTGCGCGATCATGAATCGGGGTCCTAGCCCAAGCTCTCGTTACGTCATGGTGATTACTGCACAGGGATGCGCAAAGCCGAGACGCCTAGGCAACCATCATAAGGCGCCGATCATCCCGCAACTGGGGACAAGCGGTTCCTACATTCCTAAGCGAGGGTTACGTAACAGGCACGTCCACGGCGCCCCTTCCCCGAACGCAAGACCGGCCGGGCAGGCAGGAGGAAGCGTTCAATAAATGAGTTCCGCGAGATAGCCCGTAGTAATGGCGATGCCGAATACCGAGATAAGGAAAGCCCCAAGAATCGGCCACCGAAACATCCGTTTCAACATAACCACCTCTGGTAGAGAAGCCCCTGCCCCACCGATCACCAACGCTATAACCGCCCCCGTACCCATCCCCTTTGCACTCAGGGTGAGGGCGATGGGTATCATAGTGGAAGCACGCACATAGAGCGGGACACCAATGATTGCCGCCAAAGGAATCGCCCAGGGATTATCGGCACCCGCATAGCGAGTAAGCCATTCATCGGGAACAAATCCATGAGCAAAGGCGCCAATGCTCACGCCAATGATGATGTGGGGTAGAAACGTTCGAAACTGGACGACCGCGTCATTGAATAGACGTTTTGCCCTCGCGTAACGCTGGGGGGAAGGGTAACCATCATTGATGGCCAGGGCACCGCCTCCCTCATTTACAGAGACGAATCCGGCATCCCTGTCATCGGTGGAGCACCCCCCCCCGGACGGAAGCGTTGAGCAGCACGCTACCTCAACAGGGGGCCGCGAAGGCATTGTTTTCAGGCTGTCTAACGATACCACAGCGACGGTCTGCCTTGCCCCCAGAAGGTCTTGGCGCAGGTAACGTTCAAAACCGGCCCTGTCCATCACCCACGAGATCGTGATGGCCATGGAGATCGCCATTGCGGTATAGAGCAGTGTCATCCCCAGGCCAAAGGTCACCCAGAAGAGGGTAATGATAATGGGGTTGACTAATGGGGAAGTAAAAAGCAGCGTCATCGTCGGCCCGAACCCGGCCCCGCTCTTCAGCAGGCCCAGCGTTAGAGGTACCGTCGAACAGCTACAGAACGGGGTGGCAGACCCAATCAGCGCCCCCAACAGGTAACCTCTTCCGTGCTGAGCCGACAGATAGCGCTGCGTCTTCTCCGCAGGCAACCACTCGTTGAGGGCGCCCACGAGAAAGCTGATCAGGATGAAGAGTACAGCCAGTTCGGCAAAAAGTTGCAAGCCGAACAGGGCGGTGTCCGCAAGGCGCTGAAGCAAGTGGTCAGGCATCACTTCACTTCAAAAGGCCGCGCCCGGCTGCATCCCCATCTTCCTCAGCATGACCGCTAAAGGACAGAAGCCCGTCATGGAGGACTGGAGCAGATTGAGGCCGACAAAGGCGCTGAAGAGAAGCCAATACGGGGAAACATAGAAGCCCAGGGCAGTAGAGGCAAGGATGAAAGAGCCTGCGGCGGCAAGGACGGCGCGATCTATATTCATTGGATTCCAGCTCCTGTTTGCACGTTGCAGTAACCGATGGACGACAATCGTATCGTAGCCGACAAGGATATCTTCTTCAAGCACCCTCATCCATTCTCAGCCGAGGGTTATCCACAACCGCGTCCTGGCAGCCATTCCACGGGAACTCCCCCTCTTCATCTTGTCTCATCAGGATGGCAACCCATTTACTGTTCATCGCTCGGCCCGGGGGGGCCGGACGATCGCGATCCCTGCCAGTCGCGAGCCCTCGATTCGGCCACGAACAAACATCCCCCGCGGGCAGCCGGTAGTCGGATTGACCGATAACAGACGGAGCGAAACCGGCCGTCTCGCAGTGACCCCAGGGCACATTCCTGGCGGACGCCATCCAAAACGGGCCCCGCCTTCGCCCTCTACAACCCGCCTTGAATGCAGCCGGGCAGATCGACTCAACCGCAGGCTTCCGCTCCCGACGGCCGTCCGAGGAATACCCGCGCTGACGGATTGGCCCTCTCGTCAAAAAGGTACGTGGATGCGAACCCGCATAATATGTTATAAGAAAAGTCAATCACAAACACATTCTCTCCGCCGCGAACCTCGACCGGATACCGGGCACCTGTGGTCTTTCTTTGGCCCGCCGCGTCACCGGGCCAGCGGCAGGCCGTGACTGGCTGGCTGAGTCGGCACACGGACCGCCGTAGACCAAAAAAGGAACGGCCACCATCCCGAATCCACTCTGGTTCGCCGATCCGCTTCCTGAGGACGTTTCGCCTGTTCGCCAACTAGGTCGTGGTTACCGATCCGCTATGACGGGTTTCCTTCGGCTGCTCGGGTGCAAGGCAAAACCTTCGTCGCGTAGGCAGGTAGTCAATGAGATTCAGACACTATCTATTTGATTGGGGAAATACGCTCATGGTGGATCAGCCCGGAAACCCGGTACCCATGTGTGATTGGGAAGAAGTATCGGCGATGAGCGGGGCAAGGAGGCTCCTCAAGTGTCTCACTGAAGGGGCTTGTTGCCATTTGGCAACCAATTCAGCCACCTCGACAAGAAAACAAGTCCACAAGGCCTTGCTGAGAGTCGGTCTGGAGCGCTACATCAGCAATATCTACTGCTATCGGGAAACGGGCCTAAAAAAGCCAAGCAGGGAATTTTTCGATTTTATTATCAGGGACCTTGCGGTGAACAAGGCCGATGTCGTCATGATAGGCGATGAACTGGAGAAAGACATTTTCGGCGCCCTGGATAGTGGGATACAGGCAATCTGGTATAATCCGGGAAATCTTCCAGCGCCGGGGCATATTCTCACTGTAACCGATCTATCGGACCTGTTGAAGGTATTGTGACTGCGTCGTAGTGGGTTAGCATCCCATGGATGGGCTCCCCGCCCCACGATTCGGCCTCAGACGGAATGTTGATACTTGTCCGTTGCCTACCGGCCGGCGCGGGGTGCCCACGATGGGCTGGGGAAACCCCCGCCAAAGGATAGGTACGGTGACCCGACGCAGATGCCCGCTAGCGGGCCATCGAATCCACCAGGAGATCCTGCATGACAAAATCACCATCCTCAACGAGGATCGCTCTGTTGCTGACCATACCTAAACTGGTGCTGGCTGGAATAGAGAACAGGCCTGGTAATGTAGATGATGCCTATGTCATGGATAAAGGTTCAGCTTATGTCGCACTGGGTTATGCTTATGCGAGATATCCAGACAGCACCAATGAAAAGGATATACCTGTCAATGCCGGATATGGCCTGACCGAGTCACTGGAAGTAACCCTCGATCTCCCCTATACCAGGACATTTCCGACTGAAGGCCCTTCTGAAGAAGGGCTGGGCGACTTAGCGATCCGCCCGGAGTGGGCCGCAGTAGCGGAAACGGAATCGATCCCACAAATTTCGCTGGCGCTCACTGTTAAATTCGATACGGCGACGCATGGGGTGGGTTCAGGAACCACTGACTATGGCGCCTTCATGAATGCCTCAAAGAGGCTTGGGAAGATTACGGTGAATACCAATATAGGATATAATTTCCGCGAGGAGGCGTCTGATTCGACCTTCGTTGGTGCATCGCTCGATTATAAGGTGACCGACACCCTGTCATTGATCTCCGAGATATGGGCCGAGGTTCCCACGAAGGCGGATATTCACCAGACAACCGAGATATTGGCGGGGGCCACCTATGACCTGTCGGATGGCATCACACTCGACATGGGCATTGGCACCGGTCTGAGCAGCGATGACATCGATGTTAGATATACAGCCGGAGTCACTTATTCATTCTAATCAGTCGCGCTGCTTTCGCTCACTGGAACGCGGTAGTCACCTCACGGATATGGCTGACAGCGATGCTTGCGCTCACAAAACCATGCCAAGCGTATATCGACTCGGCGCATTTTATACCCGCCGCTCGTGAATATCTCTGTCCTTCGCTCCATAGGCGGTGTGCCGATTGCTCGCCATAATCCCTGCGATGGCTCGCTTCCGCGCCTTGCCCAGGGGCACGAGGAACACCCTCGAAACACGACATATTCACGTGCGACGGATATATTTTGCATTGCCGAGGTCCGTGATCAAATACAGACGGCCCGCGCGAACATTCCTTTTCTCAACGGTATTCCTCATGGCCCTCGGCTCGGTCGCCGCGGGAACGAGTCGTAGCGGGAGCGATGATGGGGTCTCGCAACCCGGGCGGGTGGAGGGGGACCGTAGTAGCGAGGAGAGATGCAGGCAGGCTCCGTTTACGGACCAAAGGACGGCACAATTCACGTACGAAGGGAATATCCAGGAATAAGACGTCCACCTGTGCGTCGGTCATCCTTGTCCACTGATCCCAGCCAGTATTCCACATCCCTCACCCTGTTGACCGCCATTACAGTTGTTCCTTAGTGCCACGAGTTGCGCTTCCAGCGCGTCGAGTATGACCCTTTGTGCCCGCACCCGGGCGATATGATCGTCGAGGATTTCATTGACCACCGTACAGGGCTCCCGGGGATTTGCCTGATGACGAATGAGTTCGCGAATCTCTACCAAGGACAAAGCGAGTGCCCGACATCGCTTGATAAAGGTGAGCTGTTCGACATGCGCGTCGGTGTAGACGCGATAACCATTTTCTTGCCGTTTCGGCGGTGACAAGAGACCTTGCCCCTCATAGAAACGGATAGTCTGCTTGCCGACCCCGACGATCTGTGCCAGCTGACCAATGCGCATAACCCTAGTCTCAAGGATGTTTTCTTCTGGCCAAGCCCCTTGACCTTATCGTCGCTGCACGGTTTAGGATACCAGCATTGATCCAACACCTGTCAACCGGAGGCAGATCATGAGTAATACCTGTGTCGGCACCTGTACCGGCGGGGACATGTCCGACGGGAGTGGAACGTCGTCGGGAACCTCCGATACATCAGGGGAATCGGTGAGTATATTCGCGATCCCGAATATGGATTGTCCGTCCGAAGAAGGAATGATCCGTATGGCACTGAATGGTCTCAGTGGGATCAAGAGGCTCTCCTTCGACTTGGGGAACCGGCGCCTGGAGATTTTACATGACGGCGACGTAGAGCCTATTGCAGAGAGGCTGGCGACCTTGGGGCTAGGTGCTTCTCTACAGCAGAGCGTCGCGTCTGAGGCGCGGGCGGGCATTGCCGGGAATCCCGCGGCCTCCGCCGCTCAGGAATCCGGGACGCTCCGGTTGTTGCTTGCCATCAATGCGCTCATGTTCGTCGTGGAAATGACCGCCGGGGTGATCGCCCAGTCTACCGGGCTGATGTCGGATTCCCTGGACATGTTCGCCGATGCCGCCGTCTATGGGCTGGCCCTTTACGCGGTCGGGCATAGCGCGAAGAGACAGGTCCGTGCCGCACACCTTGCGGGTGTGCTACAGCTGATCCTGGCTGTCGGTGCACTCATCGAGGTCATGTGGCGCTTTACCTTTGGTAGTTCACCGGAGCCCCTCACCATGATTGGCGTCGCTGCCGCGGCATTGATCGCTAATTCACTGTGCCTTTTTCTTATACACAAGCACCGCGAAGGCGGTCCCCATATGAAGGCGAGCTGGATTTTTTCAGCCAATGATGTCGTGATCAATCTCGGCGTTATTATCGCGGGTGCGCTGGTGGCCTCGACCGGGTCCAGTTACCCGGATCTGATTGTCGGGACGATCGTGGGGCTGATCGTCCTCAACGGCGCCCGGCGGATCTTGGCGCTCAGGGCATGATTCCGTGTTGTCGTTAAGGCGCCTGGACCACGTCGGGATCACTGCTGCCCTCCCCCCACCCTTGGCCCCTGTCGCAGACCATGCCAGTACACACCCTGTGCATATCGGGTGGGCGGGTACCTACCAAACCCTCGGACGAGGGCCTGGTCTTCGCGCCGCTGAACGCCACCGTTATCGGCCGACGATCCCCATCCCGCATGGACAGGCGCCCGTTTCAACTCTTTCTCCACATGCTCAGTTCCGTAATCGTGTGCTGAAGCTTTCGTTCTGTCTCACGTATCACAAAAGGGACGACATCGACCGGCGGCGTAGTCCGCTCGAAGCTCTCCCTGAGTATTCTACTCATACCCTCGAATGCGCGGATATATTCACCGTTCTCGCTATATTCGGACAAACAGTTTTCCTTGGGAGTGAACTCCTCCAACAACGTGTACGGCGTACTGAGAACCAACATCCCTCCCGACTTCCAGAGCCCTCGCATGGACCGCAAAAAGCTCCGGGGATCGTTCAGCCGGTCGAGCAGATTCCAGGCAGACACCAGGTCGTAGTCCCGATGGCTCTCATCCAGCCGGCTTGCGTCAGCCCTGAGAAAATGGACCTTATCGGCGAGATCAGCCAGCCCGAGTGAACCGAGATCGGCCCTGCGCCTGAACGAGAAATCCCCCCCACTGGAAGGTCATATGCGAGGGCGCCATGGGTTTTCAAGTGATTCGCGCAGGTGATGAAACGATCCGACAGATCGACGCCCGTGACGCGTTCGCATACCCTGGCCAACTCGAAGCTGCTTCATCCTACGGCACATCCGAGATCCAGCGCACTTACACAGGGCGCACCTTCCGTCGCCTCAACACAGAGGCGCGCACAGGTTGCCGGATAGTCCGCAACGCCAAAACACGATTGGCCATAGTGGAATTCCATATCTTGATCGACAAGTGCATCCGTCTCGTAGGGGTTGCTATATTCCACATTCATAGATTGCCCTCCCAGTCCATGGATTCCTCTTCACTTCCGAGGCCTACATCAGGTCTCTTCCGGGGTTGTATTCAATCGCAATCCTGCGCGAATTCGCCGGGATACCCCGTCCACAAGCATATTGAGCATCGCAGTAATAAATATCAACAACAAGGCTCGATCGAAGCGAATATCCGCGAACGCACTATCGACGAAAAACCCCAAGGTATGAATCCCCAGGATCCCGAGGATGGCGGTCTCCCGCAAAATGACCTCCCAACGATAGAACAGGAATGCCAGAAACTGGGGATAGACCCTTGGCAGGATCTCATACGCGTAGAGATCGATTCCATGCGGACTGTCGGGCCGTAGCGCCAGTGGTTCTGTATAGCGGCCAATCAAATGGCCAATGATCGCGCCATTGTGCAGCGCCAAGGCCAGAATCGCCGGGAGCATCGATGGCCCCAGCAGTTGCAGGCCGATATAAGCAAGGATGTACTCCGGAGTCGAGCGCAGGACAACGAGAAAGACATGGCCCAGGCTCTGTCCCCAGCGCCCAAAAAATTTGGGCGAGATGAGGGGAAAGAAGAGAAGCGTGAGAATCCCGGATGCCACGAGTGAAATCATCGTGACCAGCAGGGTGTTGATGATGCCCGGCCAGGCTTGATTGACGAACAATGATTTCGCCCAATCGTACAAATGGGTCAATGTCGCCCAATCGAGGCTGTGGGCTACACGGATCGGATGCGGTACGATGTCCTGGGTCACAAAGCGGAGGACGGTGTCGAAATAGATTTCCACATGCGTCCCAGAGAGAAGATACGCCGCCCCGAGCAGGTAGATAGGAATCAGCCAGGATCGCATCCACCAGCGGATGGTCCCGATCATGATGTAGAACAGGATCAGCAGTGCGGAGACCTCCGAATAATGTCCTTGACTAAACGCGGATTCCAGATGAAAGCCCAGGGTTGGGAGGCCAATGAAACCCAGAATGGCACTGGAACGTAAAGCGCATTCGAGCCGATAGAGCCCATAGGTCTTGAGGTGGGCCCAGGCTTGAGGTATTCGCGCATAGAAGAAAGACGAAACGACCCCGCTTCCGGCAGGCAGAACCTGAAGCGGGACCGGATCCATCTCTTCGAGGATCTCGGCATAGACTTTGGCCACGATGCCGGCAAAGGGTATGCCAATAGCCAATATACCGGTAAGGGGGTGTAGTCCGAAGATCTGCAGAAATATCAGGGCCCAGAAGAGTTCGTGAATGGCGCGAACGAATGCACAGCCCATGCGGACAATTCGGTAATGAAAGAGCAGGGCCAAGGCAAATCCGAACACATTGGCCAGGGCCACCCCCAACAGCGCGAACGCCAGGGTATTCAGCAATGATTCCAGCAAGCGATCGGTGGCGAAGAAATCGGGAGTCAGCAGCCCCAGCCCCAGACGCCCCATCTCCTGCCAGGGGTTGACCGTCGTGACTTCGAGATCCGCGAACGCCAGGCAGCCCAGTGCGATCGCGAGGAAAAGCAGGCTGGTCCTTACCATTTCCAGACGCTGTGGGCGATGTCCCTAATTGCGCACATTGCGCTAGTGATAGAGAAATTCCAGGTCGTGAGCCGACAAATCAGCCGTCGATTCATCAAAGACGATCTGGCCATTCTGCACTCCCACGATCCGATTGGTGTATGCAATGGCCAAATCCACGTCGTGCATGGTCAATACCACCGTATCATGGGCGGCGTTGATATTCTCCAGCACGATTCGTGATTGGCGGCCGTCCACGGAGGAGACGGGTTCGTCTCCGAGCACGGCCCGGCCGTTCTGGTGAATTGCCCGCGCCACGGCGGTACGCTGCTGCTGGCCACCCGACAGTTGGCCAACGGGTGTGAACAGTTTGTCCTGGTGCAGTTCCAGCCGCTCCGCAACCTGCCGAACGGTTTCGACTTCACGGCGCCGAGGACGAATCAGGTTGATCAGGTTGTACCAAGTGGGGTTGGCGTTCAGCCTGCCCATGTAGACGTTATGGAACAGGCTGAGCGGCCGGACGAGCCCGAGTTCTTGGGGAATGATGGCGGTATCCACGCGCCGTTGCGCGAAGAGCAGCTTAAGCAGCGTGGATTTACCCGCCCCACTCCTTCCAACCAACGCCACGCGTTCGCCTTTACGGATACGCAGGGAGACATTCTCGAGTACCTTCGTTCCGTTATAGGCGATGGTGGCGTTTTCCAGGCGAAACATCTCCCTCAATCGAGGATACCAATGGCCTTGGCAGTCTTCAGTATCGGCTCATACTCAGCGTTTGACGCCGGAACGAAGCGGCTTCGGGGAAAGGAGGCCAGTAGATCTGGGTCGGTGATATCGAGCAGGGCCTGCTTGACGCGGTCGCTGAAACCCTTGCCCCAGACGGCGTTCACATCGCCCCGAATAGTCCATTGATAGTCAGGATAGGGGGGCGTCTGCCAGATGACAGAGACTTCGTCCTTATTCACGTGTCCCGCTTTGTCTTCGCTTTCCCATACCTTGAAGTTGACCGCGCCAACCTGGTAGGCGCCCGACTGGACCAGGGCAATGGTACGGGTATGATCGCCGCTGAATCCGACCCGCTTGAACACCTCGTCCGGAGACTTGTGGAAGTGTTCACGAATATAGTATTCGGGCATCAGACGGCCTGAGGTCGAGCCCTTGGAGCCAAAGGTAAAGGTCTTGCCTTTGATGCCGTCCGGGAACTCCTTGCTGGGCTTCAACCCGGTGCTCTTGTGCGCAATGAAATAGGTCACGAACAGTTGGTCTTCATATCCCTGGGCGATGGCCTGCGAACCCGGCACCAAGAGACGCGCCCTGACACCGGAGAGGCCACCGAACCAGGCAAGCTGGACCTGGTTGTTACGGAAGGCGGTAACCGCGGCGGCATAGGATTTGACCGGTACGTACTTGACCTCCACGCCCAACTTCTCTTGGAGGTAATTCGCCACTTTGTCGAAACGTGCGCGTAGCCGGGACTCGTCTTGATCGGGAATCGCGGTGAAGACGAATGGTTTGGCAAGCGCTCCGGCACTCATATCCAGGGCCAGCAACACCGTGGCGATGATCGCCATGAATGATTTCTTCATTTTCCTTATCCTTAGTCAGGTCGTTGGTGGATGGGAACGGCAGGACAGGATTCAGGTCAAAACCCAGTCGGGTGGAGAGGGAAAACAACGTACCGACCAACCCTGTGCGGCCTGCTTCCCGGGCAGGGATCCTAATGGAATCCTCGGCGACAGGCAACGACAAGATGACCGTCTTCTAGCGCAACACGGAGATCGGTTCCAGACGATCACTTTTCGGCAAAACGGTACCGATGATTGCGGTGTGCTCATACCCTGTCCGGCGCAACTCATCGACACAGGCCTGCGCGGCATCGGCGGGGACGCTGGCCAGGAGCCCGCCGGCGGTCTGGGGGTCGAACAACAGGGGATAACGCGGATCGGTTCGGACATGTTCCAAATCGTGGATGGCGCGCCGCAGGCGGACGTTTTGGGGTTGCAGGGAGCTGGTGATGCCCGCCGCCACAGTCTCCATGGCCCCGTCGAGGAATGGGATGGCGGTGAGATCGAGTTCCACGTCGAGACCTGCCGGCTTGACCATTTCGACCAGATGCCCAAGCAGACCGAAACCCGTGACATCGGTGCAGGCCGTGGTCCGGAAACGGTGGAGGCACTGCGCACCCGCGCGATTCGACTGGAGCATGGAGGCCAGTGCATCCTGAATCCAGGGACCCTTGGCCTTGTGACGCATGTCGGCCGCGAACAGGGTACCAGTCCCCAGGGGTTTGGTGAGGACGAGTCTGTCTCCCGCCTGCATGCCGCCTTTTTTCAGGATCCGTTCCCGCTCGACGAGTCCGTTGATCGCAAACCCGAGCGCAAGCTCGGCGCCTTCCCCCGTGTGACCGCCGACCAGCGCCGTGCCGGCGGCGTTCAGTACCTCCAAGGCACCTCCCAACAGTTGGCTGAGCGTGTCCTCGACCTTGGATTCGATCCCATACGGCAGGGTCGCTATGGCCAGGGCGCTCTGTCCTTCGGCCCCCATAGCGAAGATATCCCCGAGGCTGTGATTGGCGGCAATCTTTCCAAAGAGATAGGGGTCGTCGATCATGGCGCGGAAGAAATCCACTGTATGCACCATGACTTGGCCTGGCGGCACCCTCACCACCGCCGCATCGTCGGGGGCATGCAGTCCCACCAGCACATCATCCCGTTCCACCGGCTCGAGCTGATTCAGAGCACGGGACAATACGGTGCTTCCCACCTTGGCCCCACAGCCGCCGCAGCGCATGGCCAGGGCCGAGATCTCCTTGATCGCCTGCTCGTTTGCGAGCCCCTTTGGGACATCGCTCTGCGCCTGCCGGGACATCTCTGGCAGATCGTCGCTGAATTTGGCCATGAAACGCCGGTCGATCCAGTCCTTCCACTGCCAGACCACTCCGCCTTCCAAGGCCCAGCCGGAGCGCGAAGCGACGGCATAGCGATCACCGGTGCTGATCAGGCTCAAAAACTGTTTTTGGGGCACAAAGGGCTTCAATGGCCGGTCCAGCAGTGCCCGCCGCAGGTTCTCAGCCAGCGGAGGCCCCTGGCGGACGGCGAAGACACCCGCCTTCGGTCGCGGATGGTTGACCATGCTGGCGATGTCCCCGGCGGCGAAGATCATTGGATGTGATGTGGACTGCAGAAAATCGTTGACACAAATAAAGCCATGTTCGTCCACATCCAACCCGGAACCCGCCGCCCAGCCGCCGGCCCCCGCCCGAGTCATCCACAGGATCTCATCCAGACAGAGATCGAAATCGTCCTCACATTTGACCCGCCCCGGTTCGACTGCGACGACGCGGCGCCCGGTATAGACCTCGATACCCCGCTCCTCCAAGACACGCCGGTATTTGGAGCGCACACGCGGGTTATGGGTGGAAAGGATCTCCTCGGACTCTGTGAACAGATGAAAGCGCAGGCCTTGGGTATCCAGGCCTCTAGCGACCAGCGACTGCTGGAGTCGATACTGCATAGCGAGGGTCATCTCGACCCCGGCGGCGCCACCGCCGACCACGCCAATCCGGGCATCGCCCCCCCGCTCCAGGATGCGCGCGCGCATCCTGTCCCAATGTGCGAGGAACTGAGCGACGGGCTTGACAGGGATCACATTCTCTCTTGCGCCCGGGACGTCCTCCGTCACCGGAACGGAGCCGATGTTGATGGAGGCCACATCGAAAGACACCGGTGGCCGGTCATCACAGATGATCCGTTGGTTATCCAGATCCAATCTGAGCGCCCGACTGTTATAGAAACGTGCCCCGGCGAAGCGTGCCAGCCGGTTCAGATCGACATGAGTCTCTTCAAAGGTGTAGTGACCGGCGACCAGGCCCGGCAGCATGCCGGAATAGGGCGTCATGACATCCTTGCAGATGAGCGTAAGGCGCACCCCCGGGAGAGGCGCCATCCCGAACCGCTTGAGCACGGCGAGATGGCTGTGCCCGCCGCCGATAAGCACGAGATCCTTTACGATCGGTGTATTGTTCTGTTGCACGCGTCTCTGAACTCCAAACGAAATCTCTCGCAGCACAGGCGGAGTCCGCTGCTGATGACAAGACCGAAACCGAATCCTCCAGCCCGCCCCGGGGCCACCACACCGCAGGTGGAGGGCACTGCCCGGGGCCAGTTCCTCGTAGGACCCGCTGGCAAGGCATGGGCGCCGGGCGGGCGCTGAGGAATGGCATCCTAACATCTTCGTTATTTGTGTACAGGATATGTCGCGACCACATTCCACTGCAGGACCGGTTTCCGGAAAACCCCGTTCGATATCGGGGCGTGCCGATCTGGTAAGCTGCGCCGGATGAACGAGACCTCAAGGATCCGACGACTATCAACCCTGTGATGAATAGCCGTACCTTCCCGCTGCACCTTCCCGAAGGGCCCGGCACTCGCCTGCTGCCGCGCCCGAAACGGGTGCTGCCAGGTGTGGCGGTACTCTCTTTTCCTGCGCACCCCACGCTGAGCCCTGCCCGGGGCCACTCTGGTTATGGCCCTGCCATGGGGGCTTTGTTGCGTGGCCTGCCCCGGTTCGGCCTCACACCCCGCGCTACGCAAGGGGATCCCGCCACCATCGTCTTGAATATCGAGGGCGGACTCGATGTAGGGGCCGAGGGGTACCGGCTGACCATCGATGGTCGGGGTGTCACGATCACTGGGCGCGACCCGGCCGGTCTCTTCTATGGCGTGCAGACATTGTTGCAATGGATGAAGGTGCATACCCCGACGGCGGCACGCGATACGAAGGCCGGGGCAACAACCGAATACCTGCCTGGCGTCATCATCGAGGATTGGCCGGATTTTCCCCAGCGTGGGGTGATGCTGGACATCAGCCGGGACAAGGTACCGACCATGCAGACGCTTGCGAGACTGGTGGATCTGTTGGCCAGCTGGAAGATCAATCAGCTGCAACTCTATACGGAGCATACCTTCGCCTACCCGGGTCACGAGGTGGTGTGGCGCGACGCCAGCCCGATATTCCCTGATGAGGTGCGCGAGTTGGACGCACTGTGCCGCAAGCGCTGTATCGAACTGGTACCGAACCAGAACAGTTTTGGTCACTTTCATCGCTGGCTGATGCACTCCCCATACCGGTCCCTGGCGGAATGCCCCGACGGCATCGAGCATCCCTTCTCCGACGCCCGCGAACCCTATGGTCTCTGTGCCGTGGATCCAGGCGCGATCGAACTGCTCGCAGACCTCTACGGCAAGCTGCTCCCCCACTTCACGAGCCGCGTATTCAACGTCGGCCTGGACGAGACCTTCGATCTCGGGCTGGGGGGCTCCGCCGAGGCCTGCCGCGAACAGGGTAGAGAGGAGGTGTATCTCCGGTTCCTGAACCAGGTTCATGCCCTGGTACGCAGTCACGGTCGCACCATGCAGTTCTGGGCGGACATCATGATCGAGCGGCCCGACCTGTTGCCGCACATGCCAACCGACCACCTCATCGCACTGGAATGGGGCTACGAGCCTGACCATCCATTCGCTGCGCACCAGGCACGCCTGCGGCAGGCGCAGGTTCCTTTCCTGGTATGCCCGGGCACCAACAGCTGGAACAGTCTCACGGGGAGATTGCCCGAGGCCTTGGCCACCATAGAAAAGGCTGCCCGCAGCGGCTGCGAGCACGGCGCCCTGGGTCTGTTGAACACCGATTGGGGTGACAACGGGCACCTTCAACCCCTGGCGACGAGCTACGCGGGCCTGCTGGCGGGGGCCGCGGCGGCTTGGAGCGTCGAAGGATGTGTCTCGGAAGAGGACATCACGGAGTTGCTCGGGGAGTACGTGTTCCCCGATACCACGGGCAACCTGGCACGTGCAGCGGTGGGGCTGGCCTGTGCGCACCGGACCTGCGGGGCATCACCGAGGAACGGCAGTGCCCTTTTTTGGCTGCTCATCGCGCCGGGTGATACCTTGGCGCACGAGCGCTATCGGGGGTTGTCCAACGGGGGGGTCGAGCGGAGCCGTCAGCAGATCGATGATGCGCTGGACCTACTCGCGTCGGCGAGACCCACCACAGCGGAGGGCCTGCTCGATGTACGTGAACTCAGCTGGGCCGGCCGATTGCTGCGTCTGGCCTGCGATCTCGCCACGGCCCGCCTGGCACTGGGTCACCGCGCCCCCCTGCAAGCCCTGGCCCCACAGACCCGGCGCGCGCTCAGCGATCGGCTGGAACCGCTGCGGCTGGAGCACGAAGCCATCTGGCTCGCGCGCAACCGGCCTGGAGGCCGTCTCGATTCCCGGGCGCGCTTGGACCGCCTGCAACGGGCGCTCGCACAAGATTGACCGCGTCGCCATCGTTTCACCTGGACACGGATTGGACCCTTCGTCGGGAAGCGAAACATGAAAATCAGCCTGATCACACCTGCAAAGAAACGGTCACGGGCCGGAAACCGGACCACCGCCGAGCGCTGGAGGCGCATTCTGCAGTCCCTGGGACATCGGGTCCGGGTCGCCGTCGACTATGGCGGCGAGGACGCCGACCTGATGGTCGCGCTGCATGCCTGGCGTAGCGCCGGGGCCATCGAGGCATTCCGGGACAGGCACCCCGACGCCCCCCTGATCGTGGCGCTGACCGGAACCGACATCTATCGGTTCCAAGCCAGTCACCCGGCAGTCACAGTGCGATCCATGGAGATGGCGGACGCGCTCGTCTGCCTCCATGACCTGGTACATCGCGCCATTCCAGAACGCTTCGCCAGCAAATTGCAGGTCATCTACCAGTCCGCCCCCCCCTTGCCGCGTCCCAGGGAGCCCTCGCGGCGTTTCTTCGACATCTGTGTCATCGGGCATCTTCGCGAGGAGAAAGACCCCTTGCGCACGGCCTACGCGGTTCGTGATCTCCCCGCCTCGTCCCGCATCCGGGTGATCCACCTCGGCAAGGCGCATGACAGTGACTGGGCCCGGCGGGCAGAGGAAGAGATGAGACGCAACCCGCGGTATATCTGGCGCGGGGAGGTCCCCGGGTGGGCGGTACGCAAGACCTTCGTGAAGACCCAATTGATGGTCTTGAGCTCCCTCATGGAGGGCGGCGCCAACGTGATCTCCGAGGCGGTTGTGGCCGGAGTCCCGGTCATCGCGTCGGACATCCCGGGTTCGATCGGCCTGCTCGGCGACAGTTACCCCGGCTACTATCCGGTCGGCGACACAGCGGCATTGCGCACCTTGTTGCGCCGCTCGGAAACAGACCCCGTTTTTCTGGCAGACCTGACGCAACGCTGTGCCGCACGCGCCTCCCTGTTCAGCCCGGAAGCCGAGCTGGAGCGATGGCAGGCGCTGCTCGCGCGCGTTGCTTGACGCAGCCATGGGACGGAGCCCCTGCATGGCGATTCATGGGGAAACAGAAAGACGCCCCCCGGTTGCGCAAAATGCGAATCTTCGTTCAGGGCCCATCCCATAGGGCCAAGACCGGCTTCGACCGACCATCAACCAGAAGAGGAGAAGACTGATGACCTTGAACAACGTCGCAAGCCACATACGCCGCTTACTCGCAAGAACCCAAGGCCCGCAAGGCGGCGTTTGCTGTGAGCCGGGGACGGGAGGTTCGCGGGGCGAGGAGAGCGGCGGCCGGACGGCGCCGACAACAGGCGATCCCGGTCGGGAAGGCATGTCCGAGGGCCTTTGGCAACGCATTCTCCACAAGAGCAGCGTGATTGGCACCATCACCGGGGCCGCGGGCTGCGCCTCCTGTTTTCCAGCCCTCGCCGCCCTGGGCGCCTCACTTGGGCTGGGCTTCCTCACGCAGTTCGAGGAGGTCTTCATAGACACCCTGATACCGATCTTCAGCGGTGTCGCATTGACGGCCAACGTGCTGAGCTTCCTTTCACACCGCAAGTGGTATCGGCTGGCCGCGGGGATCGCCGGCCCTGCCATCGTGCTGGCGACACGTTATCTGTTCTGGACCTACAGCTGGAGAAACTACCTCTTCTATGCCGGCCTGGCCATCATGCTGATCGTGGCCGTCTGGGACATCCTTTCTCCGGCCCACAAGGTTTGCAGGACGGCTACGGGTACGCCGCGTCACGCTCCCGCTTGTGCGTAGGAGCGAATACCCTCGGCCCCACACGTGGTGGAGCCGGGGGTGTGCACTGCATGGGAGCGGCGGACAGGGCGTTGTGGCGGTTGCTGCGAGGTCACACAAGAGACCGGTTGGCAAGCGGTGGCGACGCGCCGTACAGCGCCCAGCCAGGGAGAGAGGGATGATATACCCGTCGCACGTGAATATGTCGTGTTTCGAGGGTGTTCCTCGTGCCCCTGGGCGGGGCACGGAAGCGAGTCATCGCGGGGACTATGGCGAGCTTTCGCAACACTGCCCAGGGGCGCGAGGGGCGGCCGCAGTAGCGAGGAGTGGCACAGGGAGGTGCCGTTGACGGGCCGAAGGACGGAAATATTCACGTGCGACGGGTATCAACTCACAGCTGCTCACCGATCTTGCGCACGAGTTCCATCATGCGATTCACGTAGCCCCATTCGTTGTCGTACCAGGCATAGACCTTCACTTGGGTACCGTCTATGACCATGGTGGAGAGGGCATCCACGATAGATGATCGAGGATCGTTGACATAGTCCACCGACACCAGGGGACGTTCCTCGTAGCCGAGGATACCCCTCAGCTCACCCTCTGCGGCCTCCTTGAAATAGCCGTTGAGTTCCTCCGCGGTCACCGGCCGGGCCGCCTCGAAAACCAGGTCGGTCAAGGATGCATTGAGCAGCGGAACCCGCACGGCGTGGCCGTTCAACTTGCCCTCCAGTTCCGGGAATATCTTGGTGATGGCCTTTGCCGAGCCGGTGGTAGTGGGGATCAGGGAGCTGCCACAGGCCCGGGCCCGGCGCAGGTCCCGGTGCCCCTTGTCCACGATGATCTGGGTGTTGGTGATATCGTGTATGGTCGTCATACAACCATGCACGATGCCCACCTTTTCGTGTATCACCTTGATTACTGGGGCCAAACAATTGGTGGTGCAGGAGGCCGCGGTCACCAGGTGGTGCTTGCCTGGATCATACAGGTGGTCGTTGATGCCATAGACGATATTGAGCGCCCCTTCCGTAGGCGCGGCGACCACGACCTTCTTGACCCCCTGCTCGAAATATCCGTTCAGCGACGCCGGCCTCTTGTGGTGTTTTCCAGTCGCCTCGATCACGATATCGCAACCGGACCAGTCTGTCTCCGTCAAGTCTGAGTTCATGCTGTAGCCGGCGCGCCTCCCTCCCACATGGATCGCATCACCTTCGCCAGCACAGGGCACATCCCAGGTACCGTGAACCGAATCGAACTGCAGCAGGTGAGCCGAGCCCGCGGCATCGCAGGCCGTTTCATTGACCTGTACCAGATCGAACACATCCATGGGCCAACCGGCCCGCAAGCCAAGTCGGCCCATACGTCCAAAGCCATTGATACCGATCCGAATAGTCATCGGGTGCTCCTCGAGTCTTGTTGATTTCTCTAGCAGGATGTCAAAAAGGTCCGTCCCTGGACTTATTCAACCGCAGAACCGGAAGATGGAATATCCCGGTCCCTTCATATTCGATCGTTTACAGCCGTCGAAAAGAGCGGTGCGCCATGTGCCGCACAGAGCGACAGAGGTTATCCCTAACCTCGGCGGTCAAGTCACCCAAGCGGCTGCCCCCTCACAATGCGACCGCAAGGAGTGGATACACGGGCGGTGCCCCTCGTACGCCGGCAGGGGCCCTCCGAAATGACCGTATGCTGCAGACAACCTCGTGCCTGGTGGATCCGATATCGAAGGCTGTGGTGAAGAGCGCGCAAAAAGGCATTGCGACCCGGCAACATACGCTTGCTTCGCAAGATGGTCAAGCGACTCATGGCGGCAGGCATGAAGGGCCTGGACTGCCACCGTCCGCCTTCCGAGGCACGATTCGTACCCACCGCCGCCCCAACCCCAGGGAGCAAAAGATCAGAAAGGCCGCATATAAGGAATTTCAGATACCACGATCCACGACTCGTCGTTAATACTATTTATTACGTCATTCTGCTTGCATTGAACGGCATCGCTCGTATCCTAGTTGGTATATATACATCGTTATCGTTCCTTGGCCTTATCGGGACTCGCCATGGCTGGGCGGAGATCTGCGCCAGCCGGGTGCTCGGTGTTCAGAGGCCAACCGAATGCCTCACCCCTGCACTGGCCTACGCCAGCCGAGGGGGGGCGGGCCACCAACAATAACTTGCCCGAGGGTTTCCCCATGCCTGCTACCGATCACCAAGTCTCCGTCGCCATTAGCAATTCGAACAAGGCAGCGATGCTTTTGAACGACTATACGGTAGCGTCGATGACTACCGGATTGCTGCCTGTCCCCCTGGTGGACGTTGCCGCCTTGACGGCCGTGCAGTCCAGAATGATCCACAAGATCGGGAAGCTCTATGGAGAAAATATTTCGAAGCGCCGCGCCAAGACACTGATCACCTCCCTGGTTGGCGGCTCGATGCCCCTCGCCTCTCTGTCGGTGGCCAGCATGACCAAGCTTGTCCCGGGCTTCGGCACCACGGCGGGAACGGTGGGCATGGTGACCATGGGCGGAGCATCGACCTATGCCCTGGGCCAGGTATTGATTCGCCATTACGAAAGTGGTCGTGGTTTGGATCAGTTCTCCGCAACTGCGGTACGCGACTGGTTCCGCGAAGAACTCGAGGCCGGCTCCCGCCGAGTGAAGCGACTGATGAGACACAGCCGCCACGCCCATTCGCATGCCCACTCCCACCCCCCTCATCGCGGCGCCACTGCGGATGTCGACTACATCCACAGCCATGATCATGACCACTCCGCAGGAGCATCTCATGGAGCGCACGGATGCGGACACTCACATGACCACGATCATGCCCAGGGAACGGCATGCAGTGATGATACCTGTGGCCATGATCACGCCACGGATGATCTTACGATTGCCAAATACAAGCATCAGATCTATCTCGGGGGCGGAACACTGTCCGTCCTCGGTGCGCAGCGCCTCTTGTTCCCGGCCCTGGTCGCTGGAACGGCACCGGTGTTCATCATCGCCGCAACCGCGACAGTGATGACCGGACACAGCTATATCTCCGGCCTGTGGCGTTCCATGACGAAACGCAAGATCAATACCGACACCCTGATCGGTACTGCAACCGTTGCCAGCCTCGCCCTGGGTACAGGCCTCACTGCGTTGTCCGTTCTATTCCTGCTCAATATCGGGACCTATTTCGAGTCCATCACCTTGAAGAAGACCAACAAGGCCATTCGCGACCTACTGGAGATCGATGAGAACGAAGAGGTATGGCTCGTGACCGAGAGCCCATCCGGTGAATCCATCGAGGTTCGCCGGAAGCTCTCCACCATAGTCCCCGAAGATACCGTCGCCGTCTATGCCGGCCAGCGGGTGCCGGTAGACGGCTCTGTCGTCGAAGGGACTGCCCAGGTCAATCAGGCCCCGATCACGGGCGAGGAGCGTCCGGTCGATGTCGAGGCCGGGACACCCGTCTATGCCGGCTACATCCTTCTCAGCGGGAAGCTCATCATAAAGGTGGAGAAGGTTGGGCGAGATACCGTGGTGGGCCGCATCATCGAGCGCGTACACCAGGCGGAGGAGGTTCGTCCACCGATCCAGACCGTCGGCGAAGAGTTCTCCCGCCGGTTTGTACCTTTTTCATTCGCCATGGCGGGCGGCGTACTGCTCTTGACCCTCGACCCCACCCGGGCGCTGACGATGTTGCTCATTGCCTGCCCCTGTGCCGTCGGCCTGTCGACGCCCACATCCGTCAGTGCGTCGGTGGGAAACAGCGCCAAACGAGGCATATTGGTACGGGGAGGGACGTTCTTCGAGGCCGCGGCACAAGCCGACGTCATGGTCTTCGACAAGACCGGCACCCTGACCGAAGGCGTACCTACCGTGTCGAGAATCGTCTCCTTCAGCGACGCCTTTGACGATGAGACGCTCATTGCCATGGCAGCGACAGCCGAACTCCATTCGAATCACCCTCTCGGGGCAGCCATCATCAGCCATGCAAAAGACAGGGGCATCGCGATCGCATCGCCATCCTCCTATCAGAGCATCGACGGTTGCGGCATGCGTGCGGCGTGGAACAAGGGGTCCGCCTATATCGGCAACCGCGGTCTCATGGAGCATTTCGGGATAGATGTCCCGGATCAGGCCGAAAAGGACTACCATCGGTTCAGCCGTTGGGGAGAGACGGTACTGTTTGTCGCCTTCGACGATCAGTGTGTCGGCCTGATCGGCATCCGCAACAATATACGCCCCTACGTGGCCGATACGATCGAGCAGTTACGTCGCCGCGGGATCGATCGTGTCGTCATGCTGACTGGCGATCAGGAGAAGGCCGCGCGTTTGGCCGCCAAGTCTGCCGGTATCGAGGAGTGGCATGCCGAGCTGATGCCTGAAGACAAATATCGTTTTATTCGCGAACTTCACGCCAACGGTCACAAGGTTATCATGGTCGGTGACGGCATCAACGATGCCCCTGCCCTGGCCATTGCCGATGTCGGCATCGCCATTGGTACCGGAGGCTCGGACGTTGCGATCGAGTCTGCCGATATCGCATTGTCGAGCGAAGACTTCCGCAAGCTCGACGAAGTGATGCAAATCAGTAACAAGACCATCACGACCATCCGCCAGAACTATGGCATGGCCTTGCTCATCAACTCCGGCGGACTCGTGATCGCAGCAATGGGTATGATCAATCCCTTCGCCGCTGTGGTCCTGCACAACTTCTCCACCGCGGCGGTGCTGATCAACTCGTCACGCCTGGTTTCCTATAAGCCGGACGGGCTCGAGAAGAAAGCGAAGAACGGCCGCTCTTTCGGTCAACGATTGAAGGCGATAAACGGCTATCGTAAGAACGGACGTCCGCCACGGCGGGATGCCAAAGAGGACGAGACCGCCTCAACGGAAGCACAAGTCTTGGGTGAAGTGGGGTAACCCGCTACCGCGTGCGCGATCTCGCGCATGAGGATGGCGCGTGTATACCTCTTGGCCGCCGGCGGACCGTCCGGCGGCCGGAATCGCCTCCCGCCGAACTGTATTGAACCAGGGAAAGATATAACCTGAAACTGATGCAGGTCCGCGGAGGATCCCTGGGAAAGCCGTGCAATGCTTCGGATGGGCCCGGCGACCCCTCCCTATGCGGTTTTTGAGCACTACAGCCCGGCCTGACGCGCCCCAGAATGATCTCGACCCGACCATATCCTGCGTAAATCCAGCGCATCTATACAAGCCCTGCCACCGAACTGGTGGAGATCTCTGTTTATCGCTGCCTGGCTGCAACAACCGCAGAGCGCGCCCCTCGCGTGATCGCAGGGTGTTAGCGGACGAATCGGCTTGCAATTTGGGCCCATGCACGCCATGCTTCAATTGCCGTTCCATATTACGGTGAGTTTCGTTCGCCATTGGAGGAGACCGACATGCATATCGCATTGATTCCCTGTATTATTTGCGCAGCAGTGGGCGCGGCTGGGGGCTGGATCGTGAGAGATCGTGAATATTACAAGTCGAAGGATGAGCAGAGCGGCGATGCCAAGGCCGATAGCGCTTCGGCAGCCCAGACGGAAGGGAGTTAGAGTGAGCGTCTGAACGAAAACGAGGTTTTGATTCAGACCGATCCCGGGGCACGGAGGCCCCGTCATTTACCAACCAAGACAAGGAGTTGCTAGAGGAGAGAGCGCGCCTTTCCCTTCCGACGACAGAAGGACCCTGCGAGGGGATCTCCTGGGAAAATACCAGTGACCCACACGCGTCTTGACCTACGGTGCCCTCGGAGTCGCTAGAGCGACATCGCGGCATTCCGTGTCGGGATCGTAACCATCACATTCAGGGCCGAGGGTGGATAGAGTTTGGTATTGGCGTTCCCACTGACTATACCCGTCACACGTGAATATTTCCGTCCTTCGATATATCGACCTTGGCCGAATCCCTAACGGGCGGAGGAGTGCCAGGACAGAGACGATAGCCGCCCTGTCTACTCACTTGAGATTTATGGCCTGTCTTCCACGCGGGTGCGAATTGGGACCGCCGCCTGAAAAAAGAGCAGAGTAATATGATCAACTATGCGCTGATGCGCCCCATGCTCGCCTTGATCGCGGGCATCTCGATACTCTTCAACCCGAGAATACTGAGCTACATCGTCGCAATCTACCTGATAGTGATCGGCGTCCTAGGTCTCTTGGCCCTCTGATTGGCGCGTGCCACAGAGCAAATCGAGAGCAGCAACATCGTTGCGGCCTCAAGACGTCGCTTGATGCGCCTCCCGCCGCACGCCTGAGACGGATGAGCTGCTGTCCCTGGCTCGACGCCGAGTCGTTGCTTCGCTGGGTTGAGTGTGGGACTCCCCTCTCGTGACATATCGCCGGTACAGGGTACCAGGATAGGTCGCCCACGAGCGCAGGGCGTGAATACGTGCGAGCAACCATGCCCGTTCCTTCACTGCTGGCTCCTCCGGTGCTTTTACACCTTCACCTGAGTGTTCGATCTCCAGGCATGCATCCTCGATTTCTTTCCGTTTTTCGATGAATGGGATGTAGGCATTGGCTGCGCCGAGCACCAGCGGCGACTGGCTAACGACAACAGAGAGTAACATACCGAAGTTGTGCAGCAGCACACCGTAAAGGACCACCGCGCTCGGTACCACATTGATCACCAGGCTCCTTTGCAGATTTCTGTGCAGACCCGATGAAAGTCTGAACAGATAGGGTAAATGCAAGAGGGTTCCGTCGAGCAAGACGATCTGCGCCACGTCAGTGGCGATTGCCGTCGATCCGCTCAAGGAAATAGACACGTCCGCCTTCTTCATGGCAAGCACGTCATTGACACCGTCTCCGACGAAGGCCACCCTCCTTCCCTCTTTGCGCAGCTTTTCCACGATCTCCGCCTTGTCATCGGGGAGTACGTCATAGTAGTACTCGTCCATCCCCAAGGCACTCGCCAGGGCCTTCGTGGGCCTTTCGTGGTCACCGGATATGATGGCCTTGTGGGTCACACCCATATCCTCCAACAGGCAGAGGACCCTGGCCACCTCCGGACGCGCCTTGGTATGCAGTTCGAGGACACCGCGCACCTTGTTGTCGACGGCGATCAGGATAGCGGTATGACCTTCTGAATAGGCCTTGTCCATCACCTCGTCGATCTGTTTGGAGACCGTGACGTTATTGCCTTCCATGAAACGCCGGCTCCCCAAGAGCACAGACCTGCCCTCCACGGTGACCGACACGCCATAACCGATCTTATAGCTCGACTCCTCGATCTCCGGTAATAACAGGTTACGCTCCTCTGCCTTCTTGAGGATCGCCTTGGCAATCGGATGGGTGGATCGATATTCCGCAGCGGCGGCAAAGAACAGGATTTCATCCTTGCTGAATTCCACATCATTCAACAAGATACGGCCGACTTCAGGTATCTCCTGTGTCAGGGTCCCGGTCTTGTCGAAGACCACCGTGTCCAGATTTTTCACATCCTCAAGAACCCGGCCATCCTTGATCAGGATACCTTCCTTGAGGGCAATATTGAGGTAGTTGAGTGTAGACAGAGGGGCGACGACCCGGATGGTATTTGCGATGTGGGCATAAAGGACGCCAACCGCAGCTGCGGGCCCCATGAAAGGCCAAACCGCCGCCGCCAAACCCATGAGGGGAAGGGTGTAGGCATTGGCCCATTGTTCCCCCTTCAGCTCAGAGCTGCTCTTGTAGTCGATCGTGTTATTGATAATCTCGCTGATTTGGGCGACCGTGGTTTCTTGCCCGGACTTCTCGACCCGGACACCGATCCGCCCAGAGATCAGGACCGTCGAGGCAAACACCCGATCCCCGACGAATTTTTCGGCAGGCTGGGATTCCCCGGTCAGTGCATGCTGATCCACGAAGGCGATGCCTTGTGTGATGATACCATCCACGGGGATGACCTCCGCCGCGTTTACGATTACGATATCGCCCTTCTCGACGGTCTCAAGGGGAACCTCCACCTCAGCACCACCCCTGTATACCCACATCCGTCTTGGGCGCTTGGCGAATGCGTCGAATACCAACTCCTTCGATCTGTCTTTGGCGCTGGAAAGGATCCACTTCGAGGCGTGCAACAAGCCAATACCCAGAGCGGCAGTGACGAAGGCGCCAAGCCAGAGCATCATCATATCTGCAATGGCATACAGAACATAGCCATCGACCTTTCTGTTCTTGACGAGTGAGGTCTCTGTTTGCCTGAGATAAGGGATCGCCGTATAGGCAAAGAGGAGGACCGTCACTATCGTCACTGGCGGATAGAGGTGTCGCACCATTGCGCTGCCCATGGTGAGCCCGCTGGCCTTGACATAGTGTTTGTGGCGATCCGTCTCATCGTGTTCCGCCCCCCTGGCAACACCCTCGGTCCGTTGCCTTCCCTTCTTGGGAGAAAGCCTTTTCAGAAACCGTTGCAGCCTTTGGTTTAATGGCCGGTCTTCCGTTACCTCGTACAACCTGACACCGAGATACGCGGCAAAGACCACACCTACGCTCCACACCATACGAACCTCCCAAACCGTTCGATCTCTCCACCTGGACAGGGGCTTTACACCCCGACAGTGGCACTCTCGGCACCCAACAGGCCCACCTGACCGCCCCAGCTTCAGACCCGTTTCAGAGCCGTGCGGATCCGCGTCATCGCCGCCTCAAGACTCTCCATGCTGGTCGCAAAAGACAAGCGAATATGCCCAGGTGCGCCGAAGGCCGAGCCGGGGACCACGGCGACTCGCGCATTCTCTATCAGATATTCACTGAACTGAATGTCATCATCGATGCCTTTCTCAAGCATCGCTTCGTGAACATCTGCAAACAGATAAAACGTGCCTTGCGACGGCAGGCACCGCACTCCGGGTATCTCCGACAATGCAGCGAAAACGAAATCGTGTCGCTGCTTCAGAATCGTCACGACGTTTTCGGTAAAGGATTGGTCTCCATCGAGTGCAGCGGTGGCTGCGTATTGGGCAATAGATGACGGATTCGACGTACTCTGCGACTGAATCGTTTTCATCTTCCGTATCAATTGCTCCGGGCCCGCGGCAAACCCGATTCGCCACCCAGTCATCGCATAGGCTTTGGATACACCGTTGAGAATGAATGTGCGATCATAGAGATTGGGGCAGACATTGATGATGTTCTTGAAAGGCTTTCCCTCCCACAGCATGTGTTCATAGATGTCGTCGCTGGCCACGATAATGTGATCGTGTTGCAACAACACATCCGCCAGATTGGATAGCTCCTCGGGCGAATAGTGCGCTCCTGTGGGATTGGACGGACTATTCATAAAGAGCAGCCTCGTCTTCTCGCTGACGGCACGATCCAGCTGCTCTGGACGAATCTTAAATCCGTCGTCGATTCCAGCACTCACCACAACCGGGATGCCACCAGCGAGCCTTACCATGTCGGGATAGGAAACCCAATAGGGCCCGGGAATGATCACTTCGTCGCCTGGGTTAATAGCGGATTGGACCAGGTTATACAAGGCTTGTTTACACCCACAGGATACCAGGACCTGAGGCGCTTCATAGCGAAGTGAATTTTCGCGATACAATTTTTCAATGATCGCCCGCTTGAGTTCAGGAATCCCATCGACCGCCGTATATTTAGTAAAGCCCTGATCGATCGCCGCCTTGGCGGCTTCTTTGATATGTTGGGGCGTATCGAAGTCCAACTCCCCCGTCCCCATCCCGATGATATCGCAGCCAGAGGCCCGCAGCTCTGCCGTCCGGGCATTCAGAGAGGACGTGGGAGAGGGGGTCATATCAAGGACACGGTCCGCGACTTGTAACTCTGTCATAACACTATTTCTCATCAACGAATCATGAATGGCAGCCATGGATAACGGGACTATTCCAACAGATCGGAGATCATCTTTGCGGCAAAAAGGAGCGACATCACACCGATCAGATATCTCACGGTCCGCTCTGGCATAAAGCCGTGCATGGTACGGTTGCCCGCATAGCCACCGATCGCGGCCGTGATACCGATCAAACCGATCAGCGGCCCTGAGCAGGTCCCAGCGGCCGCATAGGAAACAAACCCGGTGAGGGCGGCCAGCGGCGCTGCGAGCGCCGTGATTACCGCCACCCGCTTCGCCTGGTATCCCATCGACAACATCAAGGGCGCAATCACGCCACCTCCGCCGACACCCAACAGGCCTGAAAACAATCCGGCCACCAGGCCTATTGCCGACAGGATGAACAATCTCGGCGGGCCCTCTCGCATGGAATCATCAATCAGCCTTTTCCTTTTCGGGCGCAATGCGTTGATACCAGCGTATATGAGAAAGGCCGCGAACAGTGCCTTCATCACCGGGTCGGGGATCGACAGTGAAAGCTTCGCCCCCACCGGCGCAAAAACCACCGCCGTAACGATGATCGGGACCCCAAGTCTCAACTCCACGCGATTCGCTCGAAAATTGTCGAACGTGGCGCTGGTCAAGCTGCTGGTGATAGCCAACAACGCATAGGCCTTCGCTTCGGCGATGGACAGTCCGAGCCAGATATAGATGGGAATCAGTTGACCTCCCGCCCCAAGGCCCGACAAGGCCTTAAAATAACTCAGCCCGGCGGTAACAACCGAAATCGCCGTGAGTAACGCGATGGACATGCCCCCAATCAACCCACGGGGGCCAGAGGCGGAACGCCAACACCAGCACCATCTTCGGAAGGGATGTCTATCAGTATCGTCAAGGGGCTCGTCCTCCTGTTTGGATGATAAAAGACGTATCCTGGATCGAGGGAGCACTCAGGGTACAGGGCCAATCCCCTGGAAACGGCGTACGTGAGGGACTGCGGCCCCATGTCATAGCCGTAGATACCCGAGTTCGCCGGCTCCGCTGAATCGGAGATCACCATTTCCAGTCGACGAAGCTCGACGTCGGCAACGCACAACAAGGGAATTTCCGTCCACCTGAAATCCCGCGCAGGGGTCCTCTGGTTCCGCTCGACCGGCCCGGATCGATCCCGATCATGAACGATGTCGAAGCCAGTCATTGAAAAATGCTCCGGTGAGCGGCTGGTTGCTGGAGAAGGCATTGCCGCCCCCAGCAAGCCGCTTCGTACAGAGGGAGGTGTTGGATGATCGGGCGCAGAAAAGGTTACACTTGCCCCGAGATCCCCATGTCAAAGGGCGCCAACTGAACACTGTCGGCACTTGCAGAAAGGCTGAAAGGCGGCGCAGAGGGAGCCGAGCGTACTGCCGTCGTCCAATCAGATCGTATTATCCTTGGAATGTATACCCGTCGCACGTGAATATTTCGTTTTTCGAGGGGGTTCCTCGTGCCCCTGGGCAAGGCGCGGAAGCGAGTCATCGCAGGGACGCTGGCGAGCAATCGCCACACCGCCCAGGGGTGCGAGGGGCGGCCGCAGTCGCGAGGAGTGGCACAGGGAGGTGCCGTTGACGGACCGACGGACGGAAATATTCACGTGCGACGGATTTATTACAGGATCCACAAATATAGGGCCTAGGTGACGTCATCTGCCGGCCTCACGAACTCCTCGGCCAGTTCACAGCACCTTTCCTCCTCTTCCTCGAGTTGACGTTTGGTACGGTCACGTAGCTGCTTGAGCGGAAGTATAGCCTGCGTCAGGCCAAAGGTGTCGCTGACAGCGGACTGTATGAGCAGCGCGAGGAACGGGGGGGCGCCCAGAAAAACGATGCTTATCAGCGACACGGAACAGACCGTGGTATAGGATGTGATGGTCAGCATCAATTTCCTCTTGAGTTGATGAGCCAGTTCCACCAGGCGGTCCATCTCCTTCAACGAGCCGCTCATCAATATCACTTGGGCCACATCGGTGGCGATACCGCTGGCGCCGCTCATGGAGATGGATACGTTCGCCTTTTTCATTGCGATGACGTCGTTGATGCCGTCGCCGACGAAGCACACCTTCTTACCCTCCTGTTGCAATCGTTCGATAACGCTGCTCTTTTCTTCTGGCGATACGTTGTAGAAATAGCCGTCCAAGTTCAGAATCCGAGCCATCTGCCGCGTGGGCTCCAGTTGGTCGCCCGACAGGATGTAGAGGTGCTTCAGTCCCCGTGCCCGCAGGCGCGCAATCACCTCCTTGACCTCCTCGCGCAGTTGGGCCGCCATCTCTATGGCGCCCACGATCTCTCCATCGAGTACCACCATGACCACGGCGGACCCCCTGTTTATGGCACTGCGTACCCCTTCATCTATTTGCGCCGGGATGGCCAGTCCGGACTTCTCCGCAAAGGAGACACTGCCGACCTGGACTCTCTTTCCGTCCACCGTGGCGAAGACGCCTTGTCCCACCTCGTATCTCGCATCCGTACGATCCAATTGTGGCAGGCTGATACCTTCCTGTTGGGCCTTGGCGCTGATTGCCCTCGCCAGGGGATGGCCGATTCGTTGTTCCGCTGCAGCGGCGTAGAACAGAATGTCGGAAGGCGTGTAGTCGTCGTGCGCAGTTAAAATGCGCGTGACGGTAAATGTATCCTCCGTCAGGGTGCCGGTTTTGTCGAAGACCACGGTATCGACACCCATCAGTTGCTCGAGCACGCGCCCGTCCTTTATCAGGACACTTTCGTGACTGGCCAGTATAATATGAACGAGTGTCTGTGCGGAGGCCGACATACGTATGCCGTTTCCAGGGCTGGTATTGAAGACGGCAGTCGAAACCGCCAAGCCTTTGAGTGGCGCCAGAAGGATACCCAGACCGAGGATGGGAGCCGCGGCGTTGTCCGCCCACTTTTCGCCTTTCATTTGCAGGCCGGTCTTGAAATGAGAGGTGTCCTGAAGGACCTTTTCGATCTTTGCAACGACTGTATTTTCTCCTGTCTCGGTAACCTTGACCCACGCGTACCCGGCAACGACGATCGTCGAGGCGAATACAGGGTCGTCCAGCATCTTCTCCACCGGAACGGATTCACCCGTAAGCATATGTTCATCGACGGTTACCGCACCTTTTATGATGACACCATCCAGTGGAATCCATTCACCCGTATGAACCACGATGACATCGTCAATCCCCACCGTCTCGATCGGTGTTTCGATCTCCGTGGCGCCGCGCAACATCCAGACAGTGGTAATCTTACGATTAAAGACACCTTGCAGCATTTCCTCCGAATAGCCCTTGCTCTTGTGAACAAGGACGCTACCGAGATTGGCGATGAATGTGTATGCCGCGGTGACAACGAAACGTTGGGAGACGAGGGTACCCGTAACGACAAGCCCATTCAGGAGATCATTCTTGATCTTTCTTTCTTTGAACAGGGAGATCACTGCGGGGAGCGCGCGTTTGTAAATGGGAAGACAGGCATACACCGCCAACACGATAGCCGGGACAGTGGCGATTGGGGTGAAATAAGAGGCGGCGAACAGGGTCAACGAACCGACGTTGCTGCGAAGATAGTGAATCGCCTCTTTTTCTTCCTTGCTTTGCTTACGAATCTGTCCGGCCGTCCGTCCAACGGCCCCGAGAGGTCGGTGCAACGCCATCTTGTTGAGTAGGGGAACCTTGCTCAGGAGGGACCGTTTGCCGAGTTTGCGACGAGGTTTGTCTCCAAACCTGTCTTTCCCGTAGAGAAACCCCATGCTCGACGCCCCGCCAGCCAGAAACACAAGTGCCTCCGTAATCATGGACAGTAGCCCCTCTGTGATCATTGAATATTCGAACCGGCCGGCCATGCTGCGTGGAACTGTGCGGATCGTCCCCTCGCAGGCCGTCAGAAAACAACGTCTTTCGATAGCCTGCGCCCGCCCGATGGATGTGCCGCCAGCGTCATCGGCTTTCAGCCGTCGATATGAAGGGAGCGGGAACCTGCATTGGCCAATTCCGCGGTTGAAACAGCCCCCGGAAGGACTTTTTCAACGCCCTGATGGTTGCACTGTAGACCGCTGGAGACAGGGCCGCAAGGTGTGAAGTCTGGCTCGAGCAGGAGGGTTTGCCCGGCATGGCGCCAAGGTGATGGCGCATGCATGCGCGTTTAGGTCTGAGCGCGCTCGCCGCAGCTACCTAACAGGCCTTTGGGCGTCGACGCCCGACCCGCACCGACGACGACAACACTGTGCTGCGCACAGTTCGGCACAGCGGTGGAGCAGCATGTGTTCCGGGCGGAGCAGGCATAGCACTCGGATCCAGAGAGGATCCCTGCGCCAAGGGCTCGGCAAGCGAGAAGCACGAAGCGCGGCGGCCGCCACGCCAGTGGCATGCCCTGATACCGAAAACAATATACCCGTCGCACGCGAATATTGCGTTTGTCGTGGGTATTCCTCGTGCCCCTGGGCAAGGCGCGCAAGCGAGTCATCGCAGGGACTATGGTGAGCTTGAGCCACACCGCCCCGGGATGCGAGGGGCGGCCGCAGTAGCGAGAAGTGGCACAGGGAGGTGCCGTCTGAGGTGCCGTCTACGGACCGAAGGACGGAAATATTCGCGTGCGACGGGTATAACTGCGCTATCCCGTGATTTGTTGGCACTCGAACAGCGGGTCGAGGAACTCGGGGATGGGTGGAACGGAAAACATACGGCCCAGGCGGGGCGGAATGCGCATCCTCAGTGAGCGTCGCGATGCCTCTTCAATCTCGCCATACGTCCCCTGAACCCCGTCTTGGTGCCATCCTCCAATCCGAGTGACAAGGCCTTTTCGCAAACGGCTATGGCCTCATCATAACGCCCTTCCTCACTCAGGGCGATCGCCGTGGCTCTGAAGGCCTCAAGGTAGCTGGGGCGGGGCTTTCCAGCCGCTGCGAAGGCATTCAATATCACCGGCGCCTCTTCGATCTGCACGTACGCCACACGATAGAATGCATCGCGGTGCTTGGGTTCGCCGCGCAAGCGATAGTGTCCCTTGATGAGTCGATTCAGAAGGACATGTCGCTGCACGGGATCAGCGATATGCGACAGCGCCGTTTCCATTCCGGTAAGATCGCCAGAAGCCACGATTTCGGCAAGGCTGTCACCATCAAGCGTATCGGACCTGCGTCGTTTGGCGGTCACGGTGGCATCAGACTGGGAAGAAGCGGCCGTTGCCTGCTTGGCGGTGATCCCTTCATCCGCCTGTGGCAGCGGTGCGCTACGACCTGCGTGGCCATCCCTGGATACCGGATCCTCTTCGTGAGGCCGTTCAATCTCTGCCGCCGGCGCGCCGACCCTGATGGGTGGGCGCGCCTGCCGCCGCCGGCCAGCCTTTCGCTCCGGGCCCTCTACCTGTCTGTCGAGCCATTGCTTCGCAATCACCAGGCCCAGCCCGGCCATTACACCCGCAGCAATCAAAGACCAGTTCATGCTCTCCCCCTGTGGAATCCTCCCGACGCACTCCCCAGCAGATGGCTTATCGGTGGAACATCAGCGCTCACTGGACAGTTGACCGCCGCCAGCGTCCTCCGCCCTGAACTCAGGTGGTGCCGGATGTGCATGAACCCCAGCCAGACACCTTCCCCGGCCATTGGCCCCCTGCCCATTGATCACCCCACTCCCCAGCTGCGCGGATGGCCAAGGCGATCGGGGTATATACCCGCCGCACGTGAATATTTCGCTACTGCGGCTGCCCCTCGCACCCCTGGGCTGTGTTGCGAAAGCTCGCCATAGTCCCCGCGATGACTCGCTTCCGCGCCTTGCCCGGGAGCACGAGGAACA
>Ga0256841_1000207_pt1 | contig 65006 bp, 57 predicted proteins | sample 356308metaG_FD_185971 | JGI IMG/M metagenome (GOLD analysis project Ga0256841, IMG submission 185971) | Hydrothermal vent microbial communities from Mid Atlantic Ridge, Atlantic Ocean - 356-308 | ecosystem: Environmental > Aquatic > Marine > Hydrothermal vents | place: Atlantic Ocean: Mid... | reverse complement strand
GTAACATATCGGGTTCGTCGAAACTTTGCAAACATCTTTATGGAGGAGTAACTTCGGCCGATCCTTTCCGGTTACTGGTGGTCAACGGCTTCGATCGGGGAACCAATTCCCGTTATGATTACATCGGATTTTATGCAAGACCCATCAGTCAGCGCGGTTATGGATTTTCTTACGTCATGAATGAATCGGTCATTGACGGAAGAATTTCGCTTAATGACTTTCGCAATGTGATCTGGATTCTGGGAGATGAAAGCACCGCGGATCAGACATTTAGCAGTACGGAGCAGAGCAAGGTGAAAACTTTTCTGAAACAGGGCGGAAATCTGTTCGTATCCGGCTCTGAAATCGGATGGGATTTGGACCATAAGGGCAGTTCCACCGACCGCTCTTTTTACAATAATTATCTTAAAGCACGCTATGTAGCCGATGCGCCCGGCGGCAAAAAGGGAACTTATTATTCGTGCCAGGCCATTGCGGGAAAATTATTCGATGGACTGCCGGATTTCAGCTTTGACAATGGATCGCATGGCACCTTTAATGTCGAATATCCCGATGCCATCGAAGCGGTAAACGGAGCAAAAAACATTTTAAAATACAAAAATGTTTCCTCACAGAATATTGCGGGGATTGAATTTGAGGGCGTGTTTCCCGGAGGAAACAAAGCGGGAAAACTGATCAATTTGGGTCTCCCTTACGAAACTATTTATCCCGAAAGCCGACGTATTGATCTGATGAGTAAGACATTCGATTTTTTTGAGGGGAAAATTTCTAATATTACAGACCATAAGCCGCTTCCTTTGTCGTTCGAATTAAAACAAAACTATCCCAATCCATTCGGAGAAGGGGCTGCCGTAGGCCATTCGCTTGCAGGCAATTCCAGTACTATCATTCGCTATGTACTGGGAGCAAACAGCCGTGTACAGCTCACCGTGTACAATATGCTCGGACAAAAAATAGTGACCCTGGTTGATAAAAATCAGGGTAGCGGTATCCATACCGTTACCTTTGATGGCAATCACCTGGCCAGCGGCGTATATATCTATCGCTTAAGGGTTGGGAATTTTGTCGCAGCTAAAAAAATGATGCTCATTCATTAAGGCAACTCTTATCCGCGCAAGGAGAAGGAAATGCGTCTGACAGTTTCCTTCCTGTTTTTTTTAGTGATTTTGATTTGCACCTCGGTACGGGCCTGGATTCGATACGATACACTGACCACCACTCGGGTCGCTCCCGGCGCCGTCTATCAGCGGATCGTTGTTCCGGATATACCCTGGTCCATCAATGTACTGACCTTTGATTTGACCAGTCCTTTTTTGCATCTGGAAACCGTAAAAGCACAAAATAGGATAGCCGGATATGAAGGTACCCGCTCCATGGCGATGAGAAGTGACTATCCCGGGCACCGGGTAGTGGCTGCTATTAACGGAGACTTTTTTGCCAAAGGGGGCATCCCGATTAATGCTCAGGTAATAAACGGCCAACTGGTGCATTCCGTTTATCATAACGATAAATCAACGATCGGTTTTTATGCCGGTAATAATCCCTTCATGGCTGTGGTCAATTTTTCCGGAGAAGTGATTACTCCATCTTTTAAATATCCTATTAGAGCGGTTAACCAAACCCGAAAAACAAATGATTTGATCCTCTATAATTCTTTTTACGGGGATACGACCGGTACTAATAAGTGGGGAGAAGAAATTAAGCTTCGTCCTCTTACAAAGTGGCTCATGAATGACACCACGTTTTGTATTGCGGAAAAAAAGGAAAATTATAAGGGAAGTATGGCGATCCCGGATGGGGGAGCGGTCCTTTCGGGAAATGGTCTGAGTGCGACTTTTCTGGATCAACACATTCATATCGGTGATACCCTCGCTGTTGTGCTGTCTCTTCATCCTGCAAGGGAGCGGATCGAACAGTTGACCGGCGGTTTCCCCCGCATTATCCGTAACGGGGAAGATGTGTCCACACCTTGTTTCCATGCCGAAGGAGGTAAAGCCTCTTTTGCTACTGACCGCCATCCCAGAACAGCCGTCGGGTTTTCCAGGGATAGCCGTAAGATGTTTTTTGTTGTGGTAGACGGTCGGCAGGTTTACAGTAAAGGAATGAGTTTAACGGAACTGGCCGGTTTTATGCAGAGCCTGGGTGCTTTTCAGGCTATTAATCTGGATGGTGGCGGTTCGTCAACGCTGGTGGTGCGTAACCGGATAAAAAATTCTCCTTCCGATGGTCATGAACGTCAGGTAGCTAATGCCTGGATTCTGGTTTCATCGGCGGGTAATAGTGAGTTGAACACAGTTCAGATTGAACCGGATAATGAATATTTATTTATGGGAGATACCGTTCAATTTAAACTGAGTGCCTGGGATTCTTCATATAATCCACTTCCCTTAATTGGTTCTGAGGTAACCTATGATGTGAGTCCGGCCCTGGGTCCTATCGATAAGAAGGAGGGGCTCTTTGTGGCAACTGCCAACGGTGTATGTGGTTACGTCTATTGCCGGTATAGGGAACTACTTGATTCTGCGAAGATCCATATAGAACCCATTGAACGGCTGCAAATTCAACCGGAGAAAAGTATAACCGATACCATAAAACCCATTGATTTTAAAGTGCAGGCTTTCGATCGGGAACAGCATCCCCATACATTCAATGCCGCGCGTTTTACCTGGGATCTGAAAGATTCAACGATTGGGATGATAACTTCAAACTATCAATTCAAAGGCAAAAAGGCCGGAACGACCCGGCTCATCGTCCGTTTCGGAGAAGTTGCCGATACGGCGTATATCGAAGTGCGGATCGGTGAAGGCCGGAGCCTGATTAATGGGAGAAAATTACAGCCGGGAGGACCCTTACCGCTATGTGGCGCAAAGCAAGGTAACCCCTAGTTTTGAACCGAAAGCCCGTAACTGGCATTGATGGAGAAATTGATAATGATATGTTACATTCGAAAATCTGTGCTGAAAAAACGGAAACGTTTCGCCGAAAGAATTTATTCCCGATCTGTCTTTAAAGCACAGGAAATTTTTTAGCGGGAAATGAAAGGGTCGCGTTTTTGCTTCTCCCCATAGGGACGGTTGAAAAATTCCGGTGACTTGGCCGAATATTCATTTTGGGGTCTCCATATTGCTGTTTTTTTTCAAAGGATAAATCGTTGGGCCAGAGGTAAAAATTCCTGCCGGGATTTTTCATTTAAAAAACCAGTATGATTGCGGACTTAAATGATTCGCTTACCCACACAAAATGGCGCAGAACCCATTTTTTTTGCAAATTCTATTAATTTAAATTTGAGGCTCTACTGGGGTTCTTGTAAAGTCATATATTAAATAAAAACTGACAATATGATTTTACTGCTTCGTTCATTTTGCATTTAATAATAAAAGTATCCGAAGGATACTAATATAAGTAGCCACAGGTTTCGTCTGTGGCTACTCATATTACATCACTTCGTGATGATTTAAAGATAGGGTGCGAATGAAATCTAATTTTATAGAAAAATGATTTAAGGATGACATTTTTGCGGCGTTTAACCACAAAAAACCCACTAGAATCAAATTTGATTTATTTGCGGATTAATGAACAATGTCGTATGATTTAAAATAAGAAATTGGAAAACATGTTTTTCCCGAAACTGACTTAGCTGAGGATGAAATGAATAGTTTTTATAATTGGCTTTCTAAAAATACAGGTATAAACCCTGTATTACAGGAGCATATTTTAACTTCCTTTTTGATTATAGCCGTTTTATGGATACTCTGGTTGGTGGCCTTACGCATTGTATGGAAAAATACAGAGGATGCTCAACTTCGTTATCATTGGAGAAAATGGCTTACTTATATATCTGTGTTCATAGGTTTTTTATTGATAGGACGGGTCTGGTTCATAGGTATAGGCTCTCTTGCCACCTATTTCGGACTCTTAAGTGCAGGTTTGGCAATTGCCCTGAAGGACCTGGTGTCGAGTTTTGCAGGTTGGATGTTCATCTTATGGAGAAAGCCGTTTTCTGTAAGCGACCGAATACAAATCGGTAATTATAGGGGTGATGTAATTGATATACGGCTTTTCAAATTTTCTCTTATGGAGATTGGCAATTGGGTAGATGCGGAACAGAGTACAGGCCGATTGATGCATGTTCCGAATAGTCTTGTCCTGTCCGATGTGGTTACAAATTATGTTCAGGGTTTTCCATTCATTTGGGATGAAATTCCGGTTCTTATAACATTTGAAAGCAATTGGCAGAAAGCAAAGGATATTTTACAAAATATAGGTCAGGAACACGGAGCTTCTCTGAGCGCTTCGGCAGAAAAAAAGTTAAAAGAAGCCAGTAAACGTTACATGATTTTTTATTCGTCTTTAACTCCAGCGGTTTATACTTCCGTTAAAGACAGCGGTATCCTTTTAACCATTCGATATTTAATAGAACCGAGAAAACGACGTCAAATTTCTCAGGATATTTGGGAACACATATTACTCGAGTTTCAGAAGCATGACGATATAGATCTTGCTTACCCCACACAGCGTTTTTTTAATAATGTGGTGGAAGGGAAAAAAGATGCACGGGCAAAACCATAAAACGATCCAGCTCTTTCGAGGGGAAAATATCTAACTTTTATTTGAATAACGAGCAAACTGAAGATAGCTTCCATTTTGGCTAAAAATAAGGAATTTGAAGCGGAAAAATAGTATGATTCCCATAAAATTGAGGAATTACAGGGATATATTTAGAAAAAAAGTAGAAACGAGCCCCCAGAATAAATCGCAAAAATTAGGTACTTTCGGAGGGGTCTTTACACCCGACGTCCTGACCATTCTTGGCGTCATCATGTATTTGCGGCTGGGCTGGGTGGTCGGTAACGCCGGACTTCTCGGGGCAATTGCCATCATAATTTTAGCTAAACTGATCACGATCAGCACAGCTCTTTCCATGTCTTCCATTATCACCAATATTAAAATAGGAGCGGGGGGTGCCTATTCGATTATTTCCAAATCACTCGGTCTGGAAGCGGGCGGTAGTATCGGCATTCCTTTCTACATATCCCAAACCCTATCGGCGGCATTATATATTGTCGGTTTTACGGAGGGTTGGCTGCGCATCTTTCCCCAGCATTCACCTCTTGTGGTGTCGACCATGGTCTGGCTTATATTGATACTGATCATTCTGATCAGCACTAATTTTGCGATTCGCATCCAATATATCATTATGGCCATTATTGCCTTTTCCATTCTATCCTTTTTATTGACTCCCGGTGCTCCGTTGGATAAAGTAACTTTGGTCGGAAAGTTTGACGACGGCAGTTTCTGGTATGTTTTTGCCATCTTTTTCCCTGCCGTAACCGGTATTATGGCCGGGGCTAATTTATCCGGTGATCTGAAGGAACCGCGCAAAGCAATTCCCTTAGGTACTTTAAGCGCCATAGGGGTTACCATGGTTATTTATATAGCCATGGCCTATGTGGCGGCAAAGTTCATATCACCTCAGGAATTACGAAACAATCAGATGGTAATGGTCGACCACGCCTGGTGGGCACCGGCGGTGCTGATAGGAATCTTGGCTGCCACCTTCTCTTCGGCTTTAGGCAGCCTGTTGGGAGCTCCGCGTATACTCCAGGCCTTGGCGGAACAAAAAACAGCACCCCTTCATACTTTTTTTGTAAAAAAGACGGGTAAAAACGAGCCGCTTAATGCCCTGATCTTTACCGCCATAATCGTTGAGATAGCCCTGATCTTCGATAACCTTAATGCCCTGGCTGCTCTGATTACCATGTTTTTTCTGATCACCTACGGCATGATCAATCTGGTGGTGTTTATTCAACAAAGCATGCAAATTATCAGTTTTCGACCTACCTTCAAGATTCCCCGTTTTGTCCCTCTATTTGGCGTAACCAGCTGTGTTTTCGTGATGTTTTTAATCGATCCCGCCTTCAGTTCTGTGGCGCTTTTGACTATTGCGGGGCTGTATATCTGGTTGGGGAAAAGGGGATTACAGGCAGACTGGGGCGACATCCGCGGTGGTATGTTTCTGGCCCTGGCTGAACGGGCTTCGCGACTGGCCGCTAAATTTCCGCGCCATCAGATATCCTGGAAACCGGATTTGTTGATTCCCGTTGAAAACCCAAACGTATGGACAGGTCCTTTACTCTTCATCAGGAATATTGTTTATCCCTCCGGCAGTGTGTTCGCCTTCACAGTAAAGAATCACGATGTGGAAGCAACGGATAAGGAACTTGCCGAATTACTTTTGCCACTTAAAGCCCGAAACTTGCTCGTGCACCATACTACAATCGAAGACGACGAATTTTTGCACGGGGCACACCTGGTTATCCAAACGCTAAACGCCGGTGCCATGCGTCCCAATATACTTTTTTTAACTGTGGGTAATAATCCCGGTAAGGAGGGTGTGATCAACGAATTAGTAAGGTATGCTTCCAAATATGATTTGGGTGTACTCTTATTGATCCAACATCCGCGCAAAGCGTTTGGAGTACAGAAAGACGTCAATATCTGGTTGAGGGACAAGAGTCCGAACTGGCATCTGGCTTTGCTCACGGCCCTGCAACTTCAGATGAACTGGAAAGGCAAATTGAATTTAATAACAGTCGCCCGGAAGCAAAACGATGTAGCGCGTCTTTACAATTTTCTGGAGAGACTAAGCGATAAAGCCCGGTTACCGGCAATGACCGAATTTTATGTATTAGTGGGAGAATTTAAAGAAACCATGCATTCGGCACCTGACGCCGATATAAATCTGTTCGGTTTGGCAGATACACTGCCCTTTGCTCTCATGCGTGAAGCGCCGCAATTAACCAAATCTTCCTGCTTGTTCGTAAAAGACTCGGGGCTGGAGAGCGCCCTGGTATAAATTGGTTTGAATGCAGCGCATGTCAAAAGACACCATTCAACCTGATCTGTTGTGTAACTTACTTCCGGTGAAGTTGAAAAATAAATAACTTCACCATCCGGATTTCCACAATAATAAAAATGTTCTCCGCTCAGTTGCTTTAACGGATCATTTTTAAGCATATGGACGACTGTAATTTTTCGGACTGCCTCCACACTGGCGGCAGGTAACTTTTCTGCCCGGTATGCCAGATGGATGATAATCAACAGAAAAGCGTAATCCTTTTTCTTTTTTACCATCGGATTGACTGGGCACGGTACAACAACGCATAATTTTTTCTTTCCTGAGAAATATGGACAACTATCTTTGATGGCTCTACCGGGTTTTTTGTGAAGCCGTATATTAACTGAAGACCGATAAAAGAAATGAAACAATTTTTTATGGTTTCGTTCATCTTGTGTTTAAAAACAATAGTATCCGAAGGATACGAATATGAGTAGCCACAGGTTTCGCCTGTGGTAAAGCGGAAAAAGCGAGCGTGACGCTGAAGGCGTCAAATGTGGAACACAGAGCATTCTAACGAAATAGGATACCATATACCTTGAAAGGCCTGGTTTATTTTACCGCTTTGCGGTAACCCTATTCGGTTGCATCTTGCCCACAGGTTTCGATCCTGCCCGGCGGCCAACGGGTGTGGCTACTCAAATTGCATCACTTCGTGATGATTTAAGAATGACATTTTTACGGCGTTTAACCACAAGAAAACCAGTAGAGCCTTAAAAAATTTACATTAAACACTTGCATTTTTCTATTCAATTATTATATTGAATGAGTATTCATTCAAATAAGGGAGTCGCCTTGGCTAAAAAAAGTATTGCCCTTAAAAATCAAAAACGTAATATGATCATCGAAGCCGCTGTACATGTCTTTGCCGAAAAAGGCTTCTTTAATGCCAATGTGCATGATGTGGCCCAACGCGCAGGCATTGCCGACGGTACAATCTACGTTTATTTTAAAAGTAAAGATGATCTGCTTATTTCCCTCTTTGAACAAAAAATGGATGGTATCCTGGACCGTTTCTCTAAAAAATTACGCACACTGTCCGATCCTCTGGATAAACTGAGAACCTTCATCTCCACGTATTACCAAATGATTAAAGAAGATAAGCACCTGGCTGAAGTTTTTCAGGTGGAATTACGGCAGTCCAGTAAATTCCTGAAAGATTATCACAATCAAAAATTCCTTGATTTTTTAGATATGATTGCTTCTATTTTACAGCAAGGACAGCAGGAAAATTTTTTTCGTCCGGAGCTGAATATCGATATTGCCAAAATTATGATCTTCGGCGCTATCGATGAAGTGGCCCGGCAGTGGATTTTAGGGGCAGAAACCAAGTTTTCGTTGGAAGAGGCCTGTCAACAGACCAGTGAGAGCCTTATCTCCGGGATATTGAATAGTTAATGCTGTTTTTCGGAAAGAACGGCTTAATGAAGAAAGAGTTCAGCTTGTTAAATATTTTCATATAATCAGGAGTTCTTATGAAAAATGTAGTAATTGTAGAGGGCTTAAGAACCCCATATCTAAAGTATGAAACGGATTTCAGAGACATAGCGGCTCACCAGTTGGGAGCGATAGCCGTGCGGGAGTTATTGGAACGTCTCAATCTTAATCCACAGGATTTGGATGAAGTGATTATGGGCAATGTGGCCCAACCGCCGGAAGCGGCCAATATCGCCCGTAACATTGCTCTCTACGCCGGTATTCCGCAAAATATTCCGGCCTTTTCTGTGCAGCGTAATTGTGCCAGTGGTATGCAGGCCATTGCCGAGGCCTGGTACCGGATCCAGATGGGGCACGGTACTACTTATATGACCGGAGGAGTGGAAAGTATGTCGCAGATCCCACTTTTATGGAATCAGGAGGCGGCGCGCTGGATGGGTAAACTGTTCCGGGCCAAAACGTTGGGCCGGAAACTGGCCCTGTTTACTCAATTGAGAGGGAAGTTTTTAAAACCGGTCATCGGCTTGCAACTGGGACTAACCGACGGTTATTGCGGTTTAAACATGGGTGAGACGGCCGAATTACTGGCCCGTGATTTTCACATCACCAGAGAAGAGCAGGATCGCTTTGCCATGCGCAGCCACAATCTGGCTGAAAAGGCGACGAAAGAGGGCACATGGAACGATGAAATCATGCCGGTCCCGGTTCCTCCCAAATATGATAGAATGGTCAGCAAAGATAACGGCATCCGCTATGGCCAGTCTATGGAGGCCCTGGCTAAATTGCGGCCTGTTTTTGATCGGCACAACGGTACGGTAACAGCCGGAAATGCCAGCCAGATTACGGACGGAGCGGCGGTTAATCTGGTGATGGACGAAGAGAAAGCCGAAGCAGCCGGTTATCAGCCCATCGGCCGAATCCGTTCCTTTGGATTTGCTGCTCTGGATCCGAGCCGGATGGGATTGGGGCCGGTTTACAGTACCCGCATCGCCCTGGATCGGGCCGGAATGACCATAAAAGATATGGATTTGATTGAAATTAATGAAGCGTTTGCAGCCCAGGTTATTGCCAACCTGCGTATTTTCGAATCGGACGAACTCAGTAAAAAATATTTAGGCCTGGATAAAGCCCTGGGAGCCATAGACGAATCGCTTTTGAATGTCAACGGCGGGGCGATCGCCCTGGGGCACCCGGTTGGTTCTTCGGCGGCACGGCTGGTCATGACTTTATTGAAAGAGCTCAGACGCAGAGACAAACAATTTGGTCTGGCGACCCTTTGTGTGGGCGGTGGCCAGGGTGCTGCATTTATTCTGGAAAGAATGTAAACCATTTTAAACAAGGGAAGAAAAATGGCAAGTGCATTTAGCTTGGAAATATCCGAACCCGGTATCGGTGTATTGTATTTCGATCTTCCGGGAGAAAAAGTAAATAAATTCAGTACGCCTGTAATGGAGGAACTGGCCGGGCATATCGAGGAAATGAAAGCCCGTCATGATTTGAAGGTGTTGTTACTGATGAGCAAAAAACCGGGTATCTTCATTGCCGGGGCGGATGTAAAAGAAATTGCTTCTATTGCGGATGAGCAAACGGGTTATGAGGTAGGACGAAAGGGACAAAAAATCTTTACCGAATTTGAAAAGTTGCCCTTTCCGAAAGTGGCGGTTATTGACGGTGCCTGCATGGGAGGGGGTACGGAACTCAGCTTGTGTTGTGATTTTCGTCTGGCTTCGGACAATCCAAGAACCAAAATAGCTTTACCTGAAGTTACCCTGGGCATTCTGCCCGGTTGGGGCGGTACACAACGTTTGCCGCGACTCATCGGCCTGCAGAAGGCATTGGATGTCATTTTAACGGGTCGTACTCTCTCCGCCAAACAAGCTTTACGCTATCGTCTGGTGGACAAACTTATTGCTGCCGAATGGCTTCAGGAAAAAGCCCTTGAATTTGCGCACGAAGTTCTGGCCGGCAAGACACAACGTTACCTTGAGCGGAGAAAGATCAGGGGTGCGGCTAATGTATTTTTGGAAAAGACAGCCATCGGGCGGAGTATCGTTTTTTCCCAGGCCAGGAAATCCGTCCTTAAGAAAACCCACGGACACTACCCGGCTCCTTTAAAAGCTTTGGAGGTGATCGAAAAAACGGCTGACTTCCCGCTTGAAGAGGGGCTGAAAAAGGAAGCCAAAGCGCTGGGCGAGTTAATGGCCACCCCCATTTCCAAACATTTGGTGCAAATCTTTTTCTGGACCGAGGAAATTAAAAAAGAAAACGGTTTAAAAGATACGGCTATTACGGGGAATACGGTTCAGCGGGCAGGTGTGCTCGGTGCGGGTGTAATGGGCGGCGGAATCGCCCAGTTACTGGCATCCCGGAGTATTTTTGTCCGGGTGAAGGACATTAATTATGAAGCCGTGGCCAGGGCCTACCAGCAAGCAGCCTATGTTCTTGGGAGTAAAGTAAAAAAGCACCGTCTATCCCGTATGGAATTCAATCAGATTATGAACCGTATCACCGGAACGACCGATTACACGGGTTTTCCCTCGACAAATTTGGTTGTGGAAGCGATTGTGGAAGATCTGGACCTGAAGAAGAAAGTGCTCGCCGAGTTGGAAGGTCATGTAAACGAACAGACGATTATTGCCAGCAATACCTCATCCCTGCGTATTAATGATATGGCCGAGGCCTTGCAGCGCAAAGAAAATTTTGTGGGTATGCACTTTTTTAATCCTGTGCATAGGATGCCGCTGGTGGAGGTGGTACGAGGACAACATACTTCCGATATAGCTGTGGCCACGGTATTCAATTTGGCGAAAAAATTAGGAAAGACACCGATTCTGGTCAACGATGGTCCGGGATTTCTGGTCAATCGTCTGCTTCTGCCCTATATGGTGGAAGCAATTTCCCTTCTCGAAGAAGGTAACCGGATCGAAGATATCGACCGGGCCATATTCAATTTCGGTATGCCTATGGGGCCCATTGAATTGTTCGATGAAGTGGGCATCGATGTGGCCTATAAAGTGGCGAAAATATTGCGGCAATCCATGAATGACCGCATGGCCGATTCGGATTTATTACCCAAATTACTGGAGGCGGGACGTCTGGGGAAAAAATCAGGTCTCGGTTTCTACAAGTATGAAGGACGTAAAAAAGTACAAGATCCGAAAATAAAGCATTTTATTTCCATCAAAGCCCATTACAAGCTGAATGAAGCGGAATTAGTGCAGCGTATGATCTATCCCATGATTAATGAGGCCGCTCGTTGCCTGGATGAAGGTTTGGTGGCCAAAGCTCGCGATGTGGATGTGGGTATGATCTTCGGCACCGGTTTTGCTCCCTTTCGCGGAGGTCTGCTAAAATTTGCGGATACGGAGGGTATCGGCCGAATCGTGGCGAAGCTGGCTGATTTTAGCGATCGCTACGGGTCGCGTTTTAAACCGGCCGAAAGTCTTTTGAAAATTAAGGAACAAGGGAGTTTTTATCGTAATTAAAATTTTGTAAAGTTACTTTGACCAATCTATTGCTAAGTTAAAGGAGAGAAGTATGCCGAGTAAAGCATTACCCAGTTTCTCCAAGGCGCTGTTCAGTGGCATTTTGTTAGATGAATTGTTGTTCCCCTATCCGAAAATGGATAAAGAGGAAGCTGAAAATCTGAAATTAGTGCAGGAAACGTTTAAGAAATTTGCTGATGACAAGATCGATTCTCAGAAAATCGATGAGGAAGCCCATATTCCCGATGAAGTAATGAACGGATTAAAAGAATTAGGATTTATGGGTCTGAGTGTCCCGGAAAAATACGGCGGATTCGGCTTATCCAATACGGGTTATGTAAAGATGCTGGAATTTATCGGCGGAACGGACCCCTCTGTGGCTATCATGCTTGGCGGCCATCAGTCTATTGGTTATAAGGCGTTGATATTATACGGAACGGATGAGCAGAAAAAGAAGTATCTGCCTAAACTGGCTTCAGGAGAGATGGTTGCTTCTTATTGCTTAACGGAACCCGGTGCCGGTTCGGATGCAGCCGGTATTCAGAGTAAGGCCGTTCGGGATGAAAAACGGGGAGTCTATATTTTAAACGGCAACAAACAGTGGATTACCAATGCCGGTATTGCCGACTTCTTAACTGTTTTTGCCAAAGAGCCGATTACCGACAAGGACGGTAAGGTTAAAGAAAAAATCAGCGCTTTTATCGTGACCCGCGATATGAAAGGGGTTAGCGTAGGGAAAGAAGAGAACAAATTAGGCTTAAAAGGCTCTTCTACGGCCTCTCTCTTTTTTGAGGATGTGGAAGTTCCTTTCGAAAATGTGATCGGTGAACCGGGTAAGGGCTTCAAAGTAGCCATGAATGTACTGAACGCCGGTCGCCTTGGTCTTTCCGGAGGTTCGTTGGGCGCGCTAAAACATGTTATGCGTCCCGCTCTTGCTCATATTAAAGAGCGCCGGCAGTTTGGTAAAACGCTCTCCGAGTTTGAAATGATCAAGGAAAAAGTAGCGCAAATGACCATCGATCTCTTTGCTACGGAGAGCATGATTTATTTAACCAGCGGATTGATGGATCGCGGAGATGTCGACTATTCTTTGGAAGCGGCCATGTGTAAGGTTCGGGCTACCGAAGTGGCCTGGAACGGCATCAATGAATGCCTGCAAATGGTCGGTGGTCTCGGTTTTATGAAAGAATATCCTTATCAGCGTTTAATGCGTGATGGCCGGGTCAATATGATTTTTGAAGGTACCAATGAAATTTTACGCATGTTCATCACTTTGGCCGGTATCCGTGACGAGGGAGAGTATCTTAAAAAAATCGGCGAGGCTTTAAAAGGCCCGATAAAGGGATTTGGGGTATTAACGGATTATGCCACTCAGTGGTTAAAAGACCGGGTTATGACCGAGCATATCCGTGATGTACATCCTTCTCTGGCCAATGCCAAAGTCCAGTTTGAAACATGGGCTAAAAACACTCATTTTTCGGCCGAACGCTTTATTATGCACCACGGCAAAAATGTAATTTACCGGGAAATGCGCCAGGAGCGTCTCGCTAATGCCGCTATTGATCTGTTTGGCATGATTTCAACGATCTCGCGGGTAGATTCCCTGATTGCCGAGAAGGGTGAAGAAAAATGTAAGCATGAAATCATGATTGCCAATGTATTTGCCGATCAGGCCTGGCGCAGGGTACGGCGTAATCTGCTGATGATGGACAGCAATGCCGATCGCCAGATGGGCGAGCTTTCGGACTTTATGGTTAAACAGGGTTTTTATCCTTTTGCCACGGAGTCGATGGAGATTTTATTATAAAAGATGAATCTTATGTTTGATAAAGATGATCATACCAAAAGAGTAAAACAATAAAGGAGGATGCTAAAGTGAACATAGCAGTCTGTGTCAAACAAGTCCCGGATACGGAGACCAAAGTGAAATTAACCGAAGACAAAAAAGCGGTTGATGAAAGTGAAATCAATTTTATCCTCAACCCTTATGATGAATTTGCCGTGGAAGAAGCCTTGCAACTTAAGGAAAAATACGACGGTGAAGTTACGGTTATTTCGTTGGGTCCCGATCGAATTTCATCGGCGATTCGTAGTGCGCTGGCCATGGGAGCCGATAAGGCCATTCATCTACAGGTGGATGAAAATCCGCAAGACCCCAATGTAGTGGCTAATGCTCTTGCGGCAGAATTGAAAAACGGCGGGTATGATTTAATTCTTCTCGGTAAACAGGCTATCGATGATGATCATACTCAGGTACCCTCGATATTGGGTGAAAAGCTGGGCTTACCCTCTGTAACCGTGGTCATTAAATTGAATATTGACGGGGACAAGGTGGTAGCCGAACGTGAAATAGACGGCGCTCATGAAATTGTGGAATGCACTCTGCCGGCCATTATCAGCACCCAGAGAGGTTTGAATGAACCGCGTTACGCCTCTTTAAAAGGCATTATGCGGGCCAAGAAAATTCAGATTGAACAGAAGCCGGCCCAGTTATCGGACGATCAATTAAATATCATTGGATTTGAATATCCTCCCCAGAAGAATCCCGGAAAAATTGTCGGTGATAGTGCCGATGCCGTTCCGGAATTACTGCGTTTATTACATGAAGAAGCAAAAGTCATTTAGGATTGTTACAGACCATATTTGATATAAGGAGAAAATGGATATGAAAATCTTGATATATGCCGAACATCGTGAAGGCCAGCTTCGGAAAATTACGTATGAGAATATCAGTTTAGCCCGTACCCTGGGCCAACCCTTCGAAGTGCTTGTCGTGGGCAATGAAGTGCAGGATATACAGGAACAGTTGGGACGCTATGGAGCCGAGCAGGTGGTGTTTTACAAAAATGCACAATTGGAGAATTACAGTGCGGACGGTTATGCCCGGATAGTTGCCGAAGCGGTCAAAGAACGCCAGGCGGATGTTTTGTTGATGGGTGCCACTTCAACCGGTAAAGATCTGGGACCGCGGGTGGCCTCGATTTTAAATGCGGCCATGGCTACCGATTGCATCCATGTAGAAATGGAAGGTGACAATCTGAAGCTTATCCGACCCATGTATGCAGGCAAAGTGCAGGCCACGATTCGTCTGACTTCAGCAGTTAAAGTGGTAACGGTTCGTCCCAATGTTTATCAGGCCTCCGAAGCACCGGTCACGGCCAAAGTCGACACCAAAGAGGTCTCGGCACCGGATTTCAAAACCGTAGTGAAAGAGATCGTTTCCGGGGCTAAAGGCAAACTGGATGTCACGGAAGCGAATATCATTGTTTCCGGAGGCCGGGGGATGAAGGGCCCGGAAAACTGGCATCTAATCGAAGATTTGGCCCAACTGCTCGGCGCAGCTACCGGAGCCTCAAGGGCGGCCGTGGATGCCGGCTGGAGACCGCATGACGAACAGGTTGGACAAACCGGAAAGACCGTTTCCCCCAGTTTGTACATCGCGGTCGGTATCTCCGGAGCCATACAGCATCTGGCGGGAATGTCCTCTTCGAAATATATAGTTGCTATTAACAAGGATCCCGACGCTCCTATCTTTAAGTTAGCGGATTATGGCATTGTAGCCGATCTGTTTGACGTGGTGCCGAGGATGATTGAGGAATTGAAGGCGGGCAATTAAATAAAATCCGATTATAAAAATAATCTATGAACGGAAAGGGTCCGGACCCCGGGCTCTTTCTATTCGCTATGGTCGGTGAAGTTGTCTAAAAGCTCTTTGATGAAAAAGTGTGTCTCTTGCAGGAATCGTTCCGAGGCACAGCCCCGTTTTGAACAGATTTTACAGGGAATGGTTAACTTACAGGCTACCTTCTCTTTGTAGGATTTTTCCAAATCGAGGCAGGCATCGGCTACTTCTTTTTGCATGGCTTCCCGGCCATAGGGCTTACTTCCGATTTTAATAATTTTTTTGCGAATCATCTCGCTCAGGTCTTTAATACGGCCCAGATAGGAACTGATCGCACTCTGCCAAATGATACGCGCTCTGGCCTGTACCTCGGATTCCACATCCTGGGGTGTACCCGGACGCAAGGAGCTGAGTCCCATATCCTTTAAATCAAAAATTTCTTCTATTAAACCGAAAATCATATTCAATTCGCGCACAACTTCAGACCCTGTATCGAAATAGATAAAATTAGCCTTGCGTTTTAAAATGGTCTTAACATCATTCAGCAAGCCGTCCAGGTCTTCCCGTTTATCGCCCATTTTTTCTTTGAGCAGTGTATCAAAGCGATCGATTTGTTTACGGGTGGAATTGATGGCCCGTACTACATTCATATATTGATTGATCTGATTATACCCCAATGATTGAAAGATAATATCGAAATAGGCCTGAACCGTTAATTCCAGTTCTTTGAGACTTTCCCGCAAACGATGTGTTTCCCGCAGATACGATTCATGGACCAGCTCGATAACCTGTTCATCGCTGTGTCCTTCCAGAATAATGAGGATCTCTTTGAAGACTTTACGAGGTGTAGACACTTCATCGAGCAGAGAAATAATATCCTGAACCGGTAAGATTTCGCCCGCTAACTTGCGCAACCGGCCCTCTTTGGAAACGTGGCAATGGGCCAGCAGGGTTACATTATGAAAATCGGTTAAATCGGCGGCACTTTGTTTAACCAGCTGAATACGTTTGGTGGTGAGCAGGTTTATGAAAAAATGACCGATCGAATGAAATTTCCCCTTTTGTTTTTCTTTCCGTGGCAGATGCAAAGCGCTTACCGATATTTGCAACAGATCCTGGCGTTTGGAAATCAAATCGATCAAGCCGGAGAGAATGATGAACTGCTCCAGGAGAGAAGTAAATTTTTTTTCATCAAGCGCCTGAGCAACAAAGAAACGGATTACCTGGGCATCCTGTATCTGAAGAAGATTTTCAGCGGCTTTGCGGATGTTGGCGTCTTCATCGGTAAAAGATTTTAAAATCAGCAGTATGTTTTCGGATTTGGTAATTTCCTCGGCGGCACGGTTAATGGTAGAAATTTTAATGATCTGGGTTTTACGCTGCTTTAAAATCTGACGGGTAATTTCATAAATTTGTTGATCCTTCCGACCGTTGCCCCGTTCATTGATGAGTTTTAAAAACAGAGTGAGCATTTTAAGGGAAACATTCGGATTTTGCAGCACATCGGTTAACACATCCAGATCATCTTCAAACATCAACAGCACCAGAATATTAGGCTGACCTTCATTTAAGGCAAAAGTTCTGCGTTCTCTGCGGTCAAAACCTAAAATATCCTGGTAACGGCCGATCAATTTCCAGAATTCGCTGTTCTGCGCCATGGACCGTACTTTTTCATTTTCATCATTGGCTAAAATATTGAGAATAGCCGGGAAGTGGCAATGACGGGCGATTTGGATTTTGAGCTCTTCATCCTCCATGACTTCCGGGCTCAGGTAAACATTGGTCGGGACAGGCGGTGTTTTGCGGAAGTAGCGCTCCATCAAATACACATAGCGCTTGATGCCTTCTCTTGAATTTATTTTTTGCGGATCAGGCATTGACTATCCTTCCAAAGCCAGAGAAAAAGCGGTGGTTAATTTTAAAATATCCTTATTGGCTTTACGCAGGCGATTAACCAATTCGGAGGCGATGTTACGGTAAATCGTCATTCCCATTTGCGGCTCTTCTTCCAAAAGACGAATGAGTTTTATTTTACTGATGCTGGCCAGACGGCTGGGCTTGATAGCCCGGATGGAAGCTTCGCGTACGGCGTCTTTTTCGAACATGGACATCTCGCCGAAAATAGGATGACTCTGTTCGGATAGACGAATCAGTGCTTTTTCCCTTTGCCGGGCGCTCTCCATCCATTGCGGTAAAACCAGGGCCTTGGAAATCTCCACTTCACCCTCTAAAAGAATAAAGATATCGGAGCCGATTTCCCCCTCCCGCATGATAAAATCTTCTGCTGTAAATTCCTTTACATGCATCAGAGGAATAATCTTTCGAATCTGCTGATCGCTGAGTCCCTGAAAGAAACGGACTTTTTTCAGGTAGAATAAATCGATCTTATGCCTGGGATTAGCGGTTTTTTTATTCATTCTGCACTCTCTATGGCTAAATAAAAATCTTTTTCACTGAGAATGGTTTCCGGGGAGGGATTAATCTGAATTTTCACATGACCTTCACCCCCCAGATTCCGGCCGGCCTCCTGGAATTTGCGCATGATAAAATCATCAAGGTAAGAATAATTATCGCTCATCAAATCGGAAAGTTTGAACGGTTCGGATAATTGGCCTAATCCGAGTAAGATACCCGCGGCACTTTGCTGGTAGAATTCTTTGAATTCCCGGTAGGTTCTTCCTTTAAACTGATCCGGAAGAACTTCCCGCACCAAGCGGTAGGGAGAAGTCTCCGAAAAAAGTTGTTCGAAAAATTGGGGAATACCCGGTGCGCTTACATGATTGGCCAACAGGAAGCCGCTGTATGCATCGCTTACAATCACCTCGTCCGCTTTGGCCTTACGCAAATGGGTTAGATTCTCGCGATTCTGAACATGAGCGTAAACCTTGACTTTCGGATTGAGAGATTTAAGTGACAAACAGGCTAAAATTGTACGATCATCGCCGGATTTCCCGGGGCCGGCGCTGGCATCCGGTAAAATAATCGCCGAATTGGCCTCTTTGGCATTGGCCCGGTTTAATATGTTCTCATGAGTAAAATCACCGCGTACAAAACGCAAATTAAGATTTTTATAACGAGTAAATATATCGGCCATCTCCTCTTCCGAGAGCTGGTTTATTAATACCAGAGGTCGGCCGGTCTGTTTACTCTTCTCCAGAGTAGATAAAATTTGCTCGGCCTGGACATTCCAGCCGCACAAAATGATATGATTTTTAACCTTGGTTTCCTGCAAACCCTTCCCCTCTCTGATTTTTCGTGTAACTAAAATGGATGAAATAGTTGCCGTGATAACCGAAAGCAAGGCAATACCAAAGAGCATGATAAATATGGCTACAACTCGCCCCTCAGGTGTAATGGGTACTTTGTCTCCGTAGCCCACGGTGGAGATAGTTACCAGTACCCACCAAACAGCATCCCAAAAAGAAGAAAATTGGGTGTTCGCTTTACCCTCGAAAAAAGCGACCAGTGCTGCGGCAATGAATGTAATAACAAAGATCAAGAGCACAGCCCGAATCGTCGGGTTGGATTTTAATTTGTTTATGATGTCGCTTCGTAGCAAATAGCTGCCCTCATAATGTAGTCTAAAACCGTAATCGGCAAGAAACGGTAGAATCTTTATTAAGTTGCACATCTAAAGTATTGAAAAAAAGGGGAAAATAAAAAAAATATGTAAATATCAGCCTTTTATGCCCAAGGCGAGATACACAGAATAAAGGAAAAACAGCGAACCTTTGATGGATAACAGAAGAATCTGTTCTTTCAGAGAAAGGCTTGTATATCAGTAGCGGCTAATTATTTCCCCTTATTATATTTCAACACTGGCTCAGGATGTGAGCGAAATCGGTTTGAGCTTCCAGAAACCATACCAAAGCAAGCTGAAAATAAAGCCCGGAAAGAAGGGTTCGATACTCAATAAAAAGAGGGGTTCTCCATTCAAAGTATGGATTTGTCCCCAGAGGAATAAGCCCCCGGTAAGCAGAAAGCTGATCAACATATTTAAAAACGTCTTCTTCCGGCTCAACCGAATAGCCGGGAAGTAGGCAGCCAGTAAAGGCAGAAGCAGGGGTGGGATAAACAGACTGCCCAGGTTGTACCATAATTGAATAACGGAAGGGAAAGCGAGAATCAGACCGATTGAAATAAAGGCCGTCAGAACCAGGCCGAACTGTACGGCGCGGTTCGTTCTTCCCTTACCTTTCCAGTGTCCAAAAATATCCAGTCCAAAGGTAAGAGCCGAAAGAAAGGTGTAGCTATCGATGGTAGACATGATGATGGCAAACAGGCCGGTAAAAAACAAACCACGAACGAAAGGTGGTAGAAAATGGACGGCTAACTGGGGATAACCCATCAGAGGATTGATATCCGGTAAAAGAACCACCGCATATAAGCCGGTTAGCATGGTTAATCCGTCAAAAAGGAACCAAAAAGCGATGGAAACAAAAATCCCTTTACGGGCCACGCCTCCTGTTTTGGCTGCCGCACAACGCTGGTGAAATCCGGGGTCAATGAAAGTCCAACTGGCAATCAGGAACCAGACCGCCATTTGTTGCCAATGCAAGCCTCCGGTCGGACTTTTGTGCAGTTCATCGAGTTTGCCGAATAATTCGAGAGGTGAAATCGACTGAGACAATAAATAGGCAAATAGAAGAATAAAACCGGTGAACATGAAGATAAATTGCAACTTATCGGTCTCCACAACGGAACGGAATCCGCCCTTGTACACATATACGATGGAAAAGAAGGTACCAATCAAGATACTGAGGATGAAACTCCAGTGCAGAATTTGTTGGATGAGAATGGCCAGCATAAGAATATAGGGTGCCGGGGAGGTCATAAACAGCAGGAACAGACTGCCCAGAGAGCCGGAAGGTCTGCCATAGGTTTTGTATAACATATCGGGAATGGAATAGTTATTTGCCTGGCGAACTTTGCTTGCTAAAAAAAGGGCGAAAAGCAGGGCGAAAATGTAGTAAGGCAGGCCGAAAACAAACCAGACCGAGAGGCCGTTCCGATACACGAATTCCCCTATACCCAGGATACCTCCGTACCAGGTTGTGACCAGGGTGGCCACGAAAGCAGGAATCGTGAGAGAACGGCTGCTAAGCAGAAACTCCTCTTGCGAGGCATGTTTGCGCCTTGCTTTATAGCCTAAATACAGCAGTAAAGCCACATATAAAAGAAGAGGAATCAGATCGGGCCATCCGAAAGAGGTATTCATAGTTTGGCGCACATCGTTTATTTTCCGGGAAGAGGGAAATGTTCGTAAATGAAAAGCGTCCCGGAGTCGAAAGAAATCCGGCATGAATTTTGTGTGTATTCATTGCTTATGCCCATGAAATAAGGATCAAAATTTTGATTGCTTACTTCGTATTTAAAACCGCTCAGGGAAAGCTTATGTATCGGTTGTAGGGAGAACAAAGAAACCGTGCCTCCAGCGATGGATGCGAGGGAGTATCGGCCCGCTTTTAGTCGTCTCAGGCGGCCGAAACGATCGTAAATTTCAAGCCGGGCGTCTCCCGAATACTGTTCGAAAATCAATAGATTGCCGAAAGAATGGTCCGGGCGTTTCCCAAAGGCCGCAAAGATACGAATGGTTTTTGGATGAAATCGAGCCACGAATCGCAGAGTTTTTTGCATATCGGTAAAATCCTGATCCGGTGTTTCAATAAAAGAGACGGAAGAAAAATAATCCCGGGTATTCCGATCGATGGAGTCCAGATCACCGATGATATAATCGGGAATCAGAGCATATTGGCGACAAATCAGACTTCCGCCGTCAACCGCAATAATCAATCCCACATCCTTCAAATATTCGTCGAGTAGATTGAATGGAGGGGCCTGGCCGTTAGCGATAATGGCAATGCAATCTGCCCGGTCATTTTTTAAAGAAGTTTTCATCCGAAATTACCATTCATATTGCAGGTCGAAAAAACCGTTAATCGTTGCCGCGGGGAAGAAGGCCTCTCCTTCACCGTGCGCCAGATAACGCCGGTTTAATATATTATTGATTCGTCCTTGCAAAGCAAGATGGTGTAACCCCAACGAATCCAGTTTGTATCGGAAACGCAGGTTGAATACGATAAAGGGATCCACGGTATTTTGCTCGTTTTTATAATTATCCGTGTACATTTTACCTACGAATTTGGAAATAAGAGTAAGGTACAAATTTTTCCAGGCATAGGTCAGACGCAGATTAGCCAACATGTCGGGAAAGCCGCTAATGGGATTTCCGTCGAGGTGAAAGGGATCACCTTTTCTATCGTAAACCGTATATCGAAGCAAAATATTCTTGCTGTACATGGCATTTCCACTAAGGGACAAACGGGGCAGGATATGCCATAAAGCCGAGAATTCCACTCCCTTATGAACCGTACGAGAGGCATTGCCTGTAATCGGCTGGCCGAAGCGATCCACCCCACCTTTTTTAATGATCTCGTTAATAAAGTCCATATAATACAGGTTGAGGTCTGCTTGCAAGGTTTGCCCCTTGTAACTGTAACCGGCTTCAAATCCTAACAAGGTTTCGGGGTGAACTAAGGGCTTGCCATAATTATAGCTTCCGTCCGTATTAAGCGCGAATTGAGGGACGACCCGGCCCCAGTCCGGAGGTGTACTCGCTTCTGCGGCATCGTAAAAATTTTTCAATCGCGGTTCGCGAGTGGTACGTGAAATACTCGCATAGAGATTCGAACTGGTGTTAAAATTATAGTTGAGTCCGATCCGTGGATTGAGGAATAAATAGTTCACTTTGAAATCATGGTTGAGAAATTTTTCATCGTAAAGCCGGTACTGCTTATAGGCCATCTGTATATCACCCATGGCAATTAAATGACGATATATCTCATGGTTCTGATGGAAATAGAGCGAAGCGATTATTTTTTGTCCCCGGTACTGATAGTAGCGCCGTCCCCTGTCACCGGTTACGCCGGCCGGCAGACCGTTGCCTTTTTGCAGACGTCCCCAGTGCAGAGAGCGATGCCAGCGCAATTCGGCACCGGTAACGATTTCTTCAATCCCTTTACGCCAAACCAATTGCGGCAGCCAACCGACCTGGTTATTGTCAACGTAGGCCCGAATCAATGCGTCTGTCGGGATTTGTGAAACATCATAGCCATACTGCGGAGTGAGCCGGAAATATTCGGGAGATGCCCAGCTGCCGTCATAATCATAATATCCGTAGCCTTTCACATAGAACAAGTTATTATTCAGAGTCGTATGGGAATTTATTTTGTATTCATGCAAAATTTCCAGGTGAGGTTGATTGAATCTTTCGGTTTCATCTTTGCGGCGATCGGTATAGTCAAGCAAAGAATCTCTTGTGGCATTCAATCTCCAGTAGCTGAAATTTTTTCTGCGTAAGCGGTCATTATTGTTAATAAATTTAGGTAACCCGGTATAAGCCAAACCGTCTCGGATGGGCCCGCCATAGAATTGAACGCGAAGATTTTGACGGGCTCCGTAAAACGCTCCGCCTGCAAAATAATTCCAGAAGTCAATCCACGAGCGCTGTCGATAGCCGTCGCTTTTAATGTTGGAAATCCGGGAAAAGAAAATAAATTTATTTTTAATCAAACCCGAATTAAAAGAAGCCGAAAATTTATGTGTATTATAAGATCCGTAACCGTAAAGAAGCTTCATTTTGCGTCGGGGAGAAAAGTATCGGGTTAAAATATTAATCGAACCGCCGATGGCCGCCGGGCCGTAAAAAGCATTACCGGCTCCCCGTTGGACCTGAATGCTTTGCACGTTGGCCAACAGGTCCGGAAAATCCACCCAATAGGTGTTGTGATCTTCCGGATCGTTTTGCGGAATACCATTGATCATGACCGAGATACGACGCTGGCCGAAACCGCGAATGCTTAAGTAATTATATCCCAGTCCGCTTCCGCCTTCGGAATAAAAGGTAGTGGACGGTAATTCGGATAAGAGTTCCGGTACATCCTGAGTGGTATATTCAGCCCGGAGTCGTTGCCGATCGATATTGGAGAAAGTAACCGCAGAGAGCCTGGACCTGGCCCGGGTCGCCTCCACCGTGACCAATGGCCCGTCAATGGGGCGTTGACTCAAGCGAATGGTCAGGGTAGTATCCCGGTTCACTAATGTCAGGGGAATGCGTTGCTCATTGTAACCGATAAAGTTAATCACCAAAATATAACGGCCGTCGGGAATAGACGGTAAACGAAAATAACCGGAAGCATCACTTATTGTACCGAGCGTTGTGCCTAAAAGGTACACATTAGCTCCGGCCAGAGTTTCGCCATTAAGATGGGATTGTACCACTCCTTTTATAGCGGACTTTCCGTATAAATTGAACATAAAGGAGAGCAGGACGAACAGAGTCATGCCCATATAATTAAATTTATAACGCATAGTTGCCTCCGCAAAAGATAAAAAGGCGGATAATAGCAGGGAAGGATAAACTACAGAATAAAAAGCAGATAATTTTACAACAAGCAATCATCCGTTGTTTTCCTTCGCTGGTATTATCCAGATCAGGTTCAAAGGGTATGTTCTCAGTTCCGTAATTGGGAGCACCCCTAACAACGAGCCTAAATTAATATAAATCAGAGCTCAAATCAATCGTTCGATTTGGATTTTTTCTTATGGATAGTTTTTTTCACAGCCTGTAAATCATGAAGACGGGCTTCTATTTCTTCTTCCAGACCCGTAATTTGTTCTTTTAGTATTTCCGTATCCACGGGTTGCGTATTTTGCTTCTCTTCTTTCTCGGATAATTTCTCAATCGTTTTTTCGGTAAGATCAATCGTGTTCTGCAAATTTTTGATTTCATCGATCAATACGGTAAGAGTGTCGAGACTTTTCAGTCCATCGATATTATTTTCCAGCAGGAAAGGGTAAACCGTTTCACCCAGCAAGGTTAATTTTTTACGTTTTACAGTTCGAAGTTGGTGGATTTCGAGCTTTAAACGGGCACTCTGGCTGTATTCTCCGGCCATTTCTTTAAGAGATTGCGCATTTTGTCTGGCATTTTCTAAACTTTCCTGCAAAGTCTTCCGAATCTTATTAAGTAAATCGGACATGAGCTACTCCAAATTTAAGTAAAACTTTTAAGAGGCAGCTAAAATGGTAAAAAAATATAGAAAAATCAAATTTTACTGCTGAATATTTTAATGGAAAACAGATGATGTTTCATGGCGGTATGGCAATAACCGATAAAATTCAAATATTATGCATCGGCCTGAGGACAAAAACGGCAAAATAAGTTTCGTTTTGTTTGAATTTCACATTTTAATATATTGCATAAAAGGGTAAAGCCCAACGGAGAAATTAATGAGTTCCAAAAAAACAGTGTTAATCGTGGATGATGAAGAAGGAATCCTTTATTCGTTACAAAGAATTTTGGAGTTATCCGGAAATTACGAAATCATTACGGCTTTGAACGGTAAGGAAGCTTTAAAAAAAATAGATCGCCTGGTTCCGGACCTGATTGTATCCGACATTGCCATGCCCGAAATGGACGGGCTGGATTTATGTCGTAAAATCCGCACCAATGAACTGACCCGAAACGTACCCTTTATTTTCCTGACCGCCCGCAAAGAATTAATGGTCGACGGTCTGAAGGCCGGGGGGGATGATTTCATTAAGAAGCCCTTTACCTTCGATGAAGTGATTGCAAAAATAGAGGCAATTTTCCGCAGAGTTAAAAACACCAAAGAGCAGGCCAACCAGATTAAAGGAAATCTGGCTGAACAAAATGTGGATCGCTTGCTGAATATTTGCAGTAAAAGTACCATCAGCGGCAGTATCATTCTGCAAAAAAAGGCGCAAATCGGTGAAATCAAGCTGAATAAAGGAGAGATTGTCGGAGTCTCTCTGGCCGGTTTACCGGAAGATAAAGCCCTCGATACATTGCGTAACTGGCATCAGGGGATTTTTATCATTCGACCGGAAGGCATCCAATTGAAAGCCGATTTCATCCGTCAATATCAAAACGATGACGCCAGTATGCTGGCCGAACCGGTAGAGATTGCTCCGGATACCTGGTGGGTTGGCTATCGTCGTCCGAATAACAGTTTACAGCTTAACGTATACCTGCGGCGTTTCAGTAAGGATCGGAAGGTTATCCATCTGATCGTGGATCCGGGGTCCTCCGTTGATTTCCCCTTTGTTTCGAAAAAAATATCGAGAATTATCGGTAACATCAGCCGTGTTAATTTGTACAGTCTCAGCGAGGGAGACCCCGATGTGGCCATGAATGCCGTTTTTATTCGCAATGCCAACCCCAAAGCAATCTGCCTGACCAGTGAAGAGAACTGGCGTTTCATCGAGCATTATGAGATACCGCGGAAGAGTGTAAAGCTGGTCGATAAATTTAAAAAGGGGGTTACCCAGTTGACGACCGGACATCAAATTCAATTCATCCCGGTTCCGTTTTGTCATGGACGGGGGGCCTTTATGATTTATGATCCGGAAACACGGGTGTTATTTAGCGGTGATTTGTTCGGCGGTCTCACGGATGCAAAAAGGATTTATCAGCTCTATAGCGAAGAAGCGGATTGGGACGGTATACGGGCCTTTCACCAACTCTATATGCCGACCCGCACAGCCATTCAGCACGCGATTGAAAAAATCAGACAAATCGATCCTCCACCCATGATGATTGCTCCCCAGCATGGTACAATTCTCAGAGGAGAACTTATGGAACAATTTATGGATCGTCTCTTCCAGTTGGATGTGGGAGTTGATCTGTTTAGGAGCCGGGAACTGAAAGAACAGATTCAGCACTATCTCGATGCAGCAAACGAATTGATTGAAGAATCGACTTCTTATATTGCTCTGGATCGGATTACCGAAAAATTATTAGCCAGTACCTTTATTGCTTCGGCGGTGGCCATGAAGAACGGTAAAATAACGGAAATTTTCAGTCGTCCGGAAGATGTTTTTCAGCAAATCACCAATATTCTGCTTGACGGCGAGGACGATCAGGTGGTTAATCAGATTAAATCGTTTGCCCTGAAAATTTCCCGTTCGCACGGTTTTCCGGCACCGAATATGGACTGGGAATATGACCGGACGATCAGCACCACACCGCCGGATTTGTTTGAAGAATAATCCTGTATGTCAGAAACTGCCAACATCGCTTTGCTCACTTCCTGGCCCATGGATGTGCGAATCGGCTCGGGAATCGTACGCATGCTTCAGGGTTTCTGTGAGGGATTTAAACAGAACGGTGTTCACTGCCAAATCATTCACCCCCATTTCACCCCGGGGAATGAAGCCGATCTTCATTCATTGCGTTTGCAGTTTAATCTTTATCTGAGTCAAAGGGATTATTCAAAGTTTGATTTTATCATCGGTAGCGATTTCGACGGATTTTTGCTGCCGGACCGATGGCTGGATCGTTATTATGCTGTAAACGGCGGTTTGCTGGCCGATCTGCTCCAGTTTGAAAAAGGCCGGAATGCCGATTTGTTACGGGAACTGGCTGAGAAAGAAAAAAGGAATATACTGCGGGCCCAATTAGTTTTTGTACCTTCGCAATATTCTGCGCAAAAATTACAGCATCTGTACGGCATTTCACGGGAGAGGATTTGTGTGGTCCCTTTGGGTATTGATTTTGAATACTGGCAAAAACTGCTTCGGGCTGTACACCGAACAAACAAGGTACACACAAAGCGGATTTTATGCGTGGCACGTCATTATGTCCGTAAAGGGATTGATGATCTAATCCGGGCTGTACAGCAGCTGCACGACAGGTTGCCTTCCGTTCGGTTGGATCTGGTCGGCGATGGGCCGGAGCAGGAACGACTTAAAAGGTTGACTTACACCTTGCGCGCCGAATCTTATATTCATTTTGAGGGTGGTGTTAAAGATCAAAAAAAATTAGCCGCTTATTACCGCCATGCCGATGTATTCTGCCTGCCCAGTTATCATGAAACGTTTGGTTTGGTATTTTTAGAAGCCATGGCCGCCGCTTTGCCGGTGGTGAGTTATGCTTCCACTTCCATTCCGGAAGTGGTTACTCCGCAAACAGGTATGCTCTGTCCTGTAGGTGATTTATCCTGTCTGGTGAATTCTTTATTTGGACTGCTCATGGCAGAAAATAATTCGGTTCAAATGGGCCGACAAGGGCGGAAACGGGCACAGGAAATGAGTTGGCATAAAACGGCGAAGCATATTCTGAACGCTTTGTACACTAACGCAGCACCCGGAGCGAAAAGTTAACTTGCAGCGGTATCCCATCTCAAATAGAACTCTTACAAATTTTTAGCGTCCGTAAAATTGTCCTTCCCAAATTTAACTCTTCTGTCTGGAAATAATTATCTTGTTTAACGTGTTAGCTGAAATTAAATTATAAGTCATATATTTTAAGGGATAAAAATGGCGCAAAAGGTAACTATATCAAAAATATTTCGGTTTTCTGCCAGTCATCGCTATTGGCGAAAGGACTGGAGTACGGAAAAGAACGAGCAGGAGTTCGGCTTGTGCACCAGTCCCTATGGACACGGTCATAACTATGAATTGCATGTTACCGTCACCGGACCGGTGCATCCGTTAACCGGAATGATTATCAATTTGACGCAATTGAAACAGGTAGTGAACGAAATTATCCTGCAGTTTGATCATAAATTTTTAAATCTGGATACACCCTATTTTGAGGATAAAATTCCGACTACCGAAAATATTGCCCTGGTTCTGTTTGAACTGGTTGAGGACAAATTGGCTGCGTTTTCCGGATTGCGTTTAGAGCATATCCGTCTCTATGAACGGGATGATCTTTATGCCGATGTCCGGCGGGAAGGAAAGTGATGATACAGGTAAGCCTTAGCCGCATCTATTCTTTTAGCGCGGCTCACCGCCTATATGCTCCGGCTCTCTCCGAAGAAGAGAATCAGCGTCTTTACGGGAAATGCCATAATGCCTACGGTCATGGCCATGATTATTATTTGGAGGTAACGGTACGGGATAAACCCCATCCGCAGACCGGGATGATTCTTCCCCTCGGTCTATTGGACGCTTGGGTAAGCGATGTGTTAAAAAAACTCGATCATAAACATCTGAACAATGAGATTGATTATTTTAAGGAGCATCCTTCCACCGGTGAAGTTATTATTCAATTTTTGTGGGAAGAGCTGCAGCAGCGTATCCCCGATGGAAAATTGTCGTATTTAAAGCTTTGGGAAACTAAAAACAATTATTTTGAGTTGGGAAAGGAGAAGGATTAATGGAAAGTATGGAGGCAGCCGTTCGTATCCTTTTAAAAGAGATCGGAGAAGACCCGCAGCGTCAGGGTCTGCAAAAAACACCATTTAGAGTGGCTAAGATGTATCGGGAAGTAACGCAGGGGTATCGCAAAGATCCGCTCAAGCTGATTAACGGGGCCATTTACGATGTGGATTACGATGAAATGGTCGTGGTAGCCAATATCGAATATTACAGTTTGTGCGAACATCACTTATTGCCCTTCTACGGAGTGGCCCATGTCGGATACATTCCCAAAGGTAAAGTAGTCGGGCTAAGCAAAATTCCGCGTATTGTGGATATGTTTGCCAGACGATTACAAATTCAGGAAAATATGACCCTGCAAATTGCCCACTTGTTGTATGATACCCTGAAACCGGACGGGGTCGGTGTGGTTGTAGAAGGTCAGCATATGTGTATGATGATGCGTGGTGTGCAAAAAGATCAGGCCAAAATGATTACTTCGGCCATGCTCGGTTCCTTTAAGGATGATGAAAAAACCCGCAATGAATTTTTAAGTTTAATCAGGAGTCAACGTGTTGCAAACAATTTCTAAATTAGCGGTTGTCACAGGGGCCAGTAAGGGTATCGGTGCCTCGATTGCCAGGGAGCTATCCGAAGCGGGATACGGAGTTTTGCTATTAGCGCGTTCTGCAGAGGGCCTGGCTGATGTGGCCGGATATTTGCAGGCCGAAGGGGGAACGGTTTTTACGCTGGCTGTTGATCTTTCGGATAGCCGGGAGGCCGAAAAAATAAATCGTACCATAGATAAGATCGGCCTGCCGGTTTCTGTCCTGATACATAATGCCGGTATGGTCCGGTTGGGTACGGTTAGAAATTTATCCCTTGAGGACTGGCAGACCACGCTTCATCTGAATCTGACCGCGCCTTTCTGGTTAACCAAAACCATTTTGCCCTACATGATGGACGGCAGCCAAATTATTTTTATTAATTCCATAGGCGGGAAGCAGGCTTTTCCCGAATGGAGCGCTTATTGTGCTTCCAAATTCGGATTGCGGGCTCTGGCAGAATCCCTGCGTGCCGAATTGGAAAATGAAGGCATACGGGTGACCAGTATTTTCCCCGGTTCGGTAGATACGCCGTTACACGATGACCTTCCGCTGAATTGGCAGCGGGATAAAATGATCAAGGCAACGGATATCGGCCGGGCGGTTCTCTACATTCTCAAACAACCCGGCCGGGTTCGGATTAATGAACTCGAGCTGGAAAGCAGTTCGGGTCGTTTCTGATCTGCATCAGTTTCCATTTTTATTTACGAAAATCTCGAATTCAAAAAAAATTTGACCTGAAGCACACTTTTTTTTAAACTTAATCGTTACTATACATAGAAACATAAGGCTGGTCAATGTTCAAACGAAATATCGATCAAATTGCCCGGTTTTTGGCACAGACGGAGGAGCCGAAGCAAATTAAAAAATTTCTGGAAGAAATTCTGACTCCGGCCGAAATGCGGGATTTGGCTTCGCGCTGGGAAATTGTCCGTTTGCTGAAACAGGGTATGAGTCAAAGAAAGATTGCCAAAACCTTACATGTCAGTTTGTGTAAAATAACCCGTGGTTCCAAAGAATTAAAAAAAGCCCGTTCTCTGTTAAGGAAAGCGGTTTCTGAAAAGATTGACTGACGTTTATTTAAATCAAGGAGGTATGAATGTCCATTAAAGTTGTTCTCACCGAAGACGAAATTCCGCGGCAATGGTATAATCTGGCTGCCGATCTACCCTCGCCTATGCAGCCGCCTTTAGGGCCGGACGGAAACCCGGTTTCGCCGGATATGCTGGCTCCGGTTTTTCCCATGAACCTGATTGAGCAGGAAGTCAGTCAGGAGCGATGGATCGATATTCCCGAAGAAGTGCTGGAACTGCTTTACCGCTGGAGGCCTTCGCCGTTGCATCGGGCTTATGCCCTGGAAAAGGCTCTGGGCACGCCGGCAAAAATTTATTACAAAAACGAAAGTGTCTCGCCTGCCGGGAGTCATAAACCCAATACGGCCATTCCCCAGGCCTGGTATAATAAAGAATTTGGTATCGAACGCTTGACGACCGAAACCGGAGCCGGGCAGTGGGGTAGCGCCCTGGCCTTCGCGGGTGCACTGGTTGGTCTGGAAGTGAAAGTATATATGGTACGAATCAGTTTTGACCAGAAGCCGTTTCGTAAAGTGATGATGGAAACCTGGGGGGGGAAATGCGTTCCCAGCCCCAGTAACGAAACCCAGGCCGGACGCGATATCCTAGCCAAAATGCCGGATACACCGGGTAGTTTGGGAATTGCTATCAGTGAGGCGGTAGAAGCGGCAGTTACGGATCCAACAGGCAAAACGCGCTATGCCCTGGGTAGTGTGCTAAACCATGTTATGTTGCATCAAACCATTATCGGTCTGGAAACTAAAAAACAACTGGAAAAAATCGGCGAGAAAAAAGTGGACACGGTTATTGCCTGTGCCGGCGGCGGCAGTAATTTCGCAGGTCTGGCTTTTCCCTTTGTTCATGACAAAATTAATGGTGCGCAGATCGATATTATTCCCGTTGAACCGTCATCCTGTCCGACTATGACCAGAGCGCCTTTTGTCTATGATTTCGGTGATACGGCTCAAATGACGCCTCTTCTGCCCATGTACTCTTTAGGTCATAATTTTATTCCACCGCCCATTCACGCCGGAGGCTTACGTTACCATGGTATGGCTCCGTTGGTAAGTGCAGCCATCCGTGAAAATCTGATTACCCCGCGGGCTATTCATCAGCTGGAATGTTACCAGGCGGCCATCTTGTTTGCCCGCACCGAAGGGATTATTGTTGCCCCCGAGACCAGCCATGCTGTGGCCGGAGCCATTCAGGAGGCCAAAAAAGCCAAAGAAGAAGGAAAAGAGAAAGTAATCGTATTTGGCTTGAGTGGCCACGGTTTGATGGACCTTTTGGGATATGAAAAATACTTTGCCGGAGAATTGCACGATTATGCATTACCGGAAGAGGAATTGAAGAAATCATTAGACGATAGTCTGCAAGGTTTACCCAAGCCGGCCGGTGTTTAAAAAGACAATCTCTGCCCGTGGGGCTTTGCTCTGCGGGTGGATTGTTCTCATACAGAGGTAAAATAATGATCGAACAATTTGATGAAAAAGAAATATATTGTCGTAAACTGGGTCATCATTTAAAATTTGTCTACTGTCGAAGTGAACATGAAGGGTATCCCTGCCCCTTAATTTTTGATTGCTGGCATGAAAAATTGGATATCGGCGCTTATATGCGGGAAAATTTTAAACCGAGGGAGGTGGAATACCTGATAAAACCGGCACCGAATCGGATGGCTTCCTTACTGGATCTTATTCAACAAGCCAGGCAACGATCCGCGGAATAATTGTTTTATAACAGTTACCAGGGGAATCGATACAGGTATTCTCAAAATAAAAAAGGCCCGTCCGCTTTTTAGGGAAGGGCCTTCTGCGAATTAAAGGGAAGATTATTTTTTCGTCTGGAGTATTTTGTCGATTTCGTCCATGATATTTTTCATTTTTTTCATGGCCATTTGATAAGGAACTTCCGTGGTCATATCCACACCGATGCTTTTCAGAATGGGAATGGGATAATCCGAGTCGCCCGCGCTCAGAAAATTTTTAATATAGCGATCGCGCATGGTGGGGCCCTCTTTTAAAATTTTGGTGGAAACAGCCGTTGCCGCACAAAGCGATGTGGCATATTGAAATACATAGAAATTATAGTAAAAATGAGGGATGTAAGCCCATTCGATGGCATACAGATCTTCGATTTTAGTGATACCCTGGTCAGCGCCGTAATAATCTTTTAGAATATTGAGATAGACCCTGGATAGTTTTTCGCCGGTCAGCGCTTCACCCTTTTCGGCCATTTCATGGATTTTCAATTCGAATTCCGCAAATTGGGTTTGGCGGAACAGAGTGGTACGAAAAGTTTCCAACTGGTTACCGAGCAGAGAAAGTCGTTTTTGCGGATCCTTGGTGTGCTTCAGTACATAATCGATCAGCAAAGATTCATTGGTAATCGAGGCTACTTCCGCCAGAAAAATGGGATAATGCGAATTAACAAAGGGTTGATTCTTGTTGGAAAAATAGCTGTGCATGGTATGACCCAGTTCGTGGGCCATGGTGCTCACATCATCATATTTACCGTTAAAGTTAAGCAAGATATACGGATGCACGTCATACGCGCTGCCTGATGAATAGGCTCCGGAACGCTTCCCTGTAGTAGGATAAATATCTATCCAGCGATGCGTAAAAGCCTCGTTGATGACGCTTTCGTATTGAGGCCCCAATGGTGCCAGCGCTTTTTTAACGAGGGCCTCAGCCTCTTCCACCGTATAGGACATATCCACTTTTTTAACCAGAGAAGGATACATGTCATAATAGTGCAAATCCTTTAAACCGAGCATCTTTTTGCGCAAATTAAGATAACGATGCAAAAGCGGTAAATTTTTATGTATGGTTTCAATCAGATTATGGTAAACCGAAGTGGGTACGTTCGGGCCGTCCAGAGCACTCTCCAAACAGGAATTGTACTTGCGGGCATTTTTGTAGAAAAGGTCTTTACGAACTTCACCGTTCAGCTCGGTCCCGAAGGTGCGCTCGAATTTTTTGTAGGAGCCGAAGAATTGTTCGAACACTTCTTTACGGAGATTGCGGTCTTCACTGGCCCGGTACAACGTATAGGCGGCGTCATCTAAGCGCACTTTTTTACCTTTTTTCAGAGTGATTTCCGGTCGCGGCATATCGGCATTCTTAAAAATACCGTATACATCATAGGGAGTGTCGCTCATAATACCGGCATCGGCAATAATTTTTTCTTCCCTGGCAGAAAGAGTGTGGGCTTTCCGTCTTTGAATATCATCAATGTAGTGCGCATAAATTTTCAGTTTTGGCTCCTGGGCCATAAACTTTGTAATGGTCTGTTTATTCATGGCCAAAATCTCGGGATCAATAAAGGATGAAGCCGCGCTTAGCTTGGTCCCCAATTGTCCGATTTCCTGGGTCATGGCCAAAGGACCTGCTTCCCGCGTATCCTGATCGGAAAGTTTGCCGGCATAGGAAGATAAGCGCATATATTCTTTCCATACTTTGGATGAAAAATCCAGACACTTATAGAGCTGTTCGGCGGATTGATCCAGTGTGCCCTTAAAGGCTTTGAACTGACCGATCATACCCTCCACCTCAGTCTTCCCCGCTTTCCAGGCTTCGACATTGGGGTATAGATCCGTTAAATTCCATTTGTATTTATCCGGAATTTGCGAACGGGATTTACTGGCATCCCCGGCCTGAACGACAGATGAAAATAAAAGTAAAATCATAAATAAGACTCCGGTTAGTTGTTTCATATTCTCTCCTTCCTTAAAATAGCAGCGGTTTTGGAATACTCTTTCAAAAAATCTAAGATACGAAAATATCTTGACATTTTCGAGTGAAAAATTATTGGATTAACCAAATGTCCGGAAAAACAGCTCTCTAAGGAGAAGAATTCAACGTAACAAACTAAACTTTTTGAAAAGACAGAGGTAACTTTCCCATGCCCAATGCGGTCGGCGGCACAACAGGTCTGGATGCCCGGTCAAGCCGTGCATGACCATAGAAGAACATTCCGGCAAAGCTGTCTCCACTACACGACGTTATTGCTCGCAAAGCGGGGAGAGTACCTTAGACAGGGATTCAAAATACTTTTTTTAATAAATCCGTTAACAAAATTTAAAGGGTTTTATGGAGCGATCCGGATTAAGTGCATTGATTAAAGAAAAGGCACGAGCTATTGGTTTTGATAAAGTGGGCATTGCCGCCGCGCGTCCCTTACGGAATGCATCTTATTTACGGGAATGGCTGCAAGATGGATTTCAGGGAGAGATGCACTGGATGGAACGATATCTCGAGAAGCGTCTGGATGTTACCAAATTATATCCCTCTGCCAAATCGGTAGTAGTGGTTGCCCATAATTATTACACTCCGGTGGATCATTCCCGGGATACGGCAAAAGGTAAAATTAGCCGTTACGCCTGGGGCCATGATTATCATAAAATAATGAGAAAGAAGTTGAAACTTCTTCTAAGTGAACTGCGTCAGATCGAACCAACCCTTGAAGGTCGTTTATTTGTAGATAGCGCTCCTGTGCAGGAAAAGCTCTGGGCCCGGCAGGCCGGGATCGGTTGGCAGGGTAAGAATACCAATCTTCTCACCAGGGAAATGGGATCATGGATCTTTTTGGGAGAATTGATCGTAAATAAGGAACTTATTTGCGATGAACCGCTTACGGATTATTGCGGACGATGCACGGCATGCATTGATGCGTGCCCGACAGGGGCTTTGCAGCCCTATAAGCTGGACGCAAGGAAATGTATCTCTTATCTGACTATCGAGCATCGGGATAAACCGATTGCCGGAGAGTTGGCCGCTAAAATGGGAAACTGGATTTTCGGCTGCGATATCTGTCAGGAGGTCTGTCCCTGGAATTCATTTGCCAGAGAAACGAAAGAAACCGGATATTTCCCGGAGGCAGATAATATTGAACCGGAGTTAACCCGTTTAGTACAAATGAGTGATGAGCAGTTCAAAAAACGATTTAAAAAGACACCTGTTTTTAGAGCCGGTCCTAAGAATTTTTTACGTAATGTGCGTATCGCATTACAGAATCATTTTTCAAAGGAATGGGAATGAAAATAAAAATTAAAATGTTGAACTAAACAGCAGCACTTCAGGCGGGAAGAGAATATACGCTACGAATTAAAAATGGAAATATTTTCAGTATGAGAGATTTTTTCTTAAATTAAATTTACTATGTACAATTTATCTTTTGGAAAAGAAAAAATAACCCGGGTGGAGGCAGATGTTCTGTATTGTAAGGAAATGCTGCCTAAAGTTTCGAGGACTTTTGCTCCGACCATTCGACTCTTGCCCCAAATACTCGAAGTTCCGGTAACCGTTGCCTATCTCCTGTGTCGTATCGCCGATACGGTGGAAGACAGCCCGGACCTGAATTATGAGAAAAAGCGTCAACTACTTACCGGATATGCCCGCATCTTTACAGAGAACCGACCGCTGTCTCAGGAAGCGTTTATGAAGGGTGTAGCTGTTCTACCCCGTAAATCTGCAGATGATGAGTTGGTATACCATCTGCCCAGAGTTCTGAATGTATTCCGGTCTTTTTCTCTAACCGTTCAAAAACATATTTCCAGGTGGGTTGTGGAGATGTCCCTGGGGATGCAGAAATATGCCCAGGAAGCCAAAAGGCCCCGCTTTACCTTCCTTAAATCCATGAAAGAACTGGATGAATATACCTATTATGTGGCCGGTACGGTGGGCTATTTATTGACGGAATTATTCTCCTACTATTCGCATAAGATAACGCCTCCCCTAAAGAAAAAAATGGAAAATTTGGCCGGATCATTTGGTAAGGGACTGCAACTGGTGAATATCATTCGTGACATGACTACCGATTTGCGTCGCGGACAATCTTATATTCCCGATGAATTGTTGGAAAAGTACCGGTTAAGCCGGGATTCGATTTTTGATCGGGAGAATGCGGATAAAGCGGAAGAACTGTTCAACGAACTGATTCAAAATGCCGTGCATCATCTGGATAACGCGATGAATTATATTCTGCTTATACCAAAGGAAGAATCGCAGATTCGAATGTTTTGCATCCTACCCGTATTTTGGGCCATGCGCACTCTGGAGAAGATTCAGCAAAATACACTGGCCCTGCTCGGCTCGGAAAAAATTAAGATATCACGATCGATCATTCGTCGGGAATATTTTCTGGCTATGGTCGGCATCCGCTCCAACCGTCTGATGCGACGTCACTATCTGCGTATTCGTCAGGAATTCAATAACCTGGCTCTGGATACGGTTCGGATCTGATTCCGGGTCCGGGAAGCTTCTTAGTGCATTCTCATTGGGTCAGCCCCCCTTTTCTTCTACAGCGAAATAAGAAAAACGAATGGAAAATTGCGAATTAAGAGAATATCTCAAATCATTTTTAGGGCCTGATTTTCAAAGTTTCCTGCAGGCCGGACCGGAACCGCGTGCCATTCGGGTCAATACGTTGAAAATGGATGCGGATAAATTTCGTGTTCGATGGAAACAGCTCGGCCCCGCTTTAGATCGTATTTCTTTCAATCCGCACGGTTTTATTCTGAAAGAAGAGGAGGTCCGTTTAAGCCATTCGCTCGATTTTTTTCTGGGATATTTCCAATATCAGGGCCTCTCTTCTCAAATTCCACCGCTGGTACTGAATCCGCTTCCTGAAGACAAGGTTCTGGATATGGCGGCGGCCCCGGGTTCCAAGGCAACCCAGTTAGCGGCTCTGATGAAGAACCGGGGCTTCCTGTTGGTTAACGACCATTCCCGCAAACGACTTCAACCTTTGAATGCCAATCTGCAAAAAGCAGGAGCACTTAATCAGGTAATCACCCATTTGCCCGGAGAACAGATCGGGCGTCTGTGGCCGGAGTTTTTTGATAAAATTCTGTTGGACGCTCCTTGCACGGCAACAGGCACTCTGGCGGAAAATCCGGAAATCGAACACTGGTGGTCTCCTGCCAAATTAGAAAAGATGGTCCGCTTGCAGGAACAGTTGCTGATCTCAGCATACAAGGCACTGAAAATAGGCGGCCTGCTGGTCTACTCGACCTGTTCTATTTTGCCGGAGGAGAATGAATTGCTCGTCCAGCGTATAATCGATACCTATCCGCTGAAGATCGAAGAAATAACGGAAATCGATCCCACTTCTTTCGATCGGGGAATCACCTCCTTTCAGGGCCAGAAGCTCAGTGCAACCCTGAACCGGGCCGTTCGGGTTATGCCGCATAAGCAAAATATGGAAGGATTTTTTATTGTTAAACTCAGAAAAACAGGATCCCACAAATCATGGACTTTCAACCGGGATGCATGGCAGCCTACCCGATCATGGAACGACCCGGTTCTTGCAGATGATTTGAAACGGTTATCGGTTCAATATGGTATTCGTGAATCCTTTTGGACTGCTTTTAGATATATCCGTACCAGAAAACGTATTTGGATGATCAATCCGTCGATTATCCGGGTTCCGAAAGATGGTTTTGTGAGTAGCGGATTATTGCTGGCCGAAGATAAGATGCACGGCTGGAAGTTATTTAATCAAAGTGTTCAGGTCTTGGGAAATGAAATCACAAAGCGGAGATTCGAATTAACCGGCATACAAATGAAGAAGCTCTTTGCCGGTGGACGGATACCCTATCCTGATTCGGATGAGGGTTACTATGTTCTGCAATGGCAGGAAAAACCGATCGCTTCCGCCCATATCTCAGAGGGCGGCCTTTCCGTACGTCTTCCTCATCACTTCGATTTAATCCTGTTCTGATGTATCGTTTTAAACAACCGAAAAATAACATTTTCGAGAGCAGAAATTCAATTGCCTCGATGGATTAATAATCATCCTGCTCAGCCGGGTAGGATAAAAATTTGAATTTAGTAGGTCGAATTCAGCGTTACTCATAGCGCAGGGCATTGATGGGATTCATTTTGGCTGCCCTGGCCGCAGGGTAGAGCCCGGCACCCAATCCCACGATGGCGGTAACCACCAGAGAACTGACCACGACCCAAACCGGAATGACAAAAGGGATTTTCAGCAGCATGGCAACCAGTCCGGCCAAAGCAAAGCCGAGTAAGATACCGATAAGTCCGCCGATAACAGTTAAGACAATGGCTTCATTCAGAAATTGCATCATAATGGTTCCCTGCCGGGCGCCGATAGCCTTACGAATGCCGATTTCCCGCGTTCGCTCGGTAACGGTTACCAGCATAATATTCATGACACCGATGCTGCCTACCAGCAATGAAATCATACCCAATAAGATGGCAACCAATTTGACCTGATCGGCAATTTTATTAAAAGAATTTTCCAGAGTTTCGTTGGAAAAGATAGCAAAGTCATTATCGGCCCCGGGAGGAACTTTACGTTCCTTGCGTAAGACCCCGATCACCTGGCTTATGGCCTGATCGAAATCGGCTCCGGATTTGACCCGCACCGTTAATTTTACAGAGCGGTTTTTACCCCAGAGCTGTTCGAATGAGGTGATAGGGATAACCATCGTGTTATCCCGACTTTGGCCGAAGGTGCTATTGCCCATCTTTTCAAGTATCCCGATTACTCTGAATTTGACCCCTTTGATTTTGATAAACTTACCGAGGGGATCCTCAAATGGGAAAAGGACGTCGACCGCATCCATACCCAGGACTACGACGCGTCGGTGTAACAAGATGTCTTCGCCGGCCAGAATTCTTCCTTCGGAAGTAAAGTAACCGTTGTTAATAAAAAAGTCCGGTTCGCTTCCGGTTACATTCATATTGGGATTGGTATGTTTGTCTTTGTAAGAGAGAATTACACCGCTGCGGGAAACTTCTGCGGCTACGGCTTCCACCAGATTGCAATGAGTACGGATCGCATTGACCAGGTTCCTCTTTAAATTTTTCCGTTTTTTTTGTGTTCTGCGATGATCATTGCTTTTTAAAGGATCGTCCCGCTGGACCTGGAAGGTATTGGCACCTAAGATATTAAGCTCTTTTGATATGGATCGATTATATCCCTCTAAAATAGCAACAATGAAGATAACGGTTCCTATACCGATTGTAATCCCGAGGGCGGTTAAAAACGAGCGTAGCTTGCCGACCCTTATCTGTGAAATGGCAATCGATAAATTTTCTTCGAGCAACATCTTATTCGGTCCTATTCATAACGTAAAGAATCAATGGGATTTAAACCGGCCGCTTTACGAGCCGGATAAAAGCCGGCGATAATACCGACCAAAGACGAAAAACCGAAGCCGATCAGGATGGAAAGTAAGCTGACTCCCATACTCAAATCCATCTGAGCCAGAACCAGATTACCGGCGAAGAAGCCTAAGATAATTCCAAGCACTCCTCCCACCGAAGCAATAAGGATACTCTCGATCAGGAATTGGATGAGGATATGGGAACGTTTGGCTCCAATCGCTTTACGGATGCCGATCTCCCGTGTTCGTTCGGTAACGCTGACCAACATAATATTCATGATGCCTATCCCTCCTACCAGCAGCGAAATACCGCCGATTACGAAAACAATGGTAAACAGGGTTGCCGTTAGTTTATTGTAAAGATCGGTCAGCATATCCTGCTGATTGATGGAGAAATCATCGGCCTGATCAGGAGGCGTTTTCCGTACCCGACGCATAATGCCCCTTATTTCATCCTTCATATCTTCCATATCATCACTGTTATTGGTCATTAAAGCAACCCGCAAGCCGCGGTGTCCACCGTAAACACGGCGGAAAGTGCCGATGGGAACGACAATAAAGTTATCCATACTCTGGCCGAAGAAGTCGCCCTTTTTTTCAAGGATTCCGATGACGCGATACTTATCCGAACCAATCCGGATTTTTCGGCCGATGGGATTTTCTTTATGAAACAGATGATCGGCCACTTCATAGCCGATAACGCAAACATACTGCTTATGGCGCACATCGAGTTCCGTCAGGAAACGGCCGGTGGCAGGAAAAAGATTGGCCGTAAGAGAATATTGCTCATTGGTCCCGATAACAAAAATATTGTCCAGGCTTTCGTTTTTATAGAATACATTTTTAACGGAAAACACTTCCGGTGAAATATGGTCGGCCAGTGTACAGTATTTTTTAAGGGCCAGGTATTCTTTGTAAGTGATATTCTTACGATTGCGGTATTTCCAGAAATCGCCCTTAATTACCCAGGGATATTTTTGCACATATACGGTGGAGGCGCCGATGTTGGAAAGCTGACCGTATACATACTGGTTTAAACCCTGAATGGTGGTAAAGATGGTTATTATCGTCGTTACACCGATTAAAATACCCAGGGTGGTTAACAAGGACCGTAACTTATGGGTTTTCAGGGAGTCCCATGCCATTCTAAGGTATTCGTTGAAACGTGAAAAAGTATCATACATGGGATCAGGACCGAATTAAATCATCTGAAACGATTTCACCATCCAATAAACGGATGATACGATTACTGTGCAGGGCAATGTCTTCCTCATGGGTCACCAGAATGATTGTATTGCCCGCGTCATTCAATTGATCGAATATTTTCATGATGTCTTCACCCGATTTGGAATCCAGATTACCGGTCGGTTCATCGGCCAGAATAATGGAGGGGTGATTGATGAGAGCCCGGGCAATGGCTACCCGTTGGCGTTGACCGCCGGATAGCTCACTGGGTTTATGATGAATTCGATCTCCGAGGCCGACCTCTTCCAACGTTTGGCGCGCCAGTTCCTGACGCTTAGCTCGTGGAGTACCATTATAAATTAAGGGTAATTCCACATTGTGCAGCGCACTTGCTCTGGGTAAAAGATTGAAGGTCTGGAAGACGAAGCCGATCTCTTTGTTACGGATTTCGGCCAGCCGGTCGTCATCCATATTACTCACATCCTGATCGTTCAGGATATAGTGTCCTTTTGTTAAGACATCGAGGCAGCCGATAATATTCATTAAAGTAGATTTGCCTGAACCGCTGGGGCCCATAATGGCCACATATTCATTTTTTTTAATGGCCAGCTCTACATTTTTGAGGGCTTCGACCTGAATTTCACCAAGCTGGTATACTTTATACAGGTTCTTTATTTGGATTAACATGTTATCTTTTTTTCTTGGATTTTTTTATGGTTACCAAAGCATCATTTTTCAGCGTTTTATTTAAAATTTTAAAGGGACCGGTAATAACCATATCCCCCTCATTTAAACCATTTAATACGGCGTAGTGGGTATCATCGCTAATTCCCAGCTTAACAGGTTTGGCAATCGCATGGCGGTCTTCAATTACAAAAACAACTTCCTGCATTTTCTTTGATTCATCCGTTTCGGCAACCGCCTCCTCATGTTCCTCCACACCCTTTTTGCGCTTTAGTTTTTGCTTTTCACGAACCGTAACCGCCTGAATGGGAACCTTAATGACATCTTTCATCTTACGGGTTAAGATATCTACCGTGGTACTCATTCCGGGCCGGAAACGACTATCCTGATCGATCAGAGTCACGGTCACTTCGAAGTTGGTTACCTGCTCCTGGGTTCCCAATCCCTTTGTGATTGCCGAATTGGCAATCTCGGTCACCGTACCCCAAAAACTGGTATCCGGGAAGGCGTCTATTTCCACCTGAGCGGAATCTCCCAGATGGATGGAAACCACATCGCTTTCATCCACCTCAATCACCGCTTCCATCTTAGACAGATCGGAAACAATCATAATAACATCTTCCTGAAACTGGGCCCCGATAGCCATTTCACCGACTTCTTTATTTACGCGAGTGACGATTCCGTCCATGGTGGCATAAAGCTGGGTTTTTCGCAGTGCATCCTCTGCTTCTTTTAAGGCGGCTTCGGCCTGCATGCGGGAACCCACGGCCGCCTGATAATTCGCTTCAGTCGTCTCATAATCGGCTTCGGAAATAAGCTTCTTGGCATAGAGTTCTTTGGAACGGACCAGATCACTCTTGGCTTTTTTCTCGTTGGCTACCGCAGCCAATAAGGATGATTTGGATCGATCCCGAGAGGCCTGATATTGGCGCGGGTCCAAAGCTACTAAAAGCTGTCCCTTTTTTACATGGTCCCCTTCTTTGGCATTGATACGAATAATTTTACCGGCAACCTGCGCACTGACTTTCACCTCAACCGCGGGTTTGATCTGTCCCGAACCGGTTACTTTCTCCTGAACCGTGCCCCGCTTAACTTTTTCGGCAAGGACTTCAATCCCTTTCTCTCTTTTAGCCAGATTCACGATAATGAAGGCGGCGATAACTACAACCAGGGCAACAACAATCCAAATTTTTTTCATAATAAACTCCTGTACCACAAATTACAGAGTAGACTATTTCTCATGGTTCTTTAATTTAGAAAATGAAAGGCCAAGTTGATTGTCCAGCTCGGCCAACATTAAACGGGCGTTAAAGCGGGCGGCGATTAATGTCTCTTCCGCCCGGGTTAAATTCACCTGGGATTCTCTTACCTCCAAAGACGTCCCGGAGCCAACCTGATATCGTCCTTCGGCCAGACGCAGCTCTTCTTTAGCCGCCTCCAGATTCTGGCGATTAATTTCTATAATATCCAAATAAGATTGGTAATTAGCAAAATATTGTTGTATAGCGGATTTTAAATTACGTTTATAGTTCTCGAGTTGCTCCTTGGCAATTCGATAACTAAGCTGGGCTTTTTGAATATTGGCGTAGTCGGAAAATCCGTTAAAGAGATTAAAAGAGAGACGAATACCATATTGGGTCTGGTAATTCTGGCCAAAATCGGAAAACACTTTGGCAAGATTTTCATGAAATCTGTTGTAGTTTACATAAGCGGACAGGCGTGGAAAATTCAATCCTTTGGCCATGGAAAGAGAAAGCCGCTTGGACTTAATATCAAGTTCATTTTTATGGATGAGAGGCTGATTCTTTAAAGCAGTTTCAATCAATTCATCCATACCGGGCAGCGTCGTGGGCAACTCCAGTTTTACCTCCACCTCCAGGGGCAGAAAGGGATCACGACCCATCACCAGGTTGAGCTTTTTACGGCTTTGAGCAACTATGTTTTTTTGATTGATATAGTTGATGCTATCATTCCCCACATTCACTTTGGCACGAAAGACATCGACCCGTGCCGTGGCACCTAATTGAAACATTTTTTGGGCCCGGTCATATTGAGCTTCACTACGCTGGACGGCTAATTTATAGACCTGAAGCAGTTTGATCTGTTTGAGCAGGTCGAAATAGGCCTGCTGAACCTGTAAAATAACATTATCCCGCTCACTGGCCAGATTATATTCCGAAGCTTTCTTATCCGTATGGCTTTTTCGGATTTGGTTCCACCAGATTCCGCCGTCAAACAGAGTTTGATCGATGGTCACACTGGCTGATGAAGATTTCCGGTTGGATTTGGCAATTTTACGGGTACGTTGTTCATAAATTACATTACCCGTCTCCGGATCGATACCAACGGGTTCATTGCTCAGATATTCCGAAGGACCGGTTTCCACTTCGCCCCGCCCGGCAGAAGTGGATATACTGGGCAAAATACCGGAATAACTGCTAAGCACATCGTAACGAGCCACATCATCCGCATAGCGCGTGGTTTTTAAAGTGCTGTTGTTTTTAAGAGCAATATTGATGCAATCATCCAGGCTTAGCAGGGGACCGTTCGGCTCCTGGGCAAATCCGGTTTGCAGACCCGTACTGATCAAAATGATCCATACGGCACGAATCCATTGTTTGCTAATCCCTGTCATTTATAGACTCCTTGTAAATGGTTTGTTAAAAAATAGTTGCTAAAGCGATGGACCCTGCGAGATAAAGGGCATAGAGTACCAAAACTCCGCTTAAGGCTTTGCCCCGGCTAAAATTATAAATCATACCGAATCCGATCGTCCACAGCGCAATCCGCCATATAGTGAAAATATCCACGGCGTTTAATAACATAAACAGGGGGGTTCTATATTTAGACGGATCCATAAAGACGGCCAGACTGGTGTAAACATGAATGGAATTTTTGGCCAGCACCAACGGCAACTTTATTAACGATTCCAAAAGGCCAATCATTCCGACCCAACTATACATGCTTACCATTTGTTTATAGCTGGCTTCCCCGCCTAATACGAAATTCCCCATAATCCAGAAGGCTCCGGCTGCTACCAACAATATAACGGTAAGGCTGACCGTGGTTCCGCCGATTGTTTCGATATAACGGCGGGTATCGCTCTTATTCTCCATACGTTCAATAGCCTTATCCTTGAATTCTTCGGGAATACGTTTGCTGTTGTATATGGCCTCTTTCTGGAAATCGAGCATGATATCTTTGGTGGACAGGGAAAACAGAATAGCGACCAGAATAGTTAAAATATAAGGAACAAGCCAGGTGGGGTGATCCTTTAAATTCTTAAAAAATTCAACAGGGCTCAGGTAAATGTTGATGATTCGTTTTCCGATACTCATTTTTTCACCGGTTACGGTTACTTTCTGCACATCTTCAGTCATGATTATTCCCTCACAATTAATAATACCCGTTTATAGACGTTAGGTTACGAGAAAAGTTGCTTATAATACAAGAGAAAGATAAAATTATTCAAAGCTCCTAAAATTCTTTATAAACCCTGGCCAGAGATTTTCCCGGTGCCACCATTTTAATATCCAGAAAATGACCGTAGGGGGTTTGCTGAACCGCGTAGCCTACGCTTTTTAAACGTTCCTCGGTTCTGTCAAAAAGTGCTTTAAGAAATTGCGGATCACACTTGGAAGTTCCCAAATGAGCAAATGAATGAAGCACAATATTTTTACATGCGAGTTTACCGGATAGCCATTTGATGTTTTTGACCAATTTGGTCTCTACCTTCGAACTCGCTTCTTCATCTTTTTCCTCACCGTGAATAAAGGCGACGATCGCTTTTGTAATATGGCCGTCTCTACCTTCATCCGCAGATTCCAAATTTTTTATAGCCGGATGAAAATCGAATTCATCCATGTACCAAAGTAAAATTCTCATTCCTTCAATAGCTCCTCTTTGTGGTCTAAAACCAGTTGCAGGCAGGCGTCATGCTCATTGGCAACCTGTCCGTTTAAGATGGCTTCTTCGATATATCTCTTTATTTTACCCACCACCGGGCCCGGTTTAAGATGAAAAAGCTGCATAATTTCATTACCATTGACCGGAGGTTGAAAATTGCGTAGTCGATCCCGTTCTTCAACCTGGGCGATTTTATCAACGACCCGGTCATAGTTGCCGAGGTATTTTTTTACTTTCCTGGAATCTTTCGAAGTGATATCGGCCCGACACAGACTCATCAGATCATCGATCTCATCACCGGCTGAAAAAATCAGACGACGGATTGCCGAATCGGTTACTTGTTCATTCACCAAAGCCATCGGTCGCAGATGCAGGTTAACCAGTTTTTGTACGTAATGGATGGTTTCTGCCGGATATTTCATACGATGAAGAATTTTACCCGTCATACGCTCACCGACTACTTCATGCCCATGAAAAGTCCATCCTGCTTTTTCATCAAAACGCTTGGTACGCGGTTTACCGATATCATGGAATAAAGCCGCCAGACGCAAATTCAATCCGGCACCCCGTTCGGCAACATTGTCAATGACTTCCAGGGTATGATAAAATACATCTTTATGATGATATTTTTTACGTTGTTCCACTCCCTTCATAACATTCATTTCGGGTAGAAATATATTTAATAACCCGGTTTCATCCAGCATACGCAGACCGAGGGAGGGACGATCGGCCATCAGAATTTTATTAAATTCATCGCTGATGCGTTCCTGTGAGATTATCTTCAACCGCTCGTGGTTTTCGCCGATGGCCCGAAATGTTTCCGGATCGATTTTAAATTGTAGGGTAGCGGCAAATCGAATGGCCCGCATCATTCGTAGCGGATCATCGGAAAAAGTTCGGCTCGGTTCCAAAGGAGTCCGGATAATTTTATGTTTCAGATCCTCCTGTCCGTGATAGCGATCGATTATTTTCCCGAAATTTTGCGGGGAAATATCCATAGCCAGGGTGTTAATCGTAAAATCCCTGCGGCTTAAATCGGAATAGAGATCCGCTTGTTCGGTGACCGGTTTACGGGAATCCCTCTGATAAGATTCCCTACGGGCGTGTACGAATTCCAGCGTGTATCCATAATAGTGCGTCATAAAAGTGCCGAATCGGGGGTAGCGCACCAGAGAACGCAAATGCAGATCCTTTTTTAACCGATCGGCGAACTCCATGGCGTCGCCGACTACTACAAAATCGATGTCTTTCCCCGTTTTATGAAGTAATAAATCCCGTACATAGCCACCAACCACATAAACCAAATATCCGCAATGTTGCGCTGTTTGAAATATTTTATTAAAAATTGCTTCTATTTTCATGGATTCAATATTTTTTGATATTGATCGCTATTTTGCAGGATTTCCAGAGCCTTCTTCAATTGTTTGTCTGTTTGCAAAGCGATGCGTTCCCGTTCGCTCTTGCTGACATATTTGGAAACCAGCTCAAGTCGTAAATATTTTCGGATCGAGGGTTTGCTTTTTTCAATTTCTTTTGCCTGCTCCGCGCGGAATGTTTCTTTTAGTCGATCTATGAGGGGGGCGATTTGATCGGCATAGCCCCTTTCACTGGCCAGACTTTTAATTTTATCCAGTTCTCTGCCGGCTTCTAACTTATAGACGAAGTGTCGTTTATTAATGAAATCGTTAAAGCTGTTGAAAATAGAATCGGTCACAACAAGGGGTTGCGCCCATTTGGGATGTTCGCGATGGAATTGTACGGCAAAATCGAAGAACATACTTTTTCGGATCAGTTGCATCAAAACATAACCGACCGAATCTCCTGTAACGGTTACATCCGGGTAGATTCCGCCCCGGTCTTTGACGGGTCTTTTATGCAGAGTAGTGTAAAAGATATGAGCCGAATCCGGGTGCATGGTGAGCGAATCATGAATAAGAACCTTATTATTCAGCCCGTAGTCCCGTTTTTGAATGCATCGACCGCTGGGTATATAGTATTTGGCAGTCGTAATTTTTAATTTAACATCGCGATGTTTATCGATTGTGTACACTTTCTGTACCAGCCCTTTTCCGAAAGTAGGTTGTCCGATAATCACAGCCCGATCCATATCCTGCAGAGAACCGGCTACAATTTCCGAGGCACTGGCGCTTCCGCCGTTAACCAGTATGGCCAGGGGGACCTTGGGAAGGATGGGATCGTTACTGGTTTTGAATACAAATTCCTTTTCCCTGTAGCCCCGGGTGGAAACGACCACTTTCCCCCTGGGAACAAAAAAATTAACGATTTGGACAGCCGATTCAAGTAAACCGCCCGGATTTCCGCGCAGATCCAGTACAAAAGCCCGGATGGTCTGTTCCTGTTGCATTTTTTCAATAGCTTCTTTTACTTCCCTGGGTGCTTTATCGGTAAAGCCGTCCAGACTAACATACGCAATACCCGGAGACACAAATCCGGCAAAGCTCACATCTTTTAAAATAATTTCAGCCCGGGTCAGGGTCAATTCGAAGGGAGTACTTAATCCCGGGCGCTGAATGAGCAGGGTTACTTTGGTTCCGATTTTACCGCGCAGGGTCCGTGACACTTTATCAATGCTCCAGCCCTTTACGCTTTTGTCATCTATTTTTTTTATGATATCTCCGGCCTGGATACCCATCCGGCTGGCAGGCGAATCATCGATAGGTGCAATGACCGTGATTTGCTGGTTTCGTAAACCGATTTCCATGCCCAACCCACCGTACTTACCGGTAGTGATCATATTCAGGCGACGCTCTCCGTCCTCTTCCAGGAAAACAGTATAGGGGTCCAACTGATCCAGCATACCTTCAATTCCTGCTTTCATTAAAGGATAAGGATTGATCTCTTCTACATAATGCTGGTTAAGTTGCTGGTAAACCTGTTGCATATACTGCCAACCGCGTTTAAGGCTGGCGTAATAATCTTCGTCCCCGGTTTTTTGGGCCGTAACGGATGAAAAGAGAGAAAAATAGAAAATGAAAAAGATGGATATATAAATACGTTTCATGGGTTATACCTGTAATTTTTGGTGAAAGGATTGAACAATCTGAATGTGAATTTTTTCAATAGGTTGATTGGCGTCTATGATGACAAACCTCTTTTGTTCGTTTCGGGCCATTTCATGATATGCGGTGTAAATGCGAGTAAAAAAATCGAGTCCGCCTTCCTCCATGCGATCGGTTGCCAGGCCGTTCTTTTTACGTCGTAAAAAAGCCAGCTGCGGTTCGATATCCAGTAAAAAGGTAATCGAAGGCATCAATCCGTAAGTGGCAGCCCGATTAATGGCTTTCACGATTGTAAGGTCGACTCCACGGCCATAGCCCTGATAAGCGGTTGTGGAATCCACATAGCGATCTGCGATAACGAAGACACCCTGCTCAAGCAAAGGACGTATTTTTTCCTCAACCAACTGAGCCCGGGCTGCGCTGTAAAGGAAGATCTCCGCGTGATGACACATGTTTTTATTATTCTTATCTAACAGGATAGATCTGATTTGCTCGGAAATAGGGGTACCTCCCGGTTCTCTTAATACATACACCTCTTCTCCCCGTTCTTCGAGATATTGTTTAAGCAAAGTAATTTGCGTTGATTTCCCTGAAAAATCAATTCCTTCAAAAGAAATAAAACGCCTGGCTAAAAACGAATGGTGTGTCATTTGATTTCTTTCCAACGTCCTCGGTTAAAACGAAATACATTTAAAATCAAGCGGCCGCTTTCATCGAATATCTGAATAATCCACAAGCCTAACAAGCCCAGGCCGAAAGCAAAGCCTAATAAATAGGCACCTAAAAACTCATCCAGAACCACCGAACCCATAGCCAGCCACATCAACCAGTTCAGATCCGCTGCGCCGCGCAACCCTCCGGAATAGGCCGTATTTGCCGCTTTGGGAAATTGCAAAATAATAAAAACCAATAAAATGGCCTGGGCGGTGCGAATCAAATCCCGGTCAGTCGTAAAAACAGAAAAAATATGATTCGAGAAAAGGTAAAGAACCGCCATTAAAATCATACTACTTACTAAGGAAACCAGAGCTACCGTCTGACCGCTCTTCCGGGCTTCCTTCAAATCGTGGGCGCCGATATTTTTACCTACCAAAGTCATGGCCGCAACGGCATATCCCCAGTTAATCATAGACAGAACAGATTGAATACGTACCAGCACCTGATGAGCCGCCAGGATTACCACTCCCATACGCGCTGCAAAAAAGCTCAATATAATTTGACCAATGGACCAGACAAATTGTTCCACAGTGGTCGGAACACCCATTTTAAACAATTGCTTAACGGTGGCCAATTTGGGTCGGGTTATTTCCATCACGGCCAGGAACAAACTGGATTTATGATTACGCAGAAAAATTAAGGTGATAATGAACCCCACGCTGTGCGCCAGGCCCACTCCCAGGGCGGCCCCAAAGGTTTCCAGGCGGGGAAATCCGAGAAAGCCGAAGATCAGTACGGAATCCAGGGCAATATTCAATCCGTTTATGATCAAACTGATGGTCATGGTTAAAAGAGTATCTCCCACGCCGCGTAAAATTCCCAGTGCAATAAAGTTGGTAATAATCAACGGTGAGAAATAGGCGATGGTTTTAATATAAACCACACCATATTCTCTGGCAAATGAGCCGTTTTCTTTAATAAGATAAAAAAGGGGCGGTACGGCGAAATACCAGAACAGGCCAATAAGAATAGAGAGGATAATACCGATAAACAGGGCCTGACCCAATACATGATTGGCGTTCCATTGATCTCCTGCGCCCAGATAGCGTACGATAATAATTGAGCTACCCACTACAAAGGTCAGTAAAACGCTGAAGGTGAGGACCACAAATTGCTGAGCAATGCCTACTCCTGCCAGGGCATAAGCCGAAAGTTGTCCGATGAAGATCGCTTCCACCAGCCAGGTAATGGTCTGAGAAGACAGGTCGATCACTGCCGGTAAGGAAGTTTTTATGACCTGTTTCAGCGTGCCTTCTGTGTTTTGTTGTTTTGTAAACATTTTGCCGTAATCGCTGATTACCCTTGTTGTAACCCCTTTTAAACGGTTTATTTGGATGAATTCGGCACTTCTTTTAAAATAATCGTTGTCTTTCCGCCCAGAGTAAATACGATACGGGCAATATCTTTTTTAGCGATGCTTATTTGGTCCTCGCCAATCCAAAACTCTTCCACCGGCCTTTTGGAAGACCTGTACAGGCCGAAGGATTCCCAAAATTTATTGGGGATGTTGAGCACGTAATTTTTCGTTTCCCCGGGTTTGATAGTTCCGGCTTCGCTATAGGCATCCCGATCAAGATTTTTAAGTACGAACTGTTTGCCGTTTTTAAGAACGATATAACTGCGGTCTTTAATCCAGCTGGTCCGTATGGGTTTATCCGACTGGTTAACAACCTTAAACTGGATCGTTTTACCTTGTATCTCGGCCCAGCAATAGACGGCCGGATTCATATCGGGGCTGCTTGTATAGCCGACCCCGTTTTTAACGGAATATTTTTTAATTTCAAAAAAGGATTGATCTTTGGGATTCATTTCAATACCGAAGAAATCATTAATTAGGATGGTATGAGCACAAAATGTGAACAACTGAGAAAAAAGCAAGCTTAAAAGTATCATCCCCGACACGCGCCGAAAAAAACGTTTCATAAAAGGCCTCCTTATCCCTAATAAAAATAACAGAATATTTGTCAGGTTACAGTCCGTAATCGATCCCAAAGAAAAGAAAAGGCGCACAATACGCCTTCCCTGTCACCGACAATCTCTACATATATTCGACTATATATAGTAGTCGAGTCCCAGATGGGTAATTTCCTTTTCACCTCCGAGGACCCGGAGCGTGTTTTTTAATTTCATCAACTGGATAAATAGATCGTGTTCAGGATAAAGTTCAGCAGCATGAATAGGACTCTTGAAATAGAAAGAGAGCCATTCCTGGATACCTTTGAAACCGGAGCGTTTAGCCAGGTCCATGAAAAGGACCAGGTCCAGAATAATCGGTGCTGCCAGAATACTATCACGGCACAGGAAATCAATCTTAATTTGCATGGGATAGCCCAGCCAGCCGAAAATATCGATGTTGTCCCAGCCTTCCTTATTATCACGGCGGGGCGGATAGTAATTAATACGGACTTTATGGTATAAGTCTTTATACAGATCGGGGTATAGATCGGGTTGTAAAATATGTTCCAGAACGGAAAGTTTACTTTCTTCCTTGGTCTTAAAAGATTCCGGATCATCCAAAACTTCACCGTCCCGGTTGCCAAGGATATTGGTGGAGAACCAGCCTTCTACGCCTAACATACGGGCTTTGAGTCCGGGAGCGATGATTGTTTTCATCAGGGTCTGGCCCGTTTTAAAATCTTTTCCTGCCAGGGGAACGCCGTTTTTTTCCGCCAACTGGTACATGGCCGGGATATCGGCCGTTAAATTGGGAGCCCCGTTGGCATAAGGGATGCCTTCCGAAATGGCGGCCCAGGCATAAATCATACTCGGAGCGATTTGGGGGTGATTCTCTTTTAAAGCTTTTTCGAAAGAGGTAATATCCTTATGAATATCACCGGGTTTCATGAAAATTTCCGTACTTCCGGTCCAAACCATAACCAGCCGGTCCAGATTATTCTTTTTCTTGAAATTACGGATATCCTCGCGAATCAATTCGACATACTCATACCAGTTGGCTGCTTTTTTAACATGAGGACCGTCCAGTTTCTTGACATATTTCCGGTCAAAGACAGCTTTCATCGGTTTGATGGCGGAAAGTTCGTCTTTTACCTGGTCAAGTAAAGCTTTATCCAATACACCGGCATTGAGAGCGGATTCATAGGCGTTGTCTTCAAAAATATCCCAGGCAGCAAAATAGATATTATCCAAATCAACCAAAGGGACAAAATCCTTAATCATGGGATTTCTGTTTTCATCGCGGCGACCCAGTCGGATATGATTCATTTGCGTTAAAGAACCGAAGGGCTCGGCTAAACCTTTTCGTATAGCCAGGATTCCAGCAATAAAGGTAGTGGAAACTGCACCCAGGCCGGGTAGCAGAATGCCCAGTTTGCCGTCGGCTTTTTCAATTTTAAGATCATTATATTTTTTATTATTCATCGTTTCCTCCTAAAACCGTTTTTGATTTATCTTGATTGTATACATATCGAATTCGTTGTATAGCCGTATAATTGGCAAAAATAGCCACAACCCAGATGGCGATATCCAAGAGAGTGACCGGAAAATCGACTACATGGAAGAGGGATATTCTGAAGAGCGGAAAATAAAAAAGTGCGCCTCCGCCGATAAACACAATACGCTCCGGACGCTGCATGTAACCGATCTTACCGTCGAATCCCAAACCCTCGGCCCGAGCCCGAACATAACTGACCATAGTCGAGCCTCCCAGGGCGGCGAAGGTCATGACGGACAACAAATAATCTCCGGCCTGTACATAAAAAGAAGCGATACCGAAAAACATGATCACTTCCGAATAACGATCTACCGAGGAATCGAATAGGGCGCCGAATTTCGTGGTACGATTGGAATATCGGGCTACCTTACCGTCTAAAATATCACAGATACCGCCGATTAAAATCAAAGCCCCGGATAGATTGACCAGGGAGCGGTCGATAAAGAGCAGCGCGGCGGCAACCGTGGTGATAATGAGGCCCCAAATCGTAAAGGTGTTGGGATTGAGCTTCCATTTTATGAAAAGTTTTATGAAAGGGTTCAATAGACTAAGGAATCCGTTTTGAAGCCATGCCGGTAAAAGTCCCTTGCTGCTGTCAACTTCTGTCATAATTTTTCCCCGAATTTCCTTCGATTACAAGTACCATTTCACCTCTAATCTTAGTGAGAGTCAGATGTTCTTTTAATTCCGTGAGATTCCCTCTGAAGAATTCTTCAAATTTTTTTGTAATTTCCCTGGCCAGAACACACTTTCGGTCTCCCCAGTAAGCGATTAATTCATCAACCGTTTTCCGGATACGATGCGGCGATTCATAAAGAATAATCGTGCGTTGTTCTTTGGCCAGTTGTTCCAGCCTGGTTTTGCGTCCTTTTTTGACCGGTAAAAAGCCTTCGTACACAAAACGATGGCTGGACAAACCCGATACGGCAATCGCAGCCAGGAAAGCGGAAGGGCCGGGAATGGGTATGACCCGAATCTGCTCCTTAATACAGGCCTGTACTAACTGGTAACCCGGGTCCGATATACCCGGCGTACCGGCGTCGGTAACCAAGGCAACGGCCGAACCGTCCAGCAACAGTTGAACCAGCCGCGGTGTTTCCCGCTTCAGGTTGTAACTATGGTAACTGCTTAACTTATTGCTAATTTCGTATTGCTGCAATAAGATTCGTGTTTTTCTTGTGTCCTCGGCCGCGATCAGATCAACATTTTTTAAAATGTGAATTGCCCGGTAAGTGATGTCTCCCAGATTGCCAATGGGAGTAGACACGAGGTAAAGAGCTCCTTTTTCAATTTCTTCCAATTAAACACCCCAATCGCGGCAATACCTGAAATCCTGATTTATGGTGCGGTTGGTCAGTTTGGCAATAACCGGCGGCCGTCGTTTAAACTGATTTTTCTGGATCCGGTCTTTTATATCCCGAATAGTCTGTAACTTATAACCCAGCTCCTGTAAAATTTCATCCGGGTAACGCAGGTCGACCAGATAATATAATAACTGATCGATTTCCTGATAGGTATAACCCAGTTCTTCTTCATCGGTTTGTCCGACCCATAAATCCGCGGAAGGGGCTTTTTTTACGATCTCTTCGGGAATGTTCAGGTATTCGGCCAGTTGCCAGATATGTGTTTTGTATAAATCTCCTATGGGATTGATGGCACTGGCCATATCGCCAAACACCGTGCCGTAACCAAGCAATAATTCGGTTTTATTGCTGGTACCGATGACCAGTGCCGAAAACCGGGCGGAATAATCATACAATACGCACATACGTTCCCGGGCCATTTTATTGCCTTTACGCACCACATCGGCATTCGGATCATCCTTGAAAAAGGCGTCGACCATGGGTGAAATATCCCGCATATGCCGATGGATGGAAAGCTGTCCGGCTACCAACTCGGCATGAAGCTGACTATCCGGATTGCTTTCCCGAAAAGGCATAAGGATGGCATGAACGTTTTCAGGGCCGATAGCCCGGCTGAGCAAGGCGGCGACCACGGCAGAGTCCACTCCACCGGAAAGACCCAGGACGGCACTGTTTATACCGATCTTGGCCATTTCCTGTTTCAAAAAGCGTTCCAGGATTTTACTAACGCTTTCAGGATTTATTTTTAGCATTCTTTTTCCTGTTTATTACACGACTTCCAAAATATACGCAGACTGTAGAAAAATTTAAAATATTTTTTGATATATTCTTTAAAAATAGCAAGATAAATCTCTTTATCAGATAAAATAAAGAAGGTTCTATGTCGATCTGCATGGGTTATCCATTTTTAATGGCGAAAAAGCGGGATTTACATATCTACCTAAAAAAGAATCGGGAACGGTAACAGATATTCTTTTCATTTAAGTCTATGCGAATGAAAAATATGCGGAAATCATAGACTGTAAATAAATCCTTACCTGGCTCTATCGGGTTTCTTGTGAAGCCGTATATTAACTGAATACTGGTAAAAGGAATGAAACAATTTTTTATGGTTTCGTTCATCTTGTATTTAAAGACAATAGTATCCGAAGGATACGAATATGAGTAGCCACAGGCTTGGCCTGTGGTAAAGCGGTAAAAGCGGGCGTGACGCTGAAGGCGTCGAATGTGGAACACAGAGCATTCTAACGAAATAGGAGACCCTATACATTGAAAGGTCTGGTTTATTTTACCGCTTTGCGGTTGCATCTTGCCCGCAGGTTTCGCTCCTGCCCGGCGGTTGACGGGTGTGGCTACTCATATTGCATCACTTCGTGATGATTTAAGGATGCGGCGTTTATCCGCAAGAATCCCAGTAGAGCCAACCTTTTGGAAGGATTTGGTTTAAATATTTTTTTCCTTGACATCCGAAAATTGAGAATTATATTTAGAAGCGGTAAAAGTATAAGACGTTATAAGGGCGGTTCCCGTTACATAGTGGATATCTCTAAAACAGGGAGGCCATGCTATGTTACATATTTTTAAAATTTCCGGATACTACTTCTCTTTTGCATAGTGCTGCTGTTAAATAGATACTCTTTTCTAACGGACCAATTGATCTGGGCCAGGCCGGCGGAGGGTGAAGGGAACCATCGGGCCGGGAAAATGAAACGGTGCAGACGGGTTTACATCGAATTCTTTGGGAGGGTAGCGATGAGCCCCGTAAGAGACACCGGTGGCGCGAATATAACGCCGGCAGAGGGAAAGTGCGTACCGCTTTTCATGCGGGTTATTCGATACATTTAAAGATCAAGGGAGAGAAATGAAAGGTAGGAAAATAGTATTTCTCGTGGGGATTATTATTTCCCTGAATCAACTATCTTACTGTACCGCAGATAAAAATACGCTGAAAGAGAACAGTGCGGAAAAGCTATCCTATATCGGAACAAAATACGGAGGATGTAACGGTCAGGTTAATTTTGAGAAGAGAGTTTTTAAACTCAATTCCGAAAATGACACCGTATTTTATGCGATTCATGACGATACGCTGAAAATTTCAATCGGACAAAACTATATCTGCTGCGCGCCCTTTGAAGTAACATCGGCTCAAGAGAATAATAATTTGAATATAACGTTAAAGGATACCTGTAGCGATCCGTATATATCGTGTTATTGCCGATGCAATTGCTACTACGAGTTTGAAGTGGACTATTTAAATTATCAGGGAGAGCCAATCCATTTGTATGTTTATTTACACGATCCCCGACAATCTGCGGATAGTCTGATTCATCAGTTGGAAATAGGCAGATAGCTTTATTATGCGCTCCGGTAATGGCGGATAAATATACTTCCTGCCTAAGGTACATCAAAATGGTTTAAAACAGCTTCCCTGGCCCGATCCAGTTCCTGCGCGTCTACTACACAAGAGATGGTGGAAATACTGCTGGAGATGCCGAGAATATTGATATTCGCTTCTCCCAATACATGGAATAAATTTACGGCGATAGCCGGTTTCTCACGAAAATGAGGACCATAGATACCGATAAGCGCTGTATATTCCCTCTTTTTAATGTAATCGTTCTTTATATTCGTGCTGCGAATGAGCCGGTCGACTTTTTCCTTGTCATCACAATCCACACAAAAAGCAAGCACAGCAGTCCCGTCTTTTGCGGTTCCTTCGGTGATATAGGCAAGGTTAATTTGTTTTTCGGCAAAAATGCTTAGAACATCGGCAACAGACCCGGGCTCATCTTTGAGCGAGGCAATGGTATAGAGCGCTAAGTTGCGTTGCTCTATTAAACCTCCAATTTTCATTTTGAACTCCTTTTAAGCGGAAATGTGAGCGTAAAAATCGTTCCTTTCCCTTCATGGGAATGAACATGGATGGTTCCGTGGTAATTTTTCACAAGTTGTTTAACCAGGCTTAGTCCCAAGCCGGTTCCGAAATTTACGGATTTTTTTGCATTTTGGGAACGAAAAAATTCATTAAAAACGGATTCCAGATCTTTTTCGGGGATACCGATGCCATCATCTTCAATTGAAATATACCAATTCCCCTGTTTTTGGTAGGAGGAAATTGTTATTTTCCCGTCTTGTTTACCGTATAAAATGGCGTTATTTATTAAGTTTGAAAAAATTTTTTCGAAATCTTCGCCGACTCCTTTAAGGTAGGGGTTTTTCATCCGTAAGTCTAATTCGTATGAGATGTTTTTTTGCTGAGCACGGGCATGTTCGTATTTCAGGATCTCATGAATCAATTGATGAATATCGACCTTCTCCGACTTTTGTTCGAATTCCATTTTCTGGGAGCGGGTAAGATCCAATAATTCGGTGACTAACGTTAGCATTTGTCCGGCCCGGTTGCTGGCTCTTCGAATCAGGTTAATAGATTTTTCATCCCCGGAAACGGGATAGCCCTTTAACACTACATCCAGGGTGGACTTAATGGCAATGATGGGGGATTTAAGTTCATGGGAAGCGAACTGAAAGAAGCGGGTTTTTTGCCGATCGGCCTCGATTAATATTTTATGTTGTTGGTCGATGATTCGTTTACTATGGCGGTAAATTTTCATAAAGCCGATACAAATGTAATGGGTGGCATAGACCATAATGCCGAAGCTGAACAGGGTAATTAAAACTTTCGTTTTGTTTACGACTATTAAGGGGTCGGACAGGGAGTAGTGGGGAAGGAACCGATATAATTCCAGGATCACCAATGCAGTGAAGAGAGTAATGATGAGTGTACTATATAAAAAAGCGATTCTCGGGCTGAAAAGAATGCTGCTGATGATTACATGGAAAATAAAGAAAAGATAAATGGGATTTTCTATGCCACCGGAAAGATGCAGGATTAAGGTTAAAAAAATAATATCCAATAAAATATGGAGGTGAAGCTGGACTACTTCGGACTTAAAAGATAAAGTATGCCGGGCTTTAACCAATAGATAATAAATCAGGTTAATAACGGCTAACATGGCCAGCAAGAGCCAGATTTGATGATAGGCTATCTGCAGGGAAAGAAAGAAACGGGCCAGGATGGTTGCCAGAAAATACCCGGAAATTGCCAGCCACCGTAAGCGTATCGACCATAAAATACGCGCCTGCAGCACATCTACATTTAAAAAGGGAAAGCGTTCGTCGGGAATCTTACGATTATTCAAAATGGAAATCCCTGGTTTTGCCAGGACTCTACACGATTATAATTACCTGGCCGTTAGGATCACTTTGAAAAATGTTACTGAATTGAAAAATGGGATGCAAGAAAAATCGGGAGCCTAATTGTTTTTTTACGGTTCGGACTGGAATTCCGGGCTTCATCGGTTCTTCCGGGAATTCCCGGAGCAGGAAGAGGTCTTTGCTCTCCCTTTATTTTATAGGCGCAGGTTTTCCCGACAGTATACAATGCCCGAGATAAACGGTATTAAGGAGGGTACGGATGGCCCTTTATATGAGTAGGCGGCACGTTCCTCCTCATCCGATGACCGGTAAATTGTGTGGAAGTTCATTCCTACTTGAAAAAATCTATAGATATTCTTTCAGATACTGATAATCCGCAGTGAGTTGTCCCTTGTAAACGATAACGGCGCGTTTTATCTCCGGGGGAAGACCGGCCTTATCCAGAGGCTGGTCAAAGTCGGCCGATAGTATTCCGGGTATAAACGGAGACAATAAATTCGAAAAAAAGATGGATGAATCTCTCGGTAATTCCGCAGGTAAGTTATCGATCGCCAACAGAACAATTCCATCACCGATGTGTCCGTCTTCTACCGTTTGGTTCAGGGGCTGAATACGGTAAGCCGGCATACCGGAATCCGTACATTTTACATTACATTCAATCGAACCGTTGACATCACAGGTAATATCGGCAATTGCACATAATTTGGGATCGGAATGCATGGTGAAAAGATGCTTTAAATCATTCCAGGTGACAAAGCGCGGATAGCGTTTCTCCCAGTAGGTGGCATTAATGATAATCGTAAGATACGGAAGATAACGGTTAAATTGAGATTCGTATTTTCCGGGGTGATGGTAATAATCCTGTAAATCGAAGGCATGCTCTCCTCTGGGCTTAACCAGATGTTCTTCCTTAAATACCGTAAGATAAATTGTGTGGCGGTCCCACTTACCCTGCTCGACCAGTGCGGCTAAGTCTTCCGGAGCTATACGTTGGGTCGGCAAGCACTCAAACACCTTCTGCGCACCGGAAGAAACATGACCATAGCCCAGAATTCCGATCGTAAGGGGAGCCAGCTCCCGGGGAAGCCCCTGTTCAGAAATAATCTTACCGATTTCAGTTATTTCTTCTTTTGCTTCCTCTAATGAGTGGTAATGGATCGACTGTTTACAACGGGTAAAAGGTGTCTCGATTCCTTTATGTTGCCAGTATTCGCCCAGTAACCAAAGTATATTCAGAGCTCCGGCATCTCCTGCAAAGGGGCCGAAATAGACCATTCTTCGGCCTTCTTTATCGGTTATTTTTTCATAATCGATCAAAGTAGAGTCGCTATCAATCATTTTTTGCAACAGGGGCATATTGTATTGCTGCCCTTTAATGGTATGGGAAAAAAACATGTAGATCTTTTTATCCAGAATTTTGTTTACAGGGATCTCTTTTACACCGAGAATAAGATCACCGTCCTGCATTCCCGTGCATATTTCCGCACCGACCGCCCTGTAATCGTCGCCGGTGAACACACGTTTGGGAGATTCTTCCACTAAAACGGAAACTTCGCTTTGAGCTTTAATCTTTTTTATGTCATTTGGGATGAGCGGAGTGCGCTGCTCCCAGATATTTTTATCTTCCGCCCGGATGAGTAATTTCTTCATTATGCATCAATCCTTTGAATAATTAAGTTGAGTGCTGTTTTTCGACAGCACTCAATATACGATTTTGTAACGGCATCAAGCAAGTTTTTGGCGCACTTCGATTAATTCGATATTCATGGCTTTTAAATCGTTTAGAACCGGATTATAGATCTCGGGAAGGACGGGAATATGAACGCCGGATAGACGGATCGTACCGTTAAGAATATGCTTTGTAGCAATGGCAACCGGAAGGCTTACAGTACGAGACATGGAACTGTCACCATTAGGAATACCCAAATCCACCATGGTCGAGGTGATTTTCTCTCTGGAAGCATCCCCATATTCTGCTATAAATTCATGATGCTGGACTAATAGATCCCGTTCTCCTTTGCGGTAAACCAGGCGGGTTTGCAGAAGATAGGCGAACATGTCAAAGGCAGTCCCTTTTGTAAGAGGCAGAGTTTGTTCCGAAAACAATCCGATCCATTCCATCTTTTTAATGGAAAGCGAATAAGAAGGTATTTTGAGAAATTGGGCAATACCGTTGGCAAGATCGGTTTCTTTTATATGAAGCAAACCGCTTAGAACTTCGGCCGGACTCTCTTTCCGAAAGTCGAATATTCTTTCCCGGTCGAATAACCCCAGCTTTTTAAAATAATTCCAGGATTCACAGTGACTTATATTACGCAGGGTTCCGCGGTACATGGTTTTAACCTCAGGGATCTTATATAGATCGATATAGGGTAAGGCATCACGATTGACATACGCTTCAAAAGTACCGGCTCCCGGTATGTCTACCAGCCAGTAATGTTCGAATAATTGTTCGGAAGGTATATAGACTTCTTTTCCGTCTTGCAGGTATCGGCCGTCATTGAGAGCAGCCAGCATTACTCCGCTCGGGCTCCAGGAGAATTTATAGCCGAAAGGATTATTATTACTATCCAGAGCGGGTAACCCGCCGCAATAAGAGTGAAAACTAAGCACCTTGCCTCCCTTACTTTTCACTTCATCGATTATTTTCATGGCGGCCATGTGATCAATTCCCGGGTCTACCCCGATCTCGTTCAGGAAAATTAAATTTTTAGCTTTCACTTCCCTATCCAAAGCTTTCATTTCCGGTTTTACATAGGAGGCGGTCACTAAATTTTTATTCTGCTGTAAACACATTCTGGCTACCTTAATATGAAATGTCCAGGGCAGTAAACTAACCACAATATCAGCCTGACGAACGGTTCTCTTAAGCGCATTCTGATCATTAACATCCAGATTAATCGCCTGACCGTGAGGATGTCCGTCAATCATTTTTTCAGCTTTGGTAATTACAATATCGGCGATGGTTAAGCGGATATTGCCTTGATCCAAAAGGTAACGGACTAAGGGGCGGGCTACCAGGCCTGCACCGAGTACTAAAACATGTTTCATTGAAAAATCTCCTTATTAAAGCAATTTTATTCAGAAAGATAAACGCCTTCAATGTGAAAAAAGCCAGTGGTGACAAGAGTTATTAAAAACAATATACGGACCGATTTCACATAATAATACCGTCTCTTTGATAAATATAACCTTTTTAAAATCAAATGGTTGAGCAAATATTACAGAGTCCGTTCTCAAAAGTCAAGTCCAAAAGGAGCCTTACCGGATGAAAGTAAAAGCCGACATTTTTCAATATTTAAAGTTGATTTAAAGTACAGATCGGCGCTAAATTGTATCCTGTTAATGACCAAATTGCAACAAATTCAAAACATACTCGTACTAATTAAACAGGTAAGGCTTGAAACAGGAAGATGTAGAGCTGGTAAAACGGGCCAAGGCGGGTGACTTAAAAGCCTATGATGCTCTGATCCGCTCATATAAAAATTCTGTTTACAATATTGTTTACCGCATGGTACACAATAGACAGGAAGCGGAAGATTTAACCCAGGATGCCTTTATCAAGGCATTCAATTCTTTGAAATCATTTAATGAAGAGTATGCCTTTTCGACCTGGTTGTATAAGATAGCAACCAACAACTGCATTGATTTTTTCAGGAAGCGCAAGTTGAAAACCTATTCCATGGATCAGAATATTCATTATAAGGATGAGGAAATCAGGCAGGAGTATGCCGTATCCGAGAAAAATGCGGTGGAATCTCTGATTGAAAATGAAAAGGTTAAAATCATTAGAGGTGCCATAAAAAAATTACCTGAAAAATACAGGATTGTGATTGAAATGCGCCATCATGAAGAAAAAAGTTATGATGAAATTGCCGAAGCGCTGGGTCTGCCTCTCGGTACGGTAAAAGCCCGTATCTTCAGAGCACGGGAAATGTTGAAAGGCCTTTTAAAGAATCAATTATTTTAAGAAAGACATTTAATGGTTTGGATATTAATATTTTTAATGTTAGGGTTGACATCCCCTCAGGTAAAGGCCAGGGATAATGCTACGGTTTTGAAACGTAATATTCGGCTTACGGATCAAAAGAGATTGGAGGTCTCTCTGTCTTTCGGTGCCGGGACACTTTATATAAAGCCGGGCAAAAAGGATGAACTGTTCCGGGCGAATTTGACCTTTACCAGGAATGAACCGACCATTGATTATTCCGTGGCTGAAGGTGTTGCCTATCTTGAAATCAACGGTGCGGAAGAGGGGAAGAAAGACAATGAGGACAAGACCTTTAACATTTCCAATTTCGGTGATATTAAACGCAACCAGTGGGAATTGTATTTTTCTCCGGATATTCCCATTAAGTTTAAGATAGAAACCGGAGCTTCCAAAAACGTTCTTGATTTTGGCGGGTTGCGTATTTCAAAAATGGAAGTGAGTACAGGGGCCAGCGAAACCAATATCGATTTTTCCAAACCGAATCCCATTGAAATGCGTCGTTTTACATTGGAAGCCGGAGTCAGTAAGGTTATCATTGAACAGATGTTAAATGCCAATTTTCATTCTTTCAAATTTGAAGGTGGAGTGGGAAGTTATAAATTCTATTTGAGCGGACCCTTGAAAAAAACGACTAATATGAATTTTGAAGCCGGAGTCTCTTCTACCAAACTGATTGTTGATCCAGGGATCGCTTTTAGAGCGGAAGTGGACCGATCCTTTATGAGTTCTGTTCGTGTGGAAGAGGCGGTGGAAGAAGATGATGATATCTATGTTTCGGATAATTTTAGTATAAATAAACCGTACCTCGATATTTATGCTGAAACGGGAATCGGTTCCTTTAAAATCGTGCGGGGTAGATAGAAAATTATTATTAAACTGAACGCTCCCGCTGAAAACCCGATCCGCTCCCGTTTCCTACCCTGATCCACTCCCCTTTACATAATGGAATAAAGGCCATGCTGAATTTGATTGTTGCGACCGGGAACCTACATAAGATGGAAGAGATGCATTCCTTTCTGGACGGATTGCCGATCCTCCTTAAAAGCATGAAAGATTTTGCAAAATTTCCCGATATTGAAGAGACGGGACAGACCTTCGAAGAGAATGTAAAAATTAAGGCCCGTATATGCTTCGATTTTTTTAAGCAGCCGGTTTTAGCCGATGATTCCGGTCTGGAGGTTCTGGCTCTCGATAATGAGCCGGGTGTCTATTCGGCCCGCTATGCAGGCCCCGGGGCCAATGATCAGGATAATAACCGGTTCCTGTTGCACAAGATGAAGGGTTTACAGGGAGAGAAACGTAAAGCCAGGTTCGTTTGCACCCTTTGCTATAAAGACAGGCAGATAGAGAAGATATTTACGGGCACCACGGAAGGAATGATTCTGGAGGAGTATAAAGGTAGGCAAGGATTTGGATACGATCCTTTGTTTTATATTCCTGAAATAGGAAAAACTTATGCCCAATTGAGCACCGAACAGAAGAATGCTTTTAGTCATCGCGGAAAAGCTCTGCGGAAACTGGTACATTTTTTAGAACAAAAAAGATATTTGGCTCTCCCTGAAAGTTGACATCCAAAAAATATCTGTTTATATTACGCAACTCTTGCTATGAGGGCACATTTACGGGGCGTAGCGCAGTCCGGTTAGCGCACCTGCCTTGGGAGCAGGGGGTCGGAGGTTCAAATCCTCTCGCCCCGACGAGGTTGCGCCCTTAGCTCAGTTGGATAGAGCAACTGCCTTCTAAGCAGTGGGTCGGAGGTTCGAATCCTCCAGGGCGTACTAAAATATTATGGTGGGTGTAGCTCAGCTTGGTTAGAGCACCAGATTGTGGCTCTGGGGGTCATGGGTTCGAGTCCCATCACTCACCCTCAAATCTTTGAATTCCATGGGTTGAATCCCGCTACTCGGGACGAAAGATTTTTAGGGATGGAATGAAAAATGAAGCCCCCATCGTCTAGAGGCCTAGGACATCCCGATTTTCGGGACGACAGGTTTTCTGCAGATGGATTGAAAAATGAAGCTCCCATCGTCTAGAGGCCTGGGTCATCCCGATTTTCGGGACGACAGGTTTTCTGCAGATGGATTGAAAAATGAAGCTCCCATCGTCTAGAGGCCTAGGACATCCCGATTTTCGGGACGACAGGTTTTCTGCAGATGGATTGAAAAATGAAGCTCCCATCGTCTAGAGGCCTAGGACATCGCCCTTTCACGGCGACGACAGGGGTTCGAATCCCCTTGGGAGTGCAGGAAGCCTGTTTAATAAACTAAACAGGCTTTTTTTATTAAAAGAAATAGATATGTATTACGTATATCTTTTAAAATCCTTAAAAGACGGTCGATATTACATCGGTCAGACTCAAGACTTGCAGGTTCGTCTGGAATATCACAATTCGGGAAGAAGCACTTACACCCGTGACAGAGGGCCGTGGGAATGGTTAGCTTTTAAAGAATTTGAGACACGAGGTGAGGGCGATAAAAGAGGAACTTCGGTTAAAGAAGCTGAAGAACCGCGATCGTATACGGGAAGAATTCGGATTGAGATTTTTATAGAAATTACAAATTTCCGAGAAAGGCCTGGGCCATCCCGATTCTCGGGACGACAGGGGTTCTCCCGATTCTCGGGATTGGGAGTGCAGGAAGCCTGTTTAATAAACTAAACAGGCTTTTTTTTATTAAAAGAAATAGATATGTATTACGTATATCTTTTAAAATCCTTAAAAGACGGTCGATATTACATCGGTCAGCCTCAAGACTTGCAGGTTCGTCTGGAATATCACAATTCGGGAAGAAGCACTTACACCCGTGACAGAGGGCCGTGGGAATGGTTAGCTTTTAAAGAATTTGAGACACGAGGTGAGGCGATAAAAGAGGAACTTCGGTTAAAGAAGCTGAAGAACCGCGATCGTATACGGGAAGAATTCGGATTGAGATTTTCATAGAAATTATAAATTTCCGAGAGAGGCCTGGGCCATCCCGATTCTCGGGACGACAGGGGTTCTCCCGATTCTCGGGATTGGGAGTGCAGGAAGCCTGTTTAATAAACTAAACAGGCTT
>Ga0256841_1000206_pt1 | contig 65225 bp, 69 predicted proteins | sample 356308metaG_FD_185971 | JGI IMG/M metagenome (GOLD analysis project Ga0256841, IMG submission 185971) | Hydrothermal vent microbial communities from Mid Atlantic Ridge, Atlantic Ocean - 356-308 | ecosystem: Environmental > Aquatic > Marine > Hydrothermal vents | place: Atlantic Ocean: Mid... | reverse complement strand
GGCCAGGTAGAGGACCCCGTAGACCGCCAGGCTGAGGGCCAAGAGCCAGGGAGCCACCGCCAGCAGCACCCCGGCGGCGGGGGCGAGCCCCTTGCCGCCGCGGAAGAGGAGGTAGGGGGAGTAGGCGTGGCCCCACACCGCCGCCGCCCCCGCCACCAGCGCCCCGGGGTAGCCGCCGAGGGCCTCGCCGAAGGCCACCGCCAGGAACCCCTTGCCCAGGTCGAGGAGGAGCACCATGAGCCCGGGTACGACCCCGAGCACCCGCATCGCGTTCAGCGCCCCGGGGTTGCCGGAGCCCTCGCGGAGGAGGTTCTTCCGCTGCAGCCAGCCGAAGAAGACCGCCATCGGCAGGGCCCCCAGCAGGTAGCCGAGAATGCCGGCCCTGAGGGCCCCCGCCCAGGCGGCCGCGTCCATGCCCGGCTAGAGGCCGGCGCGGGCCCGGCGCCTCGGGACCTCGCGCCTGAGGAACTCGACGATGTCCTGGGTCAGGGTGCCGGGGCCAAAGACCGCCGCCACCCCGATCTCCTTGAGCTTGGGGACGTCCTCGTCGGGGATGATGCCACCCCCGAAGAGGAGGATGTCGGAGGCCCCCTGCTCGTCGAGCAGGCGCTTGACCTCCTTGAAGTAGTGCATGTGGGCCCCCGAGAGGATCGAGAGCCCGATCGCGTCGACGTCCTCCTGGAGGGCGGCCGAGACGATCATCTCGGGGGTCTGCCGCAGGCCGGTGTAGATCACCTCCATGCCGGCGTCCCGGAGGGCCCGGGCCACCACCTTGGCCCCCCGGTCGTGGCCGTCGAGCCCGGGCTTGGCGATGAGTACGCGGATCTTGCGGTCCATTGCATCCATCATAGCGTGCCGCCCGCGGCTCGTGGCCGGTGGGAAGAAGCCTTCCACAAGCGACCGGCTACGAACCCCAGGCTCATACCATCACCGGTTCCTCGTAGACCCCGTAGACCTTGCGGAGCACGTCCATCATCTCCCCCAGGGTGGCGTAGGCGAGGGCGGCCTCGACGAAGTGGGGCATGGTGTTCTGGCCGGACACCGCCGCCTTTCGCAGCCCCTCCAGGGCCTCCCGCACCCGGGCCTCGTCGCGCTCGCGCCGCACCCGGGCCAGCCGCTCGGCCTGCACCCGCTCCACCTCGGGATCGATGAGCAGGATGGGGACCTCGGGGGCCTCCTCGTCCTGGTAGGCGTTCACCCCCACGATGATCCGCTCGCCCGACTCCACCTCCTGCTGGAAGCGGTAGGAGGCGTCGGCGATCTCGCGCTGGAAGTAGCCGTTCTCGATGCCCCGGATGACGCCGTAGAGGGTGGGGTAGGGGGTGCCCTCCCCCATCTTGCGGATCGCCGCGATGTAGTTCCGGGCCTCCTCCTCGACCTTGTCGGTGAGCCACTCGACGTAGTAGCTCCCGGCCAGGGGGTCGATGGTGTGGGTGACGCCGGACTCGTAGGCCAGGATCTGCTGCGTCCGCAACGCGATCTTCGCCGACTCCTCGGTGGGCAGGGCCAGGGCCTCGTCGTAGGCGTCGGTGTGGAGGCTGTTGGTGCCGCCGAGCACCGCCGCCAGGGCCTGGACCGCGACCCGGACCACGTTGTTGAGGGGCTGCTGGGCGGTCAGGCTCACTCCGGCGGTCTGGGCGTGGGTGCGCAGCATCCAGGAACGGGGGTTTTGGGCGCCGTAACGCTCCTTCATCTCGGTCGCCCAGATCCGCCGGGCCGCCCGGAACTTGGCAATCTCCTCGAAGAAGTCGTTGTGGACGTCGAAGAAGAAGCTGATCCGGGGGGCGAAGTAATCGATCGCAAGGCCCCGCTCCATCGCGGCCTCGACGTAGGCGAACCCGTCGGCCAGGGTGAAGGCGAGCTCCTGGACGGCGGTGGCTCCGGCCTCGCGGATGTGGTAGCCGGAGACCGAGATGAAGTTCCACCTGGGAACGTTCTTGGGCCCCCACTCGAAGGTGTCGATCACCAGCTTGACGCTGGGCTCGGGCGGGTAGATGAACTCCTTTTGGGCGATGAACTCCTTCAGGATGTCGTTTTGGATGGTGCCGCCGAGCTTCTTCCAGTCGTAGCCCTTCTTCTTGGCCAGCGCCAGGTACATCGCCCAGATCGCGTTGGCCGGGGAGTTGATGGTCATCGAGGTGGTGACCTCCTCGAGGTTGATCCCCTCGAAGAGGACCTCCATGTCGGCGAGGCTGCTGACCGCCACCCCGCACTTGCCGACCTCGCCCTTGGATAGGGGGTGGTCGGAGTCGTACCCCATCAGGGTGGGCAGGTCGAAGGCCACCGAGAGGCCGGTCTGCCCGGCGGCCAGCAGCTTCTTGAACCGCTCGTTGGTCTGCTCGGCGGTGCCAAAGCCGGCGAACATCCGCATCGTCCAGAGCTTCGAGCGGTACATCGAGCCGTACACCCCGCGGGTGTAGGGGTACTCCCCGGGGTAGCCGAGCCTCTTCTGGTAGTCGAAGCCCTCCAGGTCCTCGGGGGTGTAGAGCGGCTCGGGGGCGATGTTCGAGAGCGTCCGGTGGGCGATCCGCCGCTCGGGCATGCGCTTCAGGCTCTCTTGGTAGGTCTCGCGCATCCAGTCGTGCTTTTTGCGCATCCCAGCCTCCCTTATGACGCTATTCTACACCGCTAAGGAAAAAACGTTATGAAGGGGCCAGGCCCCTCAGGGCCCGGGCCGACCGCATCCCCTCGAGCTGGTGCTCGGCGTAGCGCAAAAGGGCCTCCTGCAGGCGGTCGAGAGGGGCGGCGGCGAGGGCCCGGGCGGCCTCCTTGCCCGGCCGGGTAAGAACCGCCCGGAGCGCCTCCTCGCCGGGCGCGCCCAGGAAGACCCCGCCTCCTCCCGCCTCCTCGGAAAACCGCCCCTCGGGGGCCAGGTACCGCCCCCGACCGGCGGGGGCGTAGCCGGCCAGGGCCAGCAGGCGGAACCCGGCCCAGATCAGGGGCACCCGGGGCTCGTCGGCGGCGGCCACCCCCCGGAGGCCGGAGACGAAGACCGGGTAGCCCCGGGCCGCCACCTCGGGGGAGAGGGTCTTCCAGGCGAGCTCGGCCAGAAAGCCGGCGGCGGCGAAGCGGAAGGGCTGGCGGGGGGCGAGGGCCTCCTCCAGGGTCGCCTGGGTCAGGGTGGCGAGCTCGGCCCCCGGCCGGCGGTAGACCTGAAAGGTCAGGCGGTAGAAGAGCCCCAGCCGCCCCGACCGCCCGCCGGGGCGCTGGGCGCTCCTGGCCACCGCCTCCACCGGTCCCTCGGGGGTCACCAGCCAAAGCAGCACGTCCCCCGAGGGCAGCCCCCGCCGGGAGACCACCACCCCCTCGTAGGTACGGTAGCGGTCCGGCACCCCCCCATTATCGTCCGGTTGCGCCTCCGCCCCGCCCTCGCGTAGGCTGGGTCCCTAAGGAGGCGCCCGTGCAGGACTACCGGTTGGAGGAAATCTTGGAGTGGGTGGTGCTGGGGCTCTTGGTGGCGGTGATCGCGCTGGTCGCCTTCTGGATCGGTGGCTGGCTCTTCGTCTTCCTGGGCAAGGTCTTCCTGGCCCTCTCCAAGCTGATCGTCGCCCTCCTCTACTTCCTCATCCCCGCCCTGGTGGTGGCCGGGCTCGTCTACCTGGTGGTGCGCTGGCTGGCGAGCCGCAGCCAGCGCCTCGCCTAAACCCCCAAAATCTGCTAGCCTTTAGGGTTAGTGGACCGGCTACGGGAGCGCATCCGGGCCCGGCGGGCCCGCGAACGGGGGGCGATCGTAAAGGACGCCCCCATACGGGTCGCCCTCGCCTACCCCAACCGCTACGGGGTGGGGATGGCCTCGCTGGGGTTCCAGACCGTCTACAAGCGGTTGAACGCCGAGCCCGACGTGGTGGCCGAACGGGTGTTCCTCGAGGAGCTCCCCGGCGAGCTGATCACCTACGAGTCCGGTCGCCGGCCGGCCGAGGCCGCGATCTTCGCGGTTTCCATCGCCTACGAGCTCGACCTCACCAACCTGGTGCGGCTCCTGATCCGCTCCGGGATCGAGCCCCTAAGGGAGCTCCGGGAACCCCACGACCCGATCGTCCTGGTGGGCGGCCCCCTCACCTCCTCCAACCCCTGGCCGCTCGCCCCCTTCGCCGACCTGATCGTGATCGGCGACGGCGAGGAAGTAGTCCCCCAGCTGATCGAGGCCTACCGCCAAAGCGGCCGCAAGGGTCGCTTCCTCGACCTCGTCGAGGGACTTCCCGGGGTCTTCCTCCCGGACCGCATGGAGCGGGAGCCCCTCTTCGCCACCGCCCGCCCCGAGACCCTGCCGGCCTCGGCCCAGTTCGTCACCCCCGAGGCCGAGTTCCCCGACACCTTCCTGATCGAGGTCGAGCGGGGCTGCCCCCGGCCCTGCACCTTCTGCCTGGCCCGGGTGATGTACGGCCCCACCCGCAACGTGCCCTTGGACCGGGTGCTGGCGGCGATCCCGGAGGAGGCCCCCAAGGTCGGGCTGATCGGGGCGGCCCTCACCGACTACCCCTGGGTGAAGCCCCTCTCCCGGGCGCTGGTCGAGCGGGGCCAGCGGTTCTCCTACTCCTCGGTGCGGGCCGACCGGGTGGACCTGGAGCTCGCCGAGCTGATGCGGGCGGGCGGGATGCAAAGCTTCACCTTCGCCGCCGACGGCCCCAGCCAGCGGCTCCGCGACCTGCTTAAAAAGCAGATCCGCCGGGAGGACCTCCTGGCCGCCGCCCGGGTGGCCCGGGAGGCCGGCTTCAAGCGGTTCAAGGTCTACCAGATGATCGGCCTGCCCACCGAGACCGACGAGGACCTAGAGGAGATGATCGAGGACGCCCGGGCCCTCGCCGAGTACGGGAGGCTGGCGCTCACCATCAGCCCCTTCGTGCCCAAGCGGCACACCCCCCACTTCGCCGACCGCTTCGCCGGGGTCAAGACCATCGAGCAGCGGCTCCGGCGGGTGGAGAAGGCCCTCCGCCGCGACCGGCCCCGGATCGAGATCCGCTCCACCAGCGCCCGCTGGGCCTGGGTCGAGGCGGTGATCGCCCGGGGCGGGCCCGAGGTCGGCCTGGCCGCCCTCCAGCTGGCGGAGCGGGAGAACTACGCGGCCTGGCGGCGGGCGCTGGAGGCGGTGGGCTGGCGCGAGCCCGAGCCCGCCCCCTTCCCGTTGGCCGGGGTTGGGTCGTGAGCCCTCGCCCCGGCGGCGGGTTTGCGTAAAAATGCACGTATGCGTCTTCTCTTCGTCGGCGACGTGGTGGCCGAGCCCGGCCTCCGGGCGGTGCGGCTCCACCTCCCCGACGTCCGCGACCGCTACCACCTGGTGATCGCCAACGGCGAGAACGCCACCGGCGGCAAGGGGCTTTCCAAAAAGCACTACCGCCAGCTCCGGGACGCCGGGGTCGACGCCATCACCCTGGGCAACCACGCCTGGGACCACAAGGACATCTACGAGCTGATCGACCGCGAGCCCATCGTGCGGGCGGCCAACTACCCCCCGGGAACCCCGGGGCGCGACTACCTGGTGTTCGAGGCCGACGGCGAGCGGCTCGCCCTCTTCCAGCTGATGGGCCGGGTGTTCCTGGAGCCCAACCTCGACTCCCCCTTCCAGACCGCCGACCGCCTCCTCGGCGAGATCGGCGAGGCCAACGTCCTGGTCGACGTTCACGCCGAGGTGACCAGCGAGAAGTACGCCCTCTTCCACCACCTCGACGGCCGGGTCGCCGCCCTCCTCGGCACCCACACCCACGTCCCCACCGCCGACGGCCGGATCAGCCCCCGGGGCACCGCCTACCTCACCGACGTGGGGATGACCGGCACCTACGACTCGATCATCGGCGGGGAGGTGGCGACCTTCCTGGCCCGCTTCCTCACCGCCCGGCCCCAGCCGTTCCGCTCCGCCAAGGGGCCGGCCGAGCTCTGGGGGGTCGAGCTCGAGCTCCGCGGGGGGCGGGCCACCCGCCTCGCCCCCTACCGCTGGCGGGAGCCCTAGCCCCGGGGAAGGAAGGTAGAATGGGCCCGCATGCCGCGGGTCTACCACCTCTCCGACATTCACGTGGGCTCGGCCCACTTCCTCCCCGAGCTCCTGGAGCGCCTGATCGAGGAGATCCGCGCCGAGCGACCCGACCTGGTGGTCGTCGCCGGCGACCTCACCGACAAGGGACTGCCCCACCAGTACGCCGAGGCCAAGCGCTGGATCGACCGGATCGAGGCCCCGCTCCTGCTCACCCCCGGCAACCACGACTCCCGCAACGTCGGCTACGTCCACTTCGAGGAGCTCTTCGGCGCCCGCTACCGGACCCACCGGCTCCCCGGGGTCTACCTCGTTGCCGCCGACTCCTCCGAACCCGACCTCGACGAGGGCAGGATCGGGCGGACCATCTACCCCTGGCTGGAGGAGGCCTTCCACCGCGCCCCCGAGGGCGCGGTGCGGGTCTTCGTCACCCACCACCACCTGCTGCCGGTGCCCGGCGCCGGGCGGGAGCGGAACATCCTCCAGGACGCCGGCGACCTGCTCAGGCTCCTGGTCGAGCACGAGGTGGATCTGGTGCTTACCGGCCACAAGCACGTCCCCTGGGTCTGGCGGTTCGAGGGGATGCTGATCGTCAACGCCGGCACCGCCGCCACCAACCGGGTGCGGGGGAAGGGGCACCCGAGCTACGCGGTGATCGACCTCGGGCCCGACCGGGTGACGGTGCGCCAGCGCTACTACGGGGCCCGCCCCGACGAGGTCTACCACCATCCGCTTACGAAGGGGGTCATCCCAAGGTGAACTGCCGCGCCACGCCCCGAGTGGGGCTCTTCGTCGACACCCAGAACCTCTACCACTCGGCCAAGGAGAACTACGGCGCCAACATCAACTTCGAGAGCCTGCTCAAGTTCGCGGTGGCCGACCGCCAGCTGGTCCACGCCATCGCCTACGTGGTCGAGCGGGAGGGCGACACCTCGGCCTGGCCCTTCATCTACAAGCTCTCGACGATCGGCTACCGGGTCCGCCGCATGACCCTGCAGGTCCACCACACCACCGACGAGGGCCGGCCGATCTACGAGGGCAACTGGGACATGGGGATCGTCGCCGACATGGTGCGGCTGATGGATAGCCTGGACGTGGTGGTGCTGGGAAGCGGCGACGGCGACTTCGTCGACATCCTCGAGGTCCTCATGGACCGGGGCATCCGGGTCGAGGTGGTCGCCTTCCGGGAGACCACCGCCCAGAAGCTGATCGACGCGGTGGACCGCTTCACCCCCCTCCCCGACATCCCCGACCCCTTCATGCCGCAAAAGGAAAGGAACGGCGGCTAGCCGCCGCCCCCCAAACGGGGGTTTACCCCGCGTTTACCCCGGGGACGATACTGGGGGTGAGGTGGCGAAGATGAAACAGCTCTGGCCCTTCCTCCTGTCGGCGCTCTTCCTGGCCGCCTGCGGTCCCCTGCCCATCACCATCGACCTGCTGCCCACCCTCAAGCAAAACGGCTACGACCAGGGGAGCCTCAGCCAACCGGTGACCGTGCCCCCCGGCGCCCCGCTGAACGACCAGGACCTCAAGCTCCCGGACGCCAACGGCTACGCCTTCGACTTCCAGGTCCCGAGCCTTCCCGCCCGCCCCGCCAGCCTGTTCCTCGACTACCGGGCGCGCCTCGACTACGGGATCGAATGCCTGAACGACCTCGGGGGCACCGCGATCGCCCAGGTCTACCTCGCCGGGGACCCCCAAAACCTCTGGCAGAGCCCGCTGGAGGGGGCCGACGCGAGCGCCGCGGTGAAGCAGCAGGGCACCCTCACCCTCGAGGGCTCCGCCCGCCTCAGCCAGGCCCAGCTCCAGGCGGTGCTCGACGGCCATCTGGTCCTCGGCGTCGAGCTCAAGACCCAGGGGCTCACCGGCCAGGCCTCCAGCGACCCGGCCTGCCTGCAGAACGGCCAAACCCTGGTGAAGTTCACCGGTCGGTACCAGATCGAGCGGGCGGTGGTGGAAGTCCGCTTCCTCTAGGCCTCCCTCCTTTCCCGGGCCCGGGGCGCGCCCCGGGCTTTTTAGCGGCGGTCCTCGACGATCCCCTCGACCCCGGCCACCGCCTCGACCCGGTCGGGCCGGAGCCCGGTGGCCGCCCGCACCGCCTCGGCCAGGCCCTCGGGGACCCGCTCGGCGACCACCTCGAGGGCCAAGAGGTCGGTCCCCGAGGGCTTCTTCTCCACCACCACCCGGTAGCGCTCGATCCCGAAGCCCCGGAGGACGCCGGCGAGCTCGGAGGGGTAGAGCTTCACCCCCTTGACCTTGACCATCCGGTCCACCCGGCCGATCACCCCCCGGGGCAGGACCACCCGACCGTCCCGGTAATGGACCTCGGCGAGGTCGCCGGTCCGGAAACGGACCATCGGCATCAGGGTCCGGGTCAGGGCGGTGACCACCAGCTCGCCGCGGCCGCCGTCGGGCACCGGCCGGAGGGTCTCGGGGTCGAGGACCTCCAGCACCGCCATTAGGGGCAGCTCGGCGAGCCCGTCCTGCTCCGGCCCCTCGCCGGCGACGAGGCCGAGCTCGGAGGTACCGAAGACGTCATAGGCCTTGGCCGAAAGCGCCGCCTCCACCCGCTCCCGGAAGCCGGGCACCGAGGTGAAGGGCTCCCCGGCGGCGATCACCGCCGCCACCCGGAGACCGGCCTCGGCGAGCCGGAGGGCGAACGAGGGGTTGGCGACCAGCACCCTCGCCCCCGCCCGGCGGGCCAGCGCCGCCGCCCGCTCGGCCTCGCCGGGCCCGTGGGGCAGCACCGCCAGCCCGGCCTCGATCAACCCGCCGTGGAAGAGCCAGCCCCCCGCGAAGACGTGGTAGCCGAAGGTCACCAGGGCGGTCCCCTCGAGCCCCAGCCGGCGGAAGTAGGGGGCCAGGCCGCTGGCCTGGAGGCCGAGGTCCTCGGTGGAGAGGTACTCCGGCATCCAACCCAGGCGGGGGCTGGGGGTGAAGTGGGCCAGCGCCGTGCCCACCGGGGGTTTCGGCTCGCCCTCGAGGAAGACCAACCAGTCCTCGCGGGCGACCGGTTCGATCGCCGCCAGATCCTCCCGGGCAAAGCGCTCGGGGTCGACGCCGGCGAGCCGGCCGGCGTAGACCGGGTGCCGCCGGGCCGCCGCGATCACCCGGCGAAGGCGGAGAAGACGCTCCATGGGGGCAGTCTACCCCGCGTAGAGGTCGGCCCGGGAGGGCGGCAAGGGCACCCGGCCGGCCCGATCGGGTCGGGCCAGGAGCACCTGGTGGACGCTCAGGTGGCCGGCGGCGAACTGGTAGGCGGCCACCCCCATGTAGAGCTTCCAGACCCGCGCCCGGCCCTCCCCCACCAGCCGCACCGCCCGGTCCCAGCGGGCCTCGAGCCGCCGCACCCAGTGCCGCAGGGTCCGGGCGTAGTGCTCGCGCCAGTCCTCGACGTCGCGGACCTCGAAGCCCGCCTCCTCGGCGGCCTTAAGGTGCTCCCAAAGGGGCAGGATCTCGCCGTCGGGGAAGACGTAACGGCGCAGGAAGTCGCCGGTGGCGAGCCCCTCGTCGAAGCGGCTTCGGACCGGACCCCGGGTGATCACGTGGTGGAGGAAGAGCCCGCCGGGGACCAAGAGCGCGTGGGCCTTGGCGAAGTAACGCCCGAGCATCGGTCGGCCCACGTGTTCGGCCATCCCCACGCTGACCAGCTTGTCGAAGCGGCCCTCGACGTCGCGGTAGTCGAGGGGTAAAAAGCGGGCCCGCTCGGCCAGGCCGAGCTCCCTGGCCCAGGCGTTGGCGTGCTTGACCTGCTCCTCGGCCAGGGTGACCCCGGTGACCCGGACCCCGAAGTGCCGGGCCGCGAACAGGCCGAGCCCGCCCCAACCCGAGCCGATGTCGAGCAGGTGTTCGCCGGGCTTCAGCCGGAGTTTTTTGAGGGTGTGGCGGAGCTTTTTTTCCTGGGCGGCGTTGAGGTCCTCGTCGCCCTCGGGGAAGTAGCCGCAGGAGTAGATCATCCAGTCGTCGAGCCAGAGGGCGAAGAACTCGTTGCCCACGTCGTAGTGGTGGCGAATCGCCTGGCGGTCGCGGGCCTTCGAGTGCACCCGCCCCCGCAGCCGGGCGGCCAGCCCGGGACGGGCGAGCTCGCGGCGGAGGGCGGCGGCGTCCTTGAGCGCCCGGGCCAGCCGCGCCGGGCTGAGCCTGGGGGCCTCCCGCTCCAGGGCGGCGAGCAGGGCCTCGAGGTCCCCCTCGATCTCCAGCTCCCCGGCGACGTAGGCCTCGCCCAGGGCCAGGTCGGGCGGGTCCCGAAGCAACCGGGCGAGGGCCCGGGGGTCCTTGAGGATGACCGTCGCCGCCGGGCCTTCCCCGGCCGGAGCCAGGGTCTCGCCGTTCCAGAGCCTTAGGGCGAACGGCGGGCCCTGGGGAAAGAGATCCTCGACCAAACGGAAAACCGCCGACGCCAACCGTTCGCCGGTCTCGACCGTGGCCATTTCCGCCCCCTTTCTTTAGGGGCATTGTACCACCGCCGGCTCAGTCCTCGCGTCCGGCCCGCAACACCGCCAGGAAGGCCTCCTGGGGCACCTCGACCTGGCCGATCGCCTTCAGGCGCTTCTTGCCCTCCTTCTGGCGCTCGAGGAGCTTTTTCTTGCGGGTGACGTCGCCGCCGTAGCACTTGGCCAGAACGTCCTTCCTAAGGGCCTTGACGGTGGCCCGGGCGATGATCTTGGAGCCGATCGCGGCCTGCACCGCCACCGGGAAGAGCTGGCGGGGGATCACCTCGGCCAGCTTGTCGACCACCTGGCGGGCGATCCGGTAGGCCTTCTCGCGGTGGGCGATGAAGGCCAGGGCGTCGACCCTCTGGCCGTGGACCAGAATGTCCACCTTGACGAGGTCCCCCGGCCGGTAGCCGATCTGCTCGTAGTCCATGCTGGCGTACCCGCGGGAGATCGACTTGAGGCGGTCGTGGAAATCGTAGAGGATCTCGGCGAAGGGAACCTCGTAGACCAGCTCGACCCGCTTGCCGTGGTAGAGCATGTTGATCATCCGACCCCGCCGCTCCTGGAGGAGCTGCATGATCGGCCCGACGTAGGCCTCGGGGGTGAAGACCGAGAGGCGGACGTAGGGTTCGAGGACCTCGGCGATCCGGGTGGGGTCGGGGAGCTCGGAGGGGTTGTGGATCTCGACCTCCTCCCCGTCCACCGTCCGCACCCGGTAGACCACGCTGGGGGCGGTGGCGATGAGCTCGAGGCCGAACTCCCGCTCCAGCCGCTCCTGGACGATCTCGGCGTGGAGCAGGCCGAGGAAGCCGACCCGGAACCCAAAGCCCAGGGCGTCGGAGCTCTCGGGCTCGAAGACCAGGGCGGCGTCGTTGAGCTTGAGCTTTTCCAGGGCGTCCCGGAGCCGGTTGTACTCCTGGCTGTCGACCGGGAAGAGGCCGGCGAAGACCACCGGCTTGGCCGGCTTGAACCCGGGGTAGGGGGCGTCGGTGGGCCGGTGGGCGTGGGTGATCGTGTCGCCGACCTGGGCGTCGCCGATCTCGCGGATCCCGGCCATCAGCCAGCCGACCTCGCCGGCCGAGAGGCCCTCGGTGGCCTCGATCCCCCCCGGCCGGAAGACCCCCACCCGGGTCACCTCGAAGGTCTTGCCGGTGGACCAGATCCGGATCGCGTCGCCGGGCCGCACCGTGCCCTCGAAGACCCGGAGGTAGGGGACCACCCCCTGGTACTTGTCGTAGACCGAGTCGAAGATCAGCGCCTTCAAGGGCGCCTCGGGGTCGCCCTGGGGCGGGGGGATGCGGTGGACGATCGCCTCCAGGATCGCGTCCACCCCCTCGCCGGTCTTGCCCGAGGCGAAGATCGCCTCGCTGGCGGGAATCCCGAAGGTCTCCTCGATCTCCAGCGCCACCTCCTCGGGGCGGGCGCTGGGGAGGTCGATCTTGTTGACCACCGGGATGATCGCGTGGTCGTGCTCCAGGGCCAGGAAGAAGTTGGCGATGGTCTGGGCCTCGATCCCCTGGGAAGCGTCGACCACCAGGAGAACCCCCTCGACCGCCGCCAGCGCCCGGCTGACCTCGTAGTGGAAGTCGACGTGGCCGGGGGTGTCGATCAGGTTGAGGACGTAGGTGACCCCGTCCTTGGCGCGGTAGTTCAGCCGCACCGCCGCCGCCTTGATGGTGATCCCCCGCTCGCGCTCGAGCTCGAGCTGGTCGAGGTACTGTTCGCGCATCTCGCGCTCGCTCACCGCCCGGGTGGCCTCGAGGATCCGGTCGGCCAGGGTCGACTTGCCGTGGTCGACGTGGGCGATGATCGAGAAGTTGCGGATGCGCTCGCGGTCGGTCACGCCCTTAAGTTTACCCGCCGGGGAAGTGTACCATGGGGCCGTGCGCGTGCCGACGCGGCTTCGCTACCGGCTCACCTACGCCGGGCACCCGGCCGGCGAGGAGACCCTCCTCTTCGAGCCCCACGCCGACGGCTATCGGATGAAGCTCAGCGCCGACGTCCTCCTCCCCCTGCCCAAGACCCACCAGGAGTGGGAGAGCGTGATGGACGAGCGGGGCGTCCCCCGGCGCTACGTCGAGCGGGTCGAGGGGCGGGGCACGCGGGTTTTGGACCTCGAGTTCCTCTCCGAAGAAGGGGTGGTGGTGGGCAAGGACCTGGTCCTCCCCTACGTGGTCGACTACCACGACCCCCTCTCGCTGATCCTGGCCCTCTCCCGCTTCCAGGGCGAGGTGCTCACCCTCCCCATGGTCGGCGGACGGGTCCACGCCACCCGGCTACCCGACGAGGAGCTGACCTTTCCCTGGGGGAAGGTCCCGGCCCGGGTCTTCCGTCTACGCCCCGGGCTCAGCCTGGTCTACTTCGACCGCCAGGGCCGGCCGGTGAAGTTCGTCCAAAAGCTCGGCCAGCACGTGTTCGAGGCCGCCTTGGTCGAGGCCTTCGAGGGCGAGCAGCGGCCCGAGCCGGCCAAGCAAAAGGCCCGGAGGCGGCGCAGGAGAAGGCGATGAAACGCTACACCCCGGAAGAAGCCCGAGAACGGTTCCAGCGGCGCAGGCTCCGCTACCCGGAACGCCCCGAGCTTAGAGAGGGGATCGCCCGGATCTTCGGCGAGGCCCTGAGCCCCGAGGCGGCGGTCGCCCGGATCGTCGCCGAGGTCGAGGCCGGAGGCGACGCCGCCCTCGACGCCTGGAGCCAACGCCTCGACGGTCACCCCGCCTACGAGATCCCCAAGAGGCTCTGGCGGGAGGCCTACGACGAGCTCCCCCGGGAGCTCCGGGACGCCCTGGAAACCGCCCGGTCCCGGGTCAAGGCCTTCTACCGCCGGGAGCCCCGGGGCGGGTTCCTCACCGCCGGCGAGGACGGCCTGCTCGGCCAGCTGGTCCGGCCCCTCGCCCGGGTCGGGGTCTACGTCCCCGGGGGCAGCGCCCCGCTGCTCTCGACCGTGCTCATGACGGTGATCCCGGCCCGGGTGGCGGGGGTCGGCGAGATCGTTCTCGCCACCCCGCCCAAGCCCCACCCGGCGATCCTGGCCGCCGCCTGGGCCGCCGGGGCCGACCGGCTCTTCGCCATGGGCGGGGCCCAGGCGGTGGCGGCCCTGGCCTACGGGACCGAACGGGTCCCCCGGGTGGACAAGATCGTGGGCCCCGGCAACCTCTTCGTCACCCTGGCCAAGAAGCGGGTCTTCGGCGACGTCGGGGTCGAGGGGCTGGCCGGCCCCACCGAGACCCTGATCGTCGCCGACGAGAGCGCCAACCCCGAGCTGGTCGCCGCCGACCTCCTGGCCCAGGCCGAGCACGACCGGCTGGCCGAGCCCTGGCTTCTAACCCCGAGCGGGGCCCTCGCCGATCGGGTCGAGGCCGCCCTGGCGGCCCAGCTCGCCGGCCTTCCCCGCGAGGAGGTGGCCCAAAGGGCGCTGGAGAACGGGGGGATCGTGGTGACCGGGAGCCTCGAGGCCGCCCTCGAGCTCGCCAACCTCTTCGCCCCCGAGCACCTCTGCCTCTCGGTGGCCGACCCCTACCGCTGGCTCGGCCGGGTCCAAAACGCCGGCGGGGTCTTCCTCGGGGAGCACTCCGGCGAGGCCCTGGGGGACTACATCGCCGGCCCCAGCCACGTCATGCCCACCTCGGGCACCGCCCGGTTCTCCGCCGCCTTGGCGGTGCGGGACTTCTTGAAGGCGATCCCGGTGGTCGGGCTCAGCCCCGAGGCCGCCCGGGCCCTGGCCGGGCCCGCCGCCCTGCTGGCCCGGGCCGAGGGGCTGGAGGCCCACGCCCGGGCGCTGGAGAAAAGGAAACCGGGGATGGGGAGTGGGGGGTAGGAGGTAGAAAAGCCCCCACCTACCCCGCCCCTCCCCTACAGTTTGTACCCGAACCGCCGCAGGAGCTCTTTCCTCGCCTGCTCGTGCTCCTCACCCTCGACCCCCAGGGGCTTCTTGCCGTCGAGGACGCCGAGGACGGCGCGCTGGTCGTCGTCCTCGAGGACCACCACCCGCACCGGGTTGGCGGTGGCGGCCAAAAGCCCCACCACCTCGGGGACCTGGCGCAGGAAGGGCAGCACGTTGATGGGGTAGACCCCCTCCCCCAGCACCACCACGAAAAAGTGCCCCGCCCCCACCGCCAGGGCGTTCCGGACCGCCAGCTCGACCAGCTCGGGGTCGGTGCCGGAACGGCGCACCAGCCGCTCCTGGCTGGCCTCGTTGAAGGCGAGGCCGAACCGGATGCCGGGGACCGCGTTCACCAGCGCCTCGTGCAGGTCCTCGACCGTCTTGATGAAGTGGGCCTGGCCGAGGATCACGTTGAGCGCCTCGGGCTTCTCGATCGGCACCAGCTGGATCTCCATGCCCCCATTCTGCCAGAGGCCGGGACCTGGCGGCGGCCCCGGCGGTGTGCCAACATAGGGGTATGGACCTCCTGGACCGGGCGGTGGCCGGGGAACGGCTCGCCCTCGACGAGATCGAGGCCCTCTACCGCTACCCCCTGCCCGAGCTCGCCGCCGCCGCCCACGCCCGCCGGCTGGCGGTGACCGACCCCGGCCTCGTCACCTACCTGATCGACCGCAACATCAACTACTCCAACGTCTGCACCGTGGGCTGCCCCTACTGCGCCTTCTGGCGGGGCAAGAACCACCCCGAGGCCTACGTCCTCTCCTTCGAGGCGATCGCCCAGAAGATCGACGAGCTCAAGGCGGTGGGCGGGCGCCGGATCCTGATGCAGGGGGGCGTCCACCCCGACCTCCCCTTGGACTGGTACGAGGACCTCCTCCGCTACCTCAAGCGGGTCCACCCGGATGTTCGTATCGACGCCTTCAGCCCCGAGGAGATCCTGGGGCTGGAGCGGCTCACCGGCCTCGACGCCGGCGAGATCCTGGCCCGGCTCAAGGAGGCCGGCCTCGACGGAATGCCGGGGGCGGGAGCCGAGATCCTGGTCGACGAGGTTCGCCACCGGGCGGCCCGCCGCCGCATCCCCACCCTGGACTGGCTGCGCATCGTCGACGCCGCCCAGGAGCTCGGGCTCTACACCCTGGCCAGCATGGTGATCGGCTTCGGCGAGGGGCCCCGGGAACGGGCCCGGCACCTAGAGCTCATCCGCCGCCAGCAGGACCGGGCGCAAAGGCGCTACGGCCGGGGGTTCGCCGCCTTCGCGATGTGGACCCTCCAGACCGAGCAGACCGCCTACCGCGGCCAGGCCCCGGGGGCGAGCGCCCACGAGTACCTCAAGACCCTGGCGATCGCCCGGCTGGCCCTCGACAACATCGCAAACCACCAGGCCTCCTGGCCGACGATGGGCTTCCGGGTGGCCCAGGCCGCCCTCTACTACGGGGCCAACGACTTCGGCTCGACGATGCTGGAGGAGAACGTGGTCTCGGCCGCCGGCGGCTACGACCGCACCCACGCCACCGTGGCCGAGATCCGCCGCCTCATCCGAGCGGCCGGCTTCACCCCCGCCGAGCGGGACGTCTTCTACAACGTGGTGCGCCTCGACGAGCCGACCCCGGCCTGATGGAGCTCTGGAGCGCCCCCCACGCGATCTTCGGGCCGGAGGGGGTCGTCCAGGAAGGGGCGCTCCTCACCGACGGAAAGCGGGTCCTCGCCCTGGGCGAGCGAAGGGCGCTTCGGGCCCGGCACCCCGGGGCCCGGCCCCGCCGGTTCCCCACCTACCTGGGGCTCGACGCGGTCAACGCCCATACCCACCTCGACCTGGGGCTCGGGCCGGCCTTCCGGGGCCCCTTCATGGCCTTCGTCCTGGAGGCGGTCTTTCCCAGGAACGCCGAACGGGGACTCGACCTCGCCCGCCGGGCGGCCCGGGCCGCGCCCCAGCCGGCGCTCGGGGACATCGTCGCCCGCGATCCCCGCACCCTGGAGTGGTGGCTCGCCGAGGCCCCCTTTCAAGGGGTCGCCTACTGGGAGGTCCTCGGCCTGCTGCCGCCGGAGGAGGAGCGGTCGCTGGTCGAGGCAACCCGGGCCCTGATCCGGCGGATGCGGCGGCTCGAGCGGCCCGGCGGGCCCCGCCTTGGCCTCGCCCCCCACGCCCCCTACTCGCTGACCCCGAGCCTGATGCGGAAGGCGGTCGAGCTGGCCCGCGAGGAGGGCCTCCCCCTCCAGATCCACGCCGCCGAGAGCCCCGACGAGCTCGCCTACTTCCGGAACCGCACCGGGGAGATCGCCGCCTTTCACCGAAGAAAGGGCCTCCCAGAGGACCTCCACCCGGTGGGCCTCTCCCCCGTCGCCTACCTCGCCGAGCTCGGGGTCCTGGAGGCCCGCCCCCTCCTGGTGCACGGGGTCCAGGTGGACGAGGCGGACGTCCGGGTCCTGGCCGAGCACGGGGTCGCGGTGGTGAGCTGCCCGCGCTCGAACCAAAACCTCCAGGCCGGTCTCCCCCCCTACCCCCTCTACCGCCGGCACCGCGTCCCCCTCGCCCTGGGCACCGACTCCGCCCTCTCCGGCGGCAGCCTCGACGTCTGGGACGAGGTCCGCTTCCTGCTTGGGCGGGGCGAGCCGGCCCCGCGGGTCCTCGAGGCCGCCGTGCTCGGCGGCGCCCGGGCGCTCGGTCTAGGACCCCGGCCGATTTCCCCCGGGGATCCGCTTTCCCGCGTCGTAGGCTGGTAGCGTGGCCCGGGCGCTGGTGCTCTACGCCCTGGCCGGCGGCGTCTCCGGCCTCCTGGCGCTGGCGGTCGCCGGCGGGCTGAGGCTCCTCACCGACCTGTGGATGGGCCGCCTCCTCGGCTACCTGCCCCCCACCCCCAGCGGCGAGGGGGGGCTGGGCCAGGTCTTCGCCCAGCCCCACCCCTGGCTCGGCGTGGTGCTCTTTCCGCCCCTCTACGCCGCCGCCTCGCTGCTGGGCTCGAACCGGGGGCTCTCCCGGTTGATCCTGGCCTTCCGCCAAAACGAACGGGTGCGGCTCCTCCCCCAGCTCCGCTACGTCCTCGGCAGCCTGGTCGAGCTGCCGGCGGCCAGCCCCCTGGGCCGCGAGGGTCCGATGGCGGTGCTGGGCGACTGGGCGGGGCGGCGGCTGGGGGCCAGCCTGGCCCCCGAGGAGGCCCGGGCGATGGGCCACGCCGGGCTGGCGGCGGGCTTCGCCGCCGCCTTCCACGCCCCCCTGGCGGGGGCCCTGCTGGCCACCGAGATCTTCTATCGGAGCCTGCGCCTGGAGGCCGCCCACCTTACCCCGGCGCTGGTGGGGAGCTTCGCCGGCTTCACCCTCTACGGAGCGGTCTTCGGCTACGGCCCCTGGCTGGAACTCCGTCCCGGCACCCTGGGGGCGGCCGAGCTCTGGGCCGCCCTCGGCCTCGCCCTGGCGGTGGCGATCCTCGCCAACCTCTGGGCGCTCCTGATCCGCGGGGCGTTCCGCCTCGGCCAGCGGGTGCCCTACTGGCAGCGCCACCTCCTCCTCGGGCTGGTTTTGGGGCTCCTCGTCCTCGCGGTCCCCGAGGTCGCCGGCGACGGCAGCGGCTGGCTGGAGCTGGCCGGGTTCCCCCTGCTCGGGACCCGGTTTCTGGCGGTCTTCTTCGTGCTCCGCTACCTGCTCGCCGGACTCTTCGTGGGGCTCGGGGGCTACGGGGCCCCCCTCACCCCGGCGCTGGTGCTGGGGGGCAGCCTCGGCCTCCTGCTGGCCCGGGTCCTGCCCTGGGCGGTGGACCCGGGGACCCTGGCCCTCGCCGGCATGGCCGCCTGGCTGGCCGGCGCCGCCCGCACCCCGCTGGCGGCGGTGGCCCTGGCCGGGGAGCTCGCCGGCTACCGGGTGCTGCCGGTGGTGGTGCTCGCCGCCGGGGTGGGCTACGCCCTGGTGCGGTGGTCGCTCTTCTCCGAGCAGGCCGAAGGATAATACAATCGCGGCATGGTGCGGGGGATACGCGGCGCGATCACCGTCGAGGAGGACACCCCGGAGGCGATCCTCTCGGCCACCCGGGAGCTGCTCCGGGCGATCCTCGAGGCCAACGGCATTCAAAGCCACCAGGAGCTCGCCGCCATCGTCTTCACCGTCACCGAGGACCTCTCCTCCGCCTTCCCCGCCGAGGCCGCCCGCCAGCTGGGGATGAACCGCGTTCCCCTGCTCTCCGCCCGGGAGGTTCCGGTCCCCGGGAGCCTGCCCCGGGTGATCCGGGTGCTCGCCCTCTGGAACACGGAGACGCCCCAGGAGGCCGTCCGCCACGTCTACCTGCGGGAGGCCACCCGGCTCCGCCCGGACCTGGAGAGCGCCCAGTAGACTTGACGCCCGGGGAAGCCAACGCATAAGCTTGCATCGAGATGCGGTGGGGCCGCAATAACGACGCCTAGAGGGGGAGCGAAGCCGCCTCCCCCGGTCGCCCGTGGACCGGGGGTTTTTTAACGGCCCCAGGAGGTGAGGATGCGCGTTTTGGTGCGGGATCTACCCGAGCGGGAAGGGGAAGAGGTCGAGGTCTGGGGCTGGCTCCACTGGCGGCGCGACCTCGGCGGGGTGCAGTTCGCCCTGGTGCGCGACCGCACCGGGGTGGTGCAGGTGGTGCTCCCGGGCGGCGGCCGGCTGCCCCTGCAGGAGTCGGTGGTGCGGGCCCGGGGTCGGGTGGTGAGGAGCGAGAAGGCCCCCGGCGGCTACGAGCTCCACAGCCCCGGCCTCACCCTGGTGGCCCCGGCCGAGAAACCGAGCCCGGTGGAGATCCCCAAGGAGGAGTGGCGGGCCAACCCCGAGACCCTGCTCACCTACCGCTACGTCACCCTCCGGGGCGAGAAGGCCCGCGCCCCCCTCAAGATCCAAGCGGCGTTGGTGCGGGGTTTCCGCCGCTACCTCGACGAACAGGGCTTCACCGAGATCTTCACCCCCAAGATCGTCAAGGCCGGGGCCGAGGGGGGCTCGAACCTCTTCGAGGTCGACTACTTCGGGGAGCCCGCCTTCCTGGCCCAGAGCCCCCAGCTCTACAAGCAGATCATGGTGGGGGTCTACGAACGGGTCTACGAGGTCGCTCCGGTCTGGCGGGCCGAGGAGCACGCCACCAGCCGCCACCTCAACGAGTACCTCTCGCTCGACGTCGAGATGGGCTTCATCGAGAGCGAGGAGGACGTGATGGCGCTGGAGGAGGAACTGATCCAGGCGATGCTGGAGGAGGCCCGGACCCACGCCTCCCGGGAGATCGAGCTCCTCGGCGCCGAGTGGCCGAAAACGCCCAGGACCTTTCCCCGGGTGCCCTACGCCGAGGCCAAGAGGATCGTCAAGGAGCTCGGGGTCGGGATGGGCGCCGACCTCAACGACGCCGCCGAACGGGCGCTGGGCGAATACTTCGCCGAAAAGTACGGCACCGACTTCGTCTTCGTGGTCGACTACCCCGAGGAGGTGCGGCCCTTCTACACCATGCCCAAGGAGGGGGGCCTCACCCGGGGCTACGACCTCCTGTTCCGGGGGCTGGAGATCACCTCGGGCGGCCAGCGCATCCACCAACCCGAGCGCATCGTCCAGCAGCTTAAGAAGAAGAAAATGGACGTCGAGGCCTTCCGGGACTACATCGAGGTCTTCCGCTACGGCATGCCGCCCCACGGGGGCTTTGCGATCGGGGCCGAGCGCTTCACCCAAAAGCTCCTGGGCCTCCCCAACGTCCGCTACGCCCGCGCCTTCCCCCGCGACCGCCACCGGGTGACCCCCTAGCGGCGGAGGGCGAGGGGGAGGTCGAGGACCCGGGCGAAGAAGAGGAAGGTGAGGAGCCCCCCCAGGCCCCCGGCGAGGAGGGAGGGCAGGCTGGCCAGGGCCCCCGCCGGGGGTCCGGCCAGGGCGGCGAGCCCCCGGGCGGGGAAGAAGGCGAGCACGGCGGCCAGGAGCCCGGGGGCCAGGCGGCCCACCACCCCCCCGGCGGCCAGACCCCCGCGCCGCCAAAGCCCGTAGCCCAGGACGAAGAGCCCCACCCAGCCGGCCGCCACCGTGGCCAGGTTGAGGGCGAACATCCCCCGGGGCGCGAGCAGGTAGTAGCCGGCGGCGTTCAGAAGAAAGAGCCCCACGCTCACCCGCACCGCGGCCCAGATCCGCTCCTCGGCGTAGTAGCCGCGGAGCAAAAGGGCGTAGAGGCCCCAGGGGAAGACCGCCAGCGAAAGGGCCGAAAGGGCCTGGGTCGAAAAGCGGAAGTTGGCCTGGGAAAACGCCGGGGTCCAGGCAAACAGCACCGCCACCGCCCAGGGCGCCAGGGCGAAGGCCAGGGCCGAGGCCAGGGCGAGCAGCAGGCCTACCCGCACCAGGGCGTCCGCGAGCAAGCGGCGAAAGCGGGCCCGCTCGCCCCCGGCGGCGTACTCCGCCAGCCGGGGGTAGACCGCCATCGCCGGGCTCACCGAAAGCAACCCGAGCAGCATCAGGTAGACCATCTCGGCGTTGTAGAAGCCGGTCACCGCCGCGGTGGGGTAGGCGGTGAGCAGGGCGGTGAGCACCACGTTCACCACCTGGCGGGTGGAGGTGGTGAAGAGGAAGGGGGCCATGAGCCCGAAGGCCCGGAGCACCTCGGGCGCGGCCCTTAGCTCCAAGCCGAGCCCCCGCAGGAAGGGCCACTGCACCGCCGCCTGCAGGAAGCCCCCGACGACGTAGGCGAGGGCGAGCATCGTCGCCCGCTGGGGAAACGCCAGCATGAGGGCGACGGCGCCGAGGTTGAAGGCCACCGGGGCGAAGGCCGGGGCCAAAAAGCGCTCCTCCGCTTGCAGGAGGGCGGAAAAAAGGGCGGCGACGCTGATCGCCAGCAGGAAGGGGGCGACCACCCGGACGAGCAGGGTCACCAGGCCGAGATCGAGCCGCGACCCCCGGGCCACCAACAGGTCGGCGAAAAACGGCGCCAGCAGCTCGATGAGCCCCAGCACGGCCAGGTCGGCGGCCAGGAGAAAGGCGAAAAACCGCCGCACGAAGGCCCTTCGCTCCTCGCCGGTAAGCCCCTTTAGGACCGGGATCAAGGCGTTGGTCACCGCCCCTTCGGCGAGGATCTCGCGAAACAGGTTGGGCACCCGGAAGGCCACGTTGAAGGCGTCCTTGGTGAGGTCGGGGTAGAGGTTATTAAAGACCGCCTGGCGGAGAAGCCCGAACGCCCGCGAGAGCAGGGTGCCCGCCATCATCAGGGCGGTGTTGCGGGCGATCGAGCGGGCCACGAAGAAAAGACTACCCTAGGGACGTGGAAGGCTTCGAGGTGGCCGGCCTCCCGGTGTTCCTCCTCGACTCGGTGACCGAGGGCGGCGGGGAGCAGACCGGCGCGATCGTGATCACCGGCTCCCACGGCGGGCTTTCGGCGGCCCGCTACGCCCTCGGCTACCGCCCCCTCCTGGTCGTCTTCAACGACGCCGGGGGCGGCAAGGAGGGGGCCGGGGTGGCGGGGCTTTGGGTGCTGGAGGAAGCCGGCGTCGCCGCCGCCGCGGTCGCCCACACCACGGCCCGGATCGGCGAGGCCAGGGACACCTGGGAAAACGGCGTGCTGAGCTGGGTCAACGCCCCCGCACGGGCCCTCGGTCTCCGACGCGGGGAGGCCCTCCGGCAAGCGGTCCACCGGCTCGCGCGGGCGCGAAGGCGGCGTTGAGGGGGGCGGCGGCCAACCGGCTAGTCCGCCCAGCGGACCCGGCTCCCCGAGGGCGACTTCTCCACCACCAGCCGCTCGGGGAAGCGCTCGGCGAGCTCGGCCACGTGGCTCACCACCCCGACCAGCCGCCCCCGGGTGGGCAGGGTCTCCAGCACCCCGGCGGCGAACTCCAGGGTCTCCCGGTCCAGGGTGCCGAAGCCCTCGTCAAGGAAGAGTGCCCCCAAGCGGCCCCCGGAGATCCGCTCGGAGAGCGCCAGGGCCAGGGCCAGCGAGGCCAGGAACGACTCCCCGCCGGAGAGCGTCCGCACCGAGCGCACGCTCCGGGTCCAGGTGTCCTCGACGTGGTAGTCGCCCTCCCGGGCGAGCAGCCGGTAGCGCCCCTGATAGAGCTCGCCGAGGAGTTCCGAGGCCCGGGCCACCAGGCCCCGCTGGTAGTGGTCGATCAAGAACTCGGGGAACCGGTCGGAGCGAAGATCGGCGGTGAGCTGCTCCCAGACCGCGAGCTCCCGCTCGAGGCCGGCCCGCTCCCTCAGGAGGTGCCGCCGGCGCTCGGCCTCGGCCTCCAGCCGGCGCAGCCGCTCGGTGAGCTCGCCGACCTCGGTGCTCTGGCGGCGGAAGCGGGCCTTCATCCCCTCGACCTCCTCCTTGAGCGCCGCCAGGGCGTCGGGGTCGGGCGGGGATTGCCCGGCGAGCTCGGCCTTGAGCGCGGCGAGCCGGGCCTCGAGGTCGGCCCGGGTCCGCCGGTAGGCCTCGAGCTCGGCCTCCAGCCGCTCGGCCTCGGCCTCCGGGATCCGGCTCGCCTTCAGCTCCCCGGCGTCCTTGAAGCCGGCCTCGGCGAGCCGGGCCGCGAAGGCCTCGAGCAGGCCCCTTTGCCCCCGCTCGGCCTCGCGGGCGCGCTCGGAGAGCCCGGCCAGCTCGCGCTCCAGGCGGCCCACCTCCCCCTCCAATCGCTGCCGCTCCGAAAGCGCCGCTTTGAGCCTCCGTTTCTCCTCCTCCAAGGCCCGGAGGCGCTCGGAGGGGTCCCCGCCCCCGAGCTCGGCGGCGAGGGCCCGCTTCATCCCCTCCAGGCGGGCCTCGACCCGGTCCCGGTCGGGCAGGGCGGCGCGGCGCTCCTTGAGCTCGGCCTCCAGGGCGCCAAGCTCCTCCTTTAGCCGCTTCGCCTGCCCCTCCTTGGCCTTGAGGTCGGCGTCGAGCTCGCGGTAGTGCGTTCTCAGGTCCTCGACCCGGGCGGCGAGCCCCTCCACCCGCCGGCGGAGCGGCTCCAGGGTCTCGGGTCCCGGCGGCGCCGGCGGCGGCCGGTCGACCACCTGGCCGCACAGGGGGCAGGGCTCCCCCGGCCGCAGGTGCCGGTGGTAGGCGAGGAGGCCGGCCCGGAGCTCGGCCTCCTTGAGCGCCTCCTCCGCCTCCTTGAGGGCGTCCCGCGCCCGCCGGCCCTCGGCGGTGACCGCCTCCCGCTCGGCCCCGAGCCGCTCGAGCTCGGCCTCGAGCGCGGCCAGTTCTCGGGCCCTCCGCTCTTTTTTTCGCTCCTCCCGGTCGAGCTCGGCGTGGGCCCGGCGGGCCTCGAGCAGGGACTGGACCTCGAGGGGGTCGAAGGCGACCGCCGCCCCCGCCCCCGCCGGTGGCCCCAGGCGCTCGAGCCAGCGGCGCTTCTCCAAAAGCCCCTCCAGCCGCGCCTCCTCCCGGGCCAGGGCGGCGAGCCGCTCGGGATCGGCCCGCTCCTGGGCGGCCTGGTACGCCGGTTTAAGGGCCGAAAGCCGCTCCTCCAACGCCTTCTTCTCCGATAAGAGCTTTTCCAGCCGCTCCGCCTCGGCCTCCAGCCGCGCCAGCTCGGGGGTCAGGCGGGCCGCCTGCCGGGCCCGCTGGAGCCGTTCGGAAAGCGCCCGCATCGCCGGCTCCCGGGCCCGCAGGGCGTCCAGCTCGCGGCCGAGGTCGGCGAGGGCCTGGAACCGCCCGAGGAGCTCGGTCCGTCGCTTAAGCTCCTTTTCCCGGGCGGCCAAGGCGGCCTCCAGCCGTTCCTGCTCGGCCCTCTTGGCGGCGAGCTCCTCCCGGAGCGCGGCCAGCCCCTCGGCCTCGGCGAGAACCGCGAGCTGGGCCTCGACCCGCTCCAGCTTGAGGGCGATCGCCTCGCGCTCGGCCCGCGCCCGCTCGCGCATCGCCGCCAGGGTCTCCAGGCCAAAGAGCGCCGCCAGGAGCGCCTTCCGCTCCTTGGGCTCGCCCTTCAAAAAGCGGTCGAACTCCCCCTGGGGGAGGAGGATCGCGCGGGTGAAGGCGTCGAAGGAGAGCCCCAGAATCCGCTCGATCCGCTCGTTCAGGGCCCGCACCTTCTCGCTCTCGGGGAGGCCGCGGAAACCGGCCCCCTCCTGCCGCTCCAGCCGGTGCTCGCTGCCCTTGCCCACCGCCCGGGTGACCCGGTAGACCCCGCCCCCGGCCTCGAAGACCAGCTGCACCCGGGCGACCTCGCGGGCGGGGTGCACCAGCTCGCCGTACTTGCGGAACCCCCGCGGGGTCTTGGCGTACAGGGCGAAGGCGATGGCGTCGAGGAGGGTGGTCTTCCCCGAGCCGGTGGGGCCGGTGAGGACGAAGAGCTCGACGTCGGCAAACTCCACCCGCTGGCGGTCGCGAAAGGGGCCGAAGCCCTCGAGCTCGAGGCTAAGCGGACGCATCCCCGGCCTCCTCGTAGGCCCGCCGGAAGGCGGCCAGGAGGGCCTCCCCCGGGGGCTTGGCGTAGGCCTCCCGGTGGTAGCGCCGGTAGGCCTCCAAAAGGTCCATCGCCTCGACCTCCCCGGCCCCCTCCTCCGGCGCCGCCCCGGGGGTCTCGAAGGCGACCTCGAGGAGGCGGGGGTTTTCCTCCAGGAGCCGCTCCCGCAGGACCGGGTCGGGCCGCCCCCGGAGCACCAGCTTGGCGTAGCCGGGGAACGACTCGACCTCGCCGATCCGGCGGTCGAGCTCCTCCAGCCCCAGGCGGAAGGTCTTCAGGGGCTTGCCCCAGCCCTCGGCGATCTCGGCCAGGACCCGGGCCGGCCGCCCCGGCTTGAGTTCCACCAGCACCGCCCCCCGGGGGGCGTCCTCGCCCTCGCCGAAGTCGAGCTGCACCAGCGAGCCGGAATAGTAGGCGAGCGGCGCGTCGGAGACCCGCTGCTGCCGGTGGATGTGCCCGAGCGCCACGTACACCGCCGCGGTGGGGAGGGCGTCCGGCTTCACCGCGTAGCTGTTGCCGACGTAGAAGGTGAACTCGCCGCCGCCGAGCTTGAGGTTGGCGCCCTCGAGGGTGAGGTGGCCGACCAGCAGGTTGGCGGCGTCGGGGGAAAAACCCCGCGCCAGGTTCAAAAGCACCCGGCGCATGCGGTCGGCGTAGCCCACCATGCGCGCGCCGGCGTCCTGCTCCATCACCTCGGCGGCCCGCACCAGCCGGCGCTCGGAGACGAAGGGCAAAAGGGCGGCCCGGAGCTCCCCCCGCTCGATCGCCCCGCCCTCCTCGAAAAAGCGGAGCTCGGCCCCGAGCTCGGCCCCCAAAAGCCCCAGCATCCCCCGCCAGGCGGCGAGCCGGGCGCGGGGGTCGTGGTTGCCGGCGACCCCGAGGAGGGGCACCCCGAGCTCCCTGAGCCGCATCAGAAAGTCGAAGAAGACCGCCTCGGCCTCGGCCGGCACCTGGGGGCGGTCGAAGAGGTCGCCGGCGGCCACCAGGAGCTCGACCCGCTCGTCCTTGACGATCCTCAAGACCTCGTCCAGGGCGGCGGCGATCTCGGGGGTGCGGTCGACCCCCTTGAGCGTCTTGCCCAGGTGCCAGTCGGCGGTGTGCAGGATCCTCATAGGTCGAGCTCGTCCCTGAGCGCCTCGGCGGAGACGTCCTCGAGGGCCTCGCTTTGCTTGGTCGCCCAGGCCGGGAAGGGGAAGGCGACCAGCTGGGGCACCGGCACCTCGGGCTGCTGGAGGATCACCGCCCCCTGGGGCAAAATCAGCGCCCGCTCCCGGAAGGCCCCGGGGAGGTAGCGGTACTCCGGCCGCTCGGCCTCGGCGGCGTCGAGCCGGCCCACCACCCGGATGGCGGCGTTGGCCACCACCCGACGCTCGACCTCGCTGGCGGTCTGCTGGGCCCCGATCAGGATCACCCCCAGCGACCGGCCCCGTTCGGCGATGTCGAGGAGGATGTCCTTGATCGGGCTCTCCCCCTCCCGGGGGGCGTACTTGTTGAGCTCGTCGAGGACCACGAAGACCTTGCCGCGGTAGCGGTTTTCCTCCTTGGCGGTGAACACCTCCTTCAAGAGGGCGCCGACCACGAACATCTGGGCCTGGGGGGCGAGGCGGTGGATGTCGACCACGTTGAGCTGGCGGTCGCTCCTCAAGGGGTCGGGGGGGCGGCCGGGAAGATCCCCCCGGACCAAGCGGCGCACGTTCTTGGCCGAGGCCCTGAGCCGCCGCACGAAGGCCTGGAGGGTGCCGGTGTGCTGCCGGGCGACCCAGCGGGGGTCGCCGCTGGCCCCCTCGCCGTCGGCCTCGTCGCCCAGGAGCTTGGCCTCGAGGTAGGCCACCAGGTCGTCGAAGGTGCGGAGCACCGTCCGCCCCAGGGCGTCGAACGCGCCCTCGGCGGGCTCGCCCCCCTCCCAGTCCTCGACCAGCAGGTGGGGGCCCTCCTGGTCGGCGGCCAGCTGGGCGAGGCGCACGGTGACGTGGTCGATCAGGAATCCGAGGTTGGTCATCGCCCCCCGGTCGGCGAAGAGGTAGGGCAGGAGCCCCTCGCGGGCGAACTGGGCGAGGTCCCAGTGGTAGGGGGCCACCCCGGCCAGGCGCCCGGCGGTGTCGGGGACCACCTCGCCCTCCCCCGGCGCCCGGGCCGGGGGGGCGAAGAAGGCCACGCTGTCGAAGGGCTCGGGGGGGAGACCGAGGGCGCGGTAGGCCGCCCGGTCCTCCTCGGAGAGGTGGCGGTTGGGCCGGTCGAGATAGAAGAGGTCCTGCCCCTTGACATTGAAGACCAGGGTGCGGGCGCTGGCGGCGTCGGCCAGCACCCCGCTGGTGTAGAGGCTCTTGAGCAGGAAGAGGGCGTAGCTGGTCTTGGCGGCGACGCCCGAGATCCCCGAGATGTTCACGTGCCCGCCCCGACGGCCGTCGAGGAACTCGAGGTTGACGAAGGCGGGCTCGCCGTTCCGGAGCCGACCCACCGGCACGCGTTCCCGCATCCGCTCGTAGTAGAGGGCCCGGGCCAGGGCCTCCCCCCGGGCCAGGAAGACCGGCGAGCCGGGGTCGGGGGGCAGGTAGTCCTCGGGCTCCAGTCGGGTCACGGTGACGTGGGCCACGTAGGCGGTGTTCACCGGTAGCACGTTCTCCCGCACCAGGAAGGCGTCGGAGTCGAACTGCGCCCCCTCGTGAAGCTTCATCACCCGGTCAACCATGCCGTAGTAGCGGACCCGCACGCCGCCGTGGTCGGTCTCGGCGTAGACCAGGTCATCGAGGCGCAAATAGCCGCCCTCCTCGACCCCGACCCAGAACTCCAGCGGGGTCGCCTCCCGCCGGCCCAGCACCACGCCCACCGGTTTCATACCGGCCCCATCCTACCCCGCCGCGTAGGCGAGGATCCGCCGCCGCACCAGCTCCCGCTGCCCCAGCCGCCGCCGGAGCTCCCGCTCCAACCCGCCGATCGGGATCAGGTTGGCGGGGGCCCGGGGGTCGCGGTAGGGTTCCGAGGCCAGCCGGGAAAAGAGGTCCAGCGACTGGTCGGCGAGCCGGGGAGCGGCCGCGAGCTCGGCGTCGGTCTCGACCCGCACCAGACCGGAGGCGGCGGCGAAGGGGGCGCTGGGGGCGATCGGCAGCCGCAGGTACCAGCTCAGGAAGTCGCGGGGGGTGCGGCGGGCCGCCGCCGGCACCCGGAAGACCGGGGTGCGCTGGCCCGGGGCCAACCGCTCCAGGATCGCGGCCCGCTCGGGGTCGAGGTAGCTCTGGTAGAAACTCTTCACGTAGCCGAGCCTCGGCGCCCCGGGCCCGCCGCCCTTGGGGAAGAAGAGGGGGCCGTCGTGCACCACCAGGGCCCCCGGGCGCTCGGCCGCCAGCCGGGCCCCCAGCGCCCACTCGGCCTGGCGCCGGGCCTCGCGGGCGGCGGCCAGGAGGTCCTCCCGGCCGGGCCCGGGGTGGGGCAAAGCGCGGTAGTCGAGCGAGGGCCCGAGCGCGAGGTCGGCGGCCGCCGGCGAGACGAAGACCCTGCGGAGCACCGCCTCGCTGGCGAAGGCGAGGCCGCCGGCCTCCAGCACCACCGCCCCCACCGCGAAGCTAAACAGCACCCCGGGGTGGCGGCCGTCGACCCAGACGAAGGCGTCGACCCGCTCGACCCCGTCGATCAGGATCCAGGGCCCGGGGTGGGGCCGGGCCTGGCCCCGGGGCGCCCAGGCGCCGGACTCGGCCGGTTCGGCCACCGCCCCGGCCGGGCGTTCCTCGCCCACCGGGGCGGCGCGGTAGTCGGGGTCCCAGGCCTCGACCTTGAAGCGCATCGCCTAGGGACCGACGCGGGCCAGCGCCTCCTTGGCGCCGGGATGCTTGGGATCCAGCCGGAGGGCCTCGCGGTACTGGGCGCGGGCCCCCGCCAGGTCGCCAAGGGCCTCGTTGGCCTTGCCCAACCAGTAGTGGTAGTCGGCGTTCTTGGCCGCCAGCACCACCGCCTTGGTGAAGTAAAAACGGGCGGTCTTGGCGTCCCCCTGTTTCAGGTAGGCCCGACCGAGGTAGAAGTAGGCCTCGGGGTAGGCGATCGGCTTCTGCTCGACCGCCTTCTTGAGGGCGGCGATGGCGCCGGCGAGGTCGCCGAGCTTGAGCCGCACCTGGCCGAGGTAGTTCCAGGCCAGGCTGTTCTCGGGGTCCAGCAGGACCGCCTCCTCGAGGGCCCGCTGGGCCGCCCGGTCGTCCCCCTTCACCGCCAGCAACGCGCCGTACCGGGCCCTGAGGTAGGGGTCCTTGGGGTTGGCCTCGACCGCCTTCTTAAAGGCCTCGATCGCCCGGTCGAGCTGCCCGGAGGCGAGGTAGACCATCGCCAGGTTGTAGAGCACGGTGGGCTCGCCGGGCTTTTTCTCCAGCGCCTTCTTGAAGGCGGCGATCGCCTGGTCGCGCCGGCCCATCGCCTGGTAGACGACCCCCTCCTGGTTGTAGACGGCGGGGTCGTCGGGTGCGATGCGCTCGGCGTCCTTGAGCACCGAGAGGGCCTTGGCCCGAAGCAGGGTCGCCACCGAGGGGTCCTCGGCCTGGGCCGCCTGCTCGAGGTAGGCCCGGGCCAGGGTGAGGTAGATCGGCAGGTAGTGGGCGTCCAGGGCAAGGGCCCGCTTGAGGTTCTCCACCGCCGGGTTCACCAACCCGATCTTCAGCTGCACCCGGCCCAGCCCGTAAAGGGCCTTGGGGTCGTTGGGGGCCTTCTCCACCGCCTGCTTGTAGGCGATGAGGGCGGCGTCCAACGCCCCCTCGGCGTAGTACCGGTTGCCGAGGAGCATCCAGGCCTCGGGGGAGAGCTCGGTCTTCTTGGGGCTCGCGGCCCAGGCGCCCAGGAGCACCAGGATCGCGAGGGGGAAGGTCCATCGCCGCATCTACGCCTCCTAAAGAATGTACTTGGAGAGGTCCCGGCTCTCCACCACCGGGGCGAGCCGTTCCTCGACGTAGGCCTCGGTGATCGTCACCTGGCCCAGGTCGGTCTCGAAGCCGATCTCCTCCAGGACCCGCTCGAGCACGGTGTGGAGGCGGCGGGCCCCGATGTCCTCCAGCTCCTGGTTGGCCCGGAAGGCGAAGCGGGCCACCGCCCGGATCGCCTCCGGGGTGAACTCGACCTCGGTCCCGTCGGCGGCCAGCAGGGCCTTGTACTGGCGGATCAGCGAGCTTTCGGTCTGGGTCAGGATGCGCTCGAAGTCCTCGGCGGTGAGGGGCTTGAGCTCCACCCGGATGGGGAACCGGCCCTGGAGCTCGGGGATCAGGTCGGAGGGCTTGGCGACGTGGAACGCCCCCGCCCCGATAAAGAGCACGTGCTCGGTGGAGATCGGCCCCAGCCGGGTGTGGACCACCGTCCCCTCGACGATCGGCAAGAGGTCGCGCTGAACCCCCTCGCCCGAGACGTCGGGGCCCTTGAAACCCTCGCGGGAGGCGACCTTGTCGATCTCGTCGATGAAGACGATGCCGTCCTCCTGAGCCCGGCGCACCGCCTCCTGGGTGACCTCCTCCTTGTCGACCAGGGCCTCGGCGACCTGGTTCTTCAGCACCTCGCGGGCCTCCCGCACCCGCATACGCCGGCGCACGCGGCGCTTGGGGAGCAGGCCCGAGAGCATGTCGGTGAGGCCCTGCATCTGCTCGCCCCCCAGCATCCCCATGAAGGGGAGCTGGGGCTCCTCGGCGACCTCAATCTCGACCAAGCGGTCCTCGTAGCGCCCGGCGCCGACCTCGGCGAGGGGGACCCCCAGGAGGCTGGCGAGCTCGGCGTTGGCCTGGCGGGTGGCCTCCTCGGCCACCGCCTCGGTCTTCTCGCGCATCACCAGCTGGTAGGCGACCTCGGCCAGGTCGCGGACGATCGAGTCGACGTCGCGCCCGACGTAGCCGACCTCGGTGAACTTGGTGGCCTCGACCTTGAGGAAGGGGGCCCGGGCCAGCCGGGCGAGCCGACGGGCGATCTCGGTCTTCCCCACCCCGGTGGGCCCCATCATCAGGATGTTCTTGGGGATCACCTCGCGGGCCAGCTCGGGGGGCAGCTTCTTGCGCCGGTAGCGGTTCCTCAGGGCCACCGCCACCGCCCGCTTGGCCTCGTCCTGGCCGATCACGTACTTATCGAGCTCGGCGACGATCTCCTTGGGCGTGCGTTCGGTCATCGGGGTTCTCCTACGCTCAACACGGTGATCTCGCCACCGCTGTAGAGGTCGATCTCGGCCGCCACCCGGAGGGCCTCGCGGACCAGCTCGGGGGCGGCCAGCGTGCTGTGGCGCAAAAGCGCCTTGGCGGCGGCGATGGCGTAGGGGGCGCCGCTGCCCACCCCGAGGACCGGTTCGTCGGGGGCGATCACCTCGCCGGAGCCCGAGAGCAAGAGCAGCTGCTCGGGGTCGGCGACGATCATCATCGCCTCGAGCTGGCGGAGGATCTTGTCGGTGCGCCAGAGCTTGACGGTCTCCACCGCCGCCCGCTGCAGGTTGCCCCGGGCGGCCCGGAGCTGCTCCTCGAACTTCTCGAAGAGGGTGAAGGCGTCGGCCACGCTGCCCGCGAAGCCGGCGAGGACCTCGCCCTCGAGGCGCCGCACCTTCACCGCCCCCCGCTTCATGATCGTCTGGCCCAGGGTCACCTGGCCGTCGCCGGCCAGGGCGGTGACCCCGTCCTTGCGGACCGCCAGGATGGTGGTGGCGTGGATCGGCGGCATCATGCCGAGGCTACCGGGGGGCGGTTAGGCAGGGGTGAGAGCCCATCCCGATCGGCGAAGCCAGGCCTCGAAGGCGGCCAAGCCCCGCCGGAACATCGCTTGCCGGCGCTCGCGCTTGGATCCCCGCACGGCGACCGGCGGCACCAGCCCCCAGTTGGCGTTCATCGGCTGGAAGTTCTCGGGGTTGGCGCCGGCGAGGAACCGCACCAGCCCCCCCAGCATCGTCTCCTCGGGGGGCACGACCGGAGGCTCGCCGGATAGCGCCCGGGCGGCGTTCCAGCCGGCCAGCCAGCCGGTGGCCGCCGACTCCAGGTAGCCCTCGACCCCGGAAAGCACCCCGGCCGCGAGGACCCTGGGCTCGGCCCGGAAGCGAAGGCTCGCCTCCAGCATGCGGGGGGCGTTCAGGTAGGTGTTCCGGTGCATCACCCCGTAGCGCACGATCTCGGCCCGCTCCAGCCCCGGGATCAGGCGAACGAGCTCCTTTTGGTCGCCCCACTTGAGCCCGGTCTGGAACCCCACCAGGCTCCACATCCGGCCGGCCCGGTCCTCCCGGCGAAGCTGCACCACCGCGAAGGGGATCCGCCCGGTCTTGGGATCGGGCAGGCCCACCGGCTTCATGGGGCCAAAGAGCAGGGTGCGGTAACCGCGCCGGCCGAGCTCCTCGATGGGCACGCAGGCCTCGAAGAACTCCAGCCGCTCCCAGTCGTGGGGCTGGTGCCGCCGGGCCTCCAACAGCCTCTGGTAGAAGCGACGGTAGCGCGCCTCGTCCATGGGGCAGTTGATGTAGTCGGGGCTCTGGTCGTAACGGCCGGCGAAGTAACAGGTCCCCATGTCGATGCTCTCGAAGAGCACCACCGGTGCGGCGGCGTCGTAGTAGCTGAGGAAGGGGTCGCCGAAGCGGGCCTTGAGGTGCGCGGCCAGGGGCTCGGAGGTCAGCGGACCGGTGGCCAGGACCACGACCCCGTCCTCGGGGAGGGCGGCGACCTCCCGCCGCACCACCTCGACGCCGGGGTGCCCCGCCACCGCCTCGGTCACCCCGGCGGAAAAGAGCTCCCGGTCCACCGCCAGGGCCCCGCCGGCGGGCACCCGGGTGGCGTCGGCGGCGGCCATGACCGCGCTGCCGGCGACCCGCATCTCGGCCTGCAAGAGGCCCTTGGCGTTGGTCTCGGCCTCGCCGCCCAGCGAGTTCGAGCAGACCAGCTCGGCCAGGCGATCGGTTCGGTGGGCGGGGGTCATCTTCGCCGGGCGCATCTCGTAAAGGCGCACCCTGGCCCCGCTCCGGGCCGCCGCCAGGGCCGCCTCGCTGCCGGCCAGACCGCCCCCGATCACGTGCACGATCCCCTTCACTGCCCACGACCTTAGCAGATCGGCCGCCGGCCGAAAGGGCGGTGGGGTAGACTGGCTCCATGGCGAAAGGATTCCAAAACCTACTCGGCACCCTGTTGGCCGCCGGCCTGGCCCGCCCCCAGCTTTTGGAGGGGGTGGCCAAGCAACTCGGCCTCGGCGACCTGGTCGGGCAGCTGCTAGGGGGCGGCGGAGGACTCGGCGGCGCCCTGGGCGGCCTCCTCGGCGGCGGCGGCCGGGCGGGGGCGGCGCCCGACCCCATGGCCCTGATCGGGCGGCTGGCCCACGGCGGGGCCCCGGCCCCCGCCGCCGACCCCGAGGAACGGGCCAAGACCCTGCTCCTGGCCATGATCCTGGCGGCCAAGGCCGACGGGAAGCTGGGCCCCGAGGAAACCCAGAGGATCCTGGCCAAGCTCGACGAAACCGGGGCCGACCCCGAGGTCCGGGCCTTCGTCTACCGGGCGATGGCGGAGGCCCACGACCCCGCCCCCCTCCTCGAGGCCGCCCGCGAGGACCCCGGCCTCGCCCGGGAGATCCTCGCCGCCAGCGTGCTGGCGATCCGGGTCGACACCCCGGCCGAGAGCCGCTACCTCACCGAGCTGGCCAAGAACCTCGGGCTGGGCGAGGAGGCGGTGCGGTCGGTCCTCGCCCGGGCCGGGCTGGGCTAGATCCGCCGCCCCTTTTCGTCGTACTTGTAGAAGCCCTCGCCGGTCTTTCGACCCAAAAGCCCCGCCTGCACCATCTTCTTGAGGAGCGGGCTGGGGCGGTACTTGCTGTCGTTGAAGCCCTGGTAGAGCACCTCCATGATCGCCAGCACGGTGTCCAGGCCGATGAAGTCGGCGAGCTCCAGGGGGCCCATCGGGTGGTTCATCCCCAGCTTCATCACCGCGTCCACCGCCTCCGGCGTCGCCACCCCCTCGAAGACCGCCTGGATCGCCTCGTTCAGCATGGGGATCAGGACCCGGTTGGAGACGAAGCCGGGGTAGTCGTGCACCTCGACCGGGGTCTTCTTCATCCGGCGGGCGACCTCGAGGACCACCCGGGCGGTCTCGTCGGCGGTCTTGTGGCCGCGGATCACCTCCACCAGGACCATCAGCGGCACCGGGTTCATGAAGTGCATGCCGATGAACCGCTCGGGCCGGCGGGTGGCGCTGGCCAGCTGGGTGATGGGGATCGAGGAGGTGTTGGAGGCGAGGATCCCCTCGGGCTTCACGATCCCGTCGAGCTCGCGAAAGAGCGCGGTCTTGGCGGCCGCGTCCTCGACGATCGCCTCGATCACCAAATCGCAGTCGGCGAAGTCGCCGAGGCTCAGGGTGGTCCGGATGCGACCGAGGGCGGCGTCGTGCTCCTCCTGGGTGATCCGGCCCTTTTCCAGAAACTTCCCCAGCGAGCGGCGGATGGTCGCGAGCCCCCGCTCGAGGAAGCGCTCCTCGATGTCCCGGAGCACCACCTGGTAGCCCGCCTGGGCGGCGACCTGGGCGATGCCCGAACCCATCTGTCCGGCTCCCACCACACCGATCTTCCTGACCTCCATACCCAGACCTCCTTTCCTATGCGAGGGTAAGCCCGCGGCGCTCGGCCTCGGTGTAGAGGCCGTACTCGACCCCGTCCAAGAGGGCCTGCCACACCGCCTGGATCAGGTCGCCGGAGATGCCGATGGTGGTGAAGCTCCGCCGCTCGTCGGCCAGGGTGATCGTCACCCGGGCCCGGAGCTCCCGCACCCCCCGGGGGTAGAAGGTCCGGACCCGCACCGCCCGGAGGGCCAGCCCCTGCACGTAGCCGGCCAGCTCCCCGAGCTCCCCGGAGGCGTCCTTGAGGGCCTCCTTGAGGACCGCGAAGAGGGTGCGCACCGGCCCCTCGCCCTCGGCGGCGACGTAGGCCCCCTGCCCCCCCAGCTGCACCCGGAGCGAGGCCTCGACCACCGGGCGGACCTTCCCCCGAATGACCTCGAAAAGCCGCAGGCGCTCAACCTGGATCCAGGGGCGGAAGCGCCCGGTGAGCTTGCCGAGCACCAGCTCGAAGCTGGCCTCGGCGTCCTCGTAGGTGTAGCCGGCCTCCTCCAGCCTTAAAAGCTCCTCCCGGATCCGGCGGTTGGCGGCGGTGTCCTCGGAGAGGTCGACCCCGAGCCGCCCGGCCAGGGCCTCGAGGTAGCTGGCCCGGGCGATCCCCGGCAGGAGCAACCGGCGCTCGTTGCCTACCGCCTCGGGGGGGATCGGCTCGTAGGACTCGGGGTCGCTGAGCACGGCGGCGATGTGGGCGTGGGTGCGGTGGGCGAAGACCTTGTAGCCGACGAAGGGGTGGTAGTCGAGCTCGCCGACCCCCACCCGGTTGACGATCTTGCGGGTGATCGGGGTCAGCTTCCTGAGCGCCTCGTCGGAGATCGCCGCCAGGCCCATCCGGAGCTTGAGGATGGGGAGCAAGGTGGCGAGGTCGGTGAGGCCGCAGCGGGCCCCGTACCCCCCCACCGAGCCCTGGACGTGCTTGGCCCCGGCCTCCAGGGCGCTGATCGCGTTGGCCACCGCCAGCCCCGAGTCGTTGTGCCCGTGGAACCCCACCGGGGTCTCCCCCGCCAGCCTGACCACGTTGGCGGTGCTCCGCCGCACCTCGCTGGGGAGGGCGGCGCCGTTGGAGTCCCCCAGCACCAGGACGTCGGCGCCGGCCTCGAGGGCGGCCTGGGCCACCGCCAGGGGGTAGTCCCGCCCCCGGCGGCAGGCGTCGAAGAAGTGCTCGGCGGTGAAGAGCACCTCCTTGCCCTGGTCCTTGAAGTAGGCGACGGTATCCCGCACCATGTTGAGGTTCTCCTCCAGGCTGGTGCGGATCACCCGCTCGACGTGGAGCTCCCAGGCCTTGCCGTAGACGTGCACCACGTCGGTCTCGGCCCGCATCATGGCGCGGACGTTGGGGTCGCGGGAGGGCGGCGTCTCCGGCCGGCGGGTGGAGCCGAAGACGGTGAGCTTGCCCCGGAGGCCGAGCTCGCGGGCCCGGGCGAAGACCTCGAGGTCCTCGGGGAACTGGTAGGGCCAGCCGGCCTCGAGGTAGTCGATCTCCAGCTCGTCGAGGAGCTTCAGGATTTCCAGCTTGTCCTCGAGGGTGAAGCTCACCCCCTCGGCGAGGGCCCCGTCCCGGAGGGTGGTGTCCAGCAGGGTGACGGGCTTCATGCCCCTACCTTACCGCGAAGGAAGGCCCCCCGCCCTTTCGGGCGGGGGGCGGCTGGTCGGGGCGAGAGGATTTGAACCTCCGACCACCTGAACCCCATTCAGGTGCGCTCCCTGGCTGCGCTACGCCCCGCAGCGCCCCTCAGTCTAGCCAGCGGGCCACCCCTTGTCAACGCGGCCGCCGGCCCGTATACTCGGCGCCAAGATGGTCGCGACCGAGGGCCGGAAACTAGCCCCCCGCCGGGGGTAGGGGCCCGCCTTCGCGTCCCGCCCCCGGGCCGGGGGCGGGTTTTTTAGGAGGGGTTCATGGGAAAGACGCTCTACCAGAAGGTGTGGGAGGCCCACGCGGTGCGCGAGCTCCCCGACGGGCGCACCCAGCTCTTCATCGACCTCCACCTGATCCACGAGGTCACCAGCCCCCAGGCCTTCGCCATGCTCAAGGAACGGGGGCTCAAGGTGGCCTTCCCCCACCGCACCTTCGCCACCGTGGACCACATCGTCCCCACCCACGACCGCCGCGAGCCCTTCGAGGACCCGCTGGCCCAGGCGATGCTCGAGGCCCTGCGCAAAAACGTCGCCGAGCACGGCCTCGCCTTCTTCGACCTCGATAGCGGCCGGCAGGGGATCGTGCACGTGATCGGCCCCGAGCTCGGCCTCACCCAGCCCGGCTTCACCATCGCCTGCGGCGACTCCCACACCTCCACCCACGGCGCCTTCGGGGCCCTCGCCTTCGGCATCGGCACCACCCAGGTGCGCGACGTCCTGGCCACCCAGACGGTGGCGATGAACCGGCTCAAGGTCCGCCGGATCGAGGTCAACGGCCGCCTGGCGCCGGGGGTCACCGCCAAGGACGTGATCCTCCACATCATCCGCACCCTGGGGGTCAAGGGCGGGATCGGCTACGCCTACGAGTACGCCGGCGAGGTGATCGACCGGATGAGCATGGAGGAACGGATGACCATCGCCAACATGTCGGTGGAGGGCGGGGCCCGCGTGGGCTACATGAACCCCGACGCCACCACCTTCGCCTACCTGGAGGGCCGTCGCTACGCCCCCCAGGGGGCCGACTGGGACCGGGCAGTGGCCGCCTGGAGGGCCCTGGCCTCCGACCCCGACGCCAGCTACGACGACCGGGTCGAGATCCGGGGCGAGGCGATCGCCCCCACCGTGACCTGGGGGGTCCACCCCGGCCAGTCGGCCCCGGTCGACGGCCGGGTGCCCGACCCCGCCGCGTTCCCCGAGGAGGAGCGGCCCCAGATCGAGGACGCCCTCCGCTACATGAAGCTCCGCCCCGGCCAGCGGCTCTCCGAGGTCAAGGTCGACGTCGCCTTCCTGGGCAGCTGCACCAACGGGCGGCTCTCCGACCTCCGCCTGGTGGCCCGCCACCTGAAGGGGCGCCGGGTCAAGAAGGGGGTGCGGGCCCTGGCGGTGCCGGGCAGCCAGGCGGTGGCCCGGGCCGCCGAGGAGGAGGGGATCGCCGAGGTCTTCCGCCAGGCGGGGTTCGAGTGGCGGGCGCCGGGCTGCTCGATGTGCCTGGCGATGAACCCCGACCGGTTGGTCGGCGACGAGCTGGCGGTGAGCTCCTCCAACCGCAACTACAAGGGCCGCCAGGGGAGCCCCACCGGCCGCACCGTGCTGGCCAGCCCCCTCACCGTGGCGGCGAGCGCGGTGGCCGGCCGCATCGCCGATCCCCGCGAGGTCTTCGACTTGGGAGGGGCCCATGCCGCCGATTAAGGAGATCCGCGGCCGGGGGCTGCCGCTCCCCGGCGACGACATCGACACCGACCGCATCGTGCCCGCCCGTTTCCTGAAGACGGTCACCTTCGACGGGCTGGGGGACGCCCTGTTCTACGACGAGCGCTACGACGAAGAAGGCCGGCCCAAGGACCACCCCCTGAACGACCCCCGCTACCGGGGGGCCGAGATCCTGATCGTGAACGCCGGGTTCGGCACCGGCTCCTCCCGCGAGCACGCCCCCCAGGCGATCCGGCGGGCGGGGTTCCGGGCGATCGTCGGCGAGTCGTTCGCCGAGATCTTCTTCGGCAACGCCACCCAGATCGGGCTGGTCTGCGTCCGCGCCGCCCCCGAGGACGTCGCCCACCTGATGGCGACGGTGATGGAGCGGCCGGAGACCGAGCTCGTCCTCGACCTCGCCGCCGGCGAGCTCCGCTACGCCGGCCGGACGGCGCCGGTCTTCCTGCCCGAGCCGGTGCGGGAGGCCTTCCTGGAGGGCCGCTACGACCCCCTCGAGGTCCTCCTCAACGCCATGGATCGGGTCCGCGAGCTCGACCGCCGGCGGGCGGCCCCGGGGAAACCCGGCCTGTATTGAGGACGACACCCCGCCCTCCCGGCCTCCGGCATCCTGGAGACCGGGAGGGAACAACATGAAGCGATGGTATCTCTGGGTCGGGCTGCTCGCCCTTGGGCTCCTCGCCTTCGCCGCCGGCGGCATGGCCGAGGATCTTTGGAAAACGCTCAGCGAAAGCCGCTACGCCACCAACTGGCACTACATCCCCGGCAAGCCCCCGGGCTTCTATAAGGGGACCGAGCCCCACGGCGCGGTGCTCCGCACCTTCGTCAACAACATCGCCTACGACGCGATCCAGGCCAAGGCCGGCGGCTACCCCGACGGCGCCGTCATCGTCAAGGAGAACTACGCCCCGGACGGCAAGAAGCTGGGCGCGATCACGGTGATGAAGAAGGTCAAGGGCTACGACCCCGAGCACGGCGACTGGTTCTGGGCCAAGTACGGCCCCGACGGCCGCGTGCAGGCCTCCGGTAAGGTGGCAAGCTGCATCGCCTGCCACGGCCGGGCCAAGGCCCAGGACTACGTGTTCAGCACCTCGATCAAGTAGCCGCGAGCCCCGCGCCCGTCGCCCCGGGCGCGGGGCTCCTGCCTCGAGGCGGCGACCGCCGGCTCCCCGCCCCCGCGCCCGGGGGTACGGCATAGGATTTTGCCGTGGACCTCTTCGGGTTCGAGGTGGCGGTGCGGTTCCGCCTGAGCGGGCGGGAAGTCCTCGCCTACGGCTGGCACTGGGACTCGGACCGAGCCGCCCGGCACCTGGAGGCCCTCGTCCGCTTCCACCGGATCCCGGGCCGGAGCGTCGCCGACCCCGGCCTCGAAACCTGGTTGGGGGAGCAACTTACCGCAGTGGTGCAAGGCGGCGCGGTCTTCTCGCTCCCCGACTTCCCCTACCGGGAACGCCCGGTCTGGGACGCGCTCCTTCGGATTCCCCGAGGGGCGACGCGTACCTATGGAAGCCTCGCCAAGGAGGCCGGCCTCCCCTACCCCCGGCTCCTGGCCGCCCTTCTTAAGAACCCGTTCCAGGTCCTTTTGCCCTGCCACCGGCTGGTGACCCAAAAGGGTACATTGATGGGGTTTTACCCCCTGGGCGCGACGGTGAAGCGGCGGCTGCTTGAGCTCGAGGGGGTACGGCTGGAAGAATGACCCCATGCCCAAGATCGCCCTCCTTCCCGGCGACGGCATCGGGCCCGAGGTCACCGAGGCCGCGGTGGCGGTGCTCCGGGCCCTCGACCAGGCCGAGGGGCTCGGGCTCGAGGTGGAACGCTTCGTCTTTGGCGGCGAGGCGACCGACCGGTTCGGCGAGCCCTTCCCCGAGGCGACGCGAAGGGGCGTGCTCGAGGCCGACGCGGTGCTCCTCGGCGCCATCGGGGGACCCAAGTGGGACGACCTTCCCCGGGAAAAGCGGCCGGAGACCGGCCTCCTCGCCCTCCGGAGGGCCCTCGGGCTCTTCGCCAACCTGCGCCCGGCCCGGGTCATGCCCGGCCTCGAGCACCTCTCCCCCCTCCGCCCCGAGATCGCCGGCGGGGTCGACCTCCTGATCGTTCGCGAGCTCACCGGGGGGATCTACTTCGGCGAGCCCAAGGGGATGAGCGAGGCCGAGGCCTGGAACACCATGCGCTACAGCCGGCCGGAGGTCGAGCGGGTCGCCCGGGTGGCCTTCCAGGCCGCCCAGAAGCGGCGCCGGCGGGTGGTCAGCGTGGACAAGGCCAACGTCCTCGAGGTCGGCGAGTTCTGGCGGCGCACGGTGGAGGAGCTCGCTCAGGGCTACCCCGACGTCGCCCTCGAGCACGCCTACGTCGACGCCATGGCCATGCACCTGGTGCGCCGCCCCCGCGACTTCGACGTGGTCCTCACCGGCAACCTCTTCGGGGACATCCTCTCCGACCTGGCCTCGGTGCTCCCCGGCTCGCTGGGGCTCCTCCCCTCGGCCTCGCTGGGCGAGCGGACCCCCCTCTTCGAACCGGTGCACGGCTCGGCCCCCGACATCGCCGGTCGAGGGGTGGCCAACCCGGCCGCCGCCATCCTCTCGGCGGGGATGCTGCTCACCCACGCCCTGGGGCTTCCCGAGCTCGGGGACCGCGTCGAGCGGGCGGTGGAGGCCGCCCTTAAGGCGGCGCCGCCCCCCGATCTCGGGGGCACCGCCGGCACCCGGGCCTTCACCCAGGCGGTGCTAGAAAACCTCTAGCGCGGCCTCCAGCTTGGCCCGGCAGCGGGGGCAGAAGAACCGCCCCTTGGCGTCGACCTCCTCGACCGAGTTGGAAAACCGCATCACGCAGGTCGGCTCGGGGCAGTGGTCGAGGCCGAAGGTGTGGCCCAGCTCGTGGTGGGTCTCCTTCATCACCCGGGCCAAGAAACGCCGGCCGTCGGGGTGGACCAGCCGGGCCACCGAGACCACCGCCGCCCGGCCGGGCCTTTCCGCCAGCCCGAAGACGAAGTTGAGCCCCGGCTCGAAGAGGTCGACCGGGGTCACCCCCACCGCCCGCCGGGCCTCGGGAAAGCGCGCCGCCAAGAGGGGCAGGAAGGCCGCCGCCCGGTACTGGCCGCGGGCGGCCTCCAGGCCCTCGAGGGGGCTCGGAAGCGGCTCGGCCACGGTGGCCGGCAGCCCGAAGACCTCGAGGACCCCCGCCGCCACCGGGTGGAGGATCCGGGGGTCGAGGTCGTCGAAGGGCACCAGCACCACCGCGCCATGCATCGCCTCAGCCTACTAAACTTGGGGCATGAGATTGCGGCAGACGACCTGGATCGTCACCGGGGCCTCGCGGGGCATCGGCCGGGCGCTGGCCCTGGCGCTGGCCCGTCGCGGGGCCCGCCTGGTCCTCTCGGCTCGCCACGCCGCGCCCCTCGCCGAGGTAGCCGGCGAGGTGCGGGAGCTCGGCACCGAGGCGGTGCCGGTGGAGGGCTCGGCGGGGCAGGCGGAGGTCGCCGGCCGGCTGGTGCGGGCGGCGGTGGGGCTCGGGAACTTCGCCGGCTTCGTCCACAACGCCGGGGTGCTCCACGCCGGCCCCCTGCTCTGGGAGCTCCCCGAACCCCACTGGGACGAGGTCATGGAGGCGAACCTCAAGGCCGGCTACCAGCTGGTCCGCTTCGCGGTTCCCGAGCTCCTCAAGCAGGGGGGCGGGGTGGCGGTCTTCTTCGGCTCGGGGGCGGCCGAGTCGAACCTGCCGGGGATCGGCGCCTACGCGGTGGCCAAGGCCGCCGAGGAGCACCTGGCCCGCCAGCTCGCCGCCGAGGCCCCCGAGATCGTGAGCTTCGTCTACCGCCCGGGGGTCGTCGAGACCCGCATGCAGGCCGAGGCCCGCGCCGCCGAGGGCGGCGGCGCCGAGGTCCTCCACCGGGTGTTCCGGGGCTACAAGGAGCAGGGGGTCCTGCTCAAGCCCGAGGACGCCGCCCGGGCCCTGGTGAGGATCCTCGAGGCCGACCCCCGGCGGTTTTCCGGCCGGGTCGCCACCTGGCAGGACGGGGAGTAGAGTTACGTTATGCGAAGCGATCGCATTAAAAAAGGGGCCGACCGGGCCCCCCACCGCTCGCTCCTGCGGGCCACCGGGGTGATCGAACGGGAGTCCGACTTCGAAAAACCCTTCATCGCGGTGGTCAACTCCTACGTCGACATCGTCCCCGGCCACGCCCACCTCGGGAAGTTCGTGGAGAGCATCAAGGCCTACATCCGCGAGGCCGGCGGGGTGCCCTTCGAGTTCAACACCATCGGGGTCGACGACGGCATCGCCATGGGCCACGAGGGGATGAAGTGGAGCCTGCCCTCCCGCGAGCTTATCGCCGACAGCGTGGAGACCATGCTCACGGCCCACGCCTTCGACGCCGCCATCTTCATCCCCAACTGCGACAAGATCGTCCCCGGCATGCTGATGGCGGCGCTTCGAACCAACATCCCCTCGATCTTCATCTCCGGCGGGCCGATGCGGGCCGGGGTGCTGCCCTCCTCGGGCCGGGTGGTCGACCTGATCAGCGTCTTCGAGGCCCTCGGCGAGCTGAAAAAGGGCGCGATCAGCGAGGAGGAGCTCAAGGAGATCGAGACCTACGCCTGCCCGGGCTGCGGCTCCTGCTCGGGGCTCTTCACCGCCAACAGCATGAACAGCCTGCTGGAGGCCCTCGGCCTGGCCCTCCCCGGCAACGGCACCGTCCTGGCCGACGACCCCCGCCGCGAGGAGCTCAAGAAGCGGGCCGCCTACCGGGCGGTCGAGCTCGCCTTCGAGGACCTCAAGCCCCGCGACCTCCTCGACCTCGCCTCCTTCGAAAACGCCTTCCGCCTCGACGTCGCCATGGGGGGCAGCACCAACACCGTGCTCCATACCCTGGCCGCCGCCGAGGAGGCGGGCATCCCCTTCCCCCTCTCCCGGCTCGACGAGATCGGCCGCACCACCCCCAACCTGGTCAAGATCGCCCCCAGCTCCCCCTACCACATGGAGGACCTCGACCGCGCCGGCGGCATCCACGCGGTCCTCAAGGAGCTCGCCCGGGGCGGCTACCTGAACCTAAACGCCAAGACCGTGCTGGGGAAAACCCTCGGCGAGGTGCTGGAGGAAGGGGACTTCGCGATCAAGGACGACCGGGTGATCCGCCGCCTGGAGGCCCCCTACTCCCAAAGCGGCGGGCTCAGGATCCTCTTCGGGTCGCTGGCTCCCGAGGGGGCGGTGGTCAAGACCGCCGGGGTCGACCCCAAGATGCTCCGGCACACCGGCCCGGCCCGGGTCTTCGACTCCGAGGAGGCCGCCCAGGCGGCGATCAACGGCGGCGCGATCAAGCCCGGGGATGTCGTCGTCATCCGCTACGAGGGGCCAAGGGGCGGCCCCGGCATGCGGGAGATGCTCGCCCCCACCTCGGCGCTGGTGGGGATGGGGCTCGGCGACAAGGTCGCCCTGATCACCGACGGCCGCTTCTCCGGCGGCACCCGGGGCGCCGCCATCGGCCACGTCTCTCCCGAGGCCGCCGAGGGCGGGCCGATCGGCCTGGTCGAGGAGGGCGACCGGATCGCGATCGACCTGGTCGAGGGGCGGGTGGAGCTGCTCGTGCCCGAGGAGGAGCTGGCCCGTCGCCGGGCGGCGTTCAAGCCCCTGGTGAAGCCGGTCCAGGGCTCCTGGCTCAAGCGCTACCGGGCGCTGGTGACCAACGCCTCCCGGGGGGCCGTGCTCGGAGAACCCTAAGCCAAGTTGCGCAAGCGCAGCTCATCTTTTTAAAAAGGGGCTTGGGGTAGCTTGGCAATGGGCAAAAGGAGGTGGCGCATGCGGAGACTTCTCGGCGTGTTCCTGATGGTTCTAGGTTTGGCGCTGGCGCAGAACGACGTCGGCTACCGGGGCCTGGTGCTCTCGACCCCCTTCCCCGCGCTCACCGTGCGGGCGGGCGAGACCGTGAACCTCTCGGTCCGGCTCAAGAACTACCGGATGCCCCCCGCCTACCTCCGGCTCCGGGTCGAGGGCGTGCCCAAGGGCTGGACCGCCGTCCTGCTGGGCAACGGCCGGGTGGTGCGGGCGGTGGACCTGGCGCCGGGCGACGCCCAAACCCTCACCCTCCGGGTCGAGACCCCCAAGGACGCCAAGAAGGGCGACTACCCGATGACGCTGATCGCCGAGGGCGGCGGGCAGACCCTCCGGCTGCCGCTTTTGCTCTCGGTCGGCGAGGTGCTGCCCCCCTCGCTCAAGCTCGAGGTCGAGCTCCCCGTCCTCAAGGGCACCCCCAGCACCACCTTCCGCTACCGGGTGACCCTCAAAAACGAGTCCGACCAGGACCTGCTGGTGGGGCTCCTGGCCGACGCCCCCCAGGGCTTCGAGGTGGTGTTCAAGCCCGAGTTCTCCAGTCAGGAGGTCACCACCCTGCCGGTCAAGGCCGGCCAGACCAAGAACCTCGACGTCGAGGTCAGCCCCCCGCCCCGGGCCAAGGCCGGCACCTACCCGATCCGGATCACCGCCAAGGCGGGGGGGATCGGGGCCAGCCTCGAGCTCAAGGCGGTCGTCACCGGCCGGCCCGAGCTCACCCTCACCTCGAAGAACGGCAGCCTCTCGGGCCGGGCCTACGCCGGGCGCGAGTCGCCGCTTAAGCTGATCGTCAAGAACCGGGGCAGCGCCACCGCCAAGGAGGTCGAGCTCTCCTCCTTCGAGCCCTCCGGCTGGGAGGTGAGCTTCGACCCCAAGACGATCCCCGAGATCGCCCCCGGCAAGGAGGCCACCGTCACCGCCAAGATCAAGCCCTCGTCCAAGGCCATCGCCGGCGACTACATGGTGACGATCACCGCCAAGCCCAAAAACGGCACCTCCCAGAGCGCCGACTTCCGCATCACCGTCTTCACCTCGACGGTCTGGGGGGTGGTCGGCGTGGGGCTGGTGGCCCTGGCGCTCCTGGTGCTGGTGCTGGCGGTGGCCCGCTTCGGCAGGCGATGATGGCGGCGATCGCGACCCAGGACCTGACCAAGCGCTACCGGTCGGTGGTGGCGGTCGACCGGCTCAACCTCGAGGTCGAACGGGGCGAGGTCTTCGGCCTGCTGGGCCCCAACGGCTCGGGGAAGACCACCACGATCCTGATGCTGCTCGGCCTCACCGACCCCACCGCCGGTCAGGTGCGGGTGCTCGGGCGCGACCCGGTGCGCGAGCCCCTCTCGGTGAAGCGCCGGGTCGGCTACCTGCCCGACACCGTGGGCTTTTACGACGAGCTTTCGGGCCGGGAGAACCTCCGCTACACCGCCGCCCTGAACGGGCTCTCGGGGCGGCGGGCGGAGGAACGGATCGGGGCGCTCCTGGAGCAGATGGGCCTTGCCGAGGCCGCCGACCGCCCGGTCCGCACCTACTCCCGGGGGATGAAGCAGCGGCTCGGCCTCGCCGACATCCTGATCAAGGAGCCCGAGCTGGTGATCCTCGACGAGCCCACCCTGGGGCTCGACCCCGCCGCCGCCCACGAGTTCCTGGAGCTGATCGGCCGGCTCAAGGCGGAGGGGCTCACCGTGCTGCTGGCCTCCCACCTGCTCGAGCAGGTGCAGCGGGTCTGCGACCGGGTGGGGCTGTTCCGAAAGGGGCGGATGGACCTGGTGGGCCCGGTCCCCGAGCTCGCCCGAAGGGTGCTGGGGGGGGCCTACCGCATCCGGGTCGAGGCCGACGGCGAGGGGCTGGAGGCCGCCCTGGCGGCGGTGCCCGGGGTCGAGCGGGTGCGGCGCGAGGGGCGGGGGTGGGTCCTCGAGGCCGAACGCGACCTCCGCCCCGCGGTGGCCCGGGCGGTGGTCCAATCCGGCGGGCGGCTCTACGCCCTGGAGCTCGGGGTTCCCAGCCTCGACGAGGTCTACCGCGCCTACTACGGGGAGGTGCAGCATGACGCGGCGTGAGGGCTCGGCCTTCGCCGGACTCGGGGTGGTCTTCACCAAGGAGTTCGCCGACCAACTCTCCGGCGCCCGGATGGTGCTCCTCGTCGCCCTCATCGTGCTCACCGCCGCCGGCACCGTGTACGCCGCCATCCAGACGATCCGGAACGTGGTCGGCGAGGACCCCTTCCTCTTCCTCAGGCTCTTCACCACCGCCAAGCAGCCCCTGCCCTCGTTCGTCGCCTTCCTGGGCTTTTTGCTCCCCCTCCTGGGGATCGCCCTGGGGTTCGACGCGGTGAACGGCGAGTTCCAGCGGCGCACCCTGGGCCGGCTCCTGGCCCAGCCGATCTACCGCGACGCCCTGCTCTTCGGTAAGTTCCTCGCCGGCCTCACCACCCTGGCCCTGGTGCTGGGGGCGATCTGGCTCCTGGTGGCGGGGATGGGGATCCTGCTCACCGGGGTGCCCCCCTCGGGCGAGGAGGTCGCCCGCAGCCTGCTCTTTCTGCTGGGGGCGCTGGCCTACGGGGGGGTCTGGCTGGCGGTGGCCCTCTTCTTCTCGGTGCTCTTCAAAAACCCCACCACCAGCGCCCTGGCGGCGATCGGCACCTGGCTCTTCTTCACCGTCTTCTGGGGGATGATCGCCGCCGGGCTGGCCCAGAGCCTGGCCCCGGTGGTCTACGGCTTCCCCGAAGAGGTGCTCCGCCAGGCCCAGACCGAGCTCATGCTGGCCCGCATCGCCCCCAACACCCTCTACTCCGAGATCACCCTGGCCCTCTTGAAACCCGAGGTGCGGGCACTGGGTCCGGTGCTGCCGGTGCAGCTGCAGGGCATGGTCCTCGGCACCCCGCTGCCCCTCTCCCAGTCGCTCCTGATGATCTGGCCCCAGTTCACCGGACTGGTGGCGGCGACGGTGATCTTCTTCACCCTGGCCTACGTCTTCTTCCAGCGGGCCGAGATCCGGGCCTGAGGTTCGCGGCCCCTCGAGGGGCCGCGAACCTACTCCAGCCACTCGGTCCGGTAGGTCTCGGTCTTGGGCACGATGCAGAGGAAGAGCACCGGGTCCTCGCCGGGGTTTTCGTACCAGTGGGCGACCCCGGGGGGGATGAAGACCACGTCGCCGGGGCCGACCTGGTAGACCCGATCGTCGAGCCCGATCCGCATCCGCCCGGCGAGGACGTACTGCTCGTGCTCGAGGTCGGGGTGCCGGTGGCGGGGAATCCGACCCCCGGGCAGGAGGGTAAAGCGCCTCAGGACGAAGTTCGGCGCCTCCTCGGGACCGATCAAAACCTGGATGAACGCGCCCTCGGCGTGCTCCACCGGGACCCGCCGCACCTTGTCCGCCTGCACCACCCTCGCCTTCACGCCTTCCCTCCCCACTTGGCCAAGAGCCGCACCACCTCGTCGTCGGTCACCTGGGGGAACTCGTCGTAGTAGGCCCCCACCGCGCCGAAGTCGTAGGGGGCCGAGAGGGCCACCACCTCGGCCGCCTGCCGGAGGCGCTCCAGGGCGTCGGCGGCCCCCACCGGCACCGCCACCACCACCCGCTTGGGGCCCTCCGCCCGCACCGCCGCCAGGGCCGCCTCCATGGTGCTCCCGGTGGCCACGCCGTCGTCGGTGAGGACCGCCTCCCGGCCGGCCAGCGGCTCCTTGGGGCGCACCGCCCGGTAGCGGGCCCGCCGTTCCTCGATCACCTTGAGCTGGCGGGCGATCTCGGCCTCGAGGTAGGCCTCGCCGGCGTAGCGCCGGGCGTAGGGCCGAAGGATGACCTCGCCGCTCTCGGCCACCGCCCCCAGGGCGAACTCGGGGTTGCCGGGGGCCCCGATCTTCCGGGCCAGCACCACGTCCATGGTGCCGCCGAGCGCCTCCGCCAGCACGTCGGCCACCACCACCCCGCCCCGGGGCACCCCCAGCACCACCGGGCGTACCAGCCCCAGGGGCCGGAGCGCCTCGGCCAGCAGGGTGGCCGCGTGGCGACGGTCGCGGAAGCGCATCGGGTCCATTTTAATCCGCGGCGACCGCGGTCCGGGGTAAAAAGGTGCATGCGCGGCTACCTGCACCGACCGGAGTTCCTGGAACGTCTGAGCCGGGAGGAGGCCCAGGAGCTCGGCCGGATCTGCCCCCCTCGGAGCTACGCCAAGGGGGCGGTGATCTTCCACCAGGGGGACCCCTGCGACGCGCTCCAGATCGTGCTGGCGGGAACCCTCAAGATGGTCCGCCACCGCCCCCAGGGGGAGCGGCTCATCGGGATGGCGGGCCGCGGCGACTTCCTGGGGTTCCCCTTCCTCACCGAGGGGGCCTGCCACCAGGCCGAGGTGGTCGCCCTCTCGGAGGTCACCCTCTGCCCCATCGACCGCGACCAGTTCGTCCAGGTGGCCCGCCAGCTCCCCCGGGTGGCGCTCTTTTTGCTCGAGGTCCTGGGCAAGCGCATCGGCGAGCTGGAGGACCGCCTGACCTGGGTCACCGCCCCCGCCGCCACCCGCCTCGGCCGGGCCCTGCTGGGGCTGGCCGAGCGGTACGGCCGCCCCGACGACGACGGCTGGACCGCCCTCAAGCTCCCGGTCACCCAGGAGGAGCTGGCCTCGCTGGCCGGGTTGACCCGGGTCACCGCCACCCAGATCCTGAGCGGTTTTCGGGAGCTCGGCCTGGTCGAGGGGACCCGGGGGACCTACCGCCTGCGCCCGGAGGCGCTCGAATCCCACCTGCTGGAGCTCGAGGAGTCCCTCTAGGCCCGGCCGATCGCCCGCCTGAGGCCCCGGAGGTCCCCCCGCAGGAAGACCGCCACCAGCACCAGCCCGATCGCCATCGCCTGCCAGAGGTCGAGGGGCCACAGGGCGTGGACCTTGGGGTCGTGGACGAGCAGCCGGGCCCCGGCCCAGACGATGACCAGCGCCCCCAGCAGGGTGAGCCAGGGCATCCGGTCGAGGAGGGCGGCGACCAGGTTGGCCCCCAGCATCAGCACCGGGATCGAGACCGCCAGGCCCACCACCAAAAGCCCCAGGTCCCCCCCGCTGGCCGCCGCCACCGCCAGGATGTTGTCGAGCGAGAGGGTGAAGTCGGCCAGGATCACCAGCCCCACCGCCGACCAAAACCCGTTGGCCCCCCGGCCCGGTCCGGCGGCCTCCTCGGAACGGAGGAGCTTGGCGGCGATCCAAAACAGCACCAGCCCGCCGCCCGCCCTCAGGTAGGGCACCGCCAGGAGGAAGGCGGCCAGGATGGTGAAGGTGATCCGGAGCCCCACCGCCCCCAGCGTGCCCACCAGGATCGCCTGCTCCCGCATCGGCCGGGGCAGGCCCCGCACCGCCATGCCGATGATCACCGCGTTGTCCCCCGAGAGCACCAGGTCGATGAGGACGATGCCGAGCAGGCTCAGGAGGTAGCCGGGCATGGCTACTCTTCCAGCACGAAACGGGGCTCGCTTTCGTGCAGCCGCACCCGGTGGATGATGCGCTGGTCGTGCCCGCCGTCGGGGTGGGTGGTGGCGACCACGGTGACGTAGTCGCGGATCGGGCTCTTGACCACCTTCTTGGTCAGGGTCTCCTCGACCTGGAAGATGCCGGCGGCGTTGTTCATCTTGACCCGGATCTCCACCGGCACCTCCCGGCCCCTCAGGATCATCACCTCGTCCACCGCCAGGGCGGAGATCGAGTGGATGTCGATCGAGCCCAGCTGGAAGGCCTTCCGGCCCCGGCCCTTGGTAATGTCGGTGCCGTCGGCGACGGCGGTGACCCCGGCCTCCACGGTGAGCGGCTCGGGCTCGAGGTCGTGGCTGTAGATCGAGTGGAGCATGAGGGCCCGCAGCCGCACCCGCTGCTCGGCGTCGTCGTAGACCGCCGCCAGCACCCGGTCGAGGATCGGCACCGCCAGGTTGACCCCGAAGGCCTCGTGGTGGCCGCGGTGGACCTGGTTGCCGATGTCGTGGAGCATGGTGCCCAGCAGGGTGACCAGGTAGGCCTCCTCGAGGCCCCCCGCCCCGCTTTTTTCGGTGTCGGTCTTGACCCCGGCCTCGACCAGGAGCCGGAGGATCGCCACCGCCGCCGCCCCGGTGAGGATCGCGTGGACCCGGCCGTGGTCGTTGTAACCGAGCTTGTGCATGGTGATGTAGTTGGCCATGTCCCAGCTGGCCCGGGCCTCGGGGTCGGCGACCAGGAGCTCGTAGGCCCGAAGCGCCCGGGGAAAGCCGGAGAGCCCCTTGCGGATCGCCTGATCGGCCTCCTGGTGGAGCTTGGCCTTGGGGCTCGCGACGTGGATGACCCGGTCGTCCACCTACTCCCCCTTGAAGCGGGGCCGGCGCTTTTCCAGGAAGGCCTGGGTCCCCTCCTTGAAGTCGGCGGTGCGGGAGACCATCCCGAAGAGGTCGGCCTCGATCTCCAGCCCCTCGGGCAGGGGCAGGTCGAGCCCGCGGAAGACCGCCTCCTTGGCCAGGGCCAGGGCGATCGGCCCCTTCTTGGTGATCTCGGCGGCGAGCTCCTTGGCGGCCTCCAGGGCGTCGTCGGCCACCCGGTTGACCAGCCCCAGGGCCAGGGCCTCCTCGGCGGGGACGTGGCGGCCGGTGAGGATGAGGTCGAGCGCCCGCCCCAGGCCCACGATCCGGGGCAGCCGCTGGGTGCCGCCGAAGCCCGGGATCAGCCCGAGGCCCACCTCGGGAAGGCCGAGCTTGGCGGTGCCGGCGGCCACCCGCAGGTCGCAGGCCAGGGCCAGCTCCAGCCCCCCGCCCAGGGCGTAGCCGTTGATCGCCGCGATGGTCGGGACCGGCATGGCGGCGATCGCGTTCATCACGTCCTGGCCCAAAAGGGAGTACTCCCGGGCCACGAACACATCCGAGAGCCCGGCGATCTCGGGGATGTCGGCCCCGGCCACGAAGGCCTTCCCCTCACCGGTGAAGATCACCGCCCGGACCGAGGTGTCCTCGGCCACCAGCTCGGGAACCTCGGCCAGCTCCCGGAGCAAAGCGTCGGAGAGCGCGTTTAGGACCTCGGGGCGGCGAATGGTGACCACCGCCACCCCCTCCTCGACCCGGTAGTCGAGGTGTTCGAACTCGGGCTCGTGGGCGTGCTCCATCTCCAGTTTCATCTCGCCTCCTCCAGGCGGACGATGGCCCCAAGGGCCACCTTGATCATCCGGTCCACCGCCCGGGCCAGGACCTCGTCGGGAACGAGCTCGGGGTCCCCCACCCGGTTGGAAACCGCCAGCACGGTGCCGGCCTCGACCCCCCGCATCTGGGCCAGGAGGAAGATCGCCGCCGATTCCATCTCGATCGCGAGGGCGCCGTAGCCGGCCCAGCGGCGGGCCTCCTCGGGGGTGGTGGCGTAGAACCCGTCCTCGGTGACGATGAGGCCGGCGTGGGCGTCCTCGCCGGCGGCGTCCTTGAGGGCCGCGAGCACCCGGAAGCTGGGCACCGGGGCGTACGGCCGCCCGCCGAGGTACTGGCGGGTGGTGCCATCGGCGGGCACCGCCCCGGTGGCGACCACCAGCTCGCCGGGACGCACCCGGGAAGAGAGCGCCCCGGCGGTGCCCACCCGGATCAGCACCCGGGCCCCCAGGCGGATCAGCTCCTCGACCACGATCGCCGCCGAGGGGGTGCCCATCCCGGTGGTCTGAACCGAGACCGGGACCCCCTGGTAGCGGCCGGTGTAGCCAAGCAGCCCGCGATGGTCGTTGTAGAGGCGGGGGGCCTCGAGGAACCCCTCGGCGATGCGGGTGGCCCGCTTGGGGTCGCCGGGGAGCAGCACGTAGGGGGCGAGGTCGCCTTCCTGGGCGTGGATGTGGATCGGGCTCACGTTCCCAAGGATACCAGGCGGCCCCCCTCGATCCGCCATCCCGGCAGCCCGGCCACCAGCCGCTCGTCGTGGGTGGCCAGAAGCAGCGCCGCCCCCTCCTGCCGGGCCAGCCCGACCAGGAGGTCGAGGACCTGGGCGGCGTGGGCGGGGTCGAGGGCCCCGGTGGGCTCGTCGGCCAGCAGCAGGGGCGGCCGGTGGTAGAGGGCCCGGGCCACCGCCACCCGCTGGCGCTCGCCGCCGGAGAGCTGGGCGGGCGGGTGGTCGGCGCGGTCCCCAAGCCCCACCGCCTCCAGCAGCGCCCGCCCCCGCCCGGGGTCGGGGCGGCCCCCGATCCAGCCCGGGAGCAGCACGTTCTCCAGGGCGGTGAGCTCGGGGAGGAGGTAGTGGTGCTGGAAGACGAGGCCCAAAAAGCGCCGCCGTAACCGGACCAGGCGCTCCTCGGCCAGCCCGGTGATCGAACGGCCCTGCCAGCGCACCTCGCCCCCCTGGGGGGCGAGGATACCGGCCAGGAGGTGGACCAGGGTGGTCTTGCCGCTCCCCGAGGGCCCCAGCAGGACCCGCACCTCGCCGGCCCCCAGGGCCAGGTCAAGGCCGGAAAAGAGGGGGACGCCCGGGTAGCCAAACCGGATCCCCCGGGCCTCGAGCACCGCCGTCGCCGCCATCGCCCCACCGAAACTTTACAGGTTTTAGCGATCTCATTATGCTAACGATCGGTGATCGCCGATAAGGTATTAAGCCAGTCCGAGCTCTTTATCGGCCTCCCCCCGGAGGCCCCCCGGGTGGTGGCCGCCGCCTGCCAGGCCCGGCGCTTTCCCAAGGGCTCGGTTCTCTTCGAGAAGGGCGACCCCGGCGACAGCCTCTACATCCTGCTCTCGGGCAAGGTGCGGATCTACCGCGAGAGCCTGGCCGGGAAGCTCAAGACCCTGGCCTACTTCCACCCCCCCCAGGTCTTCGGGGAGATGAGCCTGGTCGAGGACCGGCCCCGCAGCGCCACCGCGGTGGCCGAGGAGGCCACCGAGGTGCTGGTCCTCTACCGCGACTACTACCTGCAGCTGATCCGCCGCTACCCCCTCCTGGCCCACAACCTCGCCCGCATCGTCGCCGCCCGGCTGCGGGAGATGAACGACGAGGTCCTCTTCCTCACCTTCGAGGAGGCCCGGAGCAAGGTGGCGTTCGCCCTCCTGAAGCTCCGGCGCCACCGCCACGGCGCGCCCCGCGAGCAGGGCTGGTTCGTCCCCATCGTCCACCAGGAGATCGCCAACCTGGCCGGGACCAGCCGGGAGACCGCCACCCGGGTGGTGCACGAGCTGCGCGACCGCGGGGTGATCGAGAGCGTGCCCGGGGGGCTTTTGCTCAAGGACCTCGAGGCCCTGGAAACCGTCCTCTACGGGCTGTGATGGTCGCCCTCGCCCCCTCGATCCTCTCCGCCGACTTCGCCCGCCTCGGCGAGGCCGCCCGGGACGCCGAGGCCGCCGGCGCCGACCTCCTTCACCTCGACGTCATGGACGGGCGCTTCGTGCCCAACCTGACCTTCGGCCCGGTGGTCGCCGAGGCCCTGGCCCGGGTCACCTCGCTTCCGCTCGCCGCCCACCTGATGACGGTCGAGCCCGAGCGGCTCTTCGAGCCCTTCGTGGCCGCCGGGGTGGGGCGGATCTGCTTCCACCTCGAGGCCACCCCCCACCCCCACCGGCTCCTCACCCGGCTCCGGGAACTCGGGGTCGAGGCCGGCCTGGCGATCAACCCCGGCACCCCGGTGGAGGCGCTTACCGACCTCCTCCCCGAGGCCGACGCCGTGCTCCTGATGAGCGTGAACCCCGGCTTCGCCGGCCAGCGGTTCATCGAGCGCACCTACCCCCGGCTGGCCCGGCTGGCCGAGCTCAGGGCCCGGGCGAACCCCGACCTCAAGATCGCGGTGGACGGCGGGGTCACCCCGGAGAACGCCCCCCGCCTGGCCGGGCTGGGGGCCGACGTGCTGGTGGCGGCTTCCAGCGTTTTCAATTCCCGGGCCCCGGTCCGGGAAAACCTCGACCGCTTCCGGAGGGCGCTTGCGACTCAGGGCGGAGCTCGTCCCTAGGCCGGGCCTGGCCTTCCCCGACGTCGCGCTGGTGGTGGACGTGATCCGGGCCACCACCACCGCGGTGGCGTTCCTCGAGGCCGGCGCCCGCGAGGTCTGGTTCGCCCCCGACCACCCCTCCGCCCTGGCGTTGAAGGCCCGGGGGTTTTGGGTGGCCGGCGAGACCCGGGGCCTGAAGCCCGAGGGGTTCGACCTCGGCAACCGCCCCCTCGAGGCCCTGGCCGCCCCGGTGGCCGGGGAGCGGGTGGCGATGAGCACCACCAACGGCACCCGGGCCGCCCACCTGGCGGCGGCCACCGCCCGGCACCTGGCCCTGGCCAGCCTCTGGAACCGCCGGGCGGCCGCCGCCTGGGCCGCCGGCCGGGCCCGGGAGGAGATCGCCTACCTGGCCGCCGGCAAGGAGGGCGGCCTCGGGCTCGACGACGCCTACACCATCGGGGCCTCCCTGGCGGCGCTCGAGGGGGAGCCCGAGGACGGCGCCCTGGCGGCGCTGGCGATCTTTCGCGGTTATCCCGCCGAGGAGGCCCTGGGGCGCTCCGCCGCCGCCCGGGCGCTGGTGGGGGTGGGGCTGGCGGAGGACGTGCGGGCGGTCCTCGAGGCCGACCGGAGCGCGCTGGTGCCGGTCCTCGACCGCCGCGAGGGCCCCTACCTGGTCTTCAGGCGTAGCGGGCCTTGAGCCAGAGGGCCCGCTCGGCGAGCTCGGCGAGCCGCCCGAGGTCGGGGCCGGGGTCGTAGCCCCGGTCGACCAGATGGGGCAGCACCACCTCGGTGGGCAGGTTCCCCACCAGCGCGTCGCCGGCGAACGGGCAGCCCCCCACCCCGCCCAGGGCGCCCTCGATCCAGCGGACCCCGGCGTCGAGGACGGCGTCGACCTTGGCCCGGACCTCGGCGGGGTCGGGCCGGCTGTGGAGGTGGGCGCCGATCCCCTCGGCCCCGAAGGCGTCGACCAGCCGGGCGAGCACCCGGTGGATCCGCTCCGGCCCGGCCACCCCGTAGGTGTCGGCCACCGCGATCTCCCGCACCCCCAGGTCGCGGAGCCGGGCGGCGAACACCACCACCGCCTCCTCGTCCCAGGGGTCGCCGTAGGGGTTGCCGAACCCCATCGAGAGGTAGACCACCAGGTCGAGCCGGCCCCGGGTGACCGCCCGCATCCGCTCGACCAGGGGCCAGGACTCCTTGATCGTGCGGCCGGTGTTCTTCTTCTGGAAGGTCTCGCTGATCGAGAAGGGGTAGCCGATGGCGGTGAGGTTGCGGGCGGTGAGGGCCCGGCGGACCCCCTTCTCGTTGGCGACGATCGCCAGGTAGGTCCGCCCCTGGGGGGGCGGCAGGGCGGCGAGGACGCTCTCGGCGTCCCGCATCTGGGGCACCCGCTTGGGGGAGACGAAGCTCGCCAGGTCGAGGTGACGGAAACCGGCGGCCAGGAGCTCCTTCAAAAACGCCGCCTTGGTCTCGGTGGGGATGAAGCGTCCGAGCCCCTGCCAGGCGTCCCGGGGACACTCGACGTAGCGGATCGGCAGACCGGGGAAGCCAAGCTCCATCGTCGCCTCCTAGACCTGGAAGACCCCCACCTTGAACGCCGGACGCTCGGGGTTTTGGGCCGCCCATCGGAGGCTTTGGATCAGCCAGTCGCGGGTCTCGTGGGGGAGGATCACCGCGTCGACCCAGAGCCGGGCGGCGGCGTAGCGGACGTCGAGCTGCTCGTCGTAGCGGGCCTTGATCTCGTCGTAGAGGGCCTTGAGCTCCTCGTCGGTGGGCTCGACGCCGCGGGCCTTCAAGGCCCGGAGCTGGAGGTCGAGGAGGGTCTTGGCCGCCTGGGCCCCGCCCATCACCGCGTACTTGGCGCTGGGCCAGGCGTAGATCAAGCGGGGGGCGTAGGCCTTGCCGGCCATCGCGTAGTTGCCGGCCCCGAACGAGCCCCCCAGGATCACCGTGATCTTGGGCACCACCGCGTTGCTCACCGCGTTCACCAGCTTGGCCCCCCGGCGGATGATCCCGGCGTGCTCGGCGTCCCGGCCGACCATGAAACCGGTGACGTCCTGCAGGAAGAGGAGGGGGACGAACATCTGGTTGGCCTCGAGGATGAACCGGGCCGCCTTGTCGGCCGCCTCCGGGTAGATCACCCCGCCGACCTCGATCCGCTCGCGCTTTTTGATGACGAGCCGCTGGTTGGCCACGATCGCCACCGGAAAGCCGCCGATCCGGGCGTAGCCGGTGACGATCGTCTCGCCCCAGCCCGGGCGGTACTCCAGGAACCGCGAGCCGTCGACCAGGCGGGCGATCACCTCGCGCACGTCGTAGGGCCGGCTGCCGTCGGGGCTCACCAGGCCGTAGAGGTCCTCGGGGTCGTGGGCCGGGGGCTCGGGCTCGCTCCGGTTCCGGGCCCAGGGGGCCAGGGCCTCGGGGGCGTAGAGGGCGGCCACCTCCCGCACCCGCCGGAGGGCGGCCTCGTCGTCGGGCTCGTAGAAGTCCACGGTGCCGGAAACCTCGGCGTGGACCCGGGCGCCGCCGAGCTCGTCGGAGCTGACCTCCTGCCCGATGGCGGCCTTGACCAGGGCGGGACCGGCGAGGTAGAGCCCGGAGCCCTCGGTCATGATCAGGACGTCGGTCATCACCGGCAGGTAGGCGCCGCCGGCGACGCAGTTGCCCATGATCGCGCTGATCTGGGGGATCCCCATCGCGCTCATCCGGGCGTTCAGGTAGAAGATCCGGCCGAAGTCGTCCTGGTCGGGGAAAACCTCGTCCTGCAGGGGCAGGAAGACCCCCGCCGAGTCGACCAGGTAGATCGTCGGCAGGCGGTTTTCCATCGCGACCGTCTGGGCCCGGATCACCTTCTTGGCGGTGATGGGGAAGAACGCCCCGGCCTTGACGGTGGCGTCGTTGGCGACGATCATCCAGTCGCGCCCGGCCACCCGGCCGACCCCGGTCACCACCCCGCCGGCGGGGGCGCCGCCCCACTCGGGGTACATCCCCCAGCCGGCCAGGGCCATGAGCTCGTAGAATCGGGCCCCCGGGTCGAGGAGGCGGGCGATCCGCTCCCGGGCGGTGAGCCGGCCCTTTCGGTGCTGGCGTTCGACGGCCCGATCCCCCCCGCCCCGCTCGACCTCCGCCAGGGTGGCCCGGAGCTCGGTGACGCGGCGCACCCAGGCGCTCTTGTTCTGGTTAAAGTCGGGGGACGCTCGCTCCTCGTCGGTCACGCGGGTCCTCAGCATCGGCCCTCCCCGGGCCCCAGTCTACCGGATCGACGCCGGCCGGCGAAAATCCGTTAGGTTAGGGGCGTGGACCCCTTCCGCACCCAGGTCGAGCGCTACGAGCGCTGGTTCGAGGACCACCGGACCCTCTACCGGAGCGAGCTCCGGCTGGTGCGGGCCCTCTTCCCGGCCGCCGGGCGGGGCCTCGAGGTCGGGGTCGGGACCGGCCGCTTCGCGGCCCCCCTGGGCATCGGGGTGGGGGTCGAGCCGAGCCCGGCGATGGCCGCCCGGGCCCAGGCGCGGGGGGTCCTCGCCGTGCTCGGTCGGGGCGAGGCCCTTCCCTTCCTGGACGGCACCTTCGCCCGGGTGTTGATCGTGGTCGCCCTCTGCTTCGCCGAGGATCCGACCAGGATGCTGGCCGAGGCCTGGCGGGTGCTGGCCCCGGGCGGGGCGCTGGGGGTGGGGATCGTCGACCGCGACTCGGCCTGGGGCCGGCACTACCGGGCCCGGGCGACCGACCCCTTCTACCGGCGGGCCCGCTTCTACGCCGCCGGCGAGGTGGAGGCCTGGCTCCGGGGGTTGGGCCCGGCCGGCCTCGAGGCCGGCCAGACCCTTTGCACCCCGCCCCCGGGCCCCGACGCCCCCGAGTGGCCCCGAGCAGGCTACGGCCAGGGGGGCTTCGTCTTTTTTGTAGCCTATAGGCCGTGAAGCTGCCGATCATCGTCGAGTGGCCCCGGGGCACCCGGGTGCGCTGGGAGTGGAACGGCGAGCGGTTCGTGCGGGGCCTCGAGGACGCCCCCGCCCCGGTCAACTACGGCTTCGTGCCCGAAAGCCGAAACCCCGCCGACGGGGCCGAGGTTGACGCCGTCCTGCTGGGCCTGCCGGTGCCCGCCGGCCGGCGGGTCGAGGCCCCGCTGGTGGGGCTTTTGGCCCTGGCCGACGGCGACCACAAGCTGATCCTCGACCCCCGGGGCGCGCCCCCCGACGCCGGGACCGCCGCCGCCCTCCTCGCCTGGTTCGAGCCCGAGCGCAAGCCCCGGCTGCTTTCCGCCAGGGCCGCCCGGGCGTGGCTTTCCGGTAAGCTTTAAAGGGGAGGGATTCGATGGCGATTGCGAACGCGGAGGTACCGCTCGGCACCCCGGCGCCGGACTTCGCCCTCAGGGACGTGCGCACCGGGAAGCTCGTTCGAAAGGCCGACTACCGGGGGAAACCGCTCCTGGTCGTCTTCATGTGCAACCACTGCCCCTACGTTCGCCACGTCGAGGAAAAGCTCGCCGAGGTGGCCAACCGGCTCCTCGACCGGGGCGTCGGGGTGGTGGCGATCAGCGCCAACGACCCCGAGGCCTACCCCGACGACGCCCCCGAGCGGCTGTCGGAGCAGGCCGAGCGGCTCGGGATGCGCTTTCCCTACCTCTTCGACGAGACCCAGGAGGTGGCCAAGGCCTACCGGGCGGTGACCACCCCCGACCTCTTCCTCTTCGACCGCGACCACCGGCTCTTCTACCGCGGCCGCTTCGACGCCGCCCGGCCCAAGCAGCCCACCCCGGTGACCGGGGAGGACCTGCAGAACGCCGTCGAGCGGCTTTTAAGGGGCGAGGCCCCGCCCGAGCCCCAGTACCCCAGCGTGGGGTGCTCGATTAAGTGGAAGCCAGGCAACCAGCCCGATTACTACGGCTAGGGGTCTTTTAGCGCGCGCCGGCGCCGGTTCGCCTCGCGGTCCACGATCTCGTTCTCCCGGTGGCCGGCGTGCCCTTTTTGCCAGTGCCAGAAAACCCTGTGGCGACGGGTCTCGGCCAGGAGCGCCTCCCAGAGGTCCCGGTTCTTGACCGGGGTCCGGGCGGCCGTCCGCCAGCCGTTTTTCTGCCACCGCTCCAGCCAGCCCTCGGTGAAGGCCTTTTTCAGGTACTGGGAGTCGGTGTAGAGGTGCACCTCGCAGGGGCGCTTGAGGGCCCTTAGCGCCGCCACCGCGGCGGTGAGCTCCATGCGGTTGTTGGTGGTGCCGGACTCGGCGCCCGAGATCAGCTTCTCGGCGCGGCCGTACCGCAACAGCGCCGCCCATCCGCCCCGGCCCTTGTCGTCGGCGGAGCCGTCGGTGTAGACCTCGACCCGGCAGGGCACGGCCGCGTTCTTCGCGCCGGCGGGGTCAAGCGCCCGGCCCACGGCCCCGCCTCACTCCCACTCGATCGTCCCCGGCGGCTTGCTGGTGAGGTCGTAGACCACCCGGCCGATCTCCGGCACCTTGCGGGGGATCGCCCGGGCGACCTCGTCCAGAAAGTCGTGGGGCAGGCGGGCCCAGTCGGCGGTCATGCCGTCGACGCTGGTCACCGCCCGGAGCACCAGGGTGTAGCCGTAGCGGCGTTCGTCGCCGGTCACCCCCACGCTGCGCACCGGCAGCAGCACCGCCAGCGCCTGCCAGACCTCGTGGTAGAGGCCGTGCTCCTTGAGCAGGGCGACGAAGAGGTCGTCGGCCCGCCGCAGCACCCCGAGCTTCTCGCGGTCCACCGGCCCCAGGATCCGGATCGCCAGGCCCGGCCCGGGAAAGGGGTGGCGGAGTCGGATCGTGTCGGGGAGGCCGAGCAGGAGCGCGAGCTCACGGACCTCGTCCTTGAAGAGGGTGCGGAAGGGCTCCAGCAGCTCGAACCCCAGCTCCGCGGGGAGCCCCCCCACGTTGTGGTGGCTCTTGATCTTGGCGGCGCCGAACCCCCCGGCGCTCTCGATCACGTCGGGGTACAGGGTGCCCTGGGCCAGGAAGCGGAAGGGCCCCTCGGCCCGGGCGACCTCCTTGAAGACCTCGATGAAGGTGGCCCCGACGATCCGGCGCTTCTCCTCGGGGTCGGCGACCCCGGCGAGGGCGGCGAGGAACCGCTCGGAGGCGTCGACCACCCGGAGGTTCACCCCCAGCGGCCGGAGCGAGCGCTCCACCTCCTCCCGCTCGCCCAGGCGCAAAAGCCCGTGGTCGACGAAGACCGCCAGGTGGTCGACCCCGGCCCGGGCGAGCAGGAGGGCCAGGGTCGAGGAGTCGACCCCGCCGGAGACCGCCAGCAGCACCCGGTCCGACCCCACCCGCCGGCGGACCTCCTCGATCAAGTCCTTTAGGGCCTGGCCCGGGGTCCAGTCGCGGCGTACCCCGGCGGCCTCGAGGAAGTTCGCCAGGATCGCCATCCCCTTGGGGGTGTGGCTCACCTCGGGGTGGAACTGCACCCCGAAAAACCGCCCCGACCCGTCCTGGATCGCGGCCACCGGGTTCTCCTCGGTCTCGGCCACCGCCCGCCAGCCCTCGGGGAGCCGGGTCACCGCGTCGGCGTGGCTCATCCAGACCTGCACCTCGCCCGTGAGCCCGGCGAAGAGCGGCCCTTCGTACCGGGTGAGCACCGCCCGGCCGTACTCCGCCCGCCCCCGCCGCTCGACGGTGCCGCCGAAGGCCTGGGCCAGGTACTGCATTCCGTAGCAGATCCCGAGCACCGGCACCCGCCCCTCCAGCACCCCGGGGTCGGGGCGGGGGGCGTCCTCCGCGAAGACCGAGGAGGGCCCCCCGGAAAGCACGATCGCCTCGGGTTCCTCCCGTTCGATCGCCGCCCAGGGGGCGGTCCCCGGAAGGATCACCGAGTAGGCCCGGAGCTCGCGGAGCCGGCGGGCGATCAGCCGGGTGTACTGGGAGCCGAAATCGAGGACGACGACCGCCATACCGGGAGTCTACCGGCCCCCCAGGCGAACCGTCACCGTGCCGCCCAGGACCGGGACCTCCAGGGCGAAGGTCTTGGGCTTGTAGCCGGGGCTTTCGACCTCGAAGGTGTAGACCCCCGGGCGGTCGAAGCGGAGCTTGCCGGGGATCCGAACCCGGAGGTCCTCGCCGAGCCGCGATCCCTCCGGGGCCGAGAGCAGGTGGAGCTCGGCGGTGGCGCCCTCGGGGACCACCTCAAACCGCACCTCCTGGACGTAGGCGGGGCCCCGGCGGCCGAGGTAGAGCCCCCCCGCCACCAGGAGGGCGAGGAGCAAGAGGCCGAGCCCCAAGGTCCGGAGGGCCCGCCGGCGGGGCGGCGCCGGGGGCGAGACCACCTCGAAGGCGGGCTCGACCGGCTCCTCGATCCGCACCACCTCGGGGGGCTCCTCGACCCGGGGCGGAACCGGGGCGGGGGGCTCGGGCTCCGGCGGAGGGGGGCGGTCGGGCCCGGGCGGGACCTGCCCGCCGGACTCGGCCCGCCCCTTGACCCGCACCGAGGGCGGGGGTTTGGGCCTCTCCGGTGGAGTTGCCTCGGCCGGGGCCTCGGGGGGCGGCGCCCCCGGCTCGTTGAGGGCGGCCAGGGCCTCCTGGTAACCGAGCCGTCCCTCGGCCAGGGCCCCCAGGACCCCGGCCGCCGGCCATCCCTCCCAGGCGTCCCCGGCGAGCCTTCGGATCGCCGCCACCAGCCGGGGGGCGTCGGGCTCGGGGTCGGGCCAGGGCACCCCTACCCCGCTCACCCAGACCGCCTCGCCCCGAACCCAGAGGTCCTCGAGGCCGAGCCGGCCGTGGGATCGCCCGGCGGCCTCGAGCTCGCCGAAGGCGAGGAGGAGCCGGCGGGTCCAGGCGAGGAGGCGATCGAGTTCCACCGGAACGGCGAGGCGGGCGGCGTTTTCCACCCCGAAGGGGAGCTCCACCACCCAGGCGTCCTCGACCGGGGGCTGGTAGGGGAGCACCCGGGCGACCTCGATCCTCGGGGGGCGTCCAGAAAGCGGCCGGAACAGGAGCACCGGCCCCCCGGTCACCGGGTCCAGGGCCTCGAGGACCGCGATCGGCCCCTCCCGCCTGAGCTCGCCCTTGACCAGAAAGGCTCCCACCCGCCGCACAAGGCGATTATAGTGGCCCGCGCGTTGACAGGGTTTTTTTTGCCGGCGGTATAATCCCTTCACGGGTACCGCGCTGGGTTGCGGTGGCTTCAAACAAGCTAGGCTCGGAGAGGAGCGGGTATGGAGTACAAGGTGACCCTTTCCACGGAGGAAATCATCCGGGGGCTCAAGCACTACCGCCGCATCGCCAAGCAGGACATCCTGCGGGCGCCCGAGACCCCGAGTCCCGAGGTCTTTAAAAAGCACGCCGAAGCCCGCCGCGAGGTCTACGCCAAGCTCGCCGAGGTCGCCGAGAAGGAGGGGCCCGACGCCGCGGTGGCCTACGCCCTTGAGCTCTACCGCTCCCTGCCCTTCGTCACCGGCACCGCCGAGGACGCCTACCCCGAGATCAAGGGGAAGGAGAACGCGCTGGAGAACTTCTTCCTGATGATCGGCCTCGACCCCAAGATCCGCCGGGAGGCCCGCAAGGCCCGCGCGCCGCTGGCCCCATGAGCCCCCTCGAGGCCCTGAAGGCCCAGGCCGCCGGCTGCACCGCCTGCCGGTTGCAGGAGTCCCGCACCCAGGTCGTCTTCGGGGAGGGCGACCCCGACGCCCGGTTGATGTTCGTCGGGGAGGCCCCCGGCGCCGACGAGGACCGGCTGGGCCGCCCCTTCGTCGGGAAGGCCGGTCAGCTCCTGGACCGCATCCTCGAGGCCGCCGGCATCCCCCGCGAGAGCGTCTACATCACCAACGTCGTCAAGTGCCGCCCGCCGGGCAACCGCACCCCCCTGCCCGACGAGGTCAAGGTCTGCACCACCCGCTGGCTGCTTCCCGAGATCGAGCAGATCCGACCGCTGATCATCGCCCCCCTGGGGTCGGTGGCCACCCAGTTCTTCCTGGGCCAGAAGGTCTCGATCACCAAGGTGCGGGGGCAGTGGTTCGAGTGGAACGGGATCCGGGTCTTCCCGATGTTCCACCCCGCCTTCCTCCTCCGGAACCCCTCGCGGGCCCCGGGGAGCCCTAAGGCCCTGACCTGGCGCGACATCCAAGAGGTCAAGCGGGCGCTGGAGGAGCTCGGGGAAAAGCCCCGGCCCGAGGTCAAGGCGGCCCGCCAGGACCCCCTGTTTTAGGGACTGAACGCCGTGCCCCGGTCCCTTCGCCTCGCCGCCCTGACCCTGGCGGTGCTGGCCCTGGCCTACGCCCTTTGGGCCAACCGCCGGGGCTACGCCCTCCTGCCCAACCTGCTCGCCGCCCTAAGCGCGGTCGGGGTGCTCCTCGCCTACCGCCGCCGCTAGTGGCGGAAGTGGCGGAGACCGGTGAAGACCATCGCGATCCCCAGCTCGTTGGCGGCGGCGATCGAGTCGGCGTCCCGCTTCGAGCCCCCCGGCTGGGCGATCGCCGCCACCCCGTACGCCCCGGCCAGGCGGACCACGTCGTCGAAGGGGAAGAAGCCGTCGGAGGCGAGCACCGCCCCCCGGGCCGCCTCCCCCGCCTTTTCCAGGGCGATCCGGGCGGCGTCGACCCGGCTGGTCTGGCCCTGCCCGATCCCCAGCGTCCGCTCGCCGTTCGCCACCACGATCGCGTTGGAGCGGGCGTGCTTGGCCACCGCCATGGCGAAGGCGAGGGCCCGGAGCTCCTCGTCCCCGGGCCGCCGCTCGGTGACCGGCCGGACCTCGGCGAAGACCCCCCGGTCCTCCTCCTGGACCAGGAAGCCGCCGGCCAGCTGGCGGTAGCCAAGCCCCGGGCGGGGCGGGGCGGGGACCTCGAGCAGGCGGAGGTTCCGCTTCCGGGCCAGGCGCTCCCGCGCCTCCTCGGTAAAGCCCGGAGCCAGGACCACCTCCAAAAACAGGTTTCCGATCGCCTCGGCGGCGGCCCGGTCGACCGGTCGGTTGAAGGCCACGATGCCGCCGAAGATGCTCACCGGGTCGGCGGCGTAGGCGCGGGCGTAGGCCTCGGCCGGGCCGGCGCCCAGCCCCACCCCCGAGGGCATCTGGTGCTTGATCGCCGCCGCCGCCGGTTGCTCGAACTCAAAGACCAGCCGCCAGGCCGCCTCGGCGTCGGCGTAGTTGTTGTAGCTCATCGGCTTGCCCTGGAGCACCCGGGCGGAAAGGAGCGGCCCCTCCTCGCCCCGAACCCGGTAGAGGGCGGCGGCCTGGTGGGGGTTTTCCCCGTACCGGAGCCGGCCCGCCCGCTCCAGCACCAGCACCCGCCGCTCGGGAAAGGCCTCCTCCCGGCCCAACCAGGCCGCGATCGCGGCGTCGTAGGCGGCGGTGCGGGCGAAGGCCTTGACGGCGAGCTCGCGCCGCAGCCCGGCGTCGCCCCCCCCGGCCAGGGCGGCCAGCACCCGGGGGTAGTCGGCGGGGTCGCAGACGGCGTAGACCCGGGCGAAGTTCTTGGCCGCCGCCCGCAAAAGGGCCGGCCCGCCGATGTCGATCGCCTCGATCGCCTCGGGCTCGGGCCGCCCCTCGGCCACCGCCCGTTCGAAGGGGTAGAGGTTGACCGCCACCACCTCGAAGGGGGCGAGGCCGAGCCCGCCGAGCTCCTCCAGCTGGTCGGGGCGGGCCAGGATGCCGGCGTGAATCGCCGGGTGGAGGGTCTTGACCCGGCCCCCCAGGGCCTCGGGGAAGCCGGTCAGGGCCTCGACCGGGGTCACCCCAAGCCCCGCATCCCGGAGGGCTTGGGCGGTGCCCCCGCTGGCCACCAGCTCGAAGCCGAGCCCGGCGAGGCCGCGGGCGAACTCGACCAACCCAGCCTTATCGAAAACCGAGAGCAGCGCGCGCACGGGCCGATTATAATCGGCCGGAGGTGGAGCTCTCCTTCTGGGCCAAGACCAGCGGCACCTGGGTCAACGCGGCCGCGGTGATCCTGGGCAGCGGCCTGGGGGTCTACCTCCACGGCCGGGTGCCGGTGCGGCTCCGGCGCACGGTGGTGCAGGGGGTGGGGCTCACCACCCTCTACATCGGCTTCGCGATGGCCCGGGCCGTCGCCCGGGGCAAGGCCGGGGCGGTCGACGGGGTCATCCTGGCGCTCCTGGCGATGGCCCTGGGCGGGGCCCTGGGGGAGTGGCTGGGAATCGAGGAGGGGATCGAGCGCCTAGGCGAGGGGATCAAGCGGGCGGTGCGGGGGGGCGGCAGCTTCACCGAGGGCTTCGTCACCGCCAGCGTGCTCTTCTGCGTGGGGCCGATGACCCTGATCGGGGCCTTCAACAACGGCCTCCTCGGCGACCCCTCGCTGCTGCTCGTGAAGGCCGCCCTGGACGGGATCTCCTCGATCGCGCTGGCGGCCAGCCTGGGGGTCGGGGTGGCGGCGAGCGTGCTGGTGGTGCTGGGCTACCAGCTGGGGCTTTCCCTGCTGGCCGGCGCCCTCACCGCCTTCGTCCCCGACCCCGCCCACGACCCCCGGGTCCTGCTGGCCACCGGGGTGGGGGGGCTGATGGTGATCGGGGTGGGGCTCAACCTGCTCGAGGCCGCCCGGGTACGGGTCGCCGCCTTCCTCCCCGCCCTCTTCCTGGCCCCCCTGTTTTGGGCCCTGGCGGCCCGGCTTTCGGTAAGCTAGGTCCGATGAAGATCACGCCCGAGCTGATCCGCCACCTCGAGGACCTGGCCCGCGTCGAGCTGAGCGACGAGGAGCGGGCGGCGATGCGGGAGGACCTGGAGAAGATCCTCGGCTACTTCGAGAAGCTCGGCGAGCTCGACCTCGCCGACCTCCCCGAGCTGGTCCGCCCGGTCCCCCTGGAACACCGCATGCGGGACGACGTGCCGGAGCCCGGGCTCGACCCCGAGGCCGCCCTGCAAAACGCCCCCGAACGCGAGGACGGCTTCTTCAAGGTGCCGAGGGCGATCGAGGGGGAGTAGCCGAGGGGGCGGAGGATCGCGCTCCCTACCCCCCCACCCCGATTCGAGGTGAACCGTGCTGGACCTCCGAAAGATCCGCGAGAACCCCGAGGCCGTCAAGGAAGGCATCCGCAAGAAACAGGAGCTCGAGGCCCTGCCCCTGGTCGACGAACTTCTCGCCGCCGACCGGGCCC
>Ga0256841_1000205_pt1 | contig 65230 bp, 58 predicted proteins | sample 356308metaG_FD_185971 | JGI IMG/M metagenome (GOLD analysis project Ga0256841, IMG submission 185971) | Hydrothermal vent microbial communities from Mid Atlantic Ridge, Atlantic Ocean - 356-308 | ecosystem: Environmental > Aquatic > Marine > Hydrothermal vents | place: Atlantic Ocean: Mid... | reverse complement strand
AATAAATGATGATGGTTGTTCCAATAGATACCAATATAAAGGAAACTAATCAGATAGCTGAAGAATAGAGGAATCTCATCAATTAACGCATGCATCGTTACTTCTTTGGGAGTTTTAAGTTCTAATACCATTATCGTAATGATAATTGCCAAAACTCCATCGCTAAACGCTTCTAATCTGTTTGTTTTCATTTAGTCTATGGTAACATTACCCTTTAAAATCAATTTTTTTATGTTGGCCGTCACAATAGGGTTTATTTGCAGAAGCTCCACATCGGCAAAAAGCGGTTGTTTTTGTTTTGTTCTCTACCGTGCCATCAGATTTGGCAATGGCTAAAGCCCCTTCTACTAGCAAAGGCCCGTTCTCCAATACAGTTACTTTTATTTTTGGTTCTACAATTTCTTGATTTTCTTGATTTTTTAAGTTGTATGATAATGCTCCTGAAGGGCAAGCTTCTATTTGTGATTTTAATTCTTCGGTGGTAGCGTTTTCAATAATCAGCCAGGGTTTTTTCCTAGGCCGATATACTTTTGGCAAACGTTTTACACATTCGCCTGCATGAATACATTTTTCCGGTTTCCAAATGATGGTTATTTCTGAATTTGAATATTCTTTTACAATGGTTTTCCTTTCTTTTGACATGGCCTCATTTGTTGTTTTTAAATTGATTTCTTAAAAGCGGCAACGGTTTCTCTTAACCGGTTGTTGACCTTTTCATCGACTATGTTTCGGTCTTTAAAGTTATCATAAAAATTTGGCAATAAAAATTCTGCCTTAATATTTCCGCCCATATAAGGAAACCGCCCTTTAGCAATTTCTAACACGGTTGCACCTCCCCTGCCTCCCGGGGAGGTTGCCATGAGTAACATTGGTTTATCATTCCATAATTTCCCGTCAATTCGCGACATCCAATCAAAAATATTTTTAAATGCAGTAGTATACGCCCCGTTATGCTCTGCTAAAGACAGTATAATTCCGTCAGAATTTTTGATATGTTCCAAAAATTTATACGCATTTTTAGGAATACCTTGTTCATTTTCACGATCAATACTGTAGATTGGCAATTCAAAATCATTCAAATCAAGAACGGTTGCTTCTATATCTTCCAGAAAACTTAAAGCACATAGAGCCAATTGTTTTTTAATTGAATTTTTACTATTACTGCCTGCAAAAGCTATTATTTTTTCCATCTGTTTCAAACTGAGGGGCAAAGGTAAGAAAAATAATTTTATTTTCCTAGGAAAATATTTACATGGTAAATATATATCGTTCGAAAAGTATTTCTCGAAAAAAAATATCTAATACAAAACAAATTCATTTAACTTTGTATTACTGCCTGCACAATGAGTACAAAGTAAAAATTGTCAATAGTATTGTTTCTCCAAAAGAGACATAGATAAATTATAAAAACTGAATGAATTTTATTTCTTTTCCGCAATTAACAACAGAAAGGCTTTTATTGAGAAAAATAGTCAAAGAAGATGCTGACAGGGTCTTATTTTTACGGTCTGACGCTTCTATTACGAAATATATTCAAAGGAAAAAGCCTGAAAATATTGAAGATGCCTTAGCATTTATAACTAAAATAACAGGCCAAATGAACACTGGCGAATCTGTTACTTGGGGTATTGAGTTGATTGGCAAAACAACTATAATCGGGTCAATTTGTTTATGGAATTTTTCAGAAAATAGAAAAACAGCCGAAGTAGGTTACGAATTAGACCCCAATTACCAACAAAAAGGAATTATGAGCGAAGCCCTGCAACGTGTCCTCAACTTCGGATTTAACGATTTACACCTCCATAAAATAGAGGCCTTTACACACCGAAATAATGTAAATTCGAAAAAACTATTGACCCATCATCATTTTCAATGGAAGCAACACCGCTTAGACAAAGACAATACAAACAATCTTATATTTGAAATTAAGGAACACAATTATAATCAATCTAATCTCAACAGATGAAAACATATCCAAAATCAAATCTAAATCATATTAAACGTGGGGCTATAAGGGCTACGTATGATGTTGAAAAGATAAATAGCATTTTAGACGCCGGTTTTATTGGCTTTGTGAGCTATGTTTATGAAGAAAGAGCTATTTCATTGCCCATGGCCTATGGTAGAAACGGCGATAAAATATACCTTCATGGCTCTAATGGCAATAGAATGCTGTTAAACCTATTAGAAGCCAAAAAAATGAGTATGAGCGTTATGCACTTAGATGCATTGGTGTTGGCGCGGTCAGGATTACACCATTCGGTAAATTATCGTTCAGCAACTTTATTCGGTACCGTAAAAAAAATACAAAACCCTACAGAAAAGGAAGCCGCATTGCATTGTTTTATGGAACAGATGATGAAAGGTCGTTGGGACGGTATTAGGCCAATGCTCCCCAAAGAATTAAATAGGACACTGGTGGTAGAAATGACTATAGAAACGGCTTCAGCAAAAATTAGGGATGTAGGCGTACAAGACGAATCTGAAGATTACAGTTTGCCTGTTTGGGCCGGGTTGGTACCCTTAAAACAAGTAGCCGAATATCCGGTACCTGATGATAAACTACCCGATGATATTGAAATTCCGAGTCATGTCTTAGCGTATTACGATGGGCATAAGTAGGTAATTTTGTTCTATTATAAGCCATACTATCTTTGTAAGAAAAGTGAAATTTTGCATAAAAAAACCCCGATACCCTGAGTATCGAGGTAATCTTGATTAATGAATTTCCTTTTTCACAATCAATACTAAGCTATCCCTTTTATTATACAATTATCATTTAGTATGACACAGTATTTTGTATTAGGTCACATATTTTTTTTAATATGGCAATCCTTTTCCTTATATCTTTAAAAGTTTAACGATACCATTTCTTGAATTCGTCAATATTTTAGTAATTTAGTCCGATAGATTGTAAAAACAATGGCAAATAAAAATATACGGGCACTTTCTTACCGGAAAGAATTAGACGACAACCTATTTGAAAATATAGCGGCATTATCAGGCAAATCAGCTTCTACAAAAGAATTTAAAGAACTATCACAGCGTTTTATGATAGATGATTCCGTGGTAGTTGGCACTGCCTCTTTTTATGATTTTCTACGTCCAGAAAACCAACAAAAAACCATTCATGTATGTAATGGTACGGCATGTATGGTTGCCGGTACACAAGAAGAATTAACCCGCAATCTTCAAAATACAGTAGCTGCCGATACCATTGGGAACGTTCCTTGTTTAGGCCATTGCCACCATAATAACGCGTTTTTATACGATGACAAAACGTATTCGGCAAAAAATGCTGAAGAGATAAAATACATTCTAAAGTCAAAAGAAAAACAAGAGAATAACTATGCGGTTGATTGCAATACAACACCTATTTTAACAGGTGCAATTGAAAATATTGCTGAGTTTTATGCTTTGGCGGATACTTTGAAAGATTCACCTCAAAAAGTCATTGACGAATTAAAAACAGCTAATTTACGAGGGAGAGGTGGTGCCGGATTCCCATTTTATTTTAAATTGGATGCCGTTCGAAAAGAAACTGCAAATCAAAAATACATCGTTTGCAATGCTGATGAAGGCGATCCGGGAGCGTATTCTGATATGTATTTAATGGAACACCAAGCCCATAAAGTACTTTTCGGAATGTATCTTACAGGGCTTACCGTAGGCGCCGATACCGGCGTACTTTATATAAGAAGGGAATATCCTGATTCTGTTAGAAAAGTAACCCATGCCATAGAAACATTGAAGGCCTTAGGATTGTGCCATGATTTTAGGTTTAAAATTATCAGGGGTCAAGGTTCGTATGTATGCGGCGAAGAAACAGCACTACTGAGTTCTATAGAAGGGCTTCGGCCGGAAGTACGCGTACGCCCGCCCTACCCTGCACAGCAAGGATTGTACGGCAAGCCTACCGTATTGAGTAATGTAGAGACCTTTGCCAATGTACATTGGATATTAAAAAACGGCGGCAAAGCGTATGCTAAGCTGGGAAACGGCACCTCTACCGGAACAAAACTCGTGTCATTAGATGGTTTTTTCAATCGTCCCGGAATGTATGAAATAGAAATGGGCACACCCTTACTAACCGTATTTGATGACTATGGCAAGGGGTTCAGGTCAGCTATAAAAGCTGTACAGATTGGTGGGCCTTTGGGCGGCATCATTCCTATTGATAAGATTAAAGAATTAACCCTCGATTTTGAATCTTTGGGAAGCCATGGGTTTTTATTGGGACATGCCAGTGTGGTTTCTATTCCTGTTGATTTCCCTATGATACGGTTTTTAGAGCATTTATTAGAATTTACCGCTGATGAATCATGTGGAAAATGCTATCCGTGCCGTATCGGTTCACACCGAGGTTATGAAATGCTAAAAAAGGCACAACACAAAGATTATAAGATAGACAGGCAATTGTTTGACGATTTGATAGAAACCCTCGAAATAGGCTCATTATGTGCCTTGGGTGGTGGTGTTCCGTTACCTATAAAAAATGCTTTAGCGTATTTCGAGGGTGAATTGAGACAATATTTTGAGAGTTAATCCTAAATGTTATTACACAGAGGTTCACAGAGAAAAAGAGGCTCACAGAGGAAGAAAATGACTAAAATTAGTGACAACGAATTAACGAGTTTAATTATTGGAAAAGCAATAGAAGTCTATAAAGAATTAGGCCCCGGGCTGTTAGAATCTGCATATCAAGCATGTTTGTATTATGAACTCAATAACATATAAAGACATAAAGTTAAATCACGGTTATCGGATTGACTTATTGGTGGAGAATAAAGTTGTAATAGAATTAAAAACAGTTGAGTATTTAACAGATATTCATACTGCCCAAATATTGACATACATGAAATTAGGTAAATATCATTTAGGATTGCTTTTAAATTTTCATGTAAAATTATTAAAACAAGGTATTAAAAGATTTAAAATATAACTCTGTGTATCTCTGAGATACGCTGTGAATCTCTGTGTAATATCAAAAACTTCAATATGATTGCATATATAAATAATCAACCATATAAAATAATTCAAGGTGAGACCATCTTAGAATTTGTACGTAGAATAGAAAATAATAAGGTGGCCATTCCGACCATGTGCCAAGATGGCCGATTGGAAAATTTTGGCTCTTGCCGCGTGTGTTCTGTGGAAGTGGCACGTGAGAAAGACGGAACAACCAAAGTAGTAGCATCGTGCCACACACCGGTTTCAGAAGGTATGTATGTCTATCACCATACTGATAAAATACAACGCTTGCGTAAAAATATTGTCGAATTGGTCTTGACAGATTACCCTTCAGGCAACGTTTTTGCGGCCGAAGGAAAAAAACCGACAGAATTTCAACAAACCATCGCCCAAATTGGCATTCCGAATGTTCGTTATCCCAAAGGCGACAACCATTTAGACATTCAACCCGACAGAGAACATCCGTATATCAAATCAGATTTGGCGCAATGTATTAATTGCTATCGCTGTGTGCGTGCCTGTGAAGAAATTCAAGGGGAAATGATTTTGCAGATGTCAGGCCGCGGTTTTGCCACCAACATCATCAAAGGCTTTGACACCACTTTTAATGCATCTGCCTGTGTGTCTTGTGGTGCCTGTGTGCAAACTTGCCCTACCGAAGCCCTCACCGATAAATTTGAGACCAAAACGCTGATTGCCGATAAAACAGTAAGGACAACCTGTACTTATTGCGGTGTGGGCTGCCAATTGGATGTTGCTGTAATTGACGGGCAAATCAAAGGAATTCAAGCTCCTGAAACTGCGGAAGTAAACGAAGGCCATACTTGCCTCAAGGGGCGTTTTGCCTTTCAATTTTACAATCACCCTGACCGGTTAAAAGAACCGCTTATCAAACGCAATGGGGTTTTTGAAACGGTATCTTGGGAAGAAGCCTATGATTTTATTGCCGATAAGCTGATTGAAACCAGCCAAAAATACGGAGCCGATGCCATCGGTGGTATTTCTTCTTCAAGGGCTACCAATGAAGAAAATTATCTAATGCAAAAAATGATACGCGTAGCGGTGGGTACTAACAACATAGACGGTTGTGCGCGTGTTTGCCATGCTCCTACTGCCTACGGAATGCAGCAGTCTTTTGGCACCGGTGCCGCTACCAATTCTATCGAAGACCTTCACAAAACGAATGCTATCTTTTTATTTGGTGCTAACCCTACTGAAGCACATCCTGTTACGGGCGCTAAAATAAAGCAATTGTTTATGCAAGGCATAACGAGTATTGTGGTAGATCCTGTGAAAACAAAATTGGCAAAGTTAGCTACGTATCATTTGCAACTTCGCCCCGGAACCAATGTGGCCATTTTAAATATGATGGCACATTATATCGTCAAAGAAAATTTAGTCAATCGAGAATTTATCAGGCAATATACCCAATTTTATAATGATTTTAAAGAACATGTTACCGGTTTAGACATGGATGTCATGGAAGAATTGACAGGCGTTTCAAAAGCATTGGTTAAAAAAGCGGCCATTGCCTATGCTACGGCTGATACTGCCATGGAATTCCATGGGTTAGGCGTTACCGAACACTATCAAGGCAGTAAAACCGTAATGTTGCTTTCTAATCTGGCGATGATGACCGGAAACGTAGGGCGGCCGGGAGTAGGATTGAATCCGTTACGTGGCCAAAACAATGTGCAAGGAGCTGCTGATATGGGCGTACAGCCACATCAAGGTGCCGGATATTTGGATATTAATAATATAGAGATACAACAGTATTATGCCAAAAAATACGGTGTTGCTAAGATGCCCGAAAAAGAAGGCCTGAAAATTCCTGAAATGATTGATGCTACCATTAACGGGAAATTTAAAGCCTTATGGATTATGGGGGAAGACACTTTGATGACTGACCCGAATTCAAATCACATCCGCAAAGCCTTTGAAAAATTAGATTTATTAGTAGTTCAAGAATTATTTATGAGTGCCACGGCAGAAATGGCCGATGTGGTATTGCCGGCAGCCTCTTATTTTGAAAAAAACGGAACGTTTACCAATGGAGAACGCCGCGTACAACGTGTAAATAAGGTTATTGACCCTATTGGGAATTGTAAATCTGACGGACAGATTATCATCGATATGATGTATAAATTAGGATATGAACAGCCTACGGGAAAAACCTATGATGCTGCAAAGCTCATTGAAGAAATTGCCGATGTGATACCGTTTATGAAAGGGTTGACATGGGAAGGATTGGGTACAAACGGATTGCAATGGCCGGTAAAAGAAGATGGTACCGACACAAAAATGTTACATATCAACGGCTCGTTTAAACGCGGTAAAGGAAAATTCCATCACTTTGATTTTGAAGAAACCCCTGAGTTGGTAGCACACCGCAAGAAATATCCTTTTATTTTAACAACGGCGAGGCAACTAGAACATTACAATTCGGGTACGATGACCCGTAGGACAGACAATCAGCAAATTTCACCAAACGATTATTTAGAAATCAATCCCTTAGATGCCGGAAAAAAAGGAATTTCAGCCGGTGATTCAGTAATTATTTTTTCTGATAGGGGAAGTGTCAAAATTCCGGTAAAACTAAACTATACGGTAAAACCAGGGGTTGTGCGTACTACTTTTCACCAACCGGAAATATTTATCAACCTAATTACAGGAAATGTAGGTGATAAAGAAACATTAACCCCTGAATACAAGGTAGTAGCTGTTGATTTTGAAAAATCTTAGTGTTACATGAAATGTATTATGACTGAAAAGTAGCCATTATTTTTTAATTAGCCATCCCCCGAAAATTTCTGCTATATACCCGTTAACCATTACTTTTACTTATGTTTTGGTAGATTTTATCTTTGGAAAACTTTTTACAAAATTAAGAAAGGTGAAATGTATAATTTATTGATTTTTAGAGATATATTTTTTAAAAAGTTCTTAAAATTAATGAATTAGAAAAAAACGGGGGATGCCTAAATTATTTTTTAACGTACCTTACCTTAAGGTAAAAAAAATTAACACCGTAATTCTAAAAAAGAACAAGACTTGGCCTGATAACAATACGCTTGATTTGACATACGTAAACAAGACATTTATTAACCGCTAATAATTATCTTTTTACTATAATTTCTATTGTTCTTTTTTATGTTATAGATATAGATACCTGTGCCTAACTGAGGTAATTGGTCTGAGATACTAATATCGTGTTGTCCGGGTTCTAAGACGCCGTCAAGCAAAACCCCTACTTGCTGCCCTAACATATTATATAGTGTTATTTTATAGCTATCTTGAAAATTATTGTTTATTCTAATAGAGACCCTTTCTTGATCATAAATAGGTATATGTTCAAAATTTTCTCTAATTATATAATCGTGATTCACCACAGTACTTGTACAAGAAAATCCTAAATCTATTGCAGTATATGGCCTTGGTATTGATTGATTGATAACATTAGAATCAATACACAGCCATTCTTGCAATATTGTACCATATACATTGATATAATCTTGTGTGTATTTTAGATTTCCCCCTCTGGTTAAATTTGATAAGCTCGGGTGCTCTCCTACGAAACCACTACCATTCAATGCCGGACCAAAAACTAGCATCGGTGCTGCGGTACCATGATCGGTACCATTTGATCCATTTTCACGTACTCTTCTTCCAAACTCTGAAAAAGTCATCGTCAACACATCTCTATCTCGCCCACTAGGTTCAAGATCTCGATAAAATGCCGAAATTGACTCTGAAATATTGGTCAATAGTTCCTGATGCCTTTCGGGTTGATTTGCATGGGTATCAAATCCGTTAAGGTTTACCATATATACGCTAGTACCCATTCTGGCTTGAATGGTTCGAGAAATAATAGATAAGGCACGGCCTAAATTTGTATCGGGAAACGTTATTGTATTGGTTTGTGAATCGGCTGCTTCTTTAATCACTCCCGAATATTTCAAGGTAGCGTTGAGTACGCCTCTTACAAATTGTAATTGTGAGCCTCTGGTACAATCAGGCACGTCTGCTGCGTCAAATAAGTTTCCGCTTGAAGTAATCTGTTCTAATTGCCTTGTATTAGCAATGGTAAATGCAAAATTGCTTTCTGTACCTGTAAAAATAATATCGCCAACTCCTCCAATTTGAACAGCAGGAGGCGCGTCTGGTAAATTCAATAAATAATCGGGATAAATACTTTCAAAATAACGGCCATAAACACCGGTTTCAACCAAATCATCATCGGTACCTCTAGACATATTATCGGTACCTGTAAAATGTGATAAATTTTGATTTTCATAGCCTGTACCGTGTACTACTTTCATACATCCTCCTTCCCAAATGGGCTCCATTGATTCGCGCAAATACTTAGGTACGCCAAAATCATTAGACAGCTTATAGATATTGGCTATTTCATGCCTTAATGTTGGCCTCGCATTGGCATAACGGTCATAGTCGTAAATAGGAACAATGGTATTTAATCCGTCATTGCCCCCTTGCAATCTTACAATTAACAAAACCCTGCCTGAATCATTTTTACTCAAAGCAGTTGATAAAGGTGTTGGCTGCCCAAAGGCCATAGGAATACCATTCATCATCAATGTGGCTCCTGCACCTCCTAGGCCTAATGTTTGTAGAAAAGAGCGCCTGTTCCACTTATCATGATCTTCTCTATTGCAATTATTATGTAAGTCTTTTGCCATACTCATACATTTTTATTTAAGTTGATAATCCGGTAGGGAGACTATATATTCAATAAGGTCACGGACTTGAAGAGGAACTCCTTCAAAACCCAATGTCCATATATTTTGTTCGAAATAATTGGATGGCACTCTACTTTTAAAGATATCGATACCGGTTTCAAAATCATTCAGGGTATATGGTATCTCACCCATTAGAGCTTCAAAAATATCTTTAGATACAACTTCTGCATCATTACTATTTCCTGATATATCAATAGCAAACTGCCTAAATTGTTCTTCATCTTGATTCCAAGCCCAAAACAACACTTCTTTACATAAATATGCTGCTCTGAAGGTTATTGAACCTGAGTTTATCCAATTTCTATCACCTTCCCATCCGGCAACGGTAGGCGGATTTAGTATATTTTGCCCAAAAACTCTTGAAGTATTTTTAATTGATTCTTTATTTATATCATAGTCTCCGAAATTAAATCCGGTAGTAGTGATAAATTGGATTATAAGGTCAAGTGGACTCTTAAAGATAACATTTCTAGCTTTTTCATCGAAAAAATGCTCACTTTTAAATAAGGTTCTAAGTACAGGGGCAATTTCAAAATTATTGGCAATAAAAATAGCAGCTAGCGGATAGATAATATTTTGGCGAATATCGCCATCTACCTCGGGGCTCACAAAATTTATATATATTTTTTCGCAGATAAAGCGGGCTATCAGTTCTGATTTTTGAGTAAATAAAATTGTTATGACATCATCATAGCCCCAGTTACCGGTTTGTTCGAAAATGGTTTTATCATCGGTATCAAAAGTTGCTTCGTTAAAAAGTATGCTAGAGTTCTCTCCATTGGCATATTCATTGTATCCGGTTAAAGCGCGAGACGTTTGAACAATATCATCTTCTGTATAGCCATTACCTTCACCAAGGGTGAAAAGCTCATACAATTCCCTTGCATAATTTTCATTCGGACTGCCGGCAGTATTTTCAAAGCCATTTAAAAATTTTAACATGGCTTCTTCTCGTCCCATTTCATGTATAAAGGTTTTAAAATTCCCCAAACAATTTCTTTGCAATGCCAACAAATACCTAAATGCATATCCGGCAAACTCATATTCATTGGCTTTTGTAACTAAATGATTATGCCAAAACAACATCAATCTACCACGAACTCCGTTATCCATAAGCTCTTTGATAAAAGTATATTGAGTTTCATCTACAAATGCTGCATTTTCATCTTCACCATAGGTAAATCCGTTTGCAGTATAATCAACAGGGTCTAATGGTGCCCAAGCCGGTATTGTTGTAGGAACTAAATTTATAGCTGCATCAATGAGTTCATCAACATAAACCTCAGGGCTTTTGCTCAAAGCATTGGCTATTTGAGAAGTTTCAATGCCAAAACCTAATCGGTTGTGTAAATGCTTGACCTTAATGGCATCCCAAAGATTTGAAGCACTGGGTGTGAATACTGTTAGTGGGGAGGTATTACATGATAAAAAATTTATAATCATATTTTTACCTTTTGAATTGGTTAGTAATGGTTAAATTATCTGTGATAGTATCAAGCGAATGTATTTTTAAAATCTGAAGAAAATCTAAAGTATCCTTAAAAATCTATTCGCAATAGGTTATTAATACACTTGTTTTTCTCGTAAAAAATAATTTAGAGAGAGTCCAAAAGTCCTATTTTTCCAACTATTACCTTCAGTGTTAACTAGGCTTGATAAGCCATTATAATAATTCAGCCGAACCTTCACTCTCTTTTTAATTAAAAGCCCGATACTCGCATTGGCACCAATGGTTATTCGTTTTATATCTGCATTGCTGCCAATATCCAATCGTATGGTTTCTTCATCATTCTTGGTAGTAGCTCTATTGTTGTATCCCAAATTAATGCCTGCATCTACAAAAAATTGAAAGTTTCTATTGTTCCAATTTATATAATAACCTAAATTAACCGGTATCTCAACGGCCTCTATTCCCCATTTTTCTTCTGAAGTATTAATTCCTCTTCTGCTAATAGCCTTAATTTCCCTTCTATTAAAATTAACTCCAAACCGCACGTATACCTTATCCGAAAGATCACGCTCTGCTATATAACCCAACAAAAAGCCAAAAGAGCTACTCGGGTCAACTGATTCGTTTACTTTAAAATTTGCGGTGGTCATATTTACTCCAAGTTCTATTCCGTGATAGAATTGGCAATGAGATATATAGGGTAGAAAGAAGAATAAGAAAAAAATTCCTTTATTGAATACAGATTTGGTTGGTGCTCCCATGTTTGTTGTTTTCATTTGTTTCTAAATGAATTATTTAGTTAATTTTAGGGAGTTTATATATTTTACAAAAACGACAAATAGTACAGTTTAGTATAATTTACTTTTTAATACTAATTGATGCTTACAATTTCAAAAAAGATTTAATTTAATCAACAAAGCCATTGGTTTCCCAATCTTTAATAGCCTGAACTTGAGCAGTAGTTAAATTATTGCCTGACGGTGGCATTGTACCGTTTTCAACTCTACCGATTAGGTCTCTATTCTCTACAGCTTCTTTAACGTTTTGATATGTGGTTAGCGACATTGGGGCTCCATTTGTAGGTGGATTGCTGTGACAATTTAAGCAATTGGCATCTATAATTGCTTTAATAGTATTCTTGTAGGTTACATTATTATTTGGCAGGTTAGTTACATCATTATTGTTTTCAGATGAACAAGATGTGATAATAAAAAAAAAGAAAGTAGCAACCGTAAGTAGTTTGTTCATAATTAAAATGTTTAGTATAATAATGTGGTAAATCAATTTTTATTGTACAACTTCTGTAAGTTCTACTAAAATACTTTTAATATGTTTAAGGATAAATCTTCCTTTGCATTGGTCTAGTAATCACTAAAGTTAAAAACGATAGTACGACCAAAATTGTTCTATTTTGGCAACTTATTTTGTGAGAACGGCTAAAGCATAAATCTTGGTTTTTGGGAGTATCTGCACAAAGAAAATATAGAGTTACACAGAGAAAAGTATGAGTTTACCCTAGCATATTAGCATATTAATATTTATATTGGAACCTTAACTATAAGGCAGTTTGTTTTCTTTACTTTTATACTAAATCAATTCTATAATACACAGTGAGTTACTTTGTTAAAGACAAACAATACTATAAATTTTGCACCTATGGTTTTTTAAAAAACCTCAGGTTTTATGACGCTTTCTTATTACTCTTTTTTTTAGAAAATGGCATTTCTTATAGTCAGATAGGATTGTTATATGCCGTACGGGAATTTACCATTATTTTTTCTGAAGTCCCTACGGGCATCATTGCAGATACTTATGGCAGAAAAAAATCGCTCATTGTTTCTTTTTTGGCCTATATCATCTCATTTCTTGTTTTTTATTATTTTAAAAACTTCAGCGTACTCATTATTGCTATTGTATTGAATGGTATTGGAGATGCTTTGCGCTCTGGTACGCATAAAGGAATGATTTTCGATTATTTAAAGCTAAACCATTGGGAGAGCCATAAGATTAATTATTACGGACATACGCGGTCATGGTCGCAAAAGGGTTCGGCTATTTCAGCTCTTTTTGCAGGTTTTTTAGTATTGTATTCCGGTAGTTATCGCGTTATCTTTTTGTTTTCTATAATACCCTATCTACTCAATTTTATCAATGTTTTTACCTATCCGAATACGCTTAATTTTTCATTAGAAGAAAAGGAAGCTCATGAACAAAAATCATTTGCAGCAGTATTTAAGCGTTTTTTTTGTGTAATCAAGAAACGAAATGTATTTCAAATTATCAATTCATCAGCGTTACATTCGGCTTTCTTAAAAGCCATCAAAGATTATATTCAACCTGTAATGGTCCAAATAGCCATATTACTCCCATTATTAAAAACACTTGAACCCAAAAGAAAAAGTGGCTTGGTAATAGGTATCATCTACTTCTTTATTTTTTTATTGGCTTCCTTTGCCTCAAGGCTGGCCTTTAAAATTTCAAGCCTCAGTGTTAAAAATATCCCTAATGTAACATTGATAGTAGGTTTGGCAGCCGGGGTTCTTTGCGGATTATTTATAAATAATGCATTCTGGGTACTTGCCTTACTTAGCTTTATAAGTATTTATACGATAGAAAACGCTAGAAAACCTATTTTAACTGCAATGGTTGCAGACCAGGTATCAACTAAAATAATTACTTCTGTACTCTCTGCCCAGTCTTTATATAGTACTTTTGTAACTTCAATACTAGCACTTTTAATTGGTGTTATAGCAGATAACTATGGGGTTGGTATTGCATTGACAAGTGTTTCTATACTGCTAATTTTAATAACTATACTTGTTTATAATTTTAAAAGAGATTAAACATAAAATTTATATTGAAAAATGAGCCTGTACAATATTATCACTTATATTATAGCAATGACCTCAAAAGTCACTTATCAGATGTGAGTAGTATAAATGTTGCAACGTATCTAAAATTTTAAATATTGAAGTAAACTTCGTCTTTTTCCTGAAAACAAAAAACCCTCAACATGAGTTGTGGGTTTCCTTTTGCGGAGAAAGAGGGATTCGAACCCCCGGAGGTGTGACCCTCGCCGGTTTTCAAGACCGGTGCATTCGACCACTCTGCCATTTCTCCAATGTCGATTACCTACTTTTGCTAAGCATATTGCTTACACAAATTTCAGCGGGCTTAGCTACCGAAGCGATTTGAAATCGCGTAAGAGGTTGCAAATATAAAAACCTTTTTTTAGTTGCTGAAATAAAACTTGAGGTTTTTTTAACCTTATTTATTATCCATATACATATGAGTAATTAATTGTATTTTTAACGTCTTATTTGATAAACTATTTTATGGACTTTTCTCTTGACCTGCTTTGGTTAATCCTTATAGGTTTTATTGCAGGATGCATTAATGTGATTTCGGGTGGTGGTTCGTTGCTTACATTACCCATACTTATTTTTTTTGGATTACCCCCCTCTGTTGCCAATGGTACCAACAGAATTGCCATCATCATCCAAAACATATTTGCTGTAAAAGGTTTTAAAAGCAAAGGAGTGGCCACTTTTCCGTTCAGTACTTACGTGGCTATCTCAGCAACAGCCGGAGCCATTTTAGGAGCCTCGATTGCCATCGATATTAAAGGTGAACTTTTTAATAGAATTTTAGCGGTAATCATGGTGGTAATTGTTATATATATGGTGATAAAACCCAAAACCGGAAATCAGCAATTGCTCGAAAGAATTACAGGAAAGCATTTATTAATAAGCATTATTATCTTTTTCTTTATTGGTATTTATGGCGGCTTTATCCAAGCAGGCGTTGGTTTTTTAATATTATTGGCTTTGTCAGGTATCAACAGGCAATCATTGGTAAAAAGCAATGCTATCAAGGTATTTGTTGCATTGGTCTATTCAGTTTTTGCCTTAGCCATTTTTGTCTATAATGATAAAATTAATTGGATGTATGGCCTTATTCTCTCCCTAGGCAATGCTGCCGGAGGCTGGTTTATGAGTAGATGGTCTGTAAAAAAAGGGGATAGACTGGTAAAAGTATTTTTAATTATTATGGTCACCGCAATGGCCATTAAACTATGGTTCTATCAATGACATAACTAATTAAACATCCCTATGTATGGAGAATTCTGAATATTCTTTTAGAGTTATATGCACATCAAAACTTACATTTGAAACTTTTGACAACGGAGACCCGGTATGTAACCAATTTATAAATTCTTGCAAAACAGTAGTATAGCCTTCAGCATCTATATAAACACTTCCATCTGACTCATTCTTTACAAACCCTTTAATTCCCAAAGCATCTGCTTTATTTTTAGTGTACTTTCGAAACCAGACACCTTGAACCTTGCCGCTTACCACAATAGAATAATATACCTTTTTCATTCATATACTTTTTGCAAAAGTAAACATCCTGCCATTGAAAGTAAAATTCATTTATTATTTTAACTTTGCACTTTACATTTTAGCAAATCAACATGGGCAATTCTTTTGGCAGACTATTCAAGTTATCAACTTTTGGCGAATCGCATGGCAAAGCTATCGGCGGTATTATTGACGGTTGTCCGGCCGGATTACAACTTGATATCAAAGCTGTCCAAAAAGAACTAAACAGAAGAAAACCCGGTCAATCAGCCATTGTTACACAACGTAAAGAACCTGATACCGTAGAATTTTTATCAGGTATTTTTGAAGGAGCAACTACCGGAACTCCCATAGGGTTCCTTATTAAAAATACCAATCAAAAATCAAAAGACTATTCAGCTATCAAAAATACCTTTAGGCCTTCACATGCCGATTTTACCTATACAAAAAAATATGGCATAAGAGACTATCGCGGAGGTGGGCGGTCATCGGCACGCGAAACCGCCAATTGGATTGTTGCCGGAGCCATTGCCAAACAATTGCTCTCTGAAATAACAATCAATGCATACACGTCTTCGGTAGGTGATATTTTTCTTGAGAAACCCTATCAAGATCTAAACTTTAACTTGATTGAAAGTAATGTAGTTCGTTGTCCGGATGAAAGTTATGCAAAAAAAATGATTGCTAAAATTAAAGAAATAAAAAAACAAGGAGACACCATCGGCGGTACAATTACTTGTGTTATTCAAAATGTTCCGATAGGTTTAGGAGAACCTGTTTTTGATAAATTACACGCCCGTTTGGGCATGGCCATGTTATCTATAAATGCCGTAAAAGGATTTGAATACGGTAGTGGCTTTTGTGGTGCTAAAATGAAAGGCTCTGCACACAATGATACTTTTAACACAGATGGCACTACCAAAACCAATTTATCAGGAGGTATTCAGGGTGGTATTTCTAACGGAATGGACATCTATTTTAGGGTAGCCTTCAAACCCGTAGCTACTTTATTACAAAAATACAACACTATTGATAATGATGGCAACCACGTAACAATGCAAGGCAAAGGGAGGCACGACCCCTGTGTTATACCTAGGGCTGTACCAATTGTTGAAGCCTTAGCTGCAATGGTATTAGCCGATTTTTATTTATTGCAAAAGAGTAATAAGTTGTAAATAGCTCTGCTAATCTAATGGATTTTGCTACAAATTTAAGCAAGGCCGTAGTACATCTTATTGTAATTTTAAGCATCAAAAAAACAAATTACATACAAGGAAGAGGCGCACAAATAAATACCCACAATCGTTTTTCGGCACTGCAACACTTCATTGAAGATGATTTTTTAGAGCATTGTTATATACAAGGTGAAAATTCCAACTCTAATAGAACGCACTATATTGAAATTTTTCCCAAAACCATCCTCAACAAAGTAATCAGTACAGATATAGGCTTGGCGTATTCAATAAATCCGTACCAAGGTTGTGAACACGGATGTATTTATTGCTATGCCCGTAACACACATGAATATTGGGGCTATAGTGCCGGATTGGACTTTGAAAAAAAGATACTCTATAAAAAAAATGCCGCCGAACTTCTTGAAAAAAAACTCAGCAGTAGTCATTGGAAAGCCCAAAATATTATGTTATCAGGTAATACAGATTGCTATCAACCCCTTGAAAAAAAACTACAAATTACCCGTCAACTTTTACAAGTATTTTTAAAGTATAAACATCCGGTGAGTATCATTACCAAAAATGCATTACTACTGAGAGATTTAGATATTCTAACACCATTGGCCGCATTAGATTTGTTGCATGTTAGTATTTCTATTACTTCCTTAGAAGAAGAAACCAGAAGAATATTAGAACCGAGAACAACTTCTATTGAAAAACGCCTAAAAACTATCAAAACACTTAGAGAACACAAAATTCCGGTAAATGTAATGATGGCACCGATTATTCCCGGAATCAATAACCATGAGATTTTTGCTTTGGTAAAAAAAGTTAGTGAATTAGGAGCCAATGCCACTGCCTATACCATTGTTCGGCTAAACGGGGCCATTGGAATAATTTTTAAAGATTGGTTACAAAAAACTTTACCTCACAGTGCTGATAAAATAATTCACCAAATTGAGGATTGTCACGGTGGGCAAGTCAATGACAGTAGGTTTGGAACACGTATGCGTGGTGAAGGAAAAATTGCCGAGCAAGTAGCGATACAGTTTAGGTTAGCCAAGAAAAAATACATGAATACAACCTGTATGCCTCCGCTGGATTACACCCGTTATGAGTCACAAAAAAATGCCCAATTAAAGTTATTTTTTCCTAAAAACAAGAGGTAAAACCCTCATCGAAGGATTTGGTACAAAAAAGAATAGGAGTCTCCACAAAGAGCATCAATATATTAGGTGTACGTTTGACTTTGTGCTGTTTTATTTTATTGAGTAATAATACTGTAAAGCAGTTGATTAGTATAAATTTATTCATGTGAAATAAGGCTTTTCACAAGGTGAGTTCTTATAAGCTAAACGGGTAGTTTATGCAACAGATAACCAAACACAAAATAATATTGCCTTTTGAGCGTTATAATGTAACTCCCTATTAGTTTTTTAGCAAACTATTAGGGTTTTATTTTAAAGTAGTTTAACCTAAACCTAGTGACATGAAAAAAAGTTACTCAAAGCAATTACTACTATTTGTAGCGCTTATGCTTTATGCTATTACCTTTGCCGGTAATGGAGAGAATTCAGTTACAAGTAAAAAAATCAATCTAAATTCAAACAATGCCTTTACAAGTATTACAGACCCCGGATGGTCATATACTTGTGATGAAGGTATTGAAGTTGAACTCATTAGCCTCGGCCTGAAAAACAATGTTCCGGCTACCTTGACAATTCCTGATGTAGATAATGTCGACCATCTTGTTGTTGAAATTGTCTACAAAGGCAATAACCCAGGACCAACCATCGAAATAGAAGATGCTGACGGCAATATCTATACGGCTCAAAGAGAAGTGCCCGGCGGAAGTTCAAATGCCTGGTATTACCGAACAGAAATGCCGGCAACAGCATCCGTAAGTTATAAAAACACAACCCATGCCAACTATGCTCAATCTATTTTAGCCTATGTTTTTAGGCATCAAAATACAGGTATGGCCAGCTCAGGTATTTTTACTTCTCTAGCAGGTTATAACAATATTGTTACAACTACCATTCCTATTCAAACCGATTCAGGGCCTCGGTCGGTAAGTGTAGAATTACCCATCTCAGAATTGACAGACGACGGTAGGTATATCCATATAGAAGTTTCTGCTGCTGATGGCAGTTTTACTGAACTGACAGAAGCCATTACCAGTTTTGCGCCCGGTACCTGCTGTATAAAAATCTTTGAATTAAACTTACAGAATGTGGCCGGAACGGTAGATGAAATAGAAATTAAAATAGATACCCGAAATCAAAAAAACGGTCAGAATGTAAATGGCCAATCATGGGTCATGGGCGGTGCCGTAAAAACAGATGTGCGATGTAGCTGTGTAGATTTTGACACCACGCCTCCTACAGCTGATAATTTGGTAGACCATATCTTACTCGAGGATATTAGCCAAATGCCCACAGTAACCTTTAGTGATGAATGTTCTGCAGTAACGGTAGATTACAATGAATTTGAAGCAAATGAATCATGCTGGGTAGGTTTTGGGCCTGTTTTTACAGAAACTAATATTACATTTGATAATTTTCCGTTCGACAAATCACACCATTGGGAAAACGGATATTTTCAACAACTACTAGATGGCACTGCCAAAATTCACGGTAGAGTGGTCAATAATACCGATACAACTTCGGGCTGGATTGTTGAAATATTCTTTGATACCTTAGTAGATTATAATACTTGGGTAAACTCAGGCGGATACATGGATAACGATGTACTACGGCAACAACGGCTTTATGCAAATGTAGATTTTACCAAACCCTATACTTTTGAAGGTTTTGGCGATTATACCAACGCAACCATAACACTGTTGAACAATACCAATTTCCATCACATGGATATAGGCCCCAAAAATGAATATGGCGATTATGGTGTTGGTTTTAAAATATCTTATGAAGGCGTAGTAAACGGACAAACCATTACAGCCTCAAATTCGCAAAACATAGAAATGTTTGCTTCCTTAAACACCTGTGTTAAAAAAAGAGGCAGGCTAATTATAAGGCAATGGACAGTAACAGATGCTGCCGGAAACTCCAGTGTATTTATCCAACGTGTTGAATTAGAATAAACCTTACTATGATGAAAAAATTAAACCTATTATATATCGTATTGTGCATGAGTTTTGTAATGAATGCCCAAATACAAAAAGAAAATTTTAATGCCAATACCATTCCTGCAGGTTGGACAACTACAACTCCTGCCAGTGGATGTACTTGGGAATTTGGTTATACCGGAACAATCAAAGGTAGTGGGTTTACCACACCGGCTTCTTTTCCAACAGGAGGCGTTATTTTTGATGATGACGCCTGTGGGGCAGACATGAACAACCATATTGAATTGACAAGCCCCGAAGTAGATTTGGTAGCTGCCGGCGTTATTAGCGCAGCCATAGAAATTACCTATAACCATCAAACTTTTGCCAATGACGGAGACTTTTTTGTTGACGTTTGGGATGGCAATGCATGGCAAAATGTACTCACGGTAACCGGTGACTCTCCAGCTCCCAATACAGGCACCAATGCTACCAGTACCATTGATGTTACTCCGTATATCAATAGTGCTTTTAAAGTAAAATTTATTTATGATGATGAAAATTCGTTAACTTGGGGAGTAGGTATTGACGATTATCAATTGCTAGATACCGCTACTGCTGGCATTGAAGATTTGGTAGGATTAGGATTTAAATACTATCCTAACCCCGTTATTAATGATGTCATTACACTACACGCCAATGAAGATATTTCATTAGTAAATGTCTATAATACCATTGGGCAAAAGGTAATTGCCAAAAAACCGGCTGCATTAGAAGATACCGTGAATTTACAAAATTTACCTTCAGGTGTATATATCGTACAAGTAGCCATAGGCAGAAAAGAGGGTACCTTTAAAATCATCAAACCATAAAAACACAATCAATCCAATTATTCTAATGAAAGGCCTTCCATTTTTGGGAGGTTTTTTTATGTCTATGGAGGGTGCATTACTATCAAGGCATACTTTATTGTTACGTTGATAATAAAGCCCAGAAAAGGTTTGAAATCCTTTCGGGGCTTGAAGGCAATAAAACCGATGTTCAATTTTGTGAATTTGGCGATAAATTCACATACTGTAATTTAAAAAATCTAAAATCAATTATTGAACTCGTTTAAACTTTTTCAATTAGCTAAAAAATTGTCCTTTTGCACCCTATTTTTGTCTTTTTTTCTTTCCATAGCCCTGCTATGCAACTCAAAAAAGCCTTCAATAGGATAAAAAACTCCTAATTTTCGCTTCAATCCAAAAAGTTTAAACGAGTTCATTATCTTTGCCATTCAAAAAATATAAAAAATGGATAACGGCTTATACGCAAAATTAAACACCTCAAAAGGTGAAATCTTAGTACAATTAGAATTTGAAAAAACTCCCGGAACCGTCGGCAACTTTGTTGCTTTGGCTGAAGGGAACTTAGAAAATAACAGCAAAGCACAAGGAACACCCTTCTATGACGGATTAAAATTTCATAGGGTAATTCCTAATTTTATGATTCAAGGCGGTTGCCCTTTGGGTACCGGAACCGGTAATCCGGGATATCGTTTTGACGATGAATTTCACCCTAGCCTTACACATGATAAACCCGGTGTCTTATCTATGGCCAATTCAGGCCCGGGCACCAATGGTAGCCAGTTTTTTATCACGCATGTTGAAACCCCTTGGTTAGATAATAAACACACTGTTTTTGGCCATGTGATCAAAGGACAAGAAGTAGTTGATGCCATACAGCAAGGTGATACCATTGATAGTGTAGAAATTATCCGCAAAGGCGATGCTGCCGAAAAATTCAATGCCGTAGAAGCCTTTAGAACTTTTGAAGGTGCTAGAGCCGAACGGGAAGCAAAAGCAACCAAAGAACAAGAAAAAATATTGAATGATGTTTCTGCCGGATTCAAAAAAACAGACAGCGGACTCCGATACCAAATCATTCAAGAAGGCAACGGGAAAAAAGCCAACAAAGGCGACCAAATCTCAGTACATTATAAAGGCCAATTAATAGACGGCACGGTTTTCGATTCGTCATACAAACGCAACCAACCCTTAGATTTTACAGTAGGTATCGGGCAAGTTATTGCCGGTTGGGATGAAGGCTTACAATTATTAAAAGTGGGTGACAAAGCCCGTTTGGTCATTCCGTCTAACCTAGCTTATGGCTCACAAGGTGCCGGTGGGGTCATACCACCCGATGCCCCTTTAATCTTTGATGTTGAGTTGATGGATGTAAAATAATCTAAAAACGCTTCTCTTTTGAGAGGCGTTTTTTATGGTTGACTTTGTAGTGTTAAAACGCTAACTTTGTTTATCATTGAATATAAATCATTGAAACGAATTTATGTCCTTACGATAAACAAATCCAAAAAAATGACCCCGGAAGAATTAGAACAACTAAAATATCCCATCGGAAAACCCCAAATCCCTGAAAAGATTACAGCTTCACACCTATTAGAATGGTTTGATATCTTAGAAAAATTTCCACAACGACTACAACAACTGGTTGCCAATCTTTCCAATGAACAATTAGATACGCCTTACCGGCCCGAAGGTTGGACAGTACGCCAAGTGGTACATCATCTGGCAGACAGCCACCACAATAGCTATACGCGTTTTAAATGGGCATTGACAGAAGACAAACCCCTTATCAAAGCCTATGATGAAGGCCGGTGGGCAGAATTACACGATAGCAAATCAGCCCCTATCCTACTCTCTTTAAATGTATTAACAGCCTTACATGCCAAATGGGTATATTTCTTAAAAGGCTTGCCGCCACAAGAGTTAAAACGCACATTCATACATCCTGATGGTCATGAAGAAGTTTCCTTAGCTGAAAATGTAGGTATCTATGCCTGGCACTGCGTACACCACTTTGCGCATATACACAATTTAATACAACGCAAGGGGTGGAAACATTAACCGGTTTCCTAAGTAACTGCTTACTGAAGACTGTAAACTGCCCTCTGTTTCAAACTTTCCACTTAATCCCACAACCCATACTCGGTTTTTGCGGCCTAGTATTGGGTTTATCGTCAATAACACAATCCAACGCATGGCGCAAATCACTACCCGTAACCGGAATGCCATTATCAGGCCTCGAATCATCCAATTGTCCGCGGTATACCAATTTTAAGTTTTTATCAAACACATAAATATCCGGAGTACATGCCGCATCATACGACTTGGCAACTTCTTGTGATTCATCAAATAAATACGGAAACGGATATTTCAATTCAAGAGCTCTTTTTCGCATCAAATGTGGAGCATCATCAGGATACTTCAATACATCATTCGAAGAAATTGCCAAAAAAGATACTTTTTTTTTGGTGTAATCATTCGCAATTTTTACCAATTCATCGTTCACATGAATTACAAAAGGACAATGATTGCAAATAAAAAATACTACTGTTGCTTTATCTCCTCTATTTTCAAAGAGTGAAAGTTCCTCCCCCGAAACTGTATCATACAAGATAAAACCCGGGGCCATTGTTCCTAACGGAAGCATATTTGACAGAGTGCTAGCCATTTTTAGAATTTATTTGTAGATTTATAGCATTAAAAATACAAAATAAATGTTAGATACAATCTCTTTTGAAGATTTTACGAAAGTAGATATCAGAACAGGAACAATTATTGATGTTCTCGATTTTCCAAAAGCCCGAAAACCGGCATACCAATTGAGTATTGATTTTGGTAGTCTGGGTATTAAAAAATCGAGTGCCCAAATCACGGGTATATATACCAAAGAAAGTCTCCTTAACAAACAAATTATTGCCATAATTAACTTTAAACCCAAACAAATTGCTAACTTTATAAGCGAATGTTTGGTATTGGGAGTTGCCAATACTAATGGAGAGATTATATTATTACAAACATCAGCACCCACTATAAACGGTACTCAAATTAACTAAATATGCCAGAATCACTAACCAATCGGCATATACAAGGGCTTTCTGAACAATTGGACGGAGAGCTCTTTTTTGATGCACTACACAAAAGTATCTATGCTACCGATGCCTCGGTATACCGAAAAATTCCGTTAGCTGTTGCTTATCCCAAGACCAAGAAAGATCTCAAACAACTCATCAGCTTTGGTACGCAACACCGTATTACGCTAGTACCGCGTACTGCAGGCACTTCATTAGGAGGGCAATGTGTTGGAGATGGTATTATTGTAGACCTGTCAAAACATTTTACCAAGATTTTGGCTTTTGACGAACGCCTTAAAACCGTTACGGTTGAACCCGGTGTTATTCGTGATGAGCTAAACGCTTTTTTAGCACCTTACGACCTATTTTTCGGCCCTAATACTTCTACCAGTAATCGTTGTATGATTGGCGGAATGGTGGGCAATAACTCTTCAGGAACCACTTCCATCCAATATGGCGTTACCCGCGATAAAGTTATCTCCCTAGAAACTATCTTATCAGATGGCAGTGAAGTTACCTTCGAAGCGCTTAGCAATAATGAATTTAAAACCAAGCAATTAGGCACTACTTTAGAAAATAAAATATACAAAACCATCCATAAAGAACTTGCAAGCAAAGAAGTACAGCAACAAATTGTAAAAGAGTTTCCGAAGGCTGCTATTCACAGGCGAAATACGGGTTATGCCATTGATACCTTGATCGCTACGGCACCGTTTTCAGCTTCTGAAGAAAAAATAAACCTTGCCAAATTAGTATGTGGCAGTGAAGGAACTTTGGCATTTACAACCGCTATTACCTTACAACTCGATGCAGTTCCTCCGCCTCAAAAACTGGTAGTTGCCGCACATTTTAGCAGTATTCGCGAAAGTATGGAAGCCGTTTTGGTAGCCATGAAACATCCTTTATATATGTGTGAATTAATGGATAAAACCATTTTAGATTGTACTAAGAGCAACCGAAAACAACTATCCAATCGGTTTTTTATAGAAGGTGACCCTGAAGCCATATTACTACTCGAAGTAAAAGCCGATACCCAATCTCAAGTAACCCAATTGGCCGATCAGCTCATTGCCGATTTACAACAGCAGCAATTCGGGTATGCATATCCTAAATTATACAATGAAAATGTTAATAAAGCGATAGAGCTTCGCAAGGCCGGACTCGGATTGCTAGGAAATATCGTAGGTGATTCCAAAGCAGTAGCTTGTATAGAAGATACCGCCGTTGATGTAACAGACCTGCCGGCCTATATTGCCGAATTTACAGCCATGCTCGACGGATATCAACAAAAAGCGGTTTACTACGCACATGCCGGCGCCGGTGAAATCCATCTACGCCCTATTTTAGACCTCAAAAAATCAGAAGATGTCACCCTTTTTAAAACCATTACAACCGAAACGGCAAAACTGGTAAAAAAATACAAAGGCTCCTTTAGTGGTGAACATGGTGATGGTATTGTAAGGAGCTCTTTTATACCTTTTATGATTGGCCGGCAAAATTATGAGGTGTTAAAACGCATCAAATATGTTTTTGACCCTCAGGCTGTTTTTAATAAAGGAAAGATTATCGATGCTTTTGCTATGGATACCTCTTTGCGCTATGAAACCGATAGAATCGAACCTGAAATAGAAACCTTACTCGATTTTTCTGACTCTTTAGGCCTTTTACGCGCAACCGAAAAATGTAATGGCTCTGGTGATTGTAGGAAAACTTCACAAGCTGGAGGCATGATGTGCCCCAGTTATAGGGCTACCCGCAATGAAAAAGATACTACCCGTGCCAGAGCCAATGCCTTACGCGAATTCTTAACCAACTCACAAAAGCCTAATAAATTTAATCATACCGAATTAAAAGAGGCTTTTGATTTATGCCTAAGCTGTAAAGCTTGTGCCAGCGAATGCCCTAGTAATGTTGATGTGGCTAGTTTTAAAGCCGAGTTTTTATATCAATATCAAAAAGAAAACCCGCCTTCACTAAGAACCAAACTCTTTGCTGACAATGTAAAATACAATAAGATAGGAAGTAAAATACCTTTAGTAACTAATTTATTTATTGACAATAGATTAACAAAGTCTATTTTAGGCATTGCTTTAAAAAGGAAATTGCCCAAATTAGCAAGACAAACGTTGTACCGTTGGTATAAAGAACACCAATCAGGCCTAAAAAACAATCATCACAACTGTAAAAAAATAGTGCTTTTTTGCGATGAATTTACCAACTTTTACGATGTACAAGTAGGGATAGATACTATCGAATTATTAGACAAACTAGGATACTGTGTCAATCTGGTTAAAAGCGAAGAAAGTGGCCGCAGCCATATATCAAAAGGTTTTTTAGACAAAGCGAAAGTCATCGCTGATAAGAACATCGCCATTTTTAAAGAACTTATTGACGAAGAAACACCTTTACTGGGCATCGAACCTTCGGCAATACTTTCTTTTAGGGATGAATACCTCCGGCTGGCTGATGATAAGAAAGCGGCAACAAACATTGCCGAAAATACGTTTACCATTGAAGAGTTCATCCAACATGAAATTCAGTTGGGAGCCATCACGCCAAACCAATTTGACAATACTTCAAAAACCATTAAAATTCACGGACATTGCCATCAAAAATCCCTGTCGAGTACCGAAGCTACATTTAGCATGTTAAACCTTCCTGTAAATTATAAGGTAACCATTATCAACTCGGGCTGTTGTGGGATGGCAGGGTCATTTGGTTACGAAAAAGAACATTATGAATTGAGTATGCAGGTAGGCGAACAGTCGTTATTTTCTAAAATCCGGAAATTTGATACCAATACCACCATAAGTGCAGCGGGTACCAGTTGCCGCCATCAGATTTATGACGGTACCAAACGCATGGCCAAGCATCCGGTAACGATTTTAAAAGAGGCATTATTATAGCAATTTATTATTTCGATATTTATTTGTAAATTTAATGACATTCAAATTCCCAAAATGATGAAAACAAAACTATTCCTACTGGGGCTATGCTGTACGCTGAGCCTTAATCTCTATGCCCAACAGAAAAAACTGCCAAAAAATAAAGCTAAAATTACAGCTTCTGTAGAAAAGCACAAAGCCGATTTAATTGAGATTAGCGATGAAATTTGGACCTATGCCGAAACGGCTTTTGAAGAAAGCAACTCCTCAAAATTATTGGCAGATTACGCCGAAAAAAATGGCTTTTCCGTAGAACGTGGCGTAGCAGGTATCCCCACTGCTTTTGTAGCTACCTATGGATCGGGCAAACCGATAATTAGTGTTTTAGGCGAGTTTGATGCCTTGCCGGGACTTTCACAACAAGCAACGCCTACTAAAAATCCTACTACCGAGGGAGCTCCCGGACATGGATGTGGCCACAACTTATTCGGTACTGCCAGTTTAGGAGCCGCCATCGCCATTAAAGAATTGATGGAACAAGGGGTAATCAAAGGTACTATTAAGTTCTTCGGTACGCCTTCTGAAGAAAAATATTTCGGAAAAATATGGATGGTACGCGCCGGCCTCTGGGATGATGTAGATGTAAATATCAGCTGGCACCCTTCGGCAAAAATAGAAGCCGACGTACAATCGTCATTAGCATTGGTTGATTTTAAAGTTGAATTTTTCGGACAAGCGGCACATGCTTCGGCAGACCCTTGGAACGGAAGAAGTGCTGCAGACGCCTTAGAATTGTATACTACCGGAATCAATTATTATCGCGAACACGTAAAACCTACCGTGCGAATGCATTACCATATTCAAGATGCCGGCAAAGTAGTCAATGTAGTGCCTGATTATGCCCGATTATGGATGCGTGTACGCGATACCAAACGCTCAGGAATGATGCCGGTATACAAACGGGTGATGAAAATGGCTGAAGGTGCTGCCATAATGGCTGATGTAGACTATAAAGTTTCATTGATATCAGGAATTTACGAAGTACTTGTCAATAGAACCGGCGGCGAAATCTTGCAAAAAAATTTAGAATTATTGGGGCCTATTGATTATACCGATGAAGAAATAGCTTTCGGTAAAAAAATACAGGAAGCTACCCAAAAACCACAAGTAGGCATGGATAGTACTATAAAGCCATTGGAAGCTACCAAAGAAAATCCCGGAGGCGGGTCTACCGATGTGGGAGATGTGAGTTGGAATGTTGCCAATATCAATTTGAGTGTTACCACCGCTCCAAAAGACACTCCTTGGCATTCTTGGGCCGTAGTTGCCTGTGGTGGCATGTCTATAGGCCACAAAGGAATGTTATATGCTTCAAATGCCATGGCGATGACAATGCTAGATTTATTTACAAATAAAAAATTAGTAGAAAAAATAAAAGAAGAATATAAACAGCGAAAAGGTGATGAAGTGTACAAAGCCATTATACCCGAAGGCCCGCCACCAATACCAACGAAAACCGCTGAATATAAATGATGATAACAATCTAAAACCATAGACAAATGAATAAAAATAGCATGCTCTCAACAGCCGCCGTCTTATTAATTATTCTTGGCATTGCCATGATTTATATCGGAGGCTTTTACGCCCCGAAAGTAATCTTACCCCCAATTATAACCGGTATTGGATTTTTTATCATTGCTTGGGTGCTAAACGGACTCAAGGAAAAATGAGAATTGGGCGGAAAAACAAACAATCATACCTTTTGAGAAGGTGACTTTTCAAGCTAAAATAAATATCTATTACAACCACAAACAGTCTATTGCATCTGTAAACAAGTGTAATAATAAGCCTATAGCGATGATTCTAGCCTTGTCAAAAAACAACATTGCCAAATAAGCCCCAAAGGCAATATACCCGTGTAAAGGGTGGAAATTGATACTGCATCGCTGTGCATCAAACACCGGGCTTGCAGCCAAATGGTCTATGTCTATCAACATCGTTAAAAGCATCAGCAGCCATGCTTTTTTCCATTGTTTCCTGAAAAAGACATAGGCAATCAATCCCGGAAAAAGTAGGTGCAACCCGTAATGTATACCAACCCTGAGGACTTCCATTATAAAATTGTAAGAGGTTGGTTTTCAAGGTAATTTAACGCATTTGGACCTTCCATAAAGAGCAAATCTAAGATACTTAGATTTTCAAGAAACCCTAGTTTATTTGAAAACACTTGAGTATACTCTTCAAAATGATACTCTTGCTTCAATTTTGCATCTGCCAAAAAACGGGCATCACATAGTTCGGTATATTCTTTTTGATACGCTCTAGTTGTTGTAGTTGGTATTTCGAGTTGTAACAAATCGAGAATGGTATGTTGACAGGCAAGGTTAAAATCTAATAAAAACGAAGGTATTTTCTCGAAAAGCGCCAGTATTTCTGCTTCGTAAAACTCAAAATAAGGCGATGATCGGTAGGCAATCTGCATAGCTTTTATGTGTTGCTTTTGCCATTGAAAACTAAAGTCTATTTTGATATCTTTAGTCTTTCTGCTATGATTGTGCTGAATGGGCACATTCAATAACTGCTTGCCATTGGCTCCGTAAATATAACAACGCGTGCGGTATGTTTGTTTTTGATAATTATCTTCAACCTCAAAAGTAACACGTTGGGCTCTCGCTAATGCTACATAATGCACAATGGGCGAAAAATAGGTAGGATGCAGTATCAAATGTGTATTGCCTTTTAACGGGTGCATATAAACTTTTTCAATTGGCTAATAACTTCTCTCAAAACGGAATCGCTTAATACGCATGCACAGTGTATCTGTTAAAAGCACAACTCATCAGGCTTTCTTACGCTTTCTAAAGAAATCGAATACAAACCACAACACCAATAGGCCTAAAAAGTATTTAAAATAAGAAACAGGTTCTCCACTACCATTTACGGTGGTAAATAAACGGTTCCAACGTACTTTATTGATACCTTTTTCATTGGTTTCCCAGCTAAACCAAATAAATACGGGTTTTCCTACCACATGGTCAAAAGGCACATAGCCCCAAAACCGTGCATCCAATGAATTTTGACGGTTATCACCCATCATCCAATAATAGTCTTGTTTAAAGGTATAAGTATCTGTATCTTTGCCATTGATTAAAATCTCATCGCCATTGACTAAGAGGGTATTGCCCTCGTATTCCATGATAATCCTCTTGTAAAACGGCAAGGTTTCTTTAGTCAATTTAACGGTTGCCCCTTTTTTAGGGATATAGATGGGACCGTAATTATCAATATTCCATTTAAGTGATGGCACTTGCGGAAAGAGCCTATCCTCACCAACGCCTTTTGGCTTAATATCTTTTTTAACACTTTTTACCACCGGGTTTTTTGCTATTCTCGCTGCTTCTTTATCAGTTAAGGTAACATAGTAATTGCCATCTCGCAGCCTTCCTCCTTCTCTTACGCCGTATCTTTTTCTCAATGTGAGTCCATTAATGGCCTGCCCGCCGGTATTTACAAAAAAGTTGTATTGGGTTTTAGCTCTATCAGGCAATACAGAACGTTTACCATTGATATATACGTAACCATCGCGTATTTCGAGTGAATCTCCGGCAATAGCCACACAGCGTTTGACCAGATTTGTTTTTTTATCTATGGGCTTGTAGTAATTTCTATCGGGATAGAAATCATTCATATCTAACAATGTGTCAGCAGGTTGGTTAAAAACCACAATGTCATTGCGTTGTATTTTTTGAAGTCCGGGCAACCTAAAATACGGCAGCTGAAACTTATTAGCCCAAGCGGTTTTTCGCTTTGAAAAATCATCACTAAATAAATACGATTTTGTTTTTAGCAAAGGAATGGTATCGTGTACCATCGGGGCGGCAATGGTAGTCATGGGTACCCTTGCGCCATAATGAAATTTACTGACAAACAGAAAATCGCCGATATACAATGTTTTCTCTAGGGATGAAGACGGAATGGTATACGGTTGCATAAAATAGGTATGTACCAAGGTAGCGGCAATAATGGCAAAAATAATAGAGCTCACCCACTCCCCGGTACCAGTCTTAGGCTTTATACTTCTACCTTTGACATGTTCAACATCTAACATATAGTTGACATAATAGATATAAAAGCCAAAAGTAATAAGTACTAAAACGGTGTCAAGAGTAGAATTTTTACCAAAACTTCTAATGGTTTCTACCCAAATAACGGGAAACATAAATAGGTTGATAATCGGAATAAAAAGTAGTATTACCCACCATTTTGGCCTGTTGATAATTTGCATTAAAACAATGGCATTGTAAATTGGTACTGCAGCTTCCCAAGCCTTTCTACCGGCTTTTACATAGAGTTTCCATGTTGCGAAAAAATGTATTACCTGAATTAATAAGAAAAATAATAACCATCCTGTAAGTGTCATAATTGTATTTTATTTTGCGAATATATTTATTTTTTTTCAACGGTTCGCAGTGCCTTTATTTTCTCTAAAGTCCTAAAACGTCGTTCATAGTAAATACCCCTTTTTTGTCTTGTAGCCATTCGGCAGCTATCACAGCACCCAATGCGAACCCTTTTCTATTTTTTGCAATGTGTTCAATACTAATCTTATCAACGTCAGATTGGTAAATTACCGTATGTGTTCCCGGTACATTTTCAATGCGTTTGGCGGTAATTGGTATTTCATCTTCTGCATTCGTTACACCCAAATTCCATTTTCTTTTCTCTGAATTGATGATAATCCCTTCTGCCAAACTTATAGCAGTGCCACTAGGTGCATCTAATTTCTCGGTATGGTGAATTTCTTCAATAGCCACTTGATAGGCATCGCTAAAACGATGCATTATTTGTGCTAATTTTTTATTCAATTCAAAAAATATATTGACCCCCAAACTAAAATTTGAGGCATAGATAAATGTACCGCCCTTCTTGTTGCAAATTTCTATGATTTCATTATATTTATCTAACCAACCTGTTGTTCCTGAAACAATTGGAATATCTTTAGTGAAGCATTGGTTTATATTATAAAAAGCACTGTTAGGGGTGCTAAAATCTATGGCAACATCGGCATCTGTTATATCGTATCCTTCGGTATCTTTATCTATCTTAGCAATAATTTCATGGCCTCTGTTGATAGCAATTTTCTCAATTGCTTTTCCCATTTTTCCATATCCGAATAACGCTATTTTCATAATTTATACCTTAAAAACTAAAACTTAGGGTGGCTCCAAATGCTGTTTGGTTGGTTACCGGAACTGTAAATAACGAAGGGTTAAAAGAGATATTAGGGTCTAATGCCGTATCGGGCAAATGTGCATCTACGTTAGCTTCTATGATATTTAAAATATAAAATCCAATGGTGACAAATAATGACAAATCCCTATTTTTTTTAAAAATATCTTGTGCCCTCCGCAAACCGTTATCGCTAATAAATGGTTTTTCGCCTGTTCCGTCAAATTCATCCGACCTTCCTGCCCGCCTTAATTTAAAAGCGTTTCGGTATCGGTTAAAATCATTATTATTCTTAATATAAAAATAGGTACCGGTACCGATGGCACCCCATACTAAGGGAATTTTCCAGTATTTTTTATTGTAGGCTTGCCCTAATCCGGGAAGTACTGCCGAATAGAATGCCGCCCTCGATGGGGCTAATATATCGATTCCCTGTACTTGTATTATTGAGTCTTTTTTCTTCACTCGTAAGTGTTTGGGTGTTTTTTGAGCAAAGATACTCCAACAAAAAGAACAAAGAAATAGGCTATAAACTATCCTTTTTAGCATCTACTGCAATAATTTTTTGATACGGTTAAAGTCTTCTTCTGAGTCAAACGGAATTACTATTTTTCCTTTGTCATTCCCTGCAAATTTCACTTCGATCTTCTTGCCCAAGGTTTCATTGATATCAATCATTCCCTTTTGAATGTAGGCAGGGATTTTCTGTACATTTTTTGCCTTGTTTGGCTTGGGTGGCTCCTCTATGCCTTCCCTGAGGTTTTTAACCAATTGTTCTGTTTGCCGAACCGATAATTTGTGTTGGATTATCTTTTCGTAAATTTCTAGTTGTTTTGCGGGGTATTCAATATTAATTAACGCCCTGCCGTGTCCCATAGAGAGAAATCCGTCACGAATGCCTGTTTGGATAATGGGGTCTAATTTCAACAACCGCAAGTAATTGGTTACCGTAGTCCTTTTTTTGCCTACTCTAGCACTTAGTTCTTCTTGGGTAAGTTTAATTTCTTCTATCAGCCGTTGGTATGACAAGGCAATTTCTATGGGGTCTAAATCTTTACGCTGAATATTTTCTACCAATGCCATTTCTAGCATTTCTTGGTCGTTTGCCAACCGGATATAGGCCGGAATGGTCTGTAACCCTATTAATTTAGAAGCTCTAAAACGGCGTTCGCCGGAGACCACTTGAAATTTATTGCCTTCTAATTTTCTGACTGTTATGGGCTGGATTACCCCTAATTCTTTAATAGAACTCGCCAATTCGCGCAAAGCATCTTCATTAAAATAGGTTCTGGGCTGATAGGGGTTTACCTCAATGGCATCCAATTGAATTTCTACAATAGACCCTACTACTTTATCGGCATTTTTATCTTTGACAGATTGAATATCCTCAACCGAAGTATTTAAGAGTGCCGACAAACCTCTACCCAATGCTTGCTTTTTTACAGCTTTAGCCATTATTTTTCTTTTTTAATATTTCGTGCGCTAAGTTAATATAATTTACGGCACCTTTACTAGTGGCATCATATGCAATGATACTTTCGCCATAACTCGGAGCTTCTCCCAACCTGATATTACGCTGAATAATGGTTTTAAAAACCATATTGTGAAAATGCTTTTTCACTTCAGCCACTACTTGATTTGACAGGCGTAAGCGCGAATCGTACATGGTTAATAACAGGCCTTCAATGTCTAATTCAGCATTGTGTATTTTTTGTACGCTTTTGATAGTATTTAACAATTTACCCAATCCTTCCAACGCATAGTATTCGCACTGAATGGGTATGATTACGGCATCAGCGGCAGTCAATGCATTTAAGGTTATCAGCCCTAAAGAGGGCGCACAGTCTATGACAATATAGTCATACGAATCTTTTATTGCATCTATTGCTTCTTTGAGTTTGTATTCCCTCCGTTCTTTATCTACCAATTCTAATTCGATAGCCACCAAATCAATATGTGCCGGGATGATATCTACATTGGGTGATGTTGTTTTGATTATGGTATCTTCAACTTTTGCCGAATGTAACAATAATTGATAGGTGCCATTGGCTACTTGTTCTACATCAATTCCCAAGCCCGAAGTAGCATTGGCTTGCGGGTCGGCATCTATCAACAATATCTTTTGCTCTAATACGCCTAAGGCGGCGGCTAAATTGATGGTGGTAGTTGTTTTACCTACTCCACCTTTTTGATTAGCTATGGCAATAATTTTACCCATTAAAAGTCATGATTTTTGAGTGTATAAAAATACAACTATTTATGAGTTTCTAAAATGAAGTTGTGAACAATGCATCAACAAAAAAACCACTAAAAAATAAGCGTTATTTTTTAGTGGCTCTTTATCGATGTTTTTACTTATTTATTCCTGATTTTCAGGATATAAAACGGCAAAAAGGTATCCGCCTGAAAGGTATTTTTTGGCTACTGCCTGTATATCTTTAGCGGTAATAGCGTCAATTTCTTTGGTACGCCCAATAATTTTAGCACGGTCTTTTTGGTTAAAATCGGCATTTCTCAATGCATCTAACCAATACCTGTTTTTCTTTAAATTTTCTTTATAGTCTAATAACTGTGCTTCTTTAATTTTGTTGACATCTTTTTCTTGTGGTCCATTATCAATTATTTTTTGCAATTCTGCCAAGGCAGCTTCTTTTAACTTGGTAACATTTTCAGGCCCACAAGGAAAAGAAATTGAAAAGCTATATGAGCTATAAGGGTATTTAGACATACTGCCGCGGGCACCTACTCCGTATACTCCACTTTCTTCTTCACGTAATTTTTCAATCAATTTGATTGTCAAAATTTCGCCTAAGTTTTTTAACATATAGGCTTCTTTTTCATTATAAGGTGTTTCGCCGGCAAATTGAATTCTTACTGTACTCTTAGGCTCTGAACCTTTTTTTATAATTTTTTCATGGGTACCGTACAAAGGCCTAAAGCCGTGGTCTACAAATTTTTCATGTGTTTTTGAACCCGGCAAACTGGCAATATATTGTTTTATATATTTTTTTAGTTTGGCTTCATCAAAATTACCTACAAAATAAAAATGAAAATCGCCGGCATTGGCAAAACGCTCTTTATATTTTTGATACGCCAACTCATAATCGGCTTTATCCCAATCTTCGGTTGATGGAAAACCAACATACCGTTTGTTATTTTGATTTAAGTATTTCCCCAATTCTATTTGGAAATAAAAACTCGGATTCGATAAAATATTACCTAAAAATGCTTTTTGTTTATTGACATACGACTTAAAGGCTTTATCGTCTTTATTCAAAGCGGTAAAATACAAATAGGTCATTTGAAACATGGTTTCGAGGTCTTTAGGGGTAGAACTTCCGCTTAGGCCTTCGCTAATAGAACCGATATGTGGGTTTACATTTGCGATTTTGCCCGAGAGTAATTTTCCTAAATCTGTTTTGTTAAATCCGTTAATTCCGGCTTCAGCCAAACCGCCATTGGCATGAGAAGTTTTCTTGAGGGTTTCGGTATCATACAACGAAGTACCTCCATAACTATAAGCACTCATCAGTACTTCATCATCTTTAAAATCGGTTTTTTTATACACCACGGTAGCTCCGTTTACCAAGGTTAATGTAGTGATACCCAGGCCTTCATTTTTCACTTCTTTGATAATGGCTCCGGCTTTTGGCAATTCTGTCATCAAAGCATCTCCCAAATCTTTATCCTCATACGGTTTGATATCTTCTTTTTCAACGGCTGCCAATACGTCTAAAACTTGTTGCTCTGTAACTTTAGGCACACCTTCTTTATCGGTTCCGGTTAATACTACTACTCGATTATCTTCGTGTAAATAATTATTAATCAACAAACTAACCTCTTCTAAATCTATATTCTGGAGCTCTTTTTTATAGAAATCATATTCCCATTCTATACCCGGAATTGGTTCTTTTTCTAAGAAATTACGAACGTATTCACTTACATAGTTTCTAGATTCGGTTTTGTCTTTGTTTTGATAGGCTTTATCCATACTTGCCATGATATCTTTCTTGGCACGTTCAAATTCGCCTTTTTGAAATCCATAACGTTTTACGCGTTCATTTTCTTCCAACAGTACTTTTAATGCGTTTAACTGCCCTGTTTCGCTGGTATACGCCAATGATTGATAGGCATTTTTACTTCTGGCCCATGTTCCGCCATAATATGAAAAGCCAAATACAAAAGGTGGGTTTTCACCGTTTCGCAATTCATCCAATCGATTGTTAATCATTTGAGAAAATAACCTTTTCACCATTGATTTTTTATAATCGGCAATGGTAACTTCAGGTGTTGGAAAACCGTGGTCTTTATACAATAATTGTACTTGGTTAAAAGTGGCTTCTTTATCGGTTTCAACGGCTACCAAAGTTTCTTGGTGGGTTGGCACATCAAAAACTTTACGTTCTCTAGGATTTACAGCCGCCGGATGTTTGCTAAAGTGTTCTTTAATTTTGGCTTCTAATTTATCTAAATCAATATCCCCTACGGCGACTACAGCCATTAAATCCGGTCGGTACCAATCTTTTCTGAACCTACGGATGGCTTCGTGGTCAAAATTTTCTAAGATGTCTTTTTTTCCGATGGGCAAGCGCTTTGCATATTTTGAGTTGTGCATAATTTTAGGCAAATATTTTCCCAACATACGTTTGTCTGCTCCTAAGCCCAAGCGGTATTCTTCTAACACTACGCCTCTTTCTTTGTCTATTTCTTCATCTGTCAATAAGGTATTGAATGCCCAATCTTCTAAAATTTGAAATCCTTTTTCTAGTTTTTCTTCATTATCACTGGGTATGGGCAAAATATAAACGGTTTCGTCAAAACCTGTATAGGCATTGAGATGTGCACCGAATTTAACGCCGATACTTTGTAAATAATCTACAAGTTCGTTTTTCTTAAAGTTTTTTGTACCGTTAAAATTCATGTGTTCCATAAAGTGTGCCAGGCCTTGTTGGTCATCGTCTTCTAAAATAGAGCCGGCATTCACAGCAAGCCGCAATACTACTTTGTCTTCGGGTTTGCCATTATTGCGTAAATAATAGGTCATGCCATTGGCCAATTTTCCGGTTCTTACATTCGGGTCAACAGGAATAGCTCCTTTATTGATTTCACCGCCTGTTTTTTTAGCGTCTTTTAAGGCAATATCTTGTGCATAGAAATTACCAATAAAAAATAATAGTGCAATTGATAGAATTAGTTTCTTCATAATTTAATTTTGATTAATGTTACTATTCAGTGAGTACTTATAAACTTTAATAAGTTTAGTGACAATTATTTAGGGTGTTTATTAACTTTTTCGTTTTTTTGAGCGTATCATAGTTTCGAGCATATCCCACATTTCTTGCGGAATGGCTTCGAGCATATTAAATTCTCCGGCACCTTGTAACCATTCGCCTCCGTCAATGGTAACAACTTCTCCGTTGATATAGGCAGAAAAATCAGACATCAAATAGGCCGCTAAATTTGCCAATTCTTGGTGTTCGCCTACCCTGCGTAAGGGTATTTTCTTTTTCATGTCAAATTTATTTTTTAAATCGCCCGGCAATAACCGATCCCATGCGCCTTTGGTAGGAAAAGGACCCGGAGCAATAGCATTAAATCGAATATCATATTTTGCCCATTCTACGGCCAAGGAGCGCGTCATTGCCAACACTCCTGCTTTTGCCGTGGCCGACGGTACTACATACGCTGAGCCTGTCCATGCATAGGTAGTAACAATATTTAATACGGTAGCTTTCGGCTGTTTGATATCAATCCAATGTTTGCCAAATGCCAAGGTACAATTTTTGGTACCTTTTAATACAATATCTATAATAGTGTCAAAAGCATTGGCAGACAGCCGCTCTGTAGGGCTTATAAAATTACCGGCAGCATTGTTGAGTAAGCCGTCAACCTTGCCATATTCATCTAACGTTGCTTTTAACATCGCTGCTACTTCGTCATAATTGCGCACATCGCACTGTACCGGCAATACCTTACCTCCGGTTTTTTCTTCTAATTCTATGGTAACTTTTTCTAATTTTTCTAAATTTCGTGAGGTGATAACCACCTTGGCACCCAATTCTAAAAAATAAGTGGTCATTGCTTTTCCAAGTCCGCTGCCCCCTCCTGTAATCACAATTACTTTATCTTTTAAACTCCCCTCTTTGAGCATAGGTTTTTGATACTGATTCATCTTTCTTAAAAATTTTTATAAAAATATTGAATATTTGCAACATTAAGCCCCTAAAAAATTTAATTTTTTCTTAAAAAAACTATTTGTAAAACACAAAAGGATTTGTATATTTGCGCTCGATTTTAGCAATAGCTTTTTGAAAGCCTGCAAGAAATAGAATACAACGATTTTTAAAGACTACTATAATGAGTAAAAGAACATTTCAACCGTCAAAACGCAAAAGAAGAAACAAGCATGGCTTTATGGAGAGAATGGCCAGTGCCAACGGTAGAAAGGTATTGGCAAGAAGAAGAGCAAAAGGAAGAAAGAAATTATCGGTTTCAACTGAGCCTAGACCAAAGAAATAATGATTTTATCGTTTTAAAATATAGAGGTGTTACTTTTTAGTAACACCTTTTTTTATATCTTTTTATAAGTTTTAAAACGAATTGATTTGTAGAATCAAGAAATTTTAAATATTTGCATTGTCGGTGATGACCGGATATAAAAATTAATACAGATGCCAAAAAACAACAACATCAAATCGGTTTTAATCATAGGCTCGGGACCTATCATCATTGGGCAAGCCTGTGAGTTTGACTACTCCGGCAGCCAAGCCATCCGCTCCTTAAAAGAAGAAGGGATTGAAGTGACACTAATCAATTCTAATCCGGCAACTATTATGACCGACCCTTCATTGGCGCATAATGTATATTTAAAGCCGTTGACTACAAAGTCTATTATAGAAATCTTACAAAAACACCCTTCCATTGATGCCGTATTGCCAACCATGGGTGGCCAAACAGCATTGAATTTATGTATTGAAGCCGAAGACAAAGGCATCTGGGAAGATTTTAACGTAGCCATTATAGGGGTTGATATCAATGCAATCAATATTACGGAAGACAGGGAGCAATTTCGTAAGTTGATGCTCAAGATTGGCATTGGGCAAGCACCATCTACTACAGCCAATTCTTTTTTAAAAGGAAAGGAGATTGCCCAAGAATACGGTTTTCCGCTTGTAATTAGGCCTTCGTTTACCTTAGGCGGATTCGGGGCTTCGATAGTACATACCAAAGAAGACTTTGATGAATTGTTGAGCCGCGGACTGGAAGCCTCCCCCATACACGAAGTAATTATTGACAAAGCCCTATTGGGATGGAAAGAATACGAATTGGAATTGCTACGCGATAAAAATGACAATGTGGTTATCATTTGTACGATTGAAAATATGGATCCTATGGGCATTCATACCGGTGATTCTATTACCGTAGCCCCCGCAATGACTTTGAGTGATGTTACCTTTCAAAGAATGCGCGATATGGCTATTAAAATGATGCGCTCTATCGGCGATTTTGCCGGTGGCTGTAATGTGCAATTTGCGGTAAGCCCTGATGAAAAGGAAGATATCATTGCCATAGAAATCAATCCCCGTGTTTCACGTTCTTCGGCATTGGCTTCAAAAGCCACCGGATATCCTATTGCAAAAATTGCCGCTAAATTAGCTCTTGGGTATCATTTAGACGAACTGCAAAATCAAATTACCAAAACTACTTCGGCCTTATTTGAACCTACGTTAGATTATGTTATCGTAAAAATTCCACGTTGGAATTTCGATAAATTTGAAGGCTCTGACCGCACTATTGGCCTGCAAATGAAATCGGTAGGCGAAGTGATGGGGATTGGCCGTTCTTTTCAGGAAGCCTTGCACAAAGCCACACAATCGCTTGAAATTAAGCGTAACGGACTAGGCGCCGATGGCAAAGGTTATAGAGATTATAATAAAATTGTTGACAAACTGGCTCACCCTAGTTGGGATCGTGTATTTGTTATTTATGATGCCATACAAATGGGCATGTCGCTCAGTAAGATACATGATATTACCAAAATTGATATGTGGTTTTTAAAACAATATGAAGAACTACACGCCCTTGAAAAAGAAATTTCTACTTTTACTTTAGATACTTTACAGAGAGATTTGCTATTAGAAGCCAAACAAAAAGGTTATGGCGACCGCCAAATTGCCCACATGCTCGGTTGCCTCGAAAGTGAAGTTTATAAAAAACGGCAAGAACTGAATATAAAAAGGGTGTATAAATTGGTAGATACTTGTGCGGCAGAATTCAAAGCAGAAACCCCTTACTACTACTCTACTTTTGAAAATAACATTCTAAAAGGCAATGAGGCTTTTGCCGAAAATGAGTCGGTAGTTTCCAACAAAAAGAAAATTGTCGTTTTGGGTTCGGGCCCTAACCGGATTGGCCAAGGTATTGAATTTGATTATTGCTGTGTTCACGGTGTATTGGCAGCCAAAGAATGCGGGTATGAAACCATTATGATCAATTGCAATCCCGAAACGGTTTCAACAGATTTTGATACGGCTGACAAGCTCTATTTCGAACCTGTTTTTTGGGAACATATTTACGATATCATCCAACATGAAAAACCCGAAGGCGTCATCGTACAATTGGGCGGGCAAACGGCTTTAAAACTCGCTGAAAAATTGGCGAAATACCATATTAAAGTCATTGGTACCTCTTTTGAAGCCTTAGACTTAGCCGAAGACCGGGGCCGTTTTTCTACTTTGTTAGAAAACCTTGACATTCCTTTCCCTAAATTTGGCACTGCCACTACTGCCGAAGAAGCATTGGCAGTAGCTGATGAGTTAGACTTTCCTATTTTGGTAAGGCCCTCGTATGTACTTGGCGGACAGGGAATGAAGATTGTTATTAATAAAGACGAATTGGAAGAGCATGTTGTTGATATTTTACGGAAAATACCGAATAACGTATTGCTATTAGACCATTATTTAGATGGTGCTATTGAAGCTGAATCTGACTCCATTTGTGATGGCGAAGAAGTCTATACCATTGGCATCATGGAACACATAGAACCATGTGGAGTACATTCTGGCGATTCTAATGCCACCTTACCACCGTTTAATTTGGGTGAATTTGTCATGCAACAAATTAAAGACCATACGGTAAAAATTGCCAAAGCATTGAAAACCGTAGGATTGATAAATATACAGTTTGCCATTAAAGAGGATATTGTGTATATCATAGAGGCCAATCCGAGGGCTTCGCGTACGGTACCTTTTATATCGAAGGCATATGGCGAGTCGTATGTAAATTACGCTACCAAAGTAATGTTAGGCGAACACAAAATAAGCGATTTTAATTTTCAGCCGCACTTAAACGGATTTGCCATAAAACAACCCGTATTTTCATTTAATAAATTTCCCAATGTAGATAAAAAACTAGGGCCCGAGATGAAATCTACAGGAGAGAGTATTCTATTTATCGATAGTTTAAAAGACGACCAATTTTATGAATTGTACTCGCGGCGTAGGATGTATTTGAGTAAGTAGGTTTTTATTGTTAACTTTATTGGATTGCAAAGAGGTACGCATATAGGTTTATATAGTGGTTGCTGCATAGAACGCTTAATATAAATAAACAGCAAAGAAAAAAATAATAAATACTGACAGTATATTTGAAATTATGATATCGTTCAGGATGCAACACTGCATATTTTTATGATTGGTAGATTTATAAGAAATAAAAAGTTTAGAAAATTAATTTTAGGATTTGTAATCAGGTGCAACTTTTGTAGGAAAGTGTATCTATAATTGTACAGGAATCTAACTATAAGAACAGTTCTTTTTATAAAGGGAGGATATGATTCTCCCTTTCTTACAACAATAATTTCATTTTCTAATCCCAAGCCATGCCCTTTTCTTGTCAGCTACCTTTTTACTGACTTTTTCTACCAACCTAGCGACATAAGAAACATCTGCATCAAATGTCAATTGGGTTTCTTTTTGTACTCCAAAACGTTTAAATACAACTTTTACTGTTTGGCCGGGTTTAAATTGTGATAAAAATAGTGCCTGATTAGTAGCACTTGAAACCTGAATGTCATTGATAGTCAAAATTTCATCCCTATTTTCTAAGCCTGCTTTATAAGCGGCACTGCCTTGAAACGGATTGGAGCTCACCCAAAACTTATCATTCAATTTCACTCCTATCGATACTTTATCGATATTGGATTGCTCAAAAGCAATGCCTACTGAAGCAAACAAAGCACTGTAATCGGGCATGTTACTTTTATAAATATAGTTTGAGAAAAAATGATGGCTAAATGCCGTACCGGCATATTCAGTAAGTAGTGCTTCTAAATCTCTGATAGTATATGCAATTTCTGTCTTTCCATACGTTTGCCATACCAATTTCATAAAACCATCTAAATTTTTATTGTCATCGAGATTCCGTAATGACAAGTCTAAAGCCAATCCCAATACACTGCCATACGAATAATAAGAGATAAAGGTATTTTCTCTATTTACCGGGTCTACCGAACGTGCCGCATCAACAAATGGGGCTTGGTAGCTCATTTCTATGGGATTAAAATAATTTCGTGCCGGTGAATTCCAAACATAATTCAATGTACCTGCCAAACCTTCTACATATTTTTGAGGTGAAATGATTTGCGCCCTACACAATATCAACTTGGTATAATAACTGGTAAATCCTTCTGCAAACCATAATGCCCCTGACATGTTAACGGCTTCATAATTAAATGGCTCAAGGGTTTTCGGGCGGATACGCTCTACATTCCACGAATGAAAATACTCATGTGAGACGGTACCGATATTACCTTCCATACCGCCATATAGCAAACTATGTGTACTGGTTAAAACCGTAGAATTTCGATGTTCCATACCATCTCCTGAGGCATTCGGCATATAACATCCTAAAAAAGTATACGCTCCATAATCATAATCCGGTAATTCTCCATACACTGCCATTTCTTGATAAACTATTTTTTTAACTTTTTCAACATATTGATTTAACTCTTCCTCCGTTCCTCGATGGTGAAGTACAAAATTGATAGTGTATTCTTTATTATTTGAATTGACCGTAAAACTACGTTTTGAAAAGTTGCTTATCTCTACAGGGCTATCCATAAAGTAATCTAAATTTGGAGCATAATAGGTATTGTTTCCCAATGGTTTTAGTTGGGTAGCAATTTTCCAATGCAAATCATTGCGCACATTAAATGTTACTTGAATCGGCCTTTGTGTATACCTACGGGCAAACATAAAAGTAGCCGGAATGTTCAAATGAGCATGGGTTTCATCTATCTGAGAATAGGTACCTCCGCCTCTATTGGCAAATAATGTATACTGTATTTTTACGGTGCCGTCATGGCCTGAAACGTTCCATTGGTATGGGTTTGGGCGTGTAACGGGCAAACGGTTTCCTTTACTGTCAACTGCTTTTACGGCATAGACATTCTTTGCAAACTCGTGTAGTGCATACCTTCCCGGCGAGGTTCTGCTCATTCGTAATTCGAGGACTTTATTTTCTAAGTTGGTAAACTCAGCTTGTATGGTAGCCTCGTGATGAACAGCATTTTTAAAAGAAATTTGATAACTATTGTGTGTTTGGGAAATGGTGATTTGGCAAGCCAACAATAGCAATGACAATATTGATTTATACATAAATTTTAATACTGATAATTAAAAATAAACGAAGATTAAGTTAGTAAATTACCTTCCTCATCCCAAGTAGCTATAACATCCCTAGTAGATTGGTCGATACATTTGGCCAGCCACTCTTTATCGTATTCAAGGTGATGGGCTTTGAGTACTTCCTTCGGAACACCATCCCAAACATTGGGAGTATTGCCTTTGTAGCCTAGATCTTCAATACCCATTTTAGACGTGTAATATCCCGTTAGGGTCAAATTACGCATGTTAATAAAAAATTTTTCTCCTTGTTTTAATTCTGGTTTTGTCTTTTTGGGATAGGCAATTTGGTCACAAAGTTGCAATTGCTCTTTTTCGGTGCAATCGATAAATTCTTTGCCATAGGTTTTATTGCTAAAATTATCTAACCACATGAGTCCGCCCCGAATGGGAATTTGGTGTGATGGCAAGTCTTTTACTATAAAACCTATAAATTTATCAACTCCGGCGGCCGTTGCTCCCCCAACGTTTCCATTAGCGGGCAATATGATATCACATAATACGGCAATGGTTGTTAATTCGTGTTCATTTAAAAATGTTTCCGCCATTATTTGTTGGTCTCTTTCCTTTTCTTTTTCTGTCCTTCCATATACAGGAAGCTCAACATTGTCAGTTTCAGCAACCGGAGTATTGGAAGTGGTACATCCTTTGAGCGTCAATCCGGCAGCGACCGAACCCAATAATAACGATTTGATGGTATCTCTACGATTCATACGTTTTTCTATTAAATATTTTGATTTTTTAATTCTTGAATGATATAATCACAGGTTCTCCATGACAAGGCTAAAATTGTCCAAGTAGGATTTTTATCCGCTTGCGAAACAAAGGGCCCGCCATCAACAATAAAAACATTTTTAGCATCGTGTAACTGTTGGAATTTATTGGTAACTGATGTGTTAGGATTGTTTCCCATGCGCGTTGTTCCTACTTCGTGAATTATCCTCCCGGGAGCCGCCAAGCCATATGCTGTATCGGCACCGGGTTTTGTTCCTAAAATCTTGGCATTCATTCCGTTAAAAATTGCTTCAAAGGTCTCGTGCATGTGTTTTGACTGTTGTTTTTCATAATCAGACCAAGTATAATGAAACCGCAATACCGGAATGCCCCATTCGTCAACTACATCGGGGTCTAATTCGCAGTAATTATCCTCGCGGGCAATGCATTCTCCACGCCCCGAAATTCCGATAAAGGCACCATAAAATTTCTTGATATCGTCTCTGAGTTGATTTCCATACCCGCCAATTTCACCACCTATAAATTCATTCATGGCATTGACATTAAACCCAAAACCATAGGAAGGCATGCCCATACCACCCCAAACTTCTAAGTGGTATCCTCTAGGAAAATTCAATTTGCTATTATCGCCCCACCACGGAGAATACACATGCAAGCCGCCAACGCCGTCTTCATTGTATATTTTTCTATTCATCAATTCGGGTACAAAGGCCATGCGGCTAGTACCGGTAGAATCGTGTAAATATTTTCCTACGGTACCACTGCTATTTCCCAATCCGTTTTTATGCACCTTACTTTTTGAATTCAATAATATCCGCGCCGTACTACAAGCTGATGCTGCTAAGACAATTACCTTGGCATTTAGTTGATATTCTTTTCGGTCTTGTTTATTGATATAAATAACGCCGGTAGCTTTGCCGGAATCGTCTGTTACCACTTCGCGAACCATCGAATTGGTATAGAGATTTATTTGCCCTCCTGATTTTTGAGCCGGAAAAATCAAACAGGTTCCTGCCGAAAAATCGGCATAGACACTACAAGCTCTATTGCATTGCGAACAGTAAAAACAAACCCCTCTGTCATTATTGATACGTTTGGTGAGTATCGATAATCGTGACGGAATGACGGTTACATTTGCTTTTTTTGCCCCTTTGATATAATAGAGTTCATGTAGCCGGGGTTTAGGCGCCGGCAAAAAGAAACCATCGGGTTCATTGGGCAAATTTTCTTTACTTCCAAAAATTCCGATGAGTTTGTCTACTTTGTCATAATAGGGTTTTACATCGTCATACGATATCGGCCAATCTTCACCTAAGCCATCAATGCTTTTATGTTTAAAATCCCTTGGACCAAAACGCAACGAAATGCGCCCCCAGTGGTTGGTTCTTCCGCCTAACATTCGTGAGCGAAACCAATCGAATTTTGTACCGTTTTTTCGAGTATAAGGTTCGCCATCGAGTTCCCAACCGCCATAAGCAGCGTCAAAATCGCCAAATACGCGCGTGGTGCCGGCACCTCTTCGTGGCGATTCCCATGGCCATTTTAATTGGGTTTTCTGTTCGGGATTTGCGGGGTCAAAAAATGGGCCGGCTTCTATTACCGCTATTTTTAAACCTGCTTCTGAAAGTATTTTTGTTGCCATTCCGCCTCCGGCACCTGAACCTACAATAATTACATCAAACTTTTCGGGAGATTTTTTAAGTTGCATTGTCATTTGCTTTCCTCAAATATAATAAATCTATTCCAATAAATTATATATTTGAACATCTCGGCTTCAAATTGGCATAAGTACATAACAAATCATATCTTTGGCCAAAATTTTGCTCAATGAATTATATTTTATTTGATGGTAGGGTTCGCAATGCTCTCTTGCCTTTTACCTATACAAGGCCTGTCGCAGATATACGAATCGGTATTTTAACCATTCGTGAAAAGTGGGAAAAAAGATTGGGAGCTACTATCACCACACTTACCGAAGCCTATTTAGAAGAAAAATACCCGATGGTAGAACTGGATGCCAATATCATGCTCAATGCTTCGTTTTTGCCGAACGATAAAATTACTGAACTTGTAAAAAACCTCAAAGAAAATGAAGTAATTGTCAAAGGCGATGAGCTCATCGCTTTTTATACTACTTCGGCACAAAAAGAAATTGATTTTAATTTGTATACTGTCATTTCTTTTGAGGATACTATCTTACAGGTACAAAATACTTGGGATATTTTTTCATTGAATGATAAAGCCCTCGCCGAAGATTTTGAATTGTTGACCAATGGCAGAAAATCGGCTCCTATTCCTGATACGGTTCAATGTATTTGTAAAGAAAATATCTTTTTTGAGGAAGGTGTGGATATTTCATATGCTACCTTAAACGCAGATACCGGCTCTATCTATATCGGTAAAGATGCTATTATTATGGAAGGCGCATTGATACGTGGCCCTTTTGCCCTATGCCATGATGCCGTGGTAAAAATGGGAACAAAAATTTATGGCGCTACCACTGTCGGTCCATTGAGTAAAGTAGGTGGCGAAGTAAATAATTCTGTAATTTTCGGCTATTCTAGTAAAGGCCATGAAGGTTATTTAGGCAATTCGGTAATTGGTGAATGGTGTAATTTAGGGGCAGATACCAATAATTCTAACCTAAAAAATAATTATGCCGAAGTGCGGTTGTGGAGTTATGAAACCGAAAATTTTGCCAAAACCGGATTACAATTTTGTGGGTTGATGATGGGCGACCATTCGAAATCGGCTATCAATACCATGTTTAATACCGGAACTGTGGTAGGCGTGAGTGCTAATATTTTCGGAAGTAATTTTCCTCGAAATTTTATTCCGTCTTTTTCATGGGGCGGTGCTTCGGGTTTTACTACGTATAAAATGAATAAAGTTGATGAAGTTGCCAAAGTGGTAATGAAACGAAAACACAAAGATTATGATGCCATAGAACAACGGATATTAAGTGCGGTTTTTGAGTTGACCGAAAAGTATCGTAATTTTTAACATTTGACAAAAGCAGTTTACTCCTAAAAATTAGAATCTTTAGGTTGTTTATACTATCCAAAAAAATATAGCATTAGCCTCACTTTAGTGAGAACTCACACTACCCGATCCGCTAACTTTTGTGTCTTGCCTTTTGGGATTGCCTTTATAACGGATATTACCTGAGCCGGCAATTCTCGCTTTTAAATAATCGTCAACAAAAACCTTAATATTTCCCGAACCCGAAATCTTGGCATCTGCATTGTTTGATTGTAATTCATAGGCATTAATATTTCCTGAACCCGAGATAATACAGCTGAGATCGCCTGTATTCCCTTCCAAATCAATATCACCTGAACCTGATATTGTCGATGCTATTTGTTGTGCTGTTACCGATAATTTTAAATTCCCCGAACCCGATAATACGGCTTTAAAATCTTTGGCTTTTATCTTATCGGTAGTATACACGTCTCCTGACCCCGACAGGATAACCGCTTCAATATCTTCAAATGGTACGGTTACTAAAATATTTTTTCGGGTAGAGATATTGACTCCTTTTTTCCATTTAATTTTTAGTTTGCCTTTGTCAACTTCTGTTATTAAATAATCTAGTAAGTTTTCATCTATCGTAATGGTAAGTTTGCCTTCTTTTCCGGCTACCAATTTTACATTAAATGAGCCGCCTACTGCAATTTTATCATAATCGCCTACATTTCTTGTTTGGGTAATCATGGTGCCGTTTCCTCGTACCCTTTTGCCAAACCATTGGGCATGTAGGGTACCGGTAACAGTAATAAATGCGAGTATTGTTATTAGTTTTTTCATAATAGTTCTTTTGTGATTGGTTAAATAGTATTAGTAAAAGGTAACGCTTCCATAATCTGAATCTATTTTAATGGTAGCCCCTGCCTGTTGTGCTTTAAAATAACCTTCGTAATATTTAGAAGATGATTTGACAATTTGTTTTATATATTCAAACTTTTCTTGGTTGCGTTTAAAACTTCCATAGCTCAATTTTACAACAAAATTAAAAGGAGCGTCTGGCACTCCTATTTTTATACCACAATAGTCGCCATTAATTTCTACAGTGTCAAACCCTTCTTTTAAATTCTCAATTCTTATCGAACCATAATCTGAAGTTATGTCTACTTTTTTAGAAATGGTACCCAATCGGGTGGTTAAGTAATCGCCATTGCCGACAATAACCACACCATTACTAACTTTTAGGCTGCCGTAATCGCAAGTATAGTCTAATGATTTAATTTTTTCAAAAACCGACGTCGTATAATCGGCATTTAAGTGAATGGTATTGGCTTCTTCAATGGTAAATTTAGAGTAGTCAACATTTACAGTACCACCTTTTATAAAATCTATATTGGCATTGCCATAATCTAAATTAATTTTGTTATTGGCACCGAGTAAATCGCCGGCACTGATATTGCCATAATCACAATTGATAGAGGCATCACCTTTGAGTTCATTTAATGAAATATTACCATAATCGTTCATTAAATTTACATTATTGGTGATGGGTACTTTTACTTTATAATCAATGCGGTAGTTTACATTGCTTTTTCGCCCCCAACTCCATGACCATGTAGATGATCTTTTCTCAATAATTGTTTTTGCCGATACAAAACTGCTACTTGCATCAAAATTGACATCAATGGTTTCTAAACGCCTTACTACCTTGTCTTCATCATTGCCTTTTACGGTAATTGTCACTTCGATAATTATCCGGTCGCCATCCCAAGAGATTACGTCTATATTGCCATATCGATTGTTTATTTTTAATAAAGCATCAGCATTTACATTAAACTCGCGTTTTATTTTTTTTATTTTTTCATATTTATACCTCTTTATTGCGGTGGCCTGTACCAGTAAGGGTATAAATAATAAGGCTACTATTAGTTTAGGTAATTTTTTCATCATTACTGTTGTTTTTTAATTTTTTAATTTCCTCTAATTGTTGTAATAAAGATTGTAATACGTCTATGCGTTGTTGAAAGTTGGCAATCATAGCGTAAATGATACGTTTGTCTTTTCCGCTATTGTCAAGTTCTACGGTTAATTTTGTATAATTTTCTTCTAATTTTTTAAGTTGCCCAAAGGCATCTTCAATAATCTGTTGGTTATCTGCATTACGCTCTAGATTTATTTGTTCTATTTCTTGCTGTATGGTGGCCATAAAAAAACTTTGGGTTTCTTCCATTTTAGGTGAAACATCGGCTAATTCTAAGCCCGGTTTGGCAGAATAATTGCCTAACCAAACTCCAAAAAGCAATGCAATTGATGCAGCAATGGTAATCCATACCCATATTTTTTGCTTTTGCTTCGGTGCTTTTTGTGCTTGCATGGCCAGCTTTACTTTAAATCTGTCAAAATGCCCTATGCCGGGTTCTTCAGTATCAAATTTTCCGCTGAGTTCACTACACCGCTGTTCTAAGTTATCTTTCATAATTTACTGCTAATAGTTGTCGTAATTTATTCTTTGCCCTAGAAATTGTTGTCCTGCTATTTTGATAGGTAATATGCATAATTTCAGCAATCTCTTCAGAATCATATCCTTCGATTAAATTTAGCGTAAGTGCCACTCTATAATTGTCTTTTAACTGATTAATAGTATTGCAGATGTCTGTGGCTTTTAACATTGTATATTCACCTTTATCAATACTTTCTTCACTAGCTTCAGGCACCACATCTAATGACACTTCTTCATATTTATTATTTTTTCGCAATTGGGTGATACTTTTATTAATTACTATTCTTTTCAACCATGAACCAAATGTTACCTCGCCTTTAAAAGTGCCCAATTTTGTAAATGCAACCAGAAACGATTCTTGCATTACATCCTCAGCTTCAAAACTGTTTTTTAAAATCCTAAATGCCGTGTTATACATTGCTTTATAATACAACTTATAGATTTCGAATTGAGCACTTTGTTTTCCATTTTTACAGTGCCTCAAAAGGTTGTTGATATGTTGATTTTTTGTATGCAATGAATCGTTTCTGTTAGAAAGACAACTTAGAAAAGTATCTGTTACACTTTTATAAATTAAAATTACAATTTATTATTTGATAGGTGCTGATTTGACGGTTTTATGTGGGAGGGTCGGATACCGGGATACTTAGAACCTCAATATTCAGTACTGAAATAAAAGGATACGGGTTTCAATTTTAAACTCTGAATGTTGCTGCCTGCCGAAAGATATAAAACTCGTAAAAAACACCAGATAAGGCAGCCTTGGCACAACTATTGGACTTTACTAGTAAGAAATATAATTTATTATTAATAATTAACTGATTATCAGGTTATTATTTATTTTTGAATTGTATATGATTTTATTGAAAAGAACGTTTAATGTCATATTGACCTAAATTAATATATGAGCAACCCTAAATTTTTAAATATTGACAGTTTGTCACTCCAACATATATTGGATGAAGAGGCAGAATTAATTCCTTTAATGACTCCTGAGGACGAGGAAGAAATTAAGAATGAAGATGTACCCGAAGTATTACCCATCTTACCCTTGCGGAATACCGTATTATTTCCCGGTGTCGTCATTCCTATCACGGCGGGTAGAGATCAATCTATCAAACTGCTAAAACAAGCCAATGCCGGCAATAAAACCATCGGCGTTGTGGCACAAAACAACGAAAGTGTTGAAAATCCCACTAAAAAAGACATTTATACTATTGGTACCGTAGCCCGAATATTGCGCATGCTTAAAATGCCCGATGGCAATACTATGGTCGTTATTCAAGGTAAAAAACGCTTTGAAGTAGGCGAATTTTTACAAACCGAGCCCTATATCACAGCAACCGCCAAAGAAATGGTAGAAGAGTATCCCGATGAAAATGATACTGAATTTACGGCAATTATCGATTCTATTAGAGATTTGGCGATACGGATTATCAAAGAAAATCCCAACCTTCCTACCGAAGCAACTTTCGCAATAAAAAATATTCAGAGCAATTCATTTTTAGTGAATTTTGTTTCTTCAAATATGAATTTAGAAGTTGAAGAAAAACAAGAACTACTAAATATCAATAATTTAAAAGACAGGGCATTAGAAACATTAAAGAGAATGGATACCGAATTGCAGCGCCTAGAGCTCAAAAATGTAATCCATTCTAAGGTTCGTGAAGACATGGACCAACAACAACGCGAGTATTACTTACATCAGCAAATGAAAACCATTCAAGAAGAATTGGGTGGCGTATCGTACGACGAAGAGATTCAAGAAATGAAGGCGAAAGCCAAAAAGAAAAAATGGAGTAAAGAAATTGCCGACGTTTTTGATAAAGAATTAGGCCGGTTGCAACGTATGAACCCACAAGTAGCTGAATATTCGGTACAACGTAATTATTTAGACCTTTTACTAGAATTGCCTTGGGGCGAATACTCCAACGATAAATTCGATTTAAAACGTGCCCAAAAAATATTAGATAGAGACCATTTTGGCTTAGATAAAGTAAAAGAACGTATTATAGAGCATTTGGCTGTGTTAAAATTAAAAGGTGATATGAAATCGCCTATTATTTGTTTGTATGGCCCTCCCGGAGTCGGTAAAACGTCTTTGGGTAAATCTATTGCTGAGTCGTTGGGTAGAAAATACATCCGTATGTCATTAGGTGGCTTACGTGATGAAGCCGAAATACGCGGCCATAGAAAAACGTATATCGGTGCAATGCCCGGAAGAATCATTCAAAATATCAAAAAAGCCAGCACCTCTAATCCTGTTTTTGTACTGGATGAAATTGACAAATTGTCAAGCAGCCACAGTGGAGACCCTTCTTCTGCTATGTTAGAAGTATTAGACCCCGAGCAAAATACCTCTTTTTATGATAATTATTTAGAAGTGGGATACGACCTTTCTAAAGTGTTGTTTATTGCTACTGCCAATAATCTTTCTACCATTCCGTGGGCCTTGCGCGACCGCATGGAAATTATTAATGTAAGCGGTTATATTATTGAGGAAAAAATTGAGATTGCTAGAAAACACCTGTTGCCCAAGCAATTAAAAGCCCATGGCTTGGCCTCAAAAGACCTGCAAATAGGCAAACGGCAACTGGAAAAAATTATAGAAGGCTATACCCGCGAATCGGGCGTAAGGGGCTTAGACAAAAAAATTGCCAAAATAGTGCGCTATGCAGCAAAGTCAATTGCCATGAATGAAGAATACAATACTAAAATTTCTAATGACGATATTGTAAAAATTCTGGGAGTACCGCGTTTAGAGCGCGATAAATATGAAAATAACGATGTTCCCGGAGTGGTAACCGGCTTGGCATGGACCAGCGTGGGTGGCGATATCCTCTTTATTGAATCTATCCTGTCAAAAGGAAAAGGAAATTTAAGTATTACCGGAAACCTTGGTAAGGTAATGAAAGAATCGGCTACCATAGCCATGGAATTTATCAAAGCCAATGCCGAAGAATTTGGTATTAACAGTGATGACTTAGAGAAAAAAAACGTACACATACACGTGCCCGAAGGTGCCACGCCAAAAGACGGGCCCAGTGCCGGTATTACGATGCTAACATCGTTGGTATCAGCATTTACCGGGCGTAAAGTAAAATCAAAACTCGCTATGACCGGTGAGATTACATTACGTGGCAAAGTACTGCCTGTGGGTGGCATTCAAGAAAAAATACTCGCTGCCAAAAGGGCCAATATCAAAGAAATTATTTTGTGCAAAGACAATAAGAAAGATATCGATGAAATCAAGCCTCAATACCTAAAAGGGCTTACGTTTCATTATGTAGATTCTATGAAAGAAGTTATAAAAATTGCATTGTTGAAACAGAAAGCAACTAAATAATTCTATTTTTTCATAAGAATATTGAAAACCTGCCCATTATTCGGCAGGTTTTTATTTTTAATTATATCTCATTACATTTGTAGAAACAGAACCTTACGTTATCTTGGAAAATTTCTTGACCTTCTTTGAACAAATGCCGTCTTGGCAAAAATTAAGTTGGATTATTATATGCCTCTCTTTCAGTTGGGCCCTCGAAGGCAGCTTTCCGTTGTTTCAATATACCTATAAAAAATGGAAACACGCCGGGGTAAACATCCTCTTTTTAACCACTACACTGATTATCAATATTCTTTTTGGCATTGCTACCCTAAGTATTTTTAACTATATCACCGTGCATAAAATCGGGCTTTTACACATGATAGACTTACCCGTATGGGCAGAATTGCTAATTGCCTTACTCTTCTTAGATTTTGTAGCTCAATACGTGGTGCATTACCTGTTACATAAAATAAAATGGATGTGGAAATTTCACATGATACACCACAGTGATACTAAAGTAGATGCCACCACAGGCACCCGACATCATCCGGGCGATTATATTTTTAGGGAAATTTTTGCTTTGCTTGCCGTACTATTATTAGGGGCACCCTTGGCATTTTATATATTTTATAGGATATTGACCATTTTCTTTACCTATGTTACACACGCCAATGTACACATGCCCTTAGGCTTAGATAAAACATTGAGCTATATTTTTATTACGCCAAATACCCACAAATTCCACCATCATTTTGAAAGGCCGTGGACGGATACCAATTTTGGGAATATTTTTTCTATTTGGGATCGCCTTTTTGGTACCTTTGTCTATGACGACCCTAAAAAAATAGTCTATGGGTTAGATGTACTTGACGGAAAACTAGACGAAGACATTATCTATCAATTCAAAATACCTTTTGACAATACTATTAAAACTGATTATTGAAAATTTCGGGTTTGAAAATTAACAAACTACCCTATTTATAAGAATATCGCCAAACAACTATCATATTATACCAACCTGTCGCGCTATAACTTTTTCTTTCGTTTTTGTTGCGCCTCTTCTTTTTGCTTATCAGGAAATGTCAAGTTTGTACTATGATAAGTTGTGCCATAAGATTCTGCTGCCGTATAAACCTGATTGATAGCACTCAAAGCCTCGTCCTTACTCAATTCTTTTAACGGATGGATAAATACCGACCATAAGATATCATCAGAAATGGCATATTTAACATCTAAAGCTGTATGAAAATTCGCTTCCATTAATTTTAATAAATCGGTATACGCCAATTTTTTTTGCTCAATAATAGGCGAAATGATGCGCATCCTATTATGGTTTTCATCCGTAATACAAAGTAAAATACGGTCTTTAATCATAAATTGCCAATTGCCTTCGGTACCCCGTAAACTATCAGCAACCACGTAAATAATCTTTTCGAGGTCGCTATTCGTCATATTCTGAGATTGCATTGATATCGAAGAAGTTAAGGTTAGAGTAATAACAAATGTGTAGAAATATTTCATTTGGGTTTGATTTAATTTGATTTAAAATGTACCTAATAAGACACCATAACAATGATTTCCTTACCAAATAGGCCTTTAAATTTCCTCTTTATTTTTTGGCGCTGTTTTCTTTTTAATTGCTATTTTTGACAAATCTTTTTGAACAATGCAATTTGAGCATCCCGAAATTCTTTACACTTTATTTTTGCTTATCATTCCCATTATTGTTCACTTATTTCAATTACGCCGTTTTAAAAAAGTAGCATTTACCAATGTACGGTTTTTAAAAAAAGTAGAACTTCAAACCCGTAAGAGCTCCAAACTAAAAAAATTGCTGACCCTACTCGCTAGGTTATTGCTCTTTGCTGCCCTTATCATTGCTTTTGCCAAGCCTTTTATAAGTGCTTCAAAAAAAGATACTTCGGGTAGTGATATCTATATTTATTTAGACAATTCTTACAGTATGCAAGCAAAAGGCAAAGATGGCGAGTTGCTGAAAAGAGCCGTTGAAGATATTCTTAAAAATACTACGGGTATAGAGAAAGTTCAGCTATTTACAAATAATGAAACCTATAAAAATCTCGCTATTAAAGATGTAAAGAACACCCTGCTATCTATTGATTATTATCCTGTGAAATTAGATATGAATACTTTGTTGTTCAACATAAAAAACAGTATCCGGAATCAAAAAAATACGGCAACAGCCACGCATACCATCTTTTTAATATCTGATTTTCAAAAAATTAACTTTACAAATGCGATATTTCTTGACACCATTAATAATTATTACATCAGCAAGCTAAAAGCCGTTTCTACCAATAATATAAGCATCGATACGGTTTTTATTTCGAGGCAAGATAATGAATCGATACACCTCAAAACAGTGCTAAAGAATGTTGGCAGTGATGATGAAAAAATATCGATTTCGTTGTTTAATGAAACCGTTTTAGCCGGAAAATCTTCAGTATTACTCAAAAAAAACACATCAGGCGAAGTTATCTTTACCATACCGAATACCAAATCGTTTAAAGGAAAATTACAAATTGACGATGGCTACGTAACTTTTGACAACACATTATTTTTTACCATTGACAAAGCCAAAAAAATCAACGTCACATCCATCGGAAAAGATGCCCGATTTTTATCAAAAATTTATACCGAGGATGAATTTAACTTTGTGAATACCACGGTAGATAAATTTGACTACAATACTATTTACACACAGAATTTGCTGATAATCAATGAATTGGAAGCTATCCCGGAGAGTTTAATAAGTGCCCTCAAAGAGTTTGTTTTTAAAGGTGGTAGCTTGGCCATCATCCCACCTACCGATATTCCCATACAAACCTATACCCCATTATTCACGGCTTTGTCTCTAGGCAACATAACACACCGAAACGAAAATAAGCTGGCCATTTCAACCATCAATTTTTCGCATCCGTTCTTAAAAGGTGTCTTCGAAAAAAAAGTACAAAATTTTCAGTACCCTACCGTAAAAAGTAGTTATCAGGGTACTTTTAGAAATGCTTCTGCTATTTTAAAATATGAAAACAATCTCGATTTCATTTCTCAAATCCCCGTTCAACAAGGAAAAGTATATTGGTTTTCGGCGGCCATCAATTCAAAAAATTCGACCTTTAAAAATTCCCCTTTGATAGTTCCCGTATTTTATAATTTCGGATTGCACAGTACCCACCCCTCACAATTATACTATACCATAGGAGGCCTCAACAATATTGAAGTACGTGCCCGCCTGAAAAAAGACGATGTCATACACATAACATCAGGTACTAATGATTTTATTCCCCAACAACTGATAAAAGCAACAAAGGTTGCTATTACTACCGAATCAAACCCGCTAAAAAGTGGATTTTACGAAATACAATTCAACAAAACACCCCTTAAAACCATTGCCTATAATTATCCACGAAATGAAAGTGACCTGACGAGTATAAAGATAACCGATTATATTAAAGGGGCTTCAAATGTTATACAAACCGATTCGATAAACGACGCATTTGCCATTGTTTCGCAAAAAACTAAAACTACCGAATGGTGGCAACTATTTGTAGGCTTGGCATTATTGTTTTTAGTGATAGAAGTACTCTTACTCAAATTTTTAAAACCTTAACGGAAAATACTACCTTCATGAATGTTCTCATAAAATCAGCTAAGATAATCGACACACGGAGCAAGTTTCACCAAAAAACATGTGATATTTTAATTGAAAACGGAAAATTCACCAACATTGCTGCCAATATTTCAAATCGAAAAAACTATAAAGAAATCGTTTTAAAAAACCTTCATGTATCAACAGGATGGTTTGATAGCAGTGTTTCTTTCGGCGAACCCGGATATGAAGAACGTGAAACTATTGCCAACGGACTCAAAGTTGCAGCCAAAAGCGGGTTTACCGATATCGCCCTCAATGCCACTACACAACCGGTGATAGACAACAAGTCGGCTGTTGAATTTTTAATTAGCAAAGCCCAACACGCTGCTGTTTCGCTATACCCGATTGCCAATATCACTCAGCAAGCCAAAGGGATAGAATTGGCAGAATTGTACGATATGTCAACTTCGGGCGCTATTGCTTTTGGCGATTATAATACACCTGTCAGCAATGCCAATTTGATGAAACTGGCCCTGTTATACGCACAGAATTTTGGAGGGTTGGTACTCAGCTTCCCACAAGATACCGCTATTGCCAATAATGGGGTTGCCAATGAAGGCAACAATAGTATGCGCTTGGGCTTAAAAGGGATTCCGGCCATATCGGAAGAATTGCAAATTGCACGAGACCTCTTTTTACTCGAATATACCGGTGGAAAACTGCACATACCCACCATTACCACTGCAAAATCGGTAACACTAATTGCCGAAGCCAAGAAAAAAGGCTTAGATGTTACTTGCAGCGTAAGCGCACACCACCTCTTTTTAACCGATGACGAATTGACGGGTTTTAATACCAATTGCAAGGTGAGTCCGCCGTTACGTACCCCAAAAGATACCAACGCCTTGATAAAAGGCCTTCAAAATAAAACGGTTGATATGGTAACTTCTGATCACCATCCGATAGATATAGAACATAAAAAAGTAGCTTTTGAAAATGCCCTATACGGCACCATCGGCCTAGAGAGTTTTTTTGGGGCTGTAAATGCCGTACTCGGACTCGAAAATACAATTGATTGTATAACAAATCGGCCAAGAATGCGTTTTAACATTGAAAATCAACCTATTGCTATTGGTAAAAAGGCATCAATTACATTATTTGACCCCGACATCAATTATGAATTTCAAGAAAAACACATTCTGTCAACCTCTAAAAATGCCTGCTTTTTAGGCAAGAAATTAAAAGGGAAGGTATACGGAATAGTATCCCGAAATAAGTTAGTACTCAATAAAAATTAATATATTTAAACCCAATTAACTAAAAACCGAATTATAATTATGGAACAAAAAACAATTGAAGAAGGCAAAACAATGGCTATTATTGCCTATGTAACAGTAATAGGTACTATTATTGCCTATTTTATGAACAAAGACAAAAACAATGCCTTTGCGGCATTTCATATCAAACAAGGATTCCGTTTATTTATTTTTGCAGTCCTTTTATCAATAGCAACTATGGTCTTAGTAATGTTTACCGGTTCAACAATGATAAGTTATTTAGGATATATTTCTTGGATATTCGTAATCTTAGGGATTCTGAATGCTTCAGGCGGTAAAGAACAAAAATTACCCATCATAGGATAATTCTTTTAAGCCTAAAAACCTATTGTAAAGCCGTAACTTAACTGTGTGGCTTTTTACATCACTTTTAACCCTTCCAAAGTTTATGACGTTGGAAGGGTTTTTTTATTTATCAAAGTCTTATAATTTGGAACAAAACAATAGTATAATGTTTTAAATTCTTACTATTTTTGAAATCCTATTTTCCAAACACTATAACCTACATATTAGAACATGCCGAATTTATCTTTAGAATACCTCATCAGGCCACCCAAAACAAAAAGTACCAAACCTCCCCTGCTCATTCTATTACACGGGTATGGCAGTAATGAACAAGACCTCTTTTCATTTGCCGATGAATTGCCCGGCGAACTGCTCATTATCAGTGCCAGGGCACCACTGTCAATGGACTTTGGCAGTTATGCGTGGTATACCATCCATTTTGACGCTACTGACGGTAAATTTTCTGATATCCCCGAAGCCATCAACGCACGTGAAACCATTGCCCGCTTTATTGACGAAGTCATTGCTAACTATGAGGTAGATACCAATAATATTTTTTTACTGGGCTTTAGCCAAGGTACTATTTTAAGTTATGCCGTAGCCTTTAATTACCCCGAGAAGGTACAACACGTTATTGCCCTAAGCGGTTATATCAATGACGAATTATTGCCTGAAAAATTAATCAAAGAGAAATATACCCATCTAGATTTTTATATCTCACACGGTACGGCTGACCAAGTATTGCCTGTTGAATGGGCCAGAAAAGCACCGCCGTTTTTAGAAAAACTCGGCATTCGGTATTCATATCAAGAATATCCTGTGGGGCATGGGGTAGCACCACAAAATTTTTATAGTTTTAATACATGGATTCAAGAGCGTATTTAGCCGTAAAACAAATAGAAAATTCATCGGAATAATGTACCTTTATTCACTCAAATAAACTTGTGCAAACAATGAAAAAAATTGTATTCTCCTTCATTTTTATATTGGTAATAACCCCTTTTTTCGGACAAACTGCCCATACAGTAAACTACAACGAACTCGATGCTTATTTTGCAAAAATGGTTAACGATTGGGAGGTACCCGGGGCTTCTATCGGAATTGTAAAAGACGGCAAACTCGTTTTTACCGGAAATTACGGCGTATTGGAAGTCGGCAAAAAAGGAACCGCCGATAAAAATACCTTATATGCCATCGCTTCCAATTCAAAAGCATTTACCAGTGCACTCATCGGAATGTTAGTACAAGAAGGAAAACTCAACTGGAATGACAAAGTAAAAAAATACTTGCCATACTTTGCCCTCTATGACCCTTGGGTGAGTGATGAAGTTACCGTACGCGATTTGTTGAGCCACCGCGTAGGACTCGGTACTTTTAGCGGAGATGTAATTTGGTATAAGTCTGATTTAACCTCAGAAGAAATTATCAAACGCTTGCGGTTTTTACCAAAAGCCTACGATTTTAGAGCCGGCTATGGCTATTCAAATGTAATGTATATCACTGCCGGAGAACTTATTAAACAAGTAACCGGCAAAACGTGGAGTGAAAATGTAAAAGAACGCATTTTAAAGCCTTTGCAGATGAATAGGACGATTACCTCACCCAAATACCTAGATGCCAAAGGCAATTATGCCACCCCACATGCCCGCCAAAACAATAAAAATATACCCGTAGTTTGGGAAGATTGGGAAGAAATAGGGGCTTTGGGCGGTATCATTACGAGTGTAGAAGACATTTCGAAATGGATGATTTTTAATTTAAATAACGGAATCATCGGCAACGATACCTTACTCACCAAAGAAACCCGGAATATGGTATGGACACCGCACAATAATTTTATTGTTGACCAAACCGTTAAAAATGATTTCGACAGGCATTTTAGTGCTTACGGACTCGGTTGGGGCTTGAGCGATTATCACGGAAAGCTACGCGTAGGCCATACCGGCGGGTATGACGGCATGATTACCGAAGTAGCACTCATTCCAGATGAAAAATTAGGAGTGGTAGTACTTACCAACGGAATGAAAAGTCCGATTAGGGCAGCCACCAACTATGCATTAGATAAAATGTTGGGTGTAAAAACAATTGACTGGTCGGCAAAATTATTACAACGTGCCAATCAAAAGAATACCGAAGATAGCCGTATTTCAGAAAGAAAGAAAAAGAGGGTTTTACATACCAAACCATCAGTACCTTTATCAGCATATACAGGCACCTATTATGCTGATATTTACGGAAATATAAATATCTCTTTAAAAGATGGCCGGTTGCGTATGGAATTTGAGCATTCGCCCGACCTATCGGCAAGCCTCAGCCATTGGCATTATGATGTTTGGAAAATAGAATGGGATAAAAAACATGCGTGGTTTGATTTCGGTACAGTGAAATTCAATACCGATAACAACCTCAAGGTTAAAAGTATCGATTTTGACGTACCCAATAACGATATCTTTTTTGAAGAATTAAAACCGGTAAAATTAGAAGGAAAATAAACTACTATAAATTTGAAATCCATAGTTTTAAACAAAGAATGAATTTTTTTACTAATTGATTGTCATTCCTGCAAAAGCAGGAATCCATATAAAAACATAAAGCAACTGCAATAAAATTGCAGGAATTTAACCTTGAACTAGATTATGAAATAATTAAGAAAAATCGGCCCATGATGAAAATGTTATCCTTTTTAACCATCTCTTTATTTTTAATTTCAGGCACATCCCCTACACCGCCTAAATTTATTGTTTCGCACAAAATAGCATCTGTAACCGTTTACCTTAACAATGCCCAAATTACCAGAAAATCCCAAGTAAACATCCCGAAAGGGAAATCTGAATTGGTATTTAACGGAATTTCATCAAGAATATTAGAACAAGGCATGAAAGTACATGCTTCTGACAATGTTAAAATTTATGCTGTTAGTATTGACAAAGAAGCCAATAGTTATGAAGAAAATGAAGAATGGCTCGCCATAGAAGGCAAACTCGAAAAATTAGAGCTGGAAAAAAGCCAAATCGCTACTGAACAAATATCACTTAAAAAAGAAATGGAATTTTTGGAATCGAATATAAAGATAGGTGATAACAGTACTGCCACATTTACACAATTAGACGCAAGAGCTACTTATTTGGGCAAAAAAATAAAAACCCTTTTAGTAAAGTTACTTGCCCAAAAACAAAAATCAGACAATATAGACCTGCAAAAAAGTAAATTATTTGACCTTCAAAATGAAATAGAAGACAAACTCGAAAAAACGAATACCACTATTAGGGTAACTGTCATAAGTGACAATGCTACGAGTTGTGATATCGAACTCAAGTATTTGGTGAGCAACGCTATTTGGAAACCTATTTATTCAATTAAAGCTTACCATCAAAACCCTACTATAAATATAGAATACCAAGCACAAATTTATAACGATACCGGCAATGACTGGGAAAACAAACCTATTACCTTGGCTATTATAGACTCTTCTACCGATGTAAGCCTGCCAAAAATGAGGCCTTGGGTTTTAGATGGCGATTATGATAGCAATGATATCTATTCCGGTGAAGGAAAACTAAGCACCTCAAAAGGAAACTATAACCAAAAGAATAACAAAGAAGAATTAAAATATGATATTATTCAAATTGACAATTTGAGTACGCGGTTTCAATTAGCACAATTGCATACAATTCCGGCAGATGCCACACCCCATTTAGTAGACGTCACGAATTACACGAAAAAAGTGGCATATTATACGCTCTCTATCCCCAAAGTGAAAAATGGGGCTTTTTTAATTGCTAAAATTCCGAATTGGGAAAATATGGGTTTGCTTGACGGGACTATGAATTTATACTACAATGATACCTTTCAAGGAATTTCACAACTAGACACACGCCAAGTAAGTGATACCTTAGATATTTCTTTGGGTAAAGATGATGCCTTTAGTGTTACTAAAAGAAAACTTAGCAGTAAAAGCAGTAAAAAATTGATAGGTTTTAACATTACCGAAATATTATCATATGAAATTATTCTAAAGAACAAAAGAAATCAGCCTGCCGAAATTGAAATAAGAGACCAATTGCCGGTTGTTACCGATAAAAATGTTATTGTCAAAGCCCTACAAATTAGCAATGCCCAATTAGAGCCGCTTAGCGGTCAACTTATATGGCAAGTGGCCTTAAAACCTCATGAAAGTAAAAAGATTTTATTGACGTTTAGTGTTAAATATCCTAAAAGCCAACGGGGTATTTTACGGCATGACAGAAAAAATATTAAGTCACCAAGATTTTTTTAAAATATTGATTTTGTTGCAATTACCATATAAAAACTATCAAATGAACAGATTCGACAACGAAGCCAAAAATTGGGATAAAAATACCGGCGCCCTCGAAAGGGCTACCATTTTTGCCCGTGAAATAAAACAATACCTCAAACCCAATACTTCCCAAAATGCCTTGGAATTTGGCTGTGGTACCGGACTCTTAAGTTTTGAATTACAAGATGTTTTCAACACCATTACCTTGGTAGATACATCACAAGGGATGATAGATGTTTTAAAAGAAAAAATAGAAGCTCAAGGCCTCAGCCATTTTACACCGGTATTGGCAGACCTGTTACAAGAAGGTACTAACATTACAGGTGTTGATGTACTCTATACCCTGATGACCTTACACCATATCAATGACCTCAGTCAAATTTTTAAAGTTTTCTACACCCTACTAGCCCCCAACGGATATCTATGCATTGCCGATTTGGTAAAAGAAGACGGCACCTTCCACCCTGCCGAAATGAATTTTGACGGACATTATGGTTTTGACAAAGAAAAACTAAGTGCCGAATTAGCAGCTCACGGATTTGAAACAGTATCTTACAGTATTCCGTATAGCATTGAAAAACAACACGGCACCACTGTAAAAAAATATCCGTTATTCTTACTAATCGCTAAAAAAGTGCCTTAAATTAATTTTTTAACAGCACCTCCACATAATTATGTGTATTCAAATACTCCGCTTTTAATTGCCGCAGGTATTTTACTACGGTATCGCGTAATTTGTAGTTGGGTGACAGGCAATCGTTCATAGCCGTATCAGAAACAGTCAATACCAAAAACCATTTTCCTTTACGCGAAAATTCAGCATCGGCAAGCAATGGGTCATGCCCATTCGATTCCAATTTCGCATCAATGACAATCGGAACTAAATTTAAGGTCTTTGTAGGGATTTCGGTTTCATAAAAAGAAAGAAAATATTGATTGCCGTCAATGGTAAAAGGCACATTGCTTTCAACGAGGTCATACTCTAAATCATACTTGGCATTAATAAAATTATAGAATTCATCGGCCTCTTTAGGGTCTTCAAAAATAAAAGCGTGCTCTCTCGGCAGGTTTCGCTTAAACTTCTTGGCTAACATTACCTTATCGTCTTTAATGGTAGGCGCAATGCGTAGCGGTAGGCATGACGACAATATAAATAATATGAGAATGATAGGTACCGGCTTCATAAATAGTTTTCTATGTGTTATCAAAGATTATACCACTAAGTGTAGCAAAACCGATTAAAAAGAGAGATACTATTGAGGCCGTTTTAACAGATAACCTTATTTTTGACAACCGTATTGTTTTTCTACAAACAATACCTTTCTATCACGAATAAATAAAACAACATGCCAAAAATCAATTTTGTAACAGTGCTATTTTTACTGTCTTTTTGTGGCCTGATTGCACAAGATACACAGTTGCTTCAATGGGCAACACAAGGGGCGGTAAGCAATGAAGAGTATTATGAAGAAATTCCGTTTCGATATATTGACGGATATATCTTTATCGATATTGTCCAACACAATAAACCGTATAATTTTCTATTTGATACGGGTGCCGAAGTAACGCTGATAGACCGTTCTATTATCGATGAGTTTGATTATAAACAATTAGGGGTATCAAATATCTCAGGGCCCGTAATTAAAAACCAAGGCATTCATACCATCGTATTAGACAGTATTCATATCGCTACCCTTAATTTTACCAATATCGGTGCCGTTGCGATAGATTTAACACCATTAAAAACGAAATTTTACAACAACGATATCAAAGTTTAAAATTAGTGATACGGACACTAAATTACCCATCTTTTTGCCATCAAAAGGTTGGGGTACCGAAGCTGTTGAAGTAAGCATTGACGGCATTGCTACAAAATTTGAGATCGATACCGGAAACGGCCGCTCTAAAATAGTGGCACATCCGTCTCAATTCAAAAGATTGCTAAAAATAAACAAAAAATCTACGGTACCTTACGGCTTTGCCAAAGCACCTGCCGATTATCGCATACTAACTAAAAAAATAGAAATGGGCAATTTAGAACTGTTAGGCCAAGAATTAGATTTGCTGAATGATGTCGGGCAGCATCAATTGTTAGGAAACCGTTTTTTTGAAAATTTTTTAGTGACCCTAGATTGGAAAAACCATTTTTTGTACTTAGAAGAGAAACGGGCTATTGCACCGAACGAACTTATTGATTTTGAGCTTCGCTTTGCCCCTGACTTTCAAAACCATAACATAACCGTTTTAAACGGAGTTAAAGCCTTTGTCAAAAAAAATAAAATTGAAAAAGGAGCCGTACTTATAAAAGTAAACGATACCGATCTATCTGAGTTCTCTGATGAAGAATTTTGTCATTTTTGGAATACAAATTGGAAAGAAATATTAAAAAATGATCGATATCTATTGAATTGATGCAATCAGGCACAAAGAAAATATTGACACTTACCAAAAAACAGTTGTGATAAAGGATTCTGTTGGCACACATAGCCTATTATATGAATGAGTCCGGTTCATTTTAATTCTAAACCATTTGGCGAAGGTATACCTATATAAAAATTTACATATTTTTGTCTACAATAAAAACACATACTCACATTCTTAAATGCTGTGCTTTTAGTATCTTGCAGGAAAAGGGATATAAACGCCATAAGTTGTGGTTATTGAGTAGTTGTGCGG
>Ga0256841_1000204_pt1 | contig 66010 bp, 84 predicted proteins | sample 356308metaG_FD_185971 | JGI IMG/M metagenome (GOLD analysis project Ga0256841, IMG submission 185971) | Hydrothermal vent microbial communities from Mid Atlantic Ridge, Atlantic Ocean - 356-308 | ecosystem: Environmental > Aquatic > Marine > Hydrothermal vents | place: Atlantic Ocean: Mid... | reverse complement strand
CCCGGGGACAACGTGAACTTTACGGTGGAGCTGATCAAGCCGATTGCGCTTGAGGAGGGTTTGCGCTTCGCGATTCGCGAGGGCGGCCGCACGGTGGGCGCCGGCGTCGTCACCAAGATCCTGGAGTGAGGTGAGCATGCCCAAGATCCGCATCAAGCTCAGGGGCTTCGACCACAAGAGCCTGGACGCCTCGGCCCGGAAGATCGTCGAGACCGCCCGCCGGACCGGGGCCCAGGTCTCGGGTCCGGTGCCCCTGCCCACGCGGGTGCGGCGGTTCACCGTGCTCCGGGGCCCGTTTAAGCACAAGGACTCCCGCGAGCACTTCGAGGTGCGCACCCACAACCGCCTGGTGGACATCAAGAACCCCAACAAGAAGACGATCGAGAGCCTGATGACCCTCGATCTGCCCACCGGCGTGGAGATCGAGATCAAGACCCTGGGAGGTGGCAAGTGAAGGGGATTCTCGGCACCAAGGTCGGGATGACCCAGATCTGGCGGGAGGACCGGGCGATCCCGGTCACCGTCATCCACGCCGGCCCCTGCCCGGTGGTCCAGCGCCGCACCCCCGAGAAGGACGGCTACCGGGCGGTGCAGCTGGGGTACTTCCCGGTCCCCGAGAAGAAGGCCAACCGCCCGATGCGGGGCCACTTCAAGCGGGCGGGGGTGGAGCCGGTCCGGTTCCTCCGGGAGATCCGCGACTTCGAGCCCGAGGGCGACGTGGTCACCGTCGAGATCTTCCAGCCCGGCGAGCGGGTCGACGTCACCGGCACCTCCAAGGGCCGGGGGTTCGCCGGGGTGATGAAGCGCTGGAACTTCGCCGGCGGCCCCGACTCCCACGGCGCCCACCGGATCCACCGCCACCCCGGCTCGATCGGCAACCGCAAGACCCCCGGCCGGGTCTACAAGGGCAAGAAGATGGCCGGGCACTACGGGGCCGAGCGGGTGACGGTGCAGAACCTCGAGGTCGTCGACGTGATCCCCGAGGAGAACCTGCTGCTGGTGAAGGGCGCGATCCCCGGCCCCAACGGCGGGCTGGTGATCGTCCGCGAGACCACCAAGAGGGAGGTGCGGTGATGCCGGCGGTCGAGGTGCTCACCAAGGAGGGCCGCACCACCCGGGAGGTGCCCCTCCCCGAGGAGGTCAACGTCCACCTGCTCTGGGAGGTGGTCAAGTGGCAGCTGGCCAAGCGCCGGGCCGGCACCGCCAGCACCAAAACCCGCGGCGAGGTCGGCTTCTCGGGCAAGAAGCTCTGGCCCCAGAAGGGGCTGGGGCGGGCCCGCCACGGCGACCGGGGGGCTCCGATCTTCGTCCGGGGCGGGGTGGCCTTCGGCCCCAAGCCCCGCGACTACGGCTACGCCCTGCCCAAGAAGGTCCGCAAGAAGGGCCTGGCGATGGCGCTCGCCGACCGGGCCCGGGAGGGCAAGCTCCTGGTGGTCGAGACCTTCGACGGGGTCGAGGGCAAAACCAAGCAGTTCCTGGCCTGGGCCCAGGCCCAGGGGCTCGCCGGCGACGAGCGGGTCCTCCTGGTCACCGGCGACGAGCGGGTCGCCCGCGCCGCCCGCAACCTGCCCTGGGTGAGCGTGCTCGCCCCCGAGGGGATCAACGTCTACGACATCCTCCGCCATCCGCGCCTGGTGATGGACGAGGCGGCCTTTGGCCTGGCGCTTGAGCGCGCCGGGGTGGGAGGTGCCGCGTGAAGACCCCCTACGACGTGATCCTGGCCCCGGTCCTTTCGGAGAAGGCCTACCAGGGCTACCAGAGCGGGAAGTACACCTTCTGGGTCCACCCCGACGCCACCAAGACCGAGATCAAGAACGCGGTCGAGGCCGCCTTCAAGGTCAGCGTGGTCAAGGTCAACGTGATGAACGTCCGGGGCAAGAAGAAGCGGCTGGGCCGTTACGAGGGCAAGCGGCCCGACCGCAAGAAGGCGGTGGTCACGGTGGCCGCGGGGCAGAAGATCGAGGCCCTCGAGGGCCTGATTTAGGAGACCGGAGATGGCGGTAAAGAAGTTCAAACCCTACACCCCCGCCCGGCGCTTCATGACCGTGGCCGACTTCTCGGAGATCACCAAGACCGAGCCCGAGAAGTCGCTCACCGAGCCCCTTAGGAAGACCGGGGGCCGGAACAACCAGGGGCGGGTCACGGTCCGCTTCCGCGGGGGCGGCCACAAGCGGCTCTACCGCGTTATCGACTTCCGCCGGCGGGACAAGGAGGGGATCCCGGCCAAGGTGGCGGCGATCGAGTACGACCCCAACCGCTCGGCCCGGATCGCCCTCCTCCACTACGCCGACGGCGAGAAGCGCTACATCCTGGCCCCCGAGGGGCTGGCCCCCGGCCGGCAGGTGGTGAGCGGCCCCGAGGCCCCCATCGAGGTGGGCAACGCCCTGCCGCTCCGCTTCATCCCGGTGGGCACCACCGTCCACGCGGTCGAACTGGTCCCCGGCAAGGGGGCGCAGCTCGCCCGCTCGGCCGGCACCGCCGCCCAGATCCAGGGCCGCGAGGGCGACTACGTGGTGCTGCGGCTCCCCTCCGGCGAGCTCCGCAAGATCCACGCCGAGTGCTACGCCACCGTGGGCGTGGTGGGGAACGCCGACCACAAGAACATCGTCATCGGCAAGGCGGGCCGGACCCGCTGGCTGGGCCGGAAGCCCCACGTGCGGGGCTCGGCGATGAACCCGGTCGACCACCCCCACGGCGGCGGCGAGGGCCGGGCCCCCCGGGGGCGTCCGCCGGCCTCGCCCTGGGGCTGGCAGACCAAGGGCAAGAAGACCCGGAAGAAGCGGAAGCCCTCGGACCGCTTCATCATCGCCCGGAGAAAGAAGTAGAGGTGAAGCATGCCGCGTAGCTTGAAGAAGGGCGTCTTCGTCGACGAGCACCTGCTCGAGAAGGTCGAGGCGCTGAACGCCAAGGGCGAGCGCCGGGTGATCAAGACCTGGAGCCGGCGCTCGACCATCGTCCCCGAGATGGTGGGGCACACCATCGCCGTCTACAACGGCCGCCAGCACGTCCCGGTCTACATCACCGAGAACATGGTCGGCCACAAGCTCGGCGAGTTCGCCCCCACCCGCACCTACCGGGGCCACGGCAAGGACGCCAAGACCGCCAAGAAGTGAGGAGGGGATGATGGAGGCCAAAGCAACCGCCCGCTACATCCGGATGTCCCCTCGCAAGGTGCGCCTGGTGGTGGATCTGATCCGGGGCCGGCGGGCCCAGGAGGCGGACCAGATCCTCAGGTACTTGAACAAGCGGGCCGCCCGGCCGGTGCGGAAGGTTCTAAAGAGCGCCATGGCCAACGCGGTCAACAACCACGACATGCTGGAGGAGGCGCTCTACGTCAAGGCCGCCTGGGTGGACGAGGGGCCCGCCTTCAAGCGCCTTTTGCCCCGGGCCCGGGGCCGGGCCGACATCATTAAAAAGCGCACCAGCCACATCACCGTGGTTTTGGAGGAGCGGCATGGGGAATAAGATCCATCCCGTCGGCTTCCGGCTGGGGATCACCCGGGACTGGGAGTCGCGCTGGTACGCCGGAAAGAAGGACTACAAGGAGCTCCTCGAGGAGGACCGCAAGATCCGCGAGTACCTCGAGGGCGAGGTCTACCACGCCGGGATCGCCCGCATCGACATCGAGCGGGCGGCCGACAACGTCAGCATCACCATGCACGTGGCCAAGCCCGGGGTGGTGATCGGCCGCGGCGGCGAGACGATCAAGCGGATGCGGGCCGACCTGGAGCGGATGTTCCCCGGCCGCACCCTGGCCCTGAACGTCCAGGAGGTCCCCAACCCCAACCTCTCGGCCCCGCTGGTGGCCCAGCGGGTGGCCGAGCAGATCGAGCGCCGGTTCGCGGTGCGCCGGGCGATCAAGCAGGCGGTCCAGCGGGTCCGCGAGGCCGGCGCCCAGGGGGCCAAGGTGGTGGTCTCCGGCCGCATCGGCGGGGCCGAGCAGGCCCGCACCGAGTGGGCCGCCGACGGCCGGGTGCCGCTCCACACCCTGAGGGCCAACATCGACTACGGCTTCGCCCTGGCCCAGACCACCTACGGGGTGCTGGGGGTCAAGGCCTACGTCTTCCTCGGCGAGAAGATCGGCGAGCGGCCGGCGGCCAAGGCCCGCGCCCGCGAGGAGAGGCCGCGCCGCCGCCGTCCCACCGTGCGCCGGCGGGTGAAGAAGGAGGGCCCGAGCGATGCTCATGCCTAAGCGGGTGAAGTTTCGCAAGCAGCAACGCGGCCGGATGAAGGGGGCGACCAAGGGCGGCCACTACGTGGCCTTCGGCGACTTCGGCCTGATGGCCCTGGAACCCGCCTGGATCACCGCCCAGCAGATCGAGGCCGCCCGGGTGGCGATGGTGCGTCACTTCCGCCGCGGCGGCAAGATCTTCATCCGGATCTTCCCCGACAAGCCCTACACCAAAAAGCCCCTCGAGGTCCGCATGGGGAAGGGGAAGGGCAACGTCGAGGGCTGGGTGGCGGTGGTCAAGCCCGGCCGCGTCATGTTCGAGGTCGCCGGGGTCAGCGAGGAGGCCGCCCGCGAGGCGTTCCGGCTGGCCTCGCACAAGCTCCCGATCAAGACCAAGGTGGTGAAGCGCGATGCCTACGATGAAGCCCAATGAGATCCGCCACCTCTCGCCGGAAGAGATCCGGAAGAAGGTGGAGGAGAAAAAGCGCGAGCTGATGGACCTCCGCTTCCAGGCCTCGATCGGGAAGCTCTCGCAGAACCACCGCATCAAGGCGACCAAGCGGGAGATCGCGCGGCTGCTCACCGTGCTGCGCGAGAAGGAACTGGGAATCGGAGGGTAGTCGATGCCGAAGAAAGTGCTATCCGGGGTGGTGGTGAGCGACCGCATGGACAAGACCGTCTCGGTCCTGGTCGAACGCCAGTTCCCCCACCCCCTCTACGGCAAGGTGGTCCGGCGTTCCAAGAAGTACCTCGCTCACGACGAGGAGAACGCCTACAAGGTCGGCGACGTGGTGGAGATCGTCGAGGCCCGCCCGATCTCGCGGAGGAAGCGCTGGCGGGTGGTGCGCCGGCTGGAGGAGGGCCGCCTCGACCTGGTCGAGCGCTACTTCCTTCGTAAGAAGCGGGGTGCGTGATGGTTCAGCAGGAGTCGATGCTCCAGGTCGCCGACAACACCGGCGCCCGCAAGATCCTGGTGATCCGGGTGCTCGGCGGCTCGGGGCGCAAGTACGCCAGCGTCGGCGACGTGGTGGTGGCCACCGTCAAGGAGGCGATCCCCCGTGGCCAGGTCAAGGAGGGCGACGTGGTCCGGGCGGTGGTGGTGCGGACCAAGAAGGAGGTCAAGCGCCCCGACGGCTCGGCGATCCGCTTCGACGAGAACGCCGCGGTGATCATCAACAACCAGGGCGAGCCCCGGGGGACCCGCGTCTTCGGCCCGGTGGCCCGTGAGCTCCGCGAGCGGAAGTTCATGAAGATCGTCTCGCTGGCGCCGGAGGTGCTCTGATGCAGGCTCGGGTGCGTCACGTGAAGAAGGGCGACACCGTGGTGGTGGTCTCGGGCAAGTACAAGGGCAAGACCGGCCGGGTGATCGCGGTCTACCCCAAGCGGTTCCGGGTCCTGGTCGAGGGTGTGAACGTGGTGAAGAAGGCGGTGCGGGCCACCCCGGAAAACCCCCAGGGGGGCTTTCGCGAGCAGGAGGCGCCGATCCACGCCGCCAAGGTTCGGGTCGTCTGCCCCCAGTGCGGCCGCCCGGTCCGGGTCCGGCGGAAGGTCCTCGAGGACGGCACCAAGGTCCGCATCTGCAACCACTGCGGCGCGGCGCTGGATTCGTGAGGTGAAGGATGCCACTGGAGATCGGGCTTAAGAAGAAGTACGAGGAGGAGGTCCGCCCCGAGCTCACCAAGCGCTTCGGGTACGCCAACGTCTGGCAGGTGCCGCGGCTGGAGAAGGTGGTGGTCAACCAGGGGCTCGGCGAGGCCAGGGAGGACGTGCGGATCCTGGAGAAGGCGGCCAAGGAGATCGCCCTGATCACCGGCCAGAAGCCGGTGATCACCCGGGCCAAGAAGTCGATCTCGAACTTCCGGCTCCGGAAGGGGATGCCGATCGGCCTCAAGGTGACCCTCCGGCGCGACCGGATGTGGATCTTCCTGGAGAAGCTCCTGAACGTCGCGCTTCCGCGGCGCCGCGACTTCCGGGGGATCGACCCCAACGCCTTCGACGGCCGGGGCAACTACAACCTGGGGATCCGGGAGCAGCTGATCTTCCCCGAGATCACCTACGACATGGTCGACCAGACCCGGGGCATGGACATCGCGATCGTCACCACCGCCGGGACCGACGAGGAGGCCCGGGCGCTTTTGGAGCTGCTCGGCTTCCCCTTCAGGAAACAGTAGGAGCGAAGATGGCGAGGAAAGCGCTGATCGAGAAGGCCAAGAGGAAGCCCAAGTTCAAGGTGCGGGCCTACACCCGCTGCCGCCGTTGCGGGCGCTCGCGGGCGGTCTACCGCTACTTCGGGCTCTGCCGCATCTGCCTCCGCGAGCTCGCCCACAAGGGACAGCTTCCGGGAGTGAAGAAGGCCAGCTGGTAGCGGGAGCGGTCGGGGGGATTCCCTCGAGACCGCCCGCGCGCATCCGGCGATAAAGGAGAAGGAACAATGCTGACCGACCCGATCGCGGACATGCTCACGAGGATCCGGAACGCCACCATGGTCTTTAAGGACCAGGTGGACGTGCCGGCCTCCAAGTTCAAGGAAGAGATCCTCAAGATCCTCGCCCGCGAGGGCTTCATCCAGGGCTACGAGCGGGTGGAGGTGGAGGGCAAGCCGGTCCTCCGGATCTTCCTCAAGTACGGCCCGGTGAGGAAGACGGTGCGGGGCCGCCGGCCCGAACAGGTGATCAAGTCGATCCGGCGGGTCTCCAAGCCCGGCCGCCGGGTCTACGTCTCGGCCCGGGAGGTCCCGGTGGTGAGGAAGGGGCTGGGGATCGCGATCCTCTCCACCTCCAAGGGGGTCATGACCGACCGGGAGGCCCGCCGCCAGAACGTCGGCGGCGAGGTCGTTTGCGAGGTGTGGTAGCGATGAGCCGTATCGGACGCACGCCGATTCCGATTCCCCAGGGGGTGAGCCTCGAGGTCGCCCCCGGCGAGGTGCGGGTCAAGGGGCCCAAGGGCGAGCTCCGGGTTCCGGTGGACCCCGACCTCAGGGTCGTGGTCGAGGAGGGGGTGGCCCGGGTCGAGCGGCCCAGCGACGCCCGCCGCCACCGCGCCCTCCACGGCCTCACCCGCACCCTGATCGCCAACGCGGTGGTGGGGGTGACCCAGGGCTACAGCAAGGAGCTGGAGATCAAGGGGATCGGCTACCGGGCCAAGATGAGCGGCCGCACCCTGGAGCTCAGCGTGGGCTTTTCCCACCCGGTCCACTTCGAGCCCCCCGAGGGGATCACCCTCGAGGTCCCCGAGCCCACCAAGATCCGGGTCTCGGGGATCGACAAACAGAAGGTCGGGCAGGTGGCCGCCAACATCCGGGCCATCCGGCCGCCGGACGCCTACAAGGGCAAGGGGATCCGCTACGCCGGCGAGGTGGTGCGCCTGAAGCCGGGTAAGGCCGGGACCACCAAGTAGGAGGAGCGATGCCGAAGCTTTCCGCGTACGATCGCCGCAAGTTCCGCACCCGCAACCGGGTCCGGAAGGCCGCCAAGGGCAAGCCCCGGCTCTCGGTCTTCCGCAGCCTCAAGCACATCTACGCCCAGATCATCGACGACGAGAAGGGCGTCACCCTGGCCGCGAGCTCGACCCTGGTGGTGAAGGCGAGCGGCCGCAAGACCGACCAGGCCCGCGAGGTCGGCCGGGACCTCGCCCGCCGGGCGCTGGAGAAGGGCGTCACCGAGGTGGTCTTCGACCGCGGTCCCTACAAGTACCACGGCCGGGTCAAGGCCCTGGCCGAGGGGGCCCGCGAGGGGGGCCTGAAGTTCTAGGGAGGAAGCATGCCGGAAACCGACTTTGAAGAGAAGATGATCATGATCCGCCGCACCGCCAAGACCTACCAGGGCGGCCGCCGGTTCCGCTTCGGGGCGCTGGCGGTGGTCGGCGATCGCCAGGGTCGGGTGGGGGTCGGCCTGGGCAAGGCCAAGGAGGTCCCCCTGGCGGTGCAGAAGGCCCAGGCGGTGGCCCGGAAGAACCTGATCGAGGTGCCGATCGAGAACGGCACCATCCCCCACGAGATCGAGGTCGAGTACGGCGCCACCAAGGTGATCCTGCGGCCGGCGGCCCCGGGCACCGGGGTGATCGCCGGGGCGGTGACCCGGGCGGTCCTCGAGCTGGCGGGGTACACCAACATCCTCACCAAGGAACTCGGCAGCCGCAACCCCATCAACGTCGCCTACGCCACCCTCGAGGCCCTCCGGCAGCTGCGCACCTGGGACGAGGTCCGGCGCCTCAGGAAGGAGGCGAGCTAATGGCCAAGCTCCGGGTCCGACTGGTCAAGAGCCCGATCGGTTACGCGCGCGACCAGAAGGCCACCCTCCGGTCGCTCAAGCTCACCCGGATGGGGCGGGTCCGCGAGCTCCCCGACAACCCCGCGATCCGGGGGATGCTCGCCAAGGTGCGGCACCTGGTCAAGGTGGAGGAGGTCGAGGCATGAAGCTTTCCGATCTGCGCCCGAACCCGGGGGCGACCAAGCGGAAAAAGAGGGTGGGCCGGGGGCCCTCCTCGGGCCACGGCAAGACCGCGACCCGCGGCCACAAGGGCCAGAAGTCCCGCTCGGGCGGGCTCAAGAACCCGGCCAAGCACGAGGGCGGGCGCTCCACCCTGTTGATGCGGCTGCCCAAGCGGGGGATGCGGGGGCAGGTGCCGGGGGCGATCCCCCGGGTCGTCTACGAGGCGGTCAACCTCAAAGACCTGGCCCGGAAGTTCCCCGAGGGGGGCGAGGTCACCCCCGAGGCGCTCCGGGAAGCTCGGCTGGTGCGGAAGGACCGCCCGGTCAAGCTGCTCGCCACCGGCGAGGTGGGCGCCGCCTACACCGTGCGGGTCCACGCGGCCAGCAAGGCCGCCATCGCCAAGATCGAGTCCGCCGGCGGTAAGGTCCTGCTCCTGGGTGAGGAGGCCTAGGATGCTCCGGGCCTTCCGCGACGCCTTCGTCATCCCCGAGCTCCGCCAGCGCCTCTTCTTTACCCTGGTGATGCTGGCGTTCTTCCGGCTCGGCACCTTCATCCCCCAACCGGGCGTCGACATCGAGAAGATCCGGGGCTTTCTGGGCACCCAGGCCGGGGGCATCTTCGGGATCATCAACCTCTTCTCCGGCGGCAACTTCCGCAACTTCTCGATCTTCGCCCTGGGGATCATGCCCTACATCACCGCGGCGATCATCATGCAGCTCCTGGTCACGGTGATCCCCAGCCTGGAGAAGCTCCAGCGCGAGGGCGAGGAGGGGCGCCGGATCATCCAGCAGTACACCCGGGTCGGCGGCCTGGCCCTGGCCGCCTTCCAGGCCCTCTTTCTCTCGGTCGCCTTCCTGGAGTCCGGCAACGGCCAGTTCCTGCTCCCCGGTTGGGAGCCGGGTTGGGGCTTCCGGTTCCTGGTGGTGGTCACCCAGGTGGCCGGCACCGCCCTGCTCCTTTGGATGGGCGAGCGGATCACCGAGTACGGTATCGGCAACGGGGTCTCCCTGATCATCTACGCCGGCATCGTGGCCAACTGGATGCCCCAGATCCTGCGCATGCTGGGGCTGGTGCAGGCCGGTGAGATCGGCGTTTTGCAGCTCCTGTTCTTCTTCCTCTTCATCGTCCTGGCCTTCGCCGGGATGGTGGCGGTCACCGTCGCCGAGCGCCGGATCCCGGTGCAGTACGCCCGCAAGGTGGTGGGGCGCAAGGTCTACGGCGGCCAGTCCACCTACCTGCCGATCAAGCTCAACGCCGCCAACGTGATCCCCATCATCTTCGCCGCCGCCATCATCCAGATCCCGATCTTCCTGGCCGCCCCCTTCCGGGACAACGCCACCGCCCAGGCGATCGCCAACTTCTTCAACCCCAGGAACCTAAGCGGGCTGACCATCGAGGTGATCCTGGTGATCGCCTTCACCTACATCTACACCGCGGTCCAGTTCGACCCCAAACGGATCGCCGACAACCTCCGGGAGTACGGCGGCTTCATCCCCGGGGTGCGGCCGGGCCAGCCCACGGTCAAGTTCCTGGAGCACATCATCACCCGGATCACCCTCTGGGGGGCGCTGTTTCTGGGCCTGGTCACCGCCCTTCCCCAGATCATCATGAACCTCACCGGGGTGCAGGCCTTTAGCTTCTCCGGGATCGGCCTCTTGATCGTGGTGGGGGTGGCCCTCGACACCCTGCGGCAGATCGAGAGCCAGCTGATGCTCCGGAACTACGAGGGCTTCCTCTCCAAGGGGCGGCTGCGGGGAAGGAGCGGGTTTTAGATGGGTGAGCGGCCCTTCGTGATGATCTTTTTGGGCCCCCCGGGGGCGGGCAAGGGCACCCAGGCGGCCCGGGTCGCCGAGCGGCTGGGCCTCACCAAGATCTCCACCGGCGACATCCTCCGGGCCCACGTGCGCGAGGGGACCGAGCTGGGGAAGAAGGTAGCCCCGATCATGGAGCGGGGCGAGCTGGTCCCCGACGAGCTGATCCTGGCGATCATCAAGGAGGAGCTCAAGAAGCTCCCCACCCCCCGGGTGATCTTCGACGGCTTCCCCCGCACCCTGGCCCAGGCCGAGGCCCTCGACCGCCTGCTCGCCGAGCTCGGGCTCAGGCTCGACGCGGTGGTGCTGCTGGAGGTCCCCACCGAGGAGCTGGTGGCGCGCCTCCTTAAGCGGGCCCAGGAGGAGGGCCGGGCCGACGACAACGAGGCCACCATCCGCCGGAGGCTGGCGGTCTACCGCCAGGAGACCGAGCCTCTGATCGACTACTACGCGAAAAAGGGCGTCCTCTTCACGGTGCAGGGGGTGGGCCCGGTGGACCAGATCACCGAGTGCATCCTCAAGGTGATCGGAGCGGCGTAGGTGGCGATCTACCTGAAGCGACCCGAGGAGATCGAGCGGATGGCCGAGGCCGGTCGGCTCCTGGCCGAGGTCATGGCGGAGGTGGCGGCGGCGGTGGCCCCCGGGGTCACCACCGCCGCCCTCGACCGCCTCGCCCGCGAGGCGATCCTCGCCCGCGGCGCCAAGCCCGCCTTCCTCGGCTACCAAGGCTACCCCGCCACGATCTGCGCCAGCGTCAACGAGGTGGTGGTCCACGGGATCCCCTCGGACCGCCCCCTCCGCCCCGGCGACCTGCTCTCGGTCGATCTTGGACTCTTCTACCGGGGCTACGCCGCCGACATGGCCCGCACCTTCCCGGTCGGCGAGGTGTCCGAGGAGGCCCGGCGGCTCCTTAAGGTCACCGAGGAGGCCTTCTGGGAGGGCCTGAAGGAGGCCCGCCCGGGCCGGCGGGTCGGCGACGTCGCGGCGGCGATCCAGCGCCGCGTCGAGGACGCCGGCTTCTGGGTGGTGCGGGAGTTCGTGGGGCACGGCATCGGCCGCGAGTTTCACGAGGAGCCCCAGGTTCCCAACTTCGGCCGGCCCGGCACCGGCCCCAAGCTCCGCCCCGGCATGGTGCTGGCGATCGAGCCGATGGTTACCCTTTTCCCGGCCAATGTTGTAGTATTACAAGATGGTTGGACGGCGAGCGCCGGGAAGGGGAACCTCGCCGCCCATTACGAGCACACCGTGGCCATCACCGAGGAGGGCCCCCGGGTACTCACCCGGTCAGGGGAGGAAGGCTAGTGGCGAAGCAAAAGGACACCATCCGCACCGAGGGCGTGGTGCTCGAGGCCCTGCCCAGCACCCGCTTTAAGGTCAAGCTCGACTCGGGGCCGGAGATCCTCGCCTACGTCTCGGGGAAGATGCGCCGGCACTGGATCCGCATCCTCCCCGGCGACCGGGTGGTGGTGGAGATCTCCCCCTACGACCCCACCCAGGGGCGGATCGTGTACCGGAAGTGAGGAAGAGGCATGAAGGTACGGGCGTCGGTCAAGAAGATCTGCGACAAGTGCAAGGTGGTCCGCCGGCACGGGCGGGTCTACGTGATCTGCGAGAACCCCAAGCACAAGCAGCGTCAGGGGTGAGGTGAATGGCGAGAATCGCAGGCGTCGAGATTCCCAGGAACAAACCGGTGGGGGTGGCGCTCACCTACATCTACGGGGTGGGCAAGGCCCGCGCCAAGGAGGCGGTGGAGGCCGTCGGTCTCGACTGGCACACCCGGGTCAAGGACCTCACCGACCAGGAGGTGGTCAAGCTCCGCGAGTACGTGGAGAACGCCTGGAAGCTTGAGGGCGAGCTCCGGGCCGAGGTCCAGGCGAACATCAAGCGGTTGATGGACATCGGCTGCTACCGCGGTCTGCGCCACCGCCGGGGGCTGCCGGTGCGGGGGCAGCGCACCCGCACCAACGCCCGCACCCGCAAGGGCCCGCGCCGCACCGTGGCCGGCAAGAAAAAGGCCCCGAGGAAGTAGCTTTCGGCCAGCCGATACTCCGGGGAGGAGAGTATGGCCAAGAAAAAGGGAAAGACCACCAGAAAGAAAATCAAGCGCCAGGTGGCGCACGGCAAGGCCTACATCCACGCCACCTACAACAACACCATCGTCACCATCACCGACCCCGACGGCAACCCGCTGACCTGGTCGTCGGGCGGGGTGATCGGCTACAAGGGGAGCCGCAAGGGCACCCCCTACGCCGCCCAGCTGGCCGCCGTGGACGCGGCCAAGAAGGCCCAGGCCTACGGCATGAACTCGGTGGACGTGATCGTCCGGGGGACCGGCGCCGGCCGCGAGCAGGCGATCCGGGCGCTGCAGGCCTCCGGGCTCCAGGTCCGCTCGATCGTCGACGACACGCCGGTGCCCCACAACGGCTGCCGGCCCAAGAAGAAAAAGCGGGGGTAAGCGAAGATGGGCAAGTACCGTGGACCGGTCTGCCGGCTGTGCCGGCGTGAAGGCATCAAACTCTACCTCAAGGGCGAGCGCTGCTACGGGCCCAAGTGCGCCCTGGAGCGCCGCCCCTACCCGCCCGGCCAGCACGGCCAGAAGCGGGCCCGCCGCCCCAGCGACTACGCCGTGCGGCTAAGAGAGAAGCAGCGGCTCCGCCGCATCTACGGCCTCAACGAGAAGCAGTTTAGGAACCTCTTCGAGGAGGCCGCCAAGCGGAAGGGGGTCACCGGTACGGTCTTCCTCCACCTCCTGGAGTCGCGGCTGGACAACGTCGTCTACCGGCTGGGGATCGCCGCCAGCCGCCGCCAGGCCCGCCAGCTGGTGCGCCACGGCCACATCACCGTCAACCAGCGGCGGGTGGACATCCCCAGCTACCGGGTCCGGCCCGGCGACGTGGTGGCGGTGCACGAGAACTCCAAGAACCTGGGCGTGGTCCAGGCCAACGTCGAGCTGGCCAAGGGCCGCAAGGGGGTGCCCTGGCTGGAGTTCGACGCCGACAAGCTTGCCGGCAAGTTCCTTCGCTACCCCGACCGCGAGGACCTGGCCCTGCCGGTCAACGAACAGCTGGTGATTGAGTTCTACTCGAGGTGAGCATGGAAGTTTTGGAGATCGGTCGCATCCGCGCCCCCAAGTTCGAGGCCAAGGTCAAGGGGAACTACGGCGAGTTCGTCCTCGAACCCCTGGAGCGCGGCTTTGGCGTCACCCTGGGCAACCCGCTCCGGCGGGTCCTGCTCTCCTCGATCCCGGGCACCGCGGTGACCAGCGTCTACATCGAGGACGCCCTCCACGAGTTCCAGACCCTGCCCGGGGTCCGCGAGGACGTGGTCCAGATCGTCCTCAACCTTAAGGAGCTGGTGGTTAAGTTCCTCGACCCCGACGTGGAGACGGTGACCCTTCGGCTGCGGGCCGAGGGGCCCGGCGAGGTGCGGGCCCGGGACCTCGAGGTCCCCTCCGACGCCGAGATCGTCAACCCCGACCACTACATCGCCACCCTCGAGAAGGGGGCCCGGCTGGTGATGGAGGTGCGGGTCGACCGTGGGGTCGGCTACGTTCCCGCCGAGCAGCACAACATCAAGGACCGGATCAACTCGATTCCGGTCGACGCCCTCTTCTCGCCGGTGCGCCGGGTCGCCTACCATGTCGAGGACACCCGCCTCGGCCGCCGCACCGACCTCGACAAGCTGACCCTCCGGATCTGGACCGACGGCTCGATCGCCCCCCAGGCCGCCCTGGCCGAGGCGGTGAAGATCCTGAAGGCCCACTTCGACTTCTTCGCCCCCCTGGCCGAGGTCGCCCCCGAGCCCGGGGCCGAGGGCGGGGCCGCGCCCGTCGGGGAGGAACCGATGGCCCTCGACGAGCTGGAGCTCTCGACCCGGGTGCTCCACAACCTCAAGGAGGAGGGGATCCACACCGTCGACGACCTGCTCGCGCTCTCCCTGCGGGATCTCAAGAAGATCCCCGGGATCGGCGAGCGGAGCGTGGAGGAGATCCTCGAGGCCCTGGCCGAGCGGGGGCTTGCCCTAAAGGAGTGAGAGCATGCGACACAGGAAGGCCGGACGCAAACTCGGACGCCACTCCAGCCACCGCCTGGCGCTGCTTCGGAACCAGGCGCAGGAGCTCCTTCGCCACGGCCGCATCACCACCACCGTTCCCAAGGCCAAGGAGCTCAGGCGGTTCGTCGAGCCCCTGATCACCGTGGCCAAGCGGGGGGACCTGGCCGCCCGCCGCCGGGTGCTCCGGGACATCCACGACAAGGCGGTGGTCCGGAAGCTCTTCGACGAGATCGCCCCCCTCATGGCCGAGCGGCCGGGGGGCTACACCCGGGTCCTCAAGCTGGCCGAGCGCCGCAAAGGGGACGGAAGCCCCCTGGCCCTGATCGAGCTGGTGGGGATGGGGCGGCCCGAGCCCGAGGCCGAGGAAAAGGCCTGAGGCGGGAGGGCCGGCGGGCGGGGGCCCCGGGCCCCCGCCCGCCCCCTTTTCAGTCGAGGTCGAGCTCCTCGCCGGTCTCGCCCGGCTCCGGTTCCACCGCGGGGTAGACGCGGCGGCCGCCGGCCTCCCGCTCCAGGGTCTCCCGGAAGTCCCGCAGGTCGAGGAAGCGGTCGGTCGCCGAGCGGAGGTCGAGGTCCACGCTCTCCTCCAGCCCCAGGAGCCAGACCTCCTTGCCCATGCCCCGCACCGCCTCCACCGGGGCCGCCAGCCCGGCCTGCCCGGCGGCCAGCACCGCCACCTCCCAGCGGGGGGCGGTGAGCAGGAGGTCGGTGGCGATCACCGCGTCGAAGCGGGGCTCGGCGTGGACCTCCCGCCAGCGGACGGTGTAGCCCATGAAGACCAGCGCGTTCAAGAACTTTCGCTGCCGCTCGTCGGTAATGTCGGTGACCGGGGCGTAGTAGAAGGCGTTGTAGAGGGCGTGCCCCTCGCGGAAATGCTCCAGCGTCTTGCGGTGGTCGACGTTCCAGCCCATGCGCCGCGAGGCGGCGTACACGTAGGAGCCGTCAATAAAGATGGCCAAGCGTTCCATCCGTTCTAGCTTACACGAAGCACGACCTTACCGAAAACCTTTCTCAACTCCAGCAGGCGGTGGGCCCGGGCCGCCTCGCGAAGCGGCAGCACCTCGCCGACGATGGGCCGGAGCCGCCCCTCGGCGAAGAACCGGGCGAGGGTGAACAGCCGCGATTTCGAGGCCATCGTCGAGCCGTAGATGGTGAGCTGCCGGTAGAAGACGTGGCCCAGGGGGGTGGTCGCCTGGTAGCCGCTGGTCGCCCCCACCAGGGCGATCCGCCCGCCGTTGCGGGTGGCCTTGATCACCCCCTCCCAGTAGTCCTTGCCGGTGGAGTCGGCGACCGCGTCGACCCCCACCCCGCCGGTGAGCCGGCGCACCGCCTTGTGCCAGCCCTCCTGGCGGTAGTTCACCCCCTCGTCGGCCCCCAGTTCCCGGGCCAGGGCGAGCTTCTCGTCGCTGCCGGCGGCGGCGATCACCCGGGCGCCGTGGAGTTTGGCGATCTGGAGGGCGGCGACCCCGACCCCGCTGCCGGCGGCCATCACCAGCACGGTCTCGCCGGGCCGGACCCCCAGCTTGTCGACCACCATCTGCCAGGCGGTGAGGAAGGTCAGGGGGAAGCTGGCCGCCTCCTCGAAGCTCAACGAGGCGGGCTTTTCCACCAGGTTGGCCCGGGGCACCGTCACGTACTCGGCGTAGGTGCCGTTGGTGTGCTCCCCCAGGATGCCGTAGCTGGGGCACAAGGGGTCGGCCCCGGAGAGGCAGGCCGGGCAGTGGCCGCAGGAGATCCCGGGGTTCAGGACCACCTCCCGGCCCAGCAGGTCCTCGGGGACGCCGGGGCCCACCGCGTCCACCACCCCGGCGCCGTCGGCCCCGAGGATGTGGGGGAAGCCGAGCTTGGGGTTGGCGACCCCCTTCCGCACCCAGAGGTCGAGGTGGTTGACGGCGGCGGCCAGGAGCCGCACCCGCACCTCACCGGGACCGGGGAGGGGGGTGGGGCGCTCGCCGTACCGCAGGGCCTCGGCCTCGCCGAAGGACTCGATATAGACGGCCCGCATGCCCCTACGCTAACAAACGCGCCCCGGCCACTGGCCGGGGCGCGGGAACCCGCCCTCTTCTACCCCAGCGACCGCACGGCGGCGGCGACCTCGTCGTAGGGGGGTTCGAGCCCGGGGTTCTCGGCCACCCAGGCCCAGCGCACCACCCCGTCGGCGTCGACCACGAAGGCCGCCCGCTGGGCCAGCTCCTTGAGCCCCTTGAGCTCGGGGAGCACCACCCCGAAGGCCCGGATCGCCTCCTTGTTGAAGTCGGAGAGGAGGGGGTAGGCGAGGCCGTTCTTCTCCGCGAAGGCGGCCTGGCAGAAGGGGGTGTCGACGCTGAGGCCCACCACCTCGGCCCCTACCTCGTTGTAGAGCCGCATCTGGTCGCGGAAGGTGCAGAGCTCCTTCTCACAGACCGAGGTGAACGACCCGGGGAAGAACAGCAGCACCAACGGCTTGCCGCGGCCGTACTCGGCCAGGTCGACGGGGTTTAGGTCCTTGTCGAATACGGTGGCGTGGGGAACGCGATCGCCAACTTGAATCGCCATAGGCACCTCCGCCGCCAATCTACCCCTTAGCCTCTGGGGCTCAATGGGCCCGCGGGCACAAAGGGGTGCCAGAATGGGGGCGTGGTGCGGGTCGAGGGCCGCTTCGCCACCTTCCGACCGCCCCCCGGGGCCCGGGCGCTGATCGGCGACTTCACCGACTGGAAGCGCCGCCCGATCCCGCTTCGAGGGCCCCTCCGGCGGGAGTTTCCCCCCGACGCCTACGTCGAGTACGCCTTTCTCGACGCCGAGGGCCGCCCCTTCGCCGACCCCGAGGCCCCGCGGTTGGCCGAGAACCCCTGGTGGCCCTACGCCCGGGCCTTCACCACCGGGGACTGGCGCTACCGGGCGCCCCCCCTGGCCCCGGTGCCGAAGGAGCGGCTCCGCCGGGAGCGGGTCTTCTCCGAGCCCTTCTTCGCCGAGCGGCGGGTGCTCGTCTACCGGCCGCCCGCGCCGGCGCGGGCGGTCCTCTTGGTTCAGGACGGGGTGGCGTTCTTCCGGATCGGCCGGATGGCCGAGGTGGCCGAGGCCCTGATCCAGGCGGGGACGATCCACCCGGTCGGGATCGTCTTCCTGGAACCCGAGGACCGCGACCGCGAGTACCGCATGGACCCCCGCTACCGGACCTTCGTGCTGGAGGAGGCCGCCCCCCGCTTCGCCGGCGGCCTCCCCCTCGGGCTCTGGGGGGCCTCGCTGGGGGGCCTCGCCGCCCTCTGGCTATGGAACGAGGCCCCCGCGGTCGCCTTCGCCATGGCCCACTCCCCGGCCCTCCGGGCGGTCCCCGGGGGGCAGGACGCCTACGCCGAGCCGGAGTGGCTCACCGAGCGGGTGGAGCGGCGGGAGGGGCGGGTCTACCTCGAGGCCGGCGTCCTCGAGTGGCTGCTCGGGCCCACCCGGCGGCTGGCCGCCCGCCTCGCCGAGCTGGGGGTCGCCCACGCTTACCGCGAGCGGCCCTCGGGGCACAACTGGGTGACCTGGCGGCAGGGGATCGCGCCGGGACTTCGCTACCTTTTGGGGCGGGACCTTCCCTTTTAGCATCGGACCATGGGACCCCTCACCGGACTCAAGGTGCTGGACCTCTCCCGCGTCCTGGCCGGCCCCTTCGCCACCCAGGTGCTGGCCGACCTGGGGGCCCTGGTCTGGAAGGTCGAAAGCCCGGGGGGCGACGATACCCGGCGCTGGGGCCCGCCCTTCGTGGGGGGCGAGAGCGCCTACTACCTGGCCGCCAACCGGGGGAAGAAGAGCCTGGCGATCAACCTGAAGGATCCCCGGGGGGCGGCGATCGTCCGGGAGCTCGCGGGCCGGGCCGACGTGCTGATCGAGAACTTCAAGGCCGGGGGCCTGGAGAAGTACGGGCTCGACTACCCCAGCCTAAAGGAGGCGAACCCCCGCCTCGTCTACGTCTCGATCACCGGCTTCGGGCAGACCGGGCCCCGGGCCCAGGAGCCCGGCTACGACGCCGCCCTGCAGGGGATCACCGGGCTGATGAGCATCACCGGCGAGCCCGACGGGCCCCCGATAAAGGTGGGGGTGGCGCTCATCGACGTGCTGACCGGCTGGGCGGCGGTGGCCGGCATCCTCGCCGCCCTCCTGGAGCGGGAGCGCTCGGGTCGGGGCCAGCACCTCGACCTCTCGCTCTTCGAGGTCGGGCTCATGAGCCTGGTCAACCAGGCTCAGAGCTACTTGGTCACCGGCACAGCCCCAAGGCGCCTGGGGAACGCCCACCCCCAGATCGTGCCCTACCAGGCCTTCCAGGCCAAGGGCGGCTGGTTCATCCTGGCGGTGGGAAACGACGCCCAGTTCGCCCGGATGTGCCGGGCGATCGGGCGGGAGGCGCTGGCGCGGGACCCCCGCTTCCGCACCAACGCCGACCGGGTGAAAAACCGCGACGCTTTGATTCCGGTGCTGGCGGCGGTGTTCCGGGAGCGTGGACGGGACGAGTGGATCCAGCTCTTCCGGGCGCACGGGGTTCCGGCGACCCCGGTGAACGACCTCGCCGAGGCCTTCGCCGACCCTCAGGTCGAGGCCCGGGGGGCGATCTGGGAGCTCGACCACCCCACCGTCGGGGCCCTGAGGACGGTGGCCAGCGTCTTCCAGCACTTCTCGCGCACCCCCGCCGCCCCCGCCGGGCCGCCGCCGCGCCTGGGGGAGCACACCCTCGAGGTGCTCGTCGAGGAGCTCGGCTACCGCGAGGAGGAACTCCGGGCGTTGGTGCAGGCGGGCGCGATCGGGTCCGGTTAGCGGTCCGGGATCTCGGTCAAGAAGGCGTAGACCCGGTAGGGGCGGCGCCCCTCGTCCGGCGCCATCCGATCGGCGTAGGCCGCCCAGAGGGCCTGGAGGCGGTTCTTGAGCGCCTCGGCCTCGGCCGGGGTGAGGTGGAGGGTGGCCGCGACCCCGAAGGGGGCCAGCGGACCGGGGTCGTCGGGGCCCCGGGCCAGGGCGCTGGTCACCGTCCCCTGGGGGTTTCGAAAGACCCGGAGGCCGCGGTAGCCCTGCTCGGCGAGGGCCCGGCCCATCGCCCAAAGGAGCTCCCGGTGGGCCTCCTTGAGTTCGCTGGCGAGCCAGTCCGCCAGGTCGGCCCCGGGGCTCGCCTCGAAGGGGACGAAGAAGGCCTCGGCCGGGGTGCGGTAGCCGCGGCCGTCCGGCACCAGGAGGCCCAGCTCGCGAAAGCGCCGCACCCAGTAGCCGAGCCGGGCGGGGCTTACCCCGAGCTCGCGGGCGGCCTGGGCGAGCCGCCGGGTGCGGCCCAGGAAGGGGCCGAGGAACCGGCGTTTCCGGGCGTCGGCCAGGAGACGGGCGGCGGGGGAGGCGGGGTCGAGCGGGCGGGTCATTAAAAAATCCCCCTTTCTTTTTACATCCTACCCCGGGGAGGCTGGGCGGCGTGATCGGGTGGATCGGGGGCCAGCTCCTAAGCCAGCTCGGCTGGACGCTGGCCCTGGCGGCGGCGCCGTTTTTGGCCCTGGAGCGGGGGCGACCGGGCGAGGTGGCGGCGGGGGTCTTCCTGGCCCAGCTCCTGAGGCTCCTCCCGCTGGTCGCCGGGGCGGCGGTCCGGCGCCCCGGGGCGGCCCTGATCGGGGCCCACCTGGCCGCCGCCCTCCTGGTTCTTCTGGCCGCCCTTGGGGGCTGGCCGCTCCTCGCCTACGGGGCGGCCGGGGGCGTGGGGGTCCTCGAGGGCTGGCTCGGTCCGGTCGCCCTCCGCGCCCGGCTTTCCGGCCCCGCCTTTGACCGGGCGAACGGGCTCCTCACCGCGGTGGGGGTGGCGGCGCCGGCCCTGGCCTGGCCCCCGGCCGGGTGGGCGGTGGCCGCCCTGGGCCCGGCGAGGGTGCTGGCGGCGGCGGCCGGGCTCTTCGCCTTAAGGGCGCTGGCCCTCTGGCCCTGGCGGGGCCTCTCGGGAGGCTCCGGCGGAGGGGCCGCCCCCCGCCGGGACGGCGCGCGCTACGGGGTGCCGCTCTTTTTCCTGCTGCTGCCGGTGGGGTGGCTGGCGACCCGGCTGCCCGCGCTCCTCGGTCCCGGCGGCTACGCCGTCTACAACCTGGCCTTCGCCCTGGGGACCGCGGCCGGGGGGTTGCTGGCCGGGCGCGGGCGGCTCGGGTTGCCGGGGGGCGGGGCCCTGCTCCTGGCCGGGACCCTCGCCCTGCTGGGTCGGTCCTACCTCCCGGGGGCGGCCCTCTACGGGCTCGGGCTGGGGGCGGCCCAGGTCGCCGGGCTGGGCCGGCTGGCCCGGGTCTTCGGGGCCGGGGAACTCGCCGGGGTGCTGGCCCGGGTGGCCGCCCTGGGGGCCCTGGGGGGCGCGGCCGGGGCGTTCCTCTCGGGGGCGGGCTGGGCCTTGGCGTCGCCGCTTTTGGGGTTGGTTCTGGGGGCGGTCATCCTTCGCTGGGAAAGGCGGCCCTGACCGCCTCGGCGAGGGCGTCCCCGGGGGCGGCCCCCTCGCCCCGGTGGGCCTCGGTCTCGCGCTCGATCCAGACCTCGCTCTCGCCGAAGGCGCCGGAGCCGAAGAGGACCCCCCGCCAGCCATGGTCCAGCAGGCCGGCGATCGCTTCGGCCAGGCTGCCGGCCTCGAGTCCCCGCACGAAGAGGGTCTCGGCGGCGGCGGCGGCGAGGTCGTCGGCGAAGCCCTGGCGGGCCTTGGCCCGGCCGTAGACCGGGTCCCGGGCCTCCATCGCCCCGCCGCTCGCGAAGTAGTGGGCGAGCAGCTTCAGCCAGTCGCCGCTGGTACTGATCGGGGCCATCGCCCGGTAGGCGGCCTCGAGGTCCTCCTCGCTGTAGCCGCGGTAGCGGTCGGTGTGGACCACCAGCCGGCGGGGGAGGCGGGGCCGGGGGGCGGGGGCCTCGTCGGGAACCCCCACGGTGAGCCCGGCGACCGGCAGCACCCCGACCGGCAGGTCGAGCAGACGGGCCACCTCGTCGACCCGGTTCAGCAGGCCCCCGATCCAGCAGATCCCGTAGCCCATCGCCTCCGCCGCCACCGCCAGGTGGGCGCCGGCGAGGGCGGCGTCGAGGAGGGCGAAGTGGAGCCCCATCCGGGGGAAGCGGCCGAGGCCGGACCCCCGGTGGGCGAGCAACCGATCGGCGCGGTGGAGGTCGGCGAGCAGGACGAAGAACTCGGCGGCCTCGACGATGTGGCGCTGGTCCCCGGAGAGGTGGGCGAGGCGCTCCCGGAGGTCGCGGTCGCGTATCCGGAGGATCGCGTAGAGCTGGCCGCTGGCGTCGGTGGGGGCCTGCTGGGCCGCCGCCAGCATGCGGTCGAGGTCGGCGTCGGGGATCGGCTCGGGCCGGTAGCGCCGCACGCTGGCCCGGTGGAGGAGCCTTTCGAGGGCGTCCATATAGGACAATTTACCTTTCCGGCCCGCCGGTATAATCCCCCTGGTGCGTGAGGAGGGGAAAGAATGGCGATACGCGTAGCGGTCCCCAAGGAGACGGTCCCCGGCGAGCGGCGGGTGGCCCTGATCCCCGACGTGGTGGCCCGCATGGCCAAGCAGGGCTACCAGGTGCGGGTCGAGCGCGGGGCCGGCGAGGGGGCGTTCTTCGACGACGCCGCCTTCGAGGCCGCCGGGGCCGAGCTGGTCGAGGGCAAGGAAGCCCTCTACCGGGACGCCGAGCTGGTGCTCAAGGTCCAGCCCCCCGGCGAGGACGAGGTCGACCTGATGCCCGAGGGGGCGATCGTGGTGGGCTTTCTGCAGCCCCACCGCTACCCCGAGCGGGTGCGGCGGCTGGCCGAGCGCAAGGTCAACGCCTTCGCCCTGGAGCTGATCCCCCGGATCACCCGGGCCCAGGCGATGGACGTGCTCTCCAGCCAGGCCTCGGTGGCCGGCTACAAGGCCGGGGTGCTGGCCGCCGACCTCGCCCCCAAGTTCTTCCCCATGCTCACCTACGCCGCCGGGACCATCCGTCCGGCGTTGGTGCTGGTGTTGGGGGCCGGGGTCGCCGGGCTTCAGGCGATCGCCACCGCCAAGCGGCTGGGGGCGGTGGTCGAGGCCTACGACGTCCGGCGGGCGGCCGGCGAGCAGGTGCGGAGCCTGGGGGCCAAGTTCCTGGAGCTCGACATCGACGCCGAGGCCGAGGGCGGCTACGCCCGCGAGCTCACTCCCGAGGAGAAGGAGAAGGAGCGGAAGATGGTGGAGGACGCGGTGGCCCGGGCCGACGTGGTGATCACCACCGCCCAGATCCCCGGCCGCCCCGCCCCCCGGCTGATCAGCCAGGCGATGGTCGAGCGGATGCGGCCGGGCTCGGTGATCATCGACCTGGCGGCGGAGTCCGGCGGCAACTGCGAGCTCACCCAGGCGGGGGAGCGGGTCGTCCACCACGGGGTGACGATCTACGGCCCGGTGAACCTCCCCTCCCAGCTCCCCATCCACGCCTCCGAGATGTACGCCCGGAACCTCTTTAACTTCGTCTCCCTCCTGGCCAAGGAGGGCGAGAGCTTAAGCCCCGACTGGGACGACGAGATCATCCAAAAGAGCGTGCTGGTCTGGGAGGGCGAGGTCAAGCACGAGCCCACCAAAACGCTTTTGGAAGGAGGCGAGGCATGATCGAGCTGGGGTTCTGGCCGGCGCTCTACATCTTCATGTTGGCGGCCTTCACCGGTTACGAGGTGATCAGCCGGGTGCCGGTGATCCTCCACACCCCGCTGATGTCGGGTTCTAACTTCATCCACGGGGTGGTGGTGGTGGGGGCGATGTTCGCCCTCGGCCACGCGATCACCCCGCTGGAGCAGGCGATCGGGTTCGTCGGCGTCCTTCTGGGGGCGGCCAACGCCGCCGGCGGCTACGCGGTCACCGAGCGGATGCTGGAGATGTTTGAGAAGAAGAGGGGAGGCCCGGCATGAGCTGGGTGATCCAGACGATCTACTTCCTCACCGCCGTGGCCTTCATCTACGCCCTCAAGCAGATGAGCCACCCCAAGACCGCCCGGCAGGGGGTGGTCTACGCCGGGATCGCGATGGCGGTGGCGGTGCTGGTCACCTTCCTCTGGCCGGGGATGCACAACCTGGGGCTGATCGTCGTCGCCCTGGTGATCGGCGGGGTCCTCGCCTGGTGGGCCGCCAAGGTGGTGGCGATGACCGACATGCCCCAGATGGTGGCGATCTACAACGGCCTGGGCGGCGGCGCCGCCGGCACCATCGCCGCCGTCGAGCTCCTCCGCGGCGACCTGGTGGCGGGGCTCGCCACCCTGGCGGTGCTCGGCGGGCTGATCGGGGCGGTGAGCTTCGCCGGCTCGATGGTGGCCTTTGCCAAGCTGCAGCGGCTGATGCGCGAGCGGCCCATCGTCTTCCCCGGGCAGCAGCCCTTCAACCTGGTTTGGCTGGCGGTCACCGTGGTGCTGGGGGCGGTCCTGATCTTCAAGCCGGCGGTGAGCCTGATCGTCCTCTTCTTCCTGCTGGCGCTGGTCTTCGGGGTGCTGATGACCCTCCCCATCGGGGGCGCCGACATGCCGGTGGTGATCAGCCTCTACAACGCCTTCACCGGGCTGGCGGTGGGCTTTGAGGGGATCGCCCTCAACCAGCCGGCGTTGATGGTGGCCGGCACCGTGGTGGGGGCCGCCGGTACCCTGCTCACCCAGCTGATGGCCAAGGCGATGAACCGCTCGCTGGCCAACGTGCTCTTCGGGGCCTTCGGGGCGGTGGAGCAGGAGGCCGAGATCGAGGGCGAGATGAAGGAGATCGGCCTCGAGGACGCCGCCTCCCTGATGGCCTACGCCAACAAGGTGATCATCGTCCCCGGCTACGGGATGGCGGTCGCCCAGGCCCAGCACAAGATCAAGGAGCTCATGGACGAGCTGGAGAAGCGGGGGGTGGAGGTCAAGTTCGCCATCCACCCGGTGGCCGGCCGCATGCCCGGCCACATGAACGTCCTGCTGGCCGAGGCCGGGGTCCCCTACGAGAAGCTCTTCGACCTCGACGACATCAACCCCGAGTTCGAGACCGCCGACGTCGCCTTGGTGATCGGGGCCAACGACGTGGTCAACCCGGCCGCCCGCCGCGAGGGCAGCCCCCTCTACGGCATGCCGATCCTCGACGTCGACAAGGCGAGGAACGTCATCGTGATCAAGCGCGGCCGGGGCAAGGGCTTCGCCGGGATCGAAAACGAGCTCTTCTACCGCGACAACACCCGGATGCTCTTCGGGGACGCCAAGGACGTGGTCACCAGGCTGGTGCAGGCGGTCAAGCAGTACTAGCCCCGGGGCCTTCCGGGGACCGGCCTTCGGGCCGGTTTTTCTTTGCTGGTACCCTGGGGTAAGGAACCGAGGGTGCCCGAGGATCGCGAGTTCGAGACGATACTCTTCGGCCGTCCCGGGGAGGTCGAGGACCTGAGGCGGACCTATTTCCGCCGGATCATGCTTTGGGCCTACCCCCTCGGGTTCCTGGCGGTGGTCGCCGCCCTCGCCCTCGACCTGGCCCGCCACGGCCGGGTGGTGAGCCCGGTGGACGCCGGCCTGCTCCCGGTGCTGGCGGCCGGCTTCCTGGTGGGGTTCGTGCTGCTGCTTGGGGACGGGCGCCGCACCCTTTGGGTGGGGCAGGGGCTCTACTTCCTCTTCGCCCTCTACCTGGTTGCCGCCTTCGCCTACCAGCACTTCTTCTACTACCCCAGGACCGGCTATTTTAGCGAGGTCGTCCACTGGTCGCCGATCGCCTACCTGGGGGCCTTTTTGCTCTTCCCGCTCCGGCGGGCCTGGCGGGTGGGGCTCCTCCTTTGGGGGCTAGAGGCGGCGGTGAGCCTCGCCTACCTGGCGATCCGCCGCGCCCCGCTCGCCAACCTCTTCTTGCAGTACCACGCCGCCGGGCTGGCCACCCTGGGGCTCGGCTTCCTGATCGCCCTGAGCAGCCGCTGGTACAGCACGGTCCGGAACGAGGCCACCCTCGATTTCCTCACCCGGCTTCCCAACCGGCGCTACACCCAGTTCACCCTGGATCGCATGGTCCGGGAAGCCCAGGCCTCAGGCGGCCCCTTCGCGGTGGTCCTCCTGGACCTCGACGACTTCAAGCGGGTCAACGACACCTACGGCCACCGCACCGGCGACGAGGTGCTCCGCAGCCTGGCCGGGGCCCTCCGGCGCATGCTGCGGGAAGAGGACTGGTCGGGTCGCTGGGGCGGGGAGGAGTTCTTGATCCTCCTCCCCGGCACCGGGGCCCAGGAGGCCCGGGCGATCGCCGAGCGGCTCTGCCGGGGGGTCCGGGAGCAGCGCCCGGTGGCCCAGCCGGTCACCGCCAGCCTGGGAGTGGCGGTCTTCCGACCCGGGGACACCGCCGAGGCCCTGGTGGCCCGGGCCGATCGGGCCCTCTACCGGGCCAAGGCGCGGGGGAAGGGGCGGGTGGAGGGCTAGTCCTTAGAGGCCGGCCTTGGCCAGGACGTCGGCCACCCGGTCGGTCGCCTCCCAGGGGAAGCCGTCGCGGCCAAAGTGGCCGTAGGCCGAGGTCGGGGTGTAGATGGGGCGGAGCAGGTCGAGCTCCTCGATGATCGCGGCCGGACGGGGATCGAAGACCTCCCCGGCCAGCGCGGTGAGGCGGTCGTCGGGGAGCTTGCCGGTGCCGAACGACTCCACCCGGATCGAGACCGGCCGGGCCTTGCCGATGGCGTAGGCGAGCTCGACCAGGACGCGCTCCGCGAGGCCGGCGGCGACCAGGTTCTTGGCCATGTAGCGGGCGTAGTAGCTGGCCGAGCGGTCGACCTTGGTGGGGTCCTTGCCGGAGAAGGCCCCCCCGCCGTGGGGCGCCACCCCGCCGTAGGTGTCGACGATCACCTTGCGGCCGGTGAGCCCGGTGTCGGCGTGGGGGCCGCCGAGGACGAACTTACCCGAGGGGTTGATCAGGTACTCGGTCTCCGGCCGCAGGTACTCCTCGGGGATCGCCTTCCTGACCACCTTCTCGATCACGTCCTCGCGGATCGTCTCGAGGTCGACCTCGGGCGAGTGCTGGGTCGAGACCACCACGGTCTGGACGTAGAGCGGCCGCTCGTCCTGGTAGACCACCGTCACCTGGGACTTGCCGTCGGGCCGGAGGTAGGGGATCGCCCCCGTCTTGCGGGCCTCGGCCAGCCGCATGGTGAGCCGGTGGGCGAGGGTGATCGGCAGGGGCATGAGCTCCTCGGTCTCGGTGGTGGCGTAGCCGAACATCAACCCCTGGTCGCCGGCCCCCAGCCGGTCCCTGGGGTCGGTCGACTTCTCCACCCGGACCTCGTAGGAGAGGTTCACCCCCCCGGCGATGTCGGGGCTCTGCTCGTCGATGGCGGTGAGGACCGCGCAGGTGTCGCCGTCGAAACCGTACTTGGCCCGGGTGTAGCCGACGTCCTTGACGGTCTTGCGCACCAGGCCGGGGATGTCGACGTAGCCCTTGGTGGTGATCTCGCCGGCGACGAAGACGAGGCCGGTGGTGACCAGGGTCTCGGCGGCCACCCGGGCGGCGGGGTCCTGGGCCAGCATGGCGTCGAGGATGGCGTCGGAGATGCGGTCGGCGAGCTTGTCGGGGTGGCCTTCGGTGACCGATTCCGAGGTGACCAGCTTCTTCAAGCCCCTACCTCCTTCCCTAACCGGCGAAGCGCTTTAAAAGGAGCACGGCGTTTTGCCCCCCGAAGGCGAACGAGTTGGAGAGGGCGTACTCCACCGCGGCCTCGCGGGGGCGGTGGGGGACGAAGTCGAGATCGAGCTCGGGGTCGGGGTCGTCGTAGTTGATGGTGGGGGGGAGGATCCCGCTCGCAAGCGCCTGGGCGGTGGCGATCGCCTCCACCGCCCCGGCCGCCCCCAGCAGGTGGCCGGTCATCGACTTGGTGGAGGAGACCGCGAGCCTTTTCGCGTGGTCCCCGAAGACCTTCTTGAGGGCCAGGACCTCGACCCGGTCGTTGTGGGGGGTGCTGGTCCCGTGGGCGTTGACGTAGCCCACCGCCTCCGGTGGCACCCCCGCCTCGGCCAGCGCCGCCCGCATCGCCAGCACCGCCCCGAGTCCCTCGGGGTGGGGCTCGGTGATGTGGTGGGCGTCGGCGCTCCGGCCGAACCCCACGACCTCGGCGTAGATCCGGGCCCCCCGGGCCAGGGCGTGCTCCAGGGTCTCCAGCACCAGGATTCCGGCGCCCTCGCCGAGGACGAAGCCGTCGCGGCTCTTGGTGAAGGGGCGGGAGGCCTTCTCGGGCTCGTCGTTCCGGGTCGAGAGGGCCTTCATCACCGCGAAGCCCCCGATCGCCATCGGGGTGACCGCGGCCTCGGTGCCGCCGGCCAGCATGACCTCGGCCAGCCCCGCCTTCAGGACCCGGAAGGCGCTGCCCACCGCGTCGGTGCCGGTGGCGCAGGCGGTGACCACCGTGCTCGAGGGCCCCATCAGGCGGTACTTCATCGCCAGGTGGCCGCTGGCCATGTTGGCGATCACCATGGGGATGAAGAAGGGGGAGAGCCGGTGGGGGCCGCGTTCGAAGTAGACCTGGAACTGGTCCTCCCAGGTCTTGATCCCCCCGATCCCGCTCCCCACCAGGGTCCCGACCCGGGTGGGGTCCTCCTTCTCGAGGTCGAGCCCGGCGTCCCGGATCGCCAGCTCGGCCCCGATCAGCGCCAGCTGAACGAAGCGGTCGAGGCGGCGGGTCTCCTTGCGTTCCAGGTAGTCCCCCACCTCGACGTCGACCTCGGCGGCGATCTTGACCGGCAGCTTGTAGGCCTCGGGGTCGTAGCGGGTGATCCGGCGCACCCCGCTCCTTCCGGCGAGCTGCGCCTGGTGGAAGGCCTCGGCGCCGACCCCGATCGGGGTCACCGGGCCGAGGCCGGTGATCACGACCCGAGGCATCCTAGCCCAGTCGGGACTGGATGAACTCCACCGCGTCCCCGACGGTGCGGATCTTCTCGGCTTCCTCGTCGGAGATCTCCAGCCCGAACTCGTCCTCCAGTCCCATGATCAGCTCGACGATGTCGAGGCTGTCGGCCCCCAGGTCCTCGATGAAGCGGGCCTCGGGGGTGACCTTGTCCTCCTCGACGTCGAGTTTTTCTACGATGACCGCCTTAACCTTTTCGAATACGTCCATCGCTGCCTCCGAAGGGGGATTCTAACACGGGGTCAGGCCGCCGTCGACGCCGATCGTCTGGCCGTTGATGTAGCCGGCCTCGGGGCTGGCCAGGAAGGCGACCAGCTTGGCGACCTCCTCGGGCCGGCCGAACCGGCCGGCGGGGATCTGGGCCAGGTACTCCTTCCGCACCGCCTCGGGGAGGGCGGCGGTCATGTCGGTCTCGATGAACCCCGGGGCCACCGCGTTGGCGGTGATCCCCCGCTTGGCGTACTCCTTGGCCACGCTCTTGGTGAACCCGATCAGCCCGGCCTTGGCGGCGGCGTAGTTGGCCTGCCCCGGGGTCCCCAGGATGCCCGAGACGCTGGCGATGTTGACGATGCGGCCGTAGCGGCGGCGGACCATCCTGCGGACGGCCTCCCGGGTGAGCCGGAAGACCGCGGTGAGGTCGGTCTCCAGCACCGCCCGCCAGTCCTCGTCCTTCATCCGGAGGAGGAGGTTGTCCCGGGTGATGCCGGCGTTGTTGACCAGGACCGAAAGCCCCCCGAGCTCGGCCTCGGCGGCCTCGACCAGGCGGGCGGCGGAGTCGGGGTCGGTGAGGTCGGCGCCGAAGAGGGCGACCCCGGGCGCCCCCCGGTTTCGGGCCTCGGCGGCCACCGCCTCGGCCAGGTCGCGGTTCCGGCCGTAGTGGATCAGGACCGCGTAGCCCTGGGCGGCGAGCTCCAGGGCGATCGCCCGGCCGATCCCCCGGCTGGCGCCGGTGACGAGCGCGCGCTTCATGCCTTCCATTCTGCCGCCTCCCGGGCCTCGGCGGGGGTGGCGACCGGCCGGGCCTCGGCGTCGGCCAGGTTGCGTCCGACCAGGCCGGTGAGGACCCGCCCCACCCCGAACTCCAAGAACCGACGCAGGCCGGCCGCCCGCATCGCCGCCAGGGTCTCGACCCAGCGAACCGGGGCGGTGATCTGTTCGATCAGGAGCCGCCGGGCCTCCTCCCCGTCGGTTACCGGCCGGGCGGTGACGTTGGCGTAGACCGGGAAGGCCGGGTCGGCGAAGGCGACCCCCGCCAGCTCGGCCGCCAGCCGCTCGGCCGCCGGTTGCATCAGGGGGGAGTGGAAGGGGGCGCTCACGTTCAGGAACACCACCCGGGCCCGGGCCGCCTTGAGCCGGCGGGCGGCCTCCTCGACCGCCGGCTTCCGGCCCGAGATCACCGTCTGGGCGGGGGCGTTCAGGTTGGCGACCCAGACCCCGGGGAGGTCCGCGATGGCCGCCCGCACCGCCTCGAGGCCGACCTTGAGCACCGCCGCCATCGCCCCCTCGCCGGGGGGAACCGCCGCCTGCATGTACCGCCCCCGGAGCCGCACCAGCCGCAGGGCGTCCTCCAGGGCCAGGGTGCCGGCGGCGACGTGGGCGGTCCACTCGCCGAGCGAGTGGCCGGCGGCCGCCGCCGGGGCTTCGCCGCCGGCCTCGAGGTAGGCCCGGTAGGCGGCGTAGCCGGCCGCCAGCAGGGCGGGCTGGGCGTTCTCGGTGAGGGTGAGGGTCTCGGCCGGGCCGCCGAACATCAGCCCCAGCAGCCCGGGCAGGGCGGCCTCGGCCCGGTCGAGCACCTCCCGGGCGGCCGCCGAGCCCTGGTAGAGGGCCTCGGCCATCCCCACCGCCTGCGAGCCCTGGCCGGGGAAGAGGGCGGCGATCATGCCCCGCCCCCGTACCAGGTGAGCACCGCCGCCGCCCAGGTGAGCCCGGCCCCGAAGGAGACGAAGAGGAGGTGGTCGCCGTCGGCCACCCGGCCGCCGTCCAGCGCCTCCTTGAGGGCGATGGGGATCGAGGCGGTCGAGGTGTTGCCGTACTTGTGGAGGTTCACCACCACCTGCTCCCAGTCGAGGCCGAGCCGTTCGCGGGCGGCGTCGACGATGCGGAGGTTGGCCTGGTGGGGGACGAAGAGGCGGATCGCCTCCTTTTGGAGGCCGGCCTTCTCGATGGCCTCGAGGGTGGCGGTGTCCATCACCCGCACCGCGAACTTGAAGACCTCGCGGCCGTTCATGTAGATCTTTTGGCTCATCCGGGTGCCGTCCGGGAGGGTGTTGGCCAGCGCCCCCATATGGAGGGCGGCGCCCCCGGAGCCGTCGGCCCCGAGGACGAACGACCGGAAGCCGTACCCCTCGGGCACCGGCCCCACCACCGCCGCCCCGGCCCCGTCGCCGAAGAGCACCGCGGTGGAGCGGTCGCGCCAGTCGGTGATCTTGGTGAGGACCTCGGCGCCGATGACCAGGGCCTTGCCGGCCAGCCCGGCCTCGACCTGGCCCACCGCCTGGGCCAGGGCGTAGATCCACCCCGGGCAGCCGGCCAGGAGGTCGTAGGCCGCCGCCTTGAGGCCGAAGCGGTTTTGGATCAGGGCGGCGGTGTTGGGGAAGAAGGCGTCGGGGGCGTTGGTGGCGACGATCACCAGGTCGACGCCCTCGAGGGCCTCCTCGCCGTGGCGGCGGAGGAGGTCGGCCACCGCCCGCTCGGCGAGGTCGTAGGCGAACTGGTTGGGCCCGGCGACCCGGCGTTCCTTGATCCCGGTGCGGGTGGTGATCCACTCGTCCGAGGTATCCAAAAAGCCGGCAAGGTCCTCGTTGGTGAGAACCTTGTCAGGAACGTAGGTGCCGAGGGCCAAGAGCCCCGCCGGCACCCTAGGCCTCCGGAACGTCCAGGACCTTTTCGCCCTTGTAGTAGCCGCACTCGGGGCAGACCGCGTGCGGGGGTTTCGGGGCCCCGCACTGGGGGCAGGGCACCAGGGTGGGGGCGCCGAGCGCGTGGTGGCTGCGCCGGGCGTCCCGGCGGGCCTTCGAGGTCTTCTTCTTGGGTACAGGGTGCTTGGCCATGCTGCTTCCTCCCGCGGCCCGTCGTGGGCCGAAGCGCCATTATAGCAAAAAGCCCTAGCCGAGCTCCTTGAGCAGCCCCTCGAGGGCCAAAAACGGGGTCTTCCGCTCCCGCTCGGCGAGGTGGCCGCAGTCGGTCTCGTTGAGGTCGGCGCCGCAGACCGGGCAGAGGCCGGCGCAGTCGTCGCGGCACAGGGCGGTGAGGGGCATTTCCAGGGCGAAGGCCTGGTAGAGGAAGCCGGAGAGGTCGAGATCGGGCTCGCCGAAGTAGTAGAGGTCCTCCTCCGGGGCCTCGACCAGGCGCACCCCCTCGACCCCGGGCTGGTAGCGGAGGAGGTGCTGGAAGTAGGCGTCGATGGGGACCGGGGTGGGCTTCAGGCAGCGGCGGCACTCCATCAGGGCGGTGCCGTGGATCTCGCCGGTGAGCCAGAACTCCCCGCCGGTCTGGGACACGGTGACCTTCCAGTCGGCCTCGCCGACCAATGGAATCGCCTGGCCCTCGGGCCCGATCGCCCCCCGCAACGCCCCCTCGGCGCTCTTGGTGCCGGGTTCGTTGAGGATCGCGGCCAGGTGAATCCGGGGGATCTCGCGGAGGTCCATCGTACCAAGCCTAGGTTTTCGGGCCGGTTTTGTCAAGCTACCGAGGCCGATAGCATTGCCTTGGCGAAGGGCTTTTTGCCCCCTTGTAGGATGGGGGCATGGCCCGCGTGGCGGTGATCGGCGTTCCCCTCGACCTGGGCGCGGGGCGGCGCGGGGTCGACATGGGCCCCAGCGCCATCCGCTACGCCCGGCTGCACGAGGAGCTCTCCGCGCTGGGGCACGAGGTGGTGGACCTGGGGGACCTCGAGGTCCCCCTGCTGGAAACCCTGAGCCGCCCCGAGCCCCCCCGACCCCCCTACCACCTGGAGGAGATCGCGGCGGTCTGCCGGCGCCTTTTCCGACGGCTGGCCACCCTCGACGAGGAGGTCTTCCCCCTGGTGCTGGGGGGCGACCACTCGCTGGCGGTGGGCTCGGTGCCGGGGGCCGCCCGGGGCCAGCGGGTGGGGGTGATCTGGGTCGACGCCCACGGCGACTTCAACACCCCCGAGACCAGCCCCTCGGGCAACGTCCACGGCATGCCGCTGGCCGCCCTCCTCGGCCTCGGCGACCCCCGCCTGGTGGGGGTGGGCGGCGAGGGCCCCAAGCTTCGCCCCGAGGACGTGGTGCTGGTCGGGGTCCGCTCCCTCGACCCCGGCGAGCGGGCGCTCCTTCGGGCCCATCGGGTCCCGGTCTACACCATGACCGAGGTCGATCGCCTGGGCGTCGCCGCCATCGCCGAGGCGATCGTCGAGCGGTTTCGGGACTACCCTCGGGTCCACCTCTCCCTCGACGCCGACGTGCTCGACCCCGAGCTCGCTCCCGGGGTCGGCACCCCGGTCCCCGGGGGGCTCTCCTACCGCGAGGCCCACCTGCTGATGGAGCTCTTGTCCCAGGCGGGGGTGGTCACCAGCCTCGACCTGGTCGAGGTGAACCCCATCCTCGACCGGCGGAACCGCACCGCCGAGATCGCCGTCGAACTGGCCGCCAGCCTGCTCGGCAAGCGGATCCTCTAGCCCCGACCCCGGCGCCAGGCCCAGGCGGCGACGAAGGCGAACAGGGCGGCGTAGCCGAGGAGGGCCAGGAGGGAGGCCGCCGGCCAGGGGCGGCCGGCGGCGGCGGCCCAGACCAGCTCGGCCCAGTGGCGGGTGGGCAGCCAGGGGGAGATCCTCTGGGCCCAGTCGGGCAGGAGGCTCGGGGGCATCCACAGCCCCCCGAGGTAGGAGAGCGGCAGAAAGATCAGGTTGGCGAGCGCCAGCGCCGCCCTCGGCCGGGCCAGGTAGGCGAGGGTGAGCCCCATCAGCCCGTGGGGCACCGCCCCCAGGACCAGCGCGGCGAGCAAAAGGGGCCAGCGCTCCGCCGGCAGGCCGAAGGGGGTGGCCGCCGCCGCCACCGCCGCCACCACCAGCGCCGCCGCCAGGGCGAAGAGCAGCCCGGTGAGGAGGTAGGCGGCGGGCCGCACCCCGGCCGGGAGGGGGAGGGTCCGGAGGTAGGGGATCCAGGGGTTCTCCCGCTCCTGGGCGAGGCCCACCCCGTACTGGAAGAAGACCACCGTGAAGAACGCGAAGGCCATGAACGAGGCGGTGGTCGGGACCGCCGCCTCCGGGGTCCTGAGGTAGGGGGCGGCGAACATCAGGAAGAACATCCCGGGGAAGACGAAGCTCGGGATCAAGAACCCCGGCATCCGGGAAAGGGCGAGGAGTTCGGACTTGAGGTGGGCGAGCACCAAGCGGGTCATGCCGCTCCTCCGGTAAGGGCGAGGAAGGCCTCCTCGAGGCGGACCGGGCTGACCTCGAGGTCCCGAAAGGCCACCCCCTTCTCGACGAGCTCCCGCACCAGCCGGTCGGCGTCGGCGGTGTAGAGGAGGTACCGATCGCCGGTCCGTTCGATGCGGACCGCGGTTGCCAGCTCGGGGAGTCCGGGGGCGGAAAACGCCACCCGTTTGAGCCCCACCCGGGCCTTGATCGCCTCGGGGCTGCCCTCGGCGAGCTTTTGGCCCCGGTGGAGGATCGCCACCCGGTCGGCGAGGGCCTCGGCCTCCTCCAGGTAGTGGGTGGTGAGGAGCACCGCGCCGCCCTCCTCCCGGAAGGCCCGGATGGCCCGCCAGAGCGTGCGGCGGCCCTCGACGTCGAGGCCGGTGGTGGGCTCGTCGAGGACGACGAGCCTGGGGTTCCCGGCGAAGGCGAGGAGCACCGAGAGCCGCCTGCGCTCCCCGCCCGAAAGCGCCGAGGTCATCCGGCCGGCCTTGTCGGCGAGGCCGAAGCGCCCGAGCAGGGCGTCCCGCTCCGCCGGCCTGGGGTAGTGGGCCCGCACCAGGTCGACGACCTCCCGCACCCTAAGGGTGGGGGGAAAGCCGGTCTCCTGGGGGGTGACCCCGAGGAAGCGCCGGCGCCGCCAGTCCCGGGGGTCGCCGCCAAAGAGGCGGGCCTCGCCCCGGTCGGGGGCGAGGAGCCCCACCAGCACCCGGACCAGGGTGGTCTTGCCGGCGCCGTTCGGGCCCAAAAGGGCGAGCACCTCGCCGGCGGCGACCGAGAGGCTCACCCCCCTTAGGGCCTGGACCGGGCCGTAGGCCTTCCAGACCTGCTGGGCGTTTGCTGGGGTCATCGGTCCCCTCCCTTCAAGAGTTCCTCCAGGAAGGCGACGTGGGCGGCGAAGGCGTCGCGGCCCCGCCCGGTGAGGCGGACCCAGGTGCGGGGCCGCCTTTTCACGTAGCCCTTCTCGATCGCCAGGTAACCGGCCTCCTCCAGCTTCGCGAGGTGGCGGGAGAGGTTGCCCTCGGTGAGGTCGAGGGCGCGTTTGAGAGCGCCGAACTCGACCCGGGCGTCGGGGCCGAGGCCGGCCAGGTAGGCCATCAACCGCAGCCGGGTGGGTTGGTGGATCAGCTCATCGAAGGCCACGGCGGACCATCCAGAGCCCGGCGCCGGCGGCGAGGAGGCCGGCGCCGGCCAGGGCGGGGGCGTAGATCCCCGGGAGGTAGGCGAAGAGGAGGGCGTTTGCCAGCATGAGGGCGGCCCCGGCGGCGGTGGCGGGGGGGCGGGCGAGGAGCACCCCGCTCTGCCAGAGGGCGAGCCCCACCAGCAGGTTGACGGCCAGCGAGAAGGCCCCGTCGGCAAGGCGGTCGCCGGCCAGCACCAGGGCGAGGAACGCCAGCCCGAACCCGGCCCAAAGCGCCCCCAGCGCCCGCCCCGAGGGGGTGCGCAGGTGGCCGGCGACCCGGAACCCCAGGCCGTAGCTAAGCAGGAAGCCGGCGACGCTAAGGGCCGCCCAGGCGGGCCCGGCCAGCGGCGAGCGAAGGGTCACCAGCCCGTAGCCGGCCAGGTAGACGGTGCCCCAGATCAGGAGCAGGCCGCCGAGGAAGGGGTCGAGGGTCCGCCGGGCCCGGGTCTCGCCCTCGCGGACCTCGGCCAGGAGGTCCCGGGCCTCCTCCCGCCTCACCAGCGTCCCCCCACCGCCCCCAGGCGGAGGAGGAGCCGCCCCCCGCCGGGGCGCCACTGGTAGCCCGCGAAGAGGGAGAGGGCGAGGCCCTCCCGCCCGGCGAGGAGCCAGACCCCGGGTTCTACCAGGAACCCCGCCCAGCCCTTCCCGGCGCCGCCGCCCAGGCCGAGCCGGGGGACCAGGGCGAGGTCGAGGCCCGGGCGCCGCCTCCGCCAGGCCTCGTATCCGGCGAAACCGAGCCCGTAGCCGCCGGTCGCGCCCCCCGCGCCCAGCCCGCCCAGGTAGAGGGCGCCGACCCGGCCGAAGCCGCCGCCCCCGAGCTCAAGCCCGCCGTCGGGCGAGAACCCGAGCGCGAACCCGCCGGCGGCGAAGGCCAGGCTGGAGGCGAGGAGGAGGATTGGCAAAGCTCTCTTCATCAAAAAGAACTTTACGGTGCAAATCTAACCGCCGTCAACCCCCGCCGGCGGCCGTCCCCCTTTCCCCTTCCATCGCCTAAACTATCCCCGTGCGCGTGATTCCCGCGGTGGACATCCAGGGGGGGCGGGCGGTCCGCCTCTACGAGGGCGACCCCGAGCGGGCCACCGTCTACTTCGAGGACCCCCTCGAGGCCGCCCGCCGTTGGGTCGAGGAGGGGGCGACCTACCTGCACCTGGTCGACCTCGACGCCGCCACCGGGCAGGGCGAGAACCGCGCCGCCCTGGCCCGGGTCGCCGGGGCCCTCTCGGTGCCCTTCGAGGTCGGCGGCGGGGTGCGGAGCCTGGCGGCGGCCCGGGCCCTCCTCGAGCTCGGCGCCGACCGGGTGGTGGTGGGCACGGTGGCGGTGCGGGCCCCCGAGGTGCTCGAGGCGATGCTCGCCGCCTTCGGCCCCGAGCGGGTGGCGGTGAGCGTCGACGCCCGGGGGCTTGCGGTGGTGGTGGCGGGGTGGCAGGAGGCCACCCCGCTCACCGCCCCCGAGCTCGCCGAGCGGCTCTGGCGGCAGGGGGTGCGGACCCTGATCTACACCGACGTGCGCCGGGACGGCACGTTGCGGGGAATGGACCCGAACCCGGTGGCGGCGGTGCGGGCGGCCTGGCCGGGGGAGCTGGTGGCCGGCGGGGGGGTCGGCTCGGACGCCGACCTGGCGCGGCTTTCCGAGCTCGGGGTCGACGCCGCCATCGTCGGCCGGGCCCTCTACGAGGGCCGGGTCCGGCTGGCGGACTGGGTCTAGCCGTGCCCGAGCTGCCCGAGGTCGAGGTCACCCGGCGGGCGCTTCGGCCCCTGGTCGAGGGGCGGCGGATCCTGGCCATCGAGCACGCCGACCCCGAACGCTACCGCGGCACCGAGCTCGCCCACGGGCGGCGGGTGGAGACCCTCGGCCGGCGGGGGAAGTTCCTCCTTTTTGGCCTCGAGGGCGGCTGGGAGCTGATCGTCCACCTGGGGATGACCGGGGGGTTCCGGCTGGCCCCCACCCCCCACACCCGGGCGGTCTTCCGCCTGGAGGACGGCGCCCTCTACTACCACGACCCCCGCCGGCTGGGGCGGATCTGGGGGGTGCCGGCGGGGGACTATCGCCAGGTGCCGCTCCTCCTCCGGATGGGCCCCGAGCCGTTCGACCCGGGGTTTTCCCCCGCCTACCTCCACGCCCGGCTGCGGGCCACCCGCCGCCCGGTCAAGGCGGTGCTCCTCGACCAGGAGGTGGTGGCCGGGATCGGCAACATCTACGGCGACGAGGCCCTCTTCCGGGCCGGGGTGCGGCCGACCCGGCGGGGCTACCGGGTGCGGCGACGGGAGGCCGAGGGGATCGTCGAGGCGGTGCGGCGGGTGCTCAAGGAGGCGATCGCCGCCGGCGGTTCGACCCTCAAGGACCAAAGCTACCGGCGGCCCGACGGGGCGATCGGCTACTTTCAGGTGCGGCTATCGGTGTACGGCCGCGCCGGCGAGCCCTGCCCGGTCTGCGGCACCCCGATCCGCCGCGTGCGGATCCAGGGGCGGAGCGCCCACTACTGCCCCCGCTGCCAGCGCTAAGGGCAGAGGCCGGCCCCGAAGGCGTAGACGCAGGCGGGGCCGAGACCGGCGGCCTTGGCCCGGAGGGCGTCCTCGGGGAGGGTCCCGCCGGACTGGATCGCCCGGCGGAGCAGGCGGGCCTGGACGAAGTCGGCGATCTTGAAGCGGGCAAAGGCGGTCTTGAGGTCGTCGTAGTCGGCGAACAGCCGGCCCAGCCGCTTTTCCAGGTAGAGGCTGCGGACCTCGAGGCTGAGCGCCAGCCGGGCGGTGGCCTCAAGCTCCCGGGGAACCGCCGTCGTGCCGAGGTAGGGGTTGGCTTGGGGGAAGCTCGCCCCGTAGGCGGTGAGCAGCGCCTTGAGCCGCTCGACCTTGGCCCGCTCGCCCTCCAGGAAGCGGTGGTAGGGCTCCACCGGCCCCTTTGCCGCCAGCACCCGGGCGTAGAAGGCGTAGCTCTGGTAGGCCCCGGCGGGGCCGGCCAGGGCCTCGAGCAGGGCCTCGTGGACGGTGGTGGTGAGGGGAATGCCCTGGCCCAGGGCGGGCAGGGCGAGAAGGAGGAGCATCGCGACCTTCCGCATGCCCCCAAGGTACACGAAACCCGCCCTCGTTGACGGAAAACCCCGGCTCTCCTAGAATGAGGGACGCTGCGCGGTGAGCGTAGCTCAGGTGGTTAGAGCACCGGTCTGTGGAACCGGGGGTCATGGGTTCAAGTCCCATCGCTCACCCCAATCCTGCCACCCCCGTCGGGGGTGGTAGCCTTAAAGGGACGGGCGGCCCGGCCGCCGGGCGAGGATGGCGGAATTGGTAGACGCGCCAGACTTAGGATCTGGTGGGGCAATCCCGTGCGGGTTCAAGTCCCGCTCCTCGCACCAGGGTCCGGGCCGCCCGGCTCCCCCGAGGTGAACATGCCAGAGATCGTCGAACGAGAGGGCTACCGGGTGAAGATCCGGGCGGAGGTGCCGGCCGAGGAGGTCGAGGGCGCCTACCGCCTGTTGCTCGAGGCCTACCGCAAGCGGGCCAGGATCCCCGGCTTCCGGCCGGGGCGGGTGCCGGACCGGGTCCTCGAGGCCCGCATCGGCCGCCAGGCCCTTTTGGCCGAGGTCCGGGAGGAACTCCTCGACCGCCACCTCCCCGAGGCGATCCGCGAGCTCGGGCTCGACCCGGTGGCGGTGCGGCGGGTCGAGGGCGAGCCGGCGCTGGGGGCGCCCTTCGTCTTCGAGGCCGAGATCGAGAACTACCCCGAGGTCGAGCTCCCCGACTGGAAGGGCTTCGAGCTCGAGGCCGGGGTTCCCGAGGTGGGGGAGGAAGCGGTGGAGGCCGCCCTCGCCGACCTCCAGAGGCGCTACGCCGAGGTCGAGGCGGTCGACCGCGAGGCCCGGGAGGGCGACCAGGTGGTGGCGGTCACCGAGGAGGGCCGGGAGGTCGTCCTCGACCTCGACGAGGCCGAGGGGGAGGTCCGCGCCGCCCTTCTGGGCAAGCGGGCCGGCGACGAGGTCGAGCTGCCCCTGGTCGACGAGGAGGGCCGGCCGCTGGAGAAGACCGCCCGGCTCCGGATCAAGGAGGTCCGGGAGGTCCGCCGCCCCGAGCTCGACGACGAGTTCGCCAAGACCCTGGGCTACCAGGACCTCGCGGAGGCCAGGGAGAAGATCGGCCTCGAGCTCCGCCGCCGGGCCGAGGCCCAGGCCCGGGAGGCCCGCAAGGCGGAGTTTCTGGAGAGGCTCGCCGAGGGGCTCAAGGCCGAGCTGCCCCCGGCCCTGGTCGAGGCCGAGGAACGGGCGATCTGGGGGGAGCTGGCCGAGGACCTGGCCAAGAAGGGGATCCCCCTGGAGGACTACCTCAAGGGCTTGGAGGCCGAGGGCAAGCTCGAGGCGCTCAAGGCCGACGTCCGCCGGGGGGCCGAGCGCCGGGTGCGGCGGGGGCTGGCGCTGGAGAAGCTCACCGAGGAGCTCGGGGTCAAGCTCGAGGAGGACGAGTGGCGGGCCTACCTCGAGGAGCTCGCCGGCCGTTACGGCCTGAAGCCCAAGGACTTCGAGCGGGCGGTGGGGGAGGAGGGGCTCCGGCGCCTCTACCTCCGCCGCCTCCACGACAAAACCCTGGAGACCGCCCTGGAGCGGCTGGCGGCCTGAATACCGCCCTGGGGCACAGGCGGCCCCCGCCGGGGCCGTAGAATGGACGGCGATGGTGGTCCCTTACGTAATCGAGCAGACCAGCCGCGGCGAGCGGGTCTACGACATCTACTCCCGGCTCCTTAAGGACCGGATCATCTTCCTGGGGGTGCCGATCGACGCCCAGGTGGCCAACACCGTGGTGGCCCAGATGCTCTTCCTCGAGGCCCAAAACCCCAAGGCCGAGATCAAGCTCTACATCAACTCCCCCGGCGGCGAGATCGACGCCGGGCTGGCGATCTACGACACCATGCAGTACGTCAAGGCGCCGGTCTCGACCATCGTGGTGGGGCTCGCGGCCAGCATGGGGGCGGTGATCCTGGCCGCCGGCGAGCCCGGCCGCCGCTTCGCCCTCCCCAACTCGCGGGTGATGATCCACCAGCCCTGGGGCGGCGCCCAGGGGCAGGCCACCGACATCGCGATCCGGGCCGAGCAGATCCTCAAGATGCGGGACAAGCTCAACCGCATCCTGGCCGAGCACACCGGCCGGCCCCTGGAGCAGGTCGCCAGGGACACCGACCGCGACTTCTGGATGAGCGCCGAGGAGGCCAAGGACTACGGTTTGGTGGACCGGGTGGTGCGGCGTGGCGAAGCGGAGTAAGGCGAGCTGCAGCTTCTGCGGTCGGGGCTACCCCGAGGTCGACCGCCTCTTCGAGGCCCCCATCGGGGAGGTCTACATCTGCTCCGACTGCGTCGAGCGGGCCCACGAGCTCCTGTTGGAGACCCGCGCCCCCCGGACGCGGGGCCCCGAGCGCCTGCCCGCCCCCGCCGAGATCAAGGCCTTTCTCGACCAGTACGTGGTGGGGCAGGAGGAGGCCAAGAAGGTCCTCTCGGTGGCGGTCTACAACCACTACAAGCGGCTCCGCCACGCCGAGACCGGGGGCGAGGTCGAGATCCAGAAGTCGAACATCCTGCTGATCGGTCCCACCGGCACCGGCAAGACCCTCCTGGCCGAGACCTTGGCCCGCTTCCTCGACGTCCCCTTCGCGATCGCCGACGCCACCACCCTGACCGAGGCCGGCTACGTCGGCGAGGACGTCGAGAACGTGGTGCTAAGGCTCCTCCAGGCCGCCGGCATGGACGTCGAGGCCGCCGAGCGGGGGATCGTCTACATCGACGAGATCGACAAGATCGCCCGCAAGTCGGAGGGGCCCTCGATCACCCGCGACGTCTCCGGCGAGGGGGTGCAGCAGGCCCTGCTCAAGATCGTCGAGGGGACGGTGGCCCACGTGCCCCCCCAGGGCGGCCGCAAGCACCCCCACCAGGAGCTGATCGCGGTCGACACCCGGAACATCCTCTTCATCCTCGGCGGGGCCTTCGAGGGGCTCGACGCCATCGTCAAGGCCCGCGCCGACCAAAGCCCCATCGGGTTCGCTCCCGAGGCCCGGGAGGGGGGGCGGCCCGAGGTGATCCCCGAGGACCTGGTGAAGTTCGGGCTGATCCCCGAGTTCGTCGGTCGGGTGCCGGTGATCGTCGAGCTCGAGGCCCTCGACGAGGACGCCCTGGTGCGCATCCTCACCGAGCCCAAGAACGCCCTGGTCAAGCAGTACCAGGCCCTCTTCGCCATGGAGGGGGTGGACCTGGAGTTCACCCCCGCCGCCCTTAAGGCGATCGCCCGGCGGGCCGCCGAGCGGGGCACCGGGGCCCGGGGCCTGCGGGCGGTGATCGAGCGGGCGATGTACGAGCTGATGTACGCCCTGCCCGGACGCCGGGTGGAGCGGATCGTCTTCGACGCCCGCCACCTCGAGGCCCCCCTCGCCGCCCTCGACGAGGCCGAGCTCCGGCAGGCCAGCTAGGTATCCGACGATGCGTCTGTTTACCCGAGAACCCCAAAGGCCCCTGCTGCCGCTTCGGAACCTGGTCCTCTTCCCCGGCGCCCAGGCCTGGATCGACGTGGGGCGGCCCGGCTCCAAGGCGGCGGTGGAGGCGGCCCTGGCCAAGGACCGCCGGCTCTTCCTCGCCACCCAGCGGGACCCCTCGACCAACCGGCCCGGCCGGGAGGACTTCCACCCGATGGGGCTCGTCGCCGAGATCCGGCGGGTCAGCCGGCTCTCCGACGGCACCCTCCGGATCCTGGTCGAGGGCCTGGAGCGGGGGGAGCTCCTGGAGGTGGCGGGGGACGAGGTGCCCCTGGCCCGCTACCGGCCGGTCCCCGAGCCCGCCGTCGCCGAGCCCGAGCGGGTGCGGGCGCTGATGCCCCGGGTCAAGGAGGCCTTCGCCCGCTACGTCGCCGGCCACAAGGGGCTCCGGCTCGACCGCCACCAGCTGGAGGAGATCCAGGCTGAGGCCGACCCCGCCCGGCTCGCCGACCGGGTGGCCCACCACGCCACCTGGGAGACCGCCGACAAGGCCGAGGTCCTGGCCCGGGTCCCGGTCGAGGACCGGCTGGAGTGGGTGCTCGGGCTCTTGGAGCGGGACCTCGAGCGCTTCGAGCTCGACCGCCGGATCGCCGCCCGGGTCAAGGAGCAGATGGACCAGAACCAGCGCGAGTACTACCTGCGCGAGCAGATGCGGGCGATCCAGAAGGAGCTCGGGGGCGAGGACCAGGTCTCCGAGGTCGAGGAGCTGCGGGAGCGGATCGAGCAAAAGGGCTTCCCCGAGGAGGTCAAGGCCAAGGCGTTAAAGGAGCTCGCCCGCTACCAGCGGTTGCAGCCGGGCAGCCCCGAGGCGGGGGTGATCCGCACCTACCTCGACTGGTTGCTGGACCTGCCCTGGAGCGAGGCCAGCCAGGACGTCCTCGACCTCGCCCGCACCCGGGCCCAGCTCGACGCCGACCACTACGCCCTCGCCGATGTCAAGGAGCGGATCCTGGAGTTCCTGGCGGTGCAGAAGCTGGCCGGGGAGGAGGGCGCCAAGGGGCCGATCCTCTGCCTGGTGGGGCCGCCGGGGGTGGGGAAGACCTCGCTCGGCCGCTCGGTCGCCGAGAGCATGAACCGCCGCTTCGTGCGGGTCTCCCTGGGGGGCGTGCGGGACGAGGCCGAGATCCGCGGCCACCGCCGCACCTACGTCGGGGCCCTCCCCGGCAAGATCCTTCAGGGGATGAAGAAGGCCGGCACCGTCAACCCGGTCTTCCTCCTCGACGAGGTCGACAAGCTCGGGGTCGACTGGCGCGGCGACCCCGCCGCCGCCTTGCTCGAGGTCCTCGACCCCGAGCAGAACAAGGCCTTCCAGGACCACTACCTCGAGGTCCCCTACGACCTCTCGCGGGTCTTCTTCATCGCCACCGCCAACACCCTGGCCACCATCCCCCGGCCCCTGCTCGACCGCATGGAGGTGGTCGAGCTCCCCGGCTACACCCCGCTTGAGAAGCGGGAGATCGCCCGCCGCCACCTCTGGCCCAAGGTCGCCCGCCGGGCCGGGGTGGCCGACAAGGCGGCGGTGAGCGAGGCCGCCCTCGAGCGGATCATCGAGGAGTACACCGAGGAGGCCGGGGTGCGGAACCTCGAGCGCGAGCTGGCCAAGCTCGCCCGGCGGATGGCCCGGCGCTACCTCGAGGCCCCCTGGGAAGGGGTCCGCGAGGTCGGCCCCGACGAGCTCGAGGCCCTGCTGGGGGTGCCCAAGTACCGCCGGGAGCGGCGGGAGAAGGAGCCCCTCCTGGGGGCCGCCCAGGGGCTGGCCTGGACCCCGGTGGGCGGGGCGCTGCTGGTCGTCGAGGTGCTGGCGGTGCCGGGCAAGGGCCAGCTCAGCCTCACCGGCAGCCTCGGCGAGGTCATGAAGGAGTCGGCCCAGGCCGCCCGCAGCTACCTCCGGGCCCACGCCGAGCGGTTCGGCCTGCCCCCCGACCTCCACGAGAAGTGGGACCTCCATGTCCACGTCCCCGAGGGGGCGGTGAAGAAGGACGGCCCCTCGGCGGGGGTGACCATCGCCACCGCCCTGGCGAGCGCCCTCTCCGGCCGGCCGGTGCGCTCCGACCTGGCGATGACCGGCGAGATCACCCTGAGGGGCCGGGTGCTGGCGGTGGGGGGGATCAAGGAGAAGCTCCTGGCCGCCTACGCCGCCGGAGTCGAGGAGGTGCTCCTGCCCCGGGAGAACGCCAAGGACCTCGCCGAGGTGCCCGCCGAGGTCAAGGAGGGGCTCCGCCTCACCCTGGTCGAGCGGGTCGAGGAGGTCCTCGAGGCCGCCCTCCTGCCCGCCCCGCCGCCCGCCGACCGCGACGCCGACCGCCCCGCCGGCTGGGCCGGGGCCTAGATCCGGGCCAGGAGCCGGCGGGCCCAGAGCGGGGCCATCAGGAACCCGGTGGACCCGAAGCCGGAGAACAGGAACCCGCCGGGGATCTCCTCAAGCGGCACCGCCCGGCGGTAGCGGACCGCCGACCAGGCCCCCAGCACGGTGGGGGGCCGGCCCATAAGCGCCCGGGCCGCCGCCCGGAGCTCGGCGAGCTCGCCGGCGGTGGGGGTCGGCTCGGAAAAGCGCACAAGCGGCCGGTAGCTCCCCCCCACCGCGCCGCCGGCGTGGAAGACCCCGGCGATCCGCCCGTCGCCGGGCTCGGCCACCAGGAGCAGGCTGCCGGCGGTGAGCCGGCCGCCGGGGAGGACCCCGGCCCCCTCGGCCCCGCCGGCCCAGACCACCGCCCCGGCCAGGAAGCGGCCGTCGTCCAGCCACACCCCCCCGGGCTCCAGGAAGACCACCCGGGCCCGCACCCGGGGCAGCCCCGCCAGCAGGCCGGCCAGCAGCCGCCGGGGCCGCAGCCAGAAGGCGGTGGGGAGGAGGAGGGCGTCCCCTCGCCAGCGGTGGGGGAGACCGCTCTCGGCGAGCCGCGCCCGCCAGCCGGGCCGGGCCTCGGGGGGGACCCGGTGGGTGAGCCCGAAACGGAGGGGGACGTAGCGGCGGTAGAGCCGGGCGGCGGCCTCGAGGGCCGCCCCGGCCTCGGGCACCGGCCGCCCCCGCTTGGCCCGCACCGGGTTGACCACCGCCACCGGCGCGTGGCTCGCCCCCGTCCCCCGGGCGATCACCGTCACCCGGAGGCCGGCCTCGGCCAGGGCGCGGGCGGCCACCGCCCCGGCGATCCCCGCCCCCACCACCAGGAAGTCGGCCCCCTTGGGGGCGGTCCGGCCCGCCGGCGCCGGCAGCAGGACCGGGCTAGAACCGGTAGCGGCCGCCCTCTTCCCGGGCCAGCCCCCGGGCCCTGAGGCCATCGAGCACCTCCCTGGCTTCGGTCTCGCCGACCCCCGCCGCCTCGGCGAGCTCGGCCGGGCTCACCGACCCCCGCCGGAAGGCCAGCTGCATCGCCAGCCGCTCCAGCGCCCAGGGGCTCGGCCCCCGCCCCAGGAGCCGGCGGGTCCAGCCGTCGACCAGGAGGGCCAGGGCCAGCCCGGCCGCCAGCGCCGGGGGCCAGAGGAAGAGGGTGAACCAGACCAGGGTGAACCCGAGGCCGAACCCGGTCAGCGCCAGCGCCCAGCGGAGGGTCGCGGGCATCCCCTTAGGCGACCGCCTCCCTGGCCGCCGGGCGGTGGAGCACCCCGACCACCTCGCCGAAGAGGAGGTGGGGGCTCGCCTCGGTGACCCTTACCCGGTAGAGCCCCGGACCCGGGGCCTCCTCGGCCGGGACCAGCACCGGGTGGTTGCCGCGGTCGTGGCCCTCGGCGAAGCCGGCCTCCTTGGCCCCGCCGCGGATCAGGACCTCGACCTCGCGCCCCACCCAGGCGCGGTTTCGCTCCAGGCTCCAGGCCTTTTGCTTCTCGATCAGCCGCTGCAGCCGCTCGACCTTGACCTCGCGGGGCAGGTCGGGGAAGTGCTCGGCCGCCGCCGTGCCCGGCCGGGCCGAGTAGATGAACATGTAGGCGTGGTCGAAGCCGACCTCGTCGTAGAGGGAGAGGGTGGCCTGGAAGTCCTCCTCGGTCTCGCCGGGGAAGCCGACGATGAGGTCGGTGGAGAGGACGGCGTCGGGGAGGTGGTCGCGGATCACTTCGATCCGCCGCAGGTAGTCGGCCCGGCGGTACTCCCGGGCCATGCGCCGGAGCACCCGGTCCGAGCCCGACTGGGCGGGGAGGTGGATGTAGCGGGCGATCGCCGGGGTCTCGGCGATCGCCCGAACGATCGCCTCGGTGAAGTTCACCGGGTGGCTGGTCAGAAACCGCACCCGGGGGATCCCCATCGCGCCAACCATCCGAAGGAGCTCGGCGAAGGAGGGGTAGTCGGGGCGGTCGTTGCCGTAGGAGTTGACGTTCTGGCCGAGCAGGGTCACCTCGACGACCCCGGCCGCCTTGAGCTGTTCGATCTCCTTTAGGATCACCTCGGGGGGGCGGCTCACCTCCACCCCGCCCCGGGTCCGGGGGACCACGCAGTAGGTGCAGCGGTGGTTGCAGCCCCGGATGATCGGCACGTAGGCGGCCAGGGCCCCCGCCGGGGGCGGCGGGATCGCCCGGTCGAGGGCGGGGTCGAAGGCGGTGTCCCAAAACCGCCCCCGGGCGGCCAGGGCCTCCCCGATGCGGGTGATCGCCCCCGGCCCCAGCAGGAGGTCGACCTCGAACTTCTCGGCGATCGCCTGCCCCTCGGGGAGCTGGGCCAGGCAGCCCATCATCCCGATCACCAGCCCCCGGCGCGCCTTCTCCTTGCGCAGCCGCCCGAGGAGGCTCTTGACCTTCTCCACCGGCTTGCCCCGGACGGCGCAGGTGTTGACCAGCACCAGGTCGGCGTCCTCGATCGCCTCGACCATCTGGAACCCCAGGCTGGCCAGCTCGGAGGCCACCAGGTGGGTGTCGTACTCGTTCATCTGGCAGCCGTAGGTGACGATGTGGGCGCGCATCAGCCCCCGCATTTTAGCACCCCGGGGGGCAATTGTCCTATACTGGGTGGGATGATCCGGATCCTGATCGCCGACGACCACGCCCTCTTCCGCGAGGGGCTCAAAAGCCTCCTCGAGGCCGAACCCGACTTCCGGGTGATCGGGGAGGCCGCCAGCGGGAGGGAGGCGCTGAGGGCGGCGCTGGAGACCCAGCCGGACGTGATCCTGATGGACATCCAGATGCCCGGGCTCGACGGGGTGGGGGCCACCAAGGAGATCCTCAAGGAGAACCCCGAGGCCAAGGTGGTGATGCTCACCATGTACCGCCAGGACGCCTACGTCTTCGAGGCGGTGAAGGCCGGGGCCCGGGGCTACCTCCTCAAGGACGCCAGCGCCGACGAGCTGATCGACGCGATCCGACGGGTCTACGCCGGCGAGGTGCTGCTCGACGCCGAGCTCGCCGAGCAGATCATCCAGGACTTCCACGCCAAGGCCCAGGAGATCCCCACCTCCAGCCGGGCCGACCTCACCGACCGCGAGGTCCAGATCCTCCGCCTCTTGGCCCAGGGGGCGACCAACCAGGAGATCGCCGACGACCTGGGCATCTCGGAGAAGACCGTTCGCAACCGCCTTTCCGAAATCTTCGCCAAGCTCCACCTGAACAACCGCACCCAGGCGGCCCTCTACGCGATCCGGGAGGGGCTCGCCGACTTCGAGGACTAGCTCGGTGGACCCCCGGGCGCTGCTGTTCGCCTTCGCGCCGCTGGCCAGCGAGGAGGACCGCCGGGCCTTCCTGGTGGCCCACCTCGCCGAGCGGGGGCTCGGGCCCCGGGTCGACGCCGCCGGCAACGTCCTCGCCGGCGAGGGTCCGGTCTGGCTCCTGGCCCACTACGACACCGTGCTGCCCCCCACCCCGATCCGCGAGCGGAACGGCCGCTGGTACACCCCGGCGGTGGGCGACAACTCCAGCGGGGTGGCGGTGACCCTGGCGCTGGCCGGCTGGGAGGGCCTCGGGGTCGCCTTCACCGTGGGCGAGGAGGGGCTTGGGAACCTCAAGGGGGCCCGGGCCTTCTTCGCCGAGCACCGCCCCCGCTGGGCGGTGGCGGTGGACGGTTACCTCGGCACCCTGGTCCCCTGGGCGGTGGGCTCGGTGCGGCTGGAGGCCCGCTTCCTCGGGCCCGGCGGCCACGCCTGGGGCGACCGCGGCCGCCCCAGCTCAAGCCACGCCCTGGGCCTGGCCCTGGCCGCCCTCTACGCCCTGCCGCTCCCCCCCGAGGCCGGGCTCAACGCCGGCCGGGTCTGGGGGGGCGGGGCGATCAACGCGATCCCCGCCGAGGCCGGCCTCTGGCTCGACCTCCGGGCCCGCACCCCGGAGGTCCTCGAGGCCCTCTACCGCGAGGCCCGCGCCGCCCTCGCCGAGGCCGCCGCCCGGGCCGGGGTCGAGGTGCGGATCCGGCTCCTGGGCCGCCGCCCGGCCGGGGCCACCGCTCCCGCGCCCCTGGCCGAGGCCGCCGAGGCGGCGGTGCGGGAGGTGGGGCTTCGGCCCGAGGTCCGGGCCGCCTCCACCGACGCCGCCGCCGCCATCGAGGCGGGGGTGCCGGCGATCGCGGTGGGGGCCTACCGCGGCGGCGGGGCCCACACCCCCGACGAGTGGGTGGAGCCCGACTCGCTGGTGACCGGGGTCCGGCTGCTCGCCGCCCTCCTGGGCCGGCTACCATAGGGGCGTGAGCCGCTTGTTCCCCGAGGGGGTCTACTACCTCTACCTGATGGGGCCCGACGGCCCCGAGTACGCCAGCGTGCTGCTCGACGACGGCCGCTACCTCTACGCCTTCTCCAACCAGGACGCCGCCCGGGCCCTGGCCGAGCGGCTGGGGGCCGAGGTCGGCTACTTCCCCACCCCCGCCGACCTCTTCTACGGCCTGCCCCCCGGCACCCGGGGGTTCCTGCTCGACTACGACCCGGTCGCCGGCGAGGGCTACCGGGTCCGGAGGGAGGAGCTGGGGTGAGGGTCGGGGTGCTCGACACCTGGCTCCCCCGCCGCTACCTGCCCTTCTGGGAGGCCTACCTCGCCGAGCTGGGGGCGGGGGTGGTGCGCCCCGAGACCCCCTTCCCGGCCGCCCTGGAGGCCGACGCCCCGGACTGGGCGACCCCGCCCTTGCGGGCGGTGCTCGGCCGCCTCGACGAGCTCGCACCCCGGGTCGATCGCCTCCTCGTCCCCGACGCCCAGCTGGGGGTCGACGCCGAGCGGGGCGGGGGCCAGTGCCCCTGGGTGCGGGACCTCGCCGCCACCCTGCGGGAGCTCCGCCCCGCCGCCCCGCCGTTTTGGGTGGTCCCCGCCGAGCCCACCGAGGGGGTGCTGGGGGTGGCCGTCGCCCTGGGCGCCGAGCTCGCCGGAAGCCCCCCCGAGGTGCGGCGGGCGCTTGCGCGCACCCGCCACCTCCTGACCCCGCCGGGCCCCTTCGCCCTGCCGGGGGCGGCCCCGGAGCCGGCGGTGGGGCTGGCCGCCCCCCCCTACCTGCTCGAGGAACCCCGGCTCTACGCTGACCTGCTCGACGCCCTCCGCCCCCTGGGGCTGGGGGTGGCCGACCGGCCCCCGGCGCTCTTGCGCCAGGAGGGGCGGCGGATGGGGACCCGGGCGGTGCTCCCCACCGACCTCGAGTGGGCCGGGGCCGCCCACTCCCTGGCCCGCCGCCGGGGGGTGCGGGCGGTGGTCCTCCTCACCGACGACTGCCCCGGCCTCCTGCGGGTGGCCCGCTGGATCCGGGAGAGCCTGCCGGCGCCGGCGGTGGTCGCGGTCCTGGGGGAGGACCCGGCGGCGGTGCGGGCCGCCGTCGCCACGGGGTAGAGTAAGGATTCGTGGAGACCGACCGGTCGGTCATTCGCTACCTCCGACCCTACGCCTGGAAGTACGGGTTGGGGCTCACGCTGGGCCTCCTCTCCCTGATCGGCTCGGTCCTCGCCCCCTTCTTCCTTCGCCGGGCGATTGACGCGATCCAGGCCGGCCGGCCGTTTTGGGCCTTCGTCGTCGGGTTGCTGGCGGTGACCGCCGCCGCCGCCCTCTTCTCCTGGGGCCAGCGGCGGCTGGCGATCGTGGCCAGCCGGCAGGTCGAGGCCGACCTCCGGCGCGACCTCTTCGCCCACCTGCTGCGGCTCGACTTCGCCTACTACCACCAAAAGCCGGTCGGCGACCTGATGAACCGGCTCAACACCGACCTCCAGGCGGTCCGGGACATGCTCGGTCCGGGGGTGAACATGGGGTTTCGGGTCGGCCTCTTCCTCGTCCTCGCCTTCGCCGCGATGTTCTGGGTCAACCCCCGCCTCGCCGCCTGGGTCACCCTGGCGGCCGGGCCGGCGCTGGTGGTGGCCCGGGTCTTCATCGCCCTGGAGGAACGCCGCTGGCGGGAGGCCCAGGAGGTCTACGACCGGATCGCCGCCCGGGCCGAGGAGGACCTCGCCGGCATCCGGGTGATCAAGGGGTTCGCCCTCGAGGACCGCGAGCGGGCCCGGTTCGCCGAGCTCAACCGCGCGTACATCCGCAAGAACCTGGCCCTGGCCCTGGCCGAGGGGCCGATGCAGGGGGCGATGAGCCTGTTGATGGGTCTGGCGGTCCTGGTGCTCCTGGCCAAGGGCGGCACCGAGGTGATCGCCGGCCGGATGACCCTCGGCGAGTTCGTCCAGTTCAACGCCTACCTGGGCCTGCTCACCTGGCCGGTGCTGGGGGTGGGCTGGGTGCTGGAGCTCTTCCAGCGGGGCCGGACCTCCTACCGCAGGATTTTGGAGCTCTTCCAGGCCCGCCCGGCGATCGCCGACGGCCCCGCCACCGACCCCACGATCCGCGCCCTGGACGGCGGGGTCGCCTTCGAGGGGGTGGGGCTCCGGCTGGAGGACCGCCAGGTGTTGCGGGCGATCACCCTGCGGCTCCGGCCCGGGATGACCCTGGGGGTGACCGGCCGGACCGGAAGCGGCAAGACCATGCTGGCCCGGCTCATCCCCCGGATCCTCGACCCCACCGAGGGCGAGGTCCGGGTGGGCGGCCACCCGGTCCGGAGGGTGCCGCTGGCGGTGCTGCGGGGGGCGGTGGGGATGGCCCCCCAGGAGCCCTTTCTGTTTTCCGAGACGATCCTGGAGAACATCGCCTTCGGGATGCCCCGGCCCGACCGCGCCAAGGCGATCTGGGCCGCCAAGCTGGCCGGCGTCCACGACGAGATCGAGCGCTTTCCCCAGGGCTACGACACCGTGCTGGGGGAGCGGGGGGTCACCCTCTCGGGGGGCCAGCGGCAGCGGGTGGCGCTGGCCCGGGCGCTGGCCAAGGAGCCCGAGGTGCTGATCCTCGACGACGCCCTCTCGGCGGTGGACGCCGAGACCGAGCACCGGATCCTGGAGGGCCTGCGCTCGGTTCTCGGCCGCCAGACCACCCTGCTCATCAGTCACCGGGTCACCGCCCTGCGCCACGCCGACTGGATCGTGGTCCTCGACCGGGGGCGGATCGTCGAGGAGGGCACCCACGAGGAGCTCCTGGCCCGGGGCGGCGCCTACGCCGAGATCGAGCGGCTGCAGCGGTTGGAGGAGGAGCTGTGAGCGCCCCCGACGCCGGCCGCTTCGACCCCCGGCTCCTCCGCCGGGTGCTGGCCTTCGTCCGCCCCTACCTCGCCCAGGTGGCGCTGGCGCTCCTGTTCATCCTCGCCACCACCCTGCTCACCAACCTCTTTCCCCTGGTCTTCAAGTTCGCGGTCGACGAGGCCCTGGCCCCCAAGCCCCCCCGCCCCCCCGCCGACCGGGTCCACGCCCTCTGGCTCGCCGCCGGGGTCTACCTCGGGCTCAAGCTGCTCGACGCCGGCTTCCGCTTCGCCCAGACCTACCTCCTCACCTGGATCGGCCAGCACGTGCTCTCGGACCTCCGCCGGGCGATCTTCGACAAGCTGATGCGGCTCCATGTGGGGTTCTTCGACCGCACCCCCACCGGTCGGGTGCTCACCCGGCTGACCTCCGACGTCGACGCCATCCAGCGCTTCATCACCGGGGGGCTGGTGGGCTTCGCCGCCGACCTCTTCATGGTCGTCGGGATCATGGCCTTCATGCTCTGGCTCGACTGGCGGCTGGCGCTGGTGGCGTTTTGGGTGATGCCGATCCTGCTGGCGGTCACCACCTGGCTCCGGGTGCGGATGCGGGCCGCCTACCGCCGGATGCGGTTCCGGCTCTCGGAGTTGAACGCCTTTTTGGCCGAGAACCTGGCCGGGGTGCTGACCATCCAGCTGTTCGTGCGGGAGGCCCGCCAGCGGCGCAAGTTCGACGAGAAGAACCGCCGGTTGCTCGCCGCCCACGTCGACGTGATCCGCTGGTTCGCCCCCTTCTTCCCGGCGGTCAGCTTCCTCGGGGAGCTGGCGGTGGCCTCGGTGCTCTACCGGGGCGGCGGCGACGCGGTGCGGGGGGCGGTGAGCCTGGGGCTCCTGGTCGCCTTCGTCGAGTACACCCGGAACTTCTTCGAACCCTTGAGGGACCTCTCCGACAAGTTCAACATCCTGCAGGCGGCGATGGCCGCCGCCGAGCGGATCTTCGCCCTGCTCGACACCCCCGAGGAGGTCACCGACCGCCCCGGGGCCCGCCCGGTGGGCCGGCTTCGGGGGGCGATCGCCTTCGAGGACGTCTGGTTCGCCTACCAGGGGGAGGACTGGGTGCTCCGGGGGGTGAGCTTCTCGGTCCGCCCCGGCGAGCGGGTGGCGCTGGTGGGCCACACCGGGGCCGGCAAGACCAGCGTGATCAACCTGATCGCCCGCTTCTACGACGTGCAGCGGGGGGCGGTCAGGGTCGACGGGGTCGACGTTCGGGACTACCGCCAGCGGGACCTCCGCCGGTCGGTGGGGATCGTGATGCAGGAGCCCTTCCTCTTCTCCGGGACGATCCTCGAGAACCTCCGGCTCGGCGACCCCTCGATCCCCCTGGAGCGGGTGCGGGAGGTGGCCCGGATGGTGGGGCTGGAGGAGGCGATCCTTCGCCGCCCCGAGGGCTACCGGACCCGGCTCGGCGAACGGGGGGCGGGGCTCTCCACCGGCGAGCGGCAGTTGCTCGCCCTGGCCCGGGCGCTCCTGATGAACCCCGACATCCTGCTGATCCTCGACGAGGCCACCGCCAGCGTCGACAGCGAGACCGAGCGGAAAATGCAGGCGGCCCTGGCCCGGGCCAGCCAGGGGCGGACCACCCTGATCATCGCCCACCGGCTCTCCACCATCCAGGACGCCGACCGCATCCTGGTCTTCCGCCGGGGGGAGCTGGTCGAGGAGGGCCGCCACCCCGAGCTGCTCGCCCGGGGCGGCTACTACGCCCGGCTCTACGCCCTCTCGGCCTCGAGGCCGGCCTAGGCTACTCCGCGATCGCCCGGGCCAGCAGCCGGCCCTTGGCGTCGAGGAAGCGCACCTCGCTCGGCGCCCGCCCGAGCTCCACCAGCACGAAGGGGCTGGTCAGGGCCTGGGTGACGATGGCGCCGGCGGCGGGCCGGCCGAGCCGGAGCCGGAGGTAGAAGACCCGGCCCTCGGGGTAGCCGGAGAGGACCTCGACGCGGTAGCCCCCGCTCGGCTTAAGCCCCCAGAAGAAGCCGGCCAGGCAATGCCCGGGGGCCAGGGCCGGGGGCGGCGGCGGGGGCACCTGGGCCCCGTAGGCCAGCTGCCAGAGCCGGGCCACGCCCTTTGGCGAGCAGGCCAGGTAGGCCAACGGGCTGCGGCCCCGGTAGGCGGCGTAGCCGCCGCGTTTCAGGACCCGCCAGGAGGGGGTTTCGGGGGCCATTTCGACCGGAACCTCCGTCTGAATCCTAAGCGAGGTGCGGCGGTAGACCCAGGGGGCGGGGACGAAGCGGTAGCCGGGGTAGACCGGAAGCAGCCGCTCGAAGACCGCCATCCGCCGGCCCCGGGCGCGGGCCTCGAGTTCGGCCACCACCACCCGGTTCTCGGCCGGGGTCAGGCGGCCGAAGACGGGGGGCGCGGGCCTCGGGGTGTAGGTCCGGGTCTTGCCCGAGGCCAGGTACCCGCCGAGCCGGTACCAGGCGGCGCCGTCGTAGTACCAGCTGGCCGCCAGGGCGGTGCGGGCCTCGACGACCACCCGCCCGCTTTCCGGGTCGTAGCCGGCCCGGACCAGGGGGCGCACCGGGGGGAGGAGCTCCCGCCAGAGCGGCATGCCGTTGACCCAGAGCGCCCCGGAAACGGCCCAGGGCGAGCCCCCCGAGCCCGGTTCCAGGGTCAGGGTCTGGCCCTCCAGGTTCACCGTCATGGGGTCGCCGTAGAAGTAGACCCAGCGCTCGCTGGCGGTGGGGGTCAGCAGCTCGACCTCGTGGGCGTTGTAGTAGGGGTGTTCGGGGAGCACCACCCGGCAGCCGGCGAGCGGCACCAGGGCGAGGAGCCAGAGCAACCATTTGGCCTTCATCCCCCCATTCTACCCGGGAGCCGGGTCAGCTCCGGGCCGCCCTGGGGTCGAGGGCGTCGCGGAGGCCGTCGCCGAGCAGGTTGAAGCCGAGCACCGCCAGCATGATGGCCAGCCCGGGGAAGAGGCTGATCCAGGGGGCGGTGCTGAAGTACTGGAAGCCGCGGGCGATCATCACCCCCCACTCGGGGGCCGGTGGCTGGGCCCCCAGGCCCAGAAAGCCCAGCCCGGCGGCGTCGAGGATGGCGGTGGCGATCGAAAGGGTGGCCTGCACGATCAGGGGGGAGAGGCCGTTGGGGAGCACGTGGCGGAGCAGGATGCGGGGGTTCGAGGCCCCCAGCGCCCGGGCCGCCGCCACGAACTCCTGCTCCTTCAGGGAGAGCACCATGCTGCGGGCGAGCCGGGCGAAGACCGGCACCTGCACCGCCCCCACCGCCAGCATCGCGTTCCCGATTCCGGGGCCGATCACCGCCACGATCGCGATCGCCAGCAGGATCGAGGGGAAGGCCAGCATGATGTCGATCAGCCAGGAGATCAGGGTATCGACCCAGCCCCCGAAGAAGCCGGCGACCAGGCCCAGCAGGGTGCCCGCCGCCAGCGCCAGGCTCACCGCCACCACCCCCACCCGGAGGCTGATCCGGGCCCCGTGCCAGACCCGGATGAGGATGTCGCGGCCGAGCTCGTCGGTGCCCATCGGGTGTTCGACGGTGGGGGGCTTGAGCCGGGCCCGCAGGTCGCGGTCCTTGGCCGGGTTGTAGGGGGCGAGGAGGGGCGCGAGCAGGGCCAGGAGGACGAAGAGCCCCACGATAACGAGCCCGGCCCGGCCCGAGCTGGAGCGGAGAAAGCGCCTCAGGGCCTGCTGGGTGGGGGTTTGGGCAGCCTTGACCATGGGCCTCCTATCGGTATTGGATCCGGGGGTCCAAGAGCCCGTACGAGAGGTCGACCAGGGCGTTCACCACCACGTAGATCCCGGCGATGAACAGGGTGCCGCCCTGGACGATCGGGTAGTCGCGGGACTGGATCGCCTCGTAGAGCCACTTGCCGATCCCCGGCCAGTTGAAGATCGTCTCGGTGAGGATCGCCCCGGTGAGCAGGGTTCCGAACCAGAGCCCGACGATGGTGATCACCGGGAGCATGGCGTTTTTGAGGGCGTGCTTCCAGATCACCACCCGCTCGGGCAGCCCCTTGGCCCGGGCGGTGCGCACGTAGTCCTGGGAGAGGACCTCGAGCATCGCGCTCCGCATCATCCGGGCGATCACCGCCGCCGGAATCGAGCCGAGCGCCAGCGAGGGGAGCACCAGGTGCCGGAGGGCGTCGGCCAGGACGTCGAAGCGGCGTTCGAGGAGGCTGTCGAGCACCACCAGCCCGGTGATCGGGTGGAAGCTCACCCCCACCCCCAGCCGCCCCGAGGGGGGCAGCCAGTGGAGGTTCACCGCGAAGATGTAGATCAGGAGCAGGCCCAGCCAGAAGATTGGCATCGAGACCCCGACCAGGGCCCCGGTCATCACCAGCAGGTCGAAGAGCGAGTTCTTGCGAATCGCCGCCAGGATCCCCGCCGGGATCCCCACCAAAAGGGCTACGATCATCGCCCCCACGGTGAGCTCGAAGGTGGCCGGGAAGCGGGCCCGGAGCTCCTCGGCGATGCTGACCTTGGAGAAGATCGAGCGGCCCAGGTCGCCCCGGAGGATGCGGCCGAGGTAGGCGGGGTACTGGCTGTCGAAGAGCTTGGTGGGGTCGCCGGTTTGGCGGTAGGCGGCCAGGTTCAAAAACAGCGGCTTGTCGAGGTTGAGCTCCTCCCGGAGGCGCTTTAGGGCCTCGGGGGTGGCCCTTTGGCCCAGCATCACCCGGGCCGGGTCGCCGGGGATCAGGTGGACGAAGGTGAAGACCAGGAGGCTCACGCCGAAGAGCACCGGGATGAGGCCGAGGAATCGGCGGATCGCGTAGGCGGCCACGGCCAAAGTATAAGGGGGAGGGCGGACGCCCTCCCCCCGGCCGCGCCGCGGCTACTTGACCTCGACCATGTAGAGGTCCTCGGAGCCGAGCGGGCTCGGGATGTAGTTCTTCACGTTCTTGCGGGTGGCGTGGAGCGGGTTGTTGTGGGCCACCGGGATCGAGAGCACGTACCGGTGGACCAGCCGCTGGGCCTCGGCGTAGAGCTTCTTGCGCTCGGCCAGGTCGGGGCTGATCCGGGCCTTATGGATGAGCCCGGCGATCTTCTGGCAGAAGTCGGTCTCGCAGCCGAGGTTGGTCTTGATCGAGGTGGGGCCGAAGAAGGTGTAGAGGTAGTTGTCGGGGTCGGGGTAGTCGGGGCTCCAGCCCAGCATGTACATGGGGAACTTACCCTTGTCGTAGTCGGCGAGGTAGGTGCCCCAGTCCTCGGTCTTCAGCTTGGCCTTGATGCCGACGTCGGCGAGGTAGGTGGCGATGGTCTCGGCGATCGGTTGCGGGGCCGGGAAGTAGGGCCGGGAAACCGGCATGTACCAGATCTCGGTCTCGAAGCCGTTCGGGTAGCCGGCCTCGGCCAGGAGCTGCTTGGCCTTCTTGGGGTCGTAGGGGAAGGGGGGCACGTCGCCGGCGCGGCCCCACATCGCCGGCGGCACGAACTCGGTGGCCCGCTCGCCGAGGCCGCCGTAGAAGGCGTCGACGATCGCCTGCCAGTCGACCGCCAGGGCGATCGCCTGGCGCACCTTGAGGTTGTCGAGCGGCTTGTTCTTCTGGTGGAAGGCGAGGTAGCCGATGTTCAGCCCTTTTTGCACCACCGCCACCAGGTTGGGGTCGGCCTTGACCGCCTTGAGGTCCTCGGGGGAGAGGTTGTTGGCGATCTGGATCGAGCCGGCCTTGAGCTCGGCCAGGCGGCTGGTGGGCTCGGGGATGCCCCGGAAGACCAGGGTGTCGACGTGGGCCATCCGCTTTGGATCGTAGTAGTCGGGGTTCTTCTCGAGCACCACCTTGTCGCCGATGGTCCAGCTCTTAAAGACGAAGGGCCCGGTGCCCACCACCCCGACCTCGGGGGTGCCGTACTTATCGGGGTCGGCCATCACCGCCTTGGGGCTGTCGATGCCAAAGTAGCTGGCGGCGACCATCTGGGGGAAGAAGCCGACCGGGGTGGTGAGGTAGAAGCGCACCGTGTAGTCGTCGACCACCTCGACCCGGTCGATCACCGAGCCCTCCCCCTTGAAGCCGCCGAAGACCCAGGTGAAGGGGACGAACTCCTTGTTGCCGCGGTAGGGGTTGTCCTTCTCGTTCCAGCGGTCGAAGTTGAACTTCACCGCCTGGGCGTTGAAGGGGGTGCCGTCGTGGAACTTGACCCCCTTCCTGAGGTGGAAGGTCCAGACCTTGGAGTCGCTGCTCGCCTCCCAGCGGGTGGCCAGCCCGGGGATCGGGTTCACCGTCCCGGGCTCGAAGGTCACCAGGGTCTCGACCACCTGCTTGGCGACCCGGAGCGAGTTGCCGTCCTGGGCTGCCGCCGAGTCGAGGGTGACCGGCAGCTTGGACTGGCCGTAGACCAGGGTCTGGGCAAAGCCCAGACCGGCCAGGGCGAAGAGCGCGAGGATGATGCCCGAAAAACGTTTCATACCCACCTCCCAATCCTTTCCTAACGGGACCAAGTATAAGCCGCCCCCTTAAGGGGCGGCAAGGAAGGCTGGGGGACCTAGCCCCCGAGGTAAGCCTTCTTGACCTCCTCGTTTTGGGCCAGCTCCTTGGCCGGGCCGGCCAGGGTGATCTCGCCGGTTTGGAGGACGTAGCCGCGGTGGGCGACCTCCAGGGCCTTGAGGGCGTTTTGCTCCACCAACAGGATCGTCTTGCCGCGCTTGTTGAGCTCGGCGACGGTCTCGAAGATCACGTCCACCAGTACCGGCGCGAGCCCCATCGAGGGCTCGTCGAGGAGCAGGATCCGGGGGTCCTGCATCAGCGCCCGGCCGATCGCCAGCATCTGCTGCTCGCCGCCGGAGAGGGTGCCCCCGAGCTGGCGACGGCGCTCGGCCAGGCGGGGGAAGAGCTCGAAGACCTCGGCCTTGCGCCGCTCGATCTCCTGCCGGTCGTTTTGCAGGTAGGCGCCGATCTCGAGGTTTTCCTCCACCGTGAGTCGGGGGAAGATCCGCCGGCCCTCGGGGACGTGCCCCACCCCGCGCTTGACGATCTGGTGGGCGGGGAGGTGGTGGACCGCCACCCCCTCGAAGAGGACCTCGCCCTCCCGGGGGTGGATCATCCCCGAGATCGTTCGCAGGGTGGTGGTCTTGCCGGCGCCGTTGGCCCCGATCAGGGTCACGATCTCGCCCTCGCCGACCTCGAGGTCGATCCCCTTGAGGGCGTGGATGTGGCCGTAGTAGGTGTGGACGTTCTTGAGCTCGAGGACCTTCTTCATTGCACGCCCTCCGCCGCCCCCGGCCCCAGGTAGGCCTCGATCACCCGGGGGTCGTTTTGGACCTCCTCGGGGGTGCCCTCGAGGATCTTCTTGCCGTAGTCGAGCACCGCGATCCGCTCCGAGATGCTCATCACCAGCTTCATGTCGTGCTCGATCAGCACGATGGTGATCCCCAGGTCGTCGCGGATCCCCACGATCCGCCGCTGCAGGTCCTCGGTCTCCTGGGGGTTCATGCCGGCGGCGGGTTCGTCGAGCAGGAGGAGCTTGGGCTCCAGCGCCAGCGCCCGGGCGATCTCCAGCCGCCGCTGCTCGCCGTAGGGCAGGTTCTTGGCGAGCTCCTGGGCACGGTGGTCGAGCTGCATGTAGGCGAGGAGCTCCATCGCCCGATCCCGGGCCCTTTGCTCCTCGCGGTGGTAGCGGGGGGTGTGGAGCAGGGCGTCGGCGTAGCTGGTCTTGGTGTGGACGTGGCGGGCCACCATCACGTTCTCCAGGGCCGACATCGAGCCGAACAGGCGGATGTTCTGGAAGGTCCGGGCCATGCCCTTGGCGGCGATCACCGCCGGGTCGCGGCCGGTGATCGCCTCGCCGTCGAAGACGATCGAGCCGGTGTCGGGCTTGTAGATCCCGGTGACCAGGTTGAAGAAGGTGGTCTTGCCGGCGCCGTTGGGCCCGATGACCGCGAAGATCCGCCGCCGCTCGACGTGCATGGTGACCTGGTTCACCGCCACCAGGCCGCCGAAGGTCTTGGTGACCTCGTTGACCTCGAGGATCGCCTCGCTCATGCCTTCTCCTTCATCTCGGCGAGGTGCCGGCGCTCGGGGATGATCCCCTCGGGCCGGTAGATCATCATCAGGATCATGATCAGGCCGAAGACCATCCGCTCGTACTTGGCGGGCTCGAGCTGGTTGGGGAGGTTGGCGAAGTTGTACTTAAAGATCCCCAGATCGAGGACGAAGCCGGCGTTCCGGAGGTCGTTCAGGTAGTCGGAGGCGGTCTTCAGGAGGTCGACGTTCAGGATCGTCACCGTCGCCGCCCCCAGGATCGCCCCGGGGATCGAGCCCATCCCCCCCAGGATCACCATCACCAAGATCATGATCGACTGGATCAGGGTGAAGGACTCCGGGCTCACGTAGAGCTGCTTGGCGGCGAAGAGCGCCCCCATCGCCCCCGAGAAGCTGGCCCCGGTGGCGAAGGCCAGGAGCTTGGTGGGCAAAAGCGGGATCCCCATCGCCCGGGCCGCCACCTCGTCCTCGCGGATCGCGATCCAGGCCCGCCCGAACCGCGAGCGGTCGAGCCGGATGTTGACCAGGGTCACGATGCCGATGATCACCAGCACCAGGAAGTAGAAGAAGAGGGGGTAGGCCTCGGCCCGGCTCATGTGGATGCCGAACCGGTCGAAGAGGCCGATGAACCAGTCGATCGGGGGCCGCTGGATGGGGGTGATCCCCTGGGGGCCGTTGGTGAGGTTGACCGGGTGGTCCAGGTTGTTGGCCAGCACCCGGACCATCTCGCCGAGCCCCAGGGTGACGATCGCCAGGTAGTCGCCCCGGAGCCGGAGGGCCGGCGAGCCGATGACCACGCCGGTCAGCGCGGCCATCACCACCGCCACCAGCATGAAGAGGTAGAAGTAGGCCCCGGGCAGGGGGAAGATGTGCCAGGGCATGAACTGGTTGGCCTGCTTGGAGCCGAAGATCGCCCAGGTGTAGGCCCCCACCGCGAAGAAGGCGGCGTAACCGAGGTCCAAAAGGCCCGCCAGCCCCACCACCACGTTGAGCCCCAGGGCCATGGCGGCGTAGATCCCGGTCTGAACCCCGAGCTCGAAGAGGAAGGAGTTCTTAAAGCCCGCCATGGGGACGACCAGGAGCAGGATCGCCCCGCCCACCAGCACCTTGAGCCAGCGGGGGATGTCGAGCATGAAGGCGGCCAGCAGCGCCCCCAGGGTGAGCAGGAAGGCCAGCGTGCTGCGGGGGTTTTGAAGCAGCCAGTAGCCGAAGATGATCGCGCTTAACGCGATGAGGAGGCTCAGGAAGGCGGAGTTTTGTAGGAGCTTCTTCATACCTTCTCACCCACCTGTTCGCCCATGATCCCCTGGGGCCGGAAGAGCAGGATAAAGATCAGGATCGCGAAGGCCAGGATGTCCTTGTACTCGGTCCCCATGGCGCCGTTGGTGAGGAAGGTCAGGTAGGTGCCGCCGAGCATCTCCAGCATTCCCAGCACCAGCCCGCCCAGGGCGGCGCCGGTGATGTTGCCGATGCCCCCCAGTACGGCGGCGGTGAAGGCCTTGATCCCGGGGATGAAGCCGACGTAGGGGTGGACCAGGGTGTAGAGCAGGCCGAAGAGCACCCCCGCCACCCCGCCGAGGAAGCCCCCGATCAGGAAGGTGTAGGTGATGATCACGTCGGGGTCGATTCCCATCAGGCTGGCGGTCTGGGCGTCCTGGGCCACCGCCCGGATGGCGATCCCCAGCTTGGTCTTGTGGACCAGCCAGTTAAGGCCATAGAGCATTGCGAAGCTGATCACCACCACCAGGATCGACTTCATCTGGATGGTGAGCCCGAGGTCGCCGAACACCGTGCCGCGGTCGATCACCGCCACCAGCAAGGTGAGGACCAGGGAGGCGATCCAAAGCCCCCTCGAGGCCCTCCGGGAGACCCCCTTGGTGCCGGTGGCGGCGCGGTAGATCCAGTAGGCGAAGTAGGCCAGCACCCAAAACACGATCCAGAGGGTGAGCAGGATGATCACCGAGCCCAGCAGGTTGGGCAGGGTGTAGGTGGCCTCGAAGACCTCGAACGAGGGGTAGCGGCGGTAGAAGGCGTTGTGCCAGAGCCCCTCGATCAGGCGCACCAGGTCCTGGAGGAAGAACGAGGCGCCGATGGCGGTGATCAGGGGAACCAGCCGGTTGGTGGTGCCCCGCCGTCTGAGCGGCCGGTAGGCCAGCCGCTCGACCAGGATGGCCACGATCGCGGCCACCGCGCCGCCGATCAGGATCGCCAGGGCGAGCAGGATAAAGGGGTTGGGCACCGCCGCTTTTAATAAGATGAAGGTCTCGGCCCCGGCCACCGCCCCCGACATGAAGATCTCCGAGTGGGCAAAGTTGATGAGCTCGAGGACGCCGTAGACCATCGTGTAGCCGAGCGCGATCATGGCGTACACGAAGCCAAGGATGAGCCCCTCGAGCAGCACGCTGGGGAGCAGCTGGATCAGGACTTCGAGCAAGGCGCACCTCCGGACGACGGGTAAACGCGCATAACGATGTATAACTTAGCACACCCCGGGCGGCCGAAAGGGGAGGGGGCGCGGCCGCGCCCCCTCGAACCCTGGCCTCCCCGCTCCGACCTACTTGATGGCCTTGCAGGGCGTGGCCGGGGCGGGGAAGGAGATCACCTTCACCACCTTGCCGGGGTACTTGGCCTCCTCGAGGTGCACCACGAAGTAGTCGGCCTCCTTGCGGTCGCCCTTGTAGTCGAAGGCGACGTGGCCGGTGACGCCCTCGAGGGTGGTCTGCCGGATCAGCATCGAGAGCTCGGCGCGGGTCGGGGCCCGGTGGGCGTAGCTCACGAAGTTCTTGAGGGCCTTGATGATCACGTTGGCGGAGTCGTAGCCGTAGATCGCGAAGGACTCCGGCGCCTTGCCGAACTTCTTCTCGAACTTCTCGGCCATCGCCTTGGCCTTGGGGTACTGGTCGATGGGACCGGCGACGGTGGTGTAGTAGGCGCCCTTGGCCGCCTGGCCGGCGATCTCCACGAACTTCGAGGAGTCGAGGCCGTCGGGGCCCATGAAGGTGGCCTTGATGCCCCGCTCGCGCATCTGCTTGAGGAGCACCGCGCCCTGGTTGTAGATGCCGCCGAAGTAGACGAAGTCGGGCCGCTTGGCCTTCATCTGGAGGATGAGGGCCTGGAAGTTCGACTTCTCCTCGGTGCCGGTGAAGCCCACCACCTGGGCCCCGAGCTCCAGCGCCCGCTTCCGGAACTGCTCGGCGATGCCCTGACCGTAGGTGGTCTTGTCGTGGACGATGAAGATCCGCTTGGCGCCCAGGGTCTTCACCGCGAAGGTGGCGCCGGCCGGGCCCTGCACGTCGTCACGGCCCACCAGGCGGTCGATGTCGAGGTAGCAGCGGTCGGTCACCGCCGGGCCGGTGTTGGCCGGGGAGACCATGGGGAGCTGGTAGTCCTTGTAGACCTCCGACGAGGGGATCGCCACGCCGGTGTTCAGGTGGCCGACGATCGCCACGATCTCGGGGTCGGTGACCAGCCGGCGGGCCACCGCCACCCCGACGTCGGGGTTGGCCTGGTCGTCCTGGGGCGCCAGCTCCAGCTTGAAGCCCATCTTCTCGAAGTCGGCCTGGGCCTCCTCGATCGCCAGCTGGGCGCCCAGCTTGATCATCTCGCCGAGGGCCGCCTGCTCGCCGGAGAGCGGCGAGACGGTGGCGATCTTGATCACCTTGCCCTGGGCGAAGGCCAGGGCACCCAAAGCCAGAACCGCTAGCCACAACGCTTTCTTCATATCCCCCTCCATCTCTGCGAGTTCTTCATTTCTCGCAGGGGCATTTTACAAGAAAATGCAGGCAGGGTGTCAATATTTGATCAGGTAGCGCTCGAGCTCCCAGGGGTGCACCGCCACCCGGTAGGCCTCCCACTCCAGCCGCTTGGCCTTGAGGAAGTGGCGGTAGATCGGCTTGCCCAGCGCCTCCTGGATCACCGGATCGCGCTCCAGCGCGTCCAGCGCCTGCCGCAGGGTGCCGGGAAGGGCCTTGACCTTGTGGCGGCGGCGGTCGCGCACGCTCATCTCGGCGATGTCCCGTTGGATCGGCGGCGGCGGCTCGAGCCCCCGCCGGAGCCCGTCGAGCCCGGCGGCCAGCACCGCGGCCAGGGCGAGGTAGGGGTTGGCGCTGGGGTCGGGGGTGCGGAGCTCGGCCCGGGTGCCCACCCCCCGCCGGGCCGGCACCCGGACCATCGCGGTGCGGGTGGAGACCGACCAGGCCACGTTGGTGGGGGCCTCGAACCCCGGGGTGAGCCGTTTGTAGGAGTTGACCAGCGGGTTGGTGATCGCCAGCAGGGCGGGGGCGTGCTCGAGGAGCCCGGCGATGAAGTGGCGGGCGACCGCCGAGAGCTGGTAGGCGCCCTTGGGGTCGAAGAAGGCGTTGGCGCCTCCCTGGAAGATCGAGAGGTGGGTGTGCATCCCCGAGCCGTGGCGCCCGGCGATCGGCTTGGGCATGAAGGTGGCGTGGAGGTTGTGGAGGAGGGCGACCCGCTTGACCACGAACTTGAAGGTGGCGATGCGGTCGGCGGTGGTCAGGGCGTCGGCGTAGCGGAAGTCGATCTCGTGCTGGCCGGGGGCCACCTCGTGGTGGGCCCCCTCGATCTCGAACCCCATGGCGGTGAGGACGTTGACCATGTCCCGCCGGGCCTCCTCGCCCTTGTCGAGGGGGGCCAGGTCGAAGTAGCCGGCGTCGTCGTGGGTGGCGGTGGTGGGGAGGCCCTCGCGGTCCCGCAGGAAGAGGAAGAACTCGGGCTCGGGGCCGGCGTAGAGGTCGTCGTAGCCGAGCGACCGGAGGGCGGCGATCTGGCGCCTCAGGGCCTGGCGGGGGTCGCCCTCGAAGGGGGTGCCGTCGGGGTAGGCGACGTCGCAGATCAGGCGGGCCACCCGGCCCCGGGCGGGGTCCTCGAGGCTATCGGGGAAGACCGCGAAGGTCGCGTAGTCCGGCCTCAGGAGCATGTCCGACTCGTCGACCCGGGCGAACCCCTCGATCGAGGTGCCGTCGAAGAGGATCTCCCCGTCGAGGGCCTTTTCGAACTGGCTGGCGGGGACCTCGACGTTCTTGTTGAGGCCCAGGATGTCGGTGAACTGGAGCCTTAAAAAGCGGACCTTGGCCGAACGCAGCTCCTTTAGGATCTCGGCCTGGGAGAGCGCCATGGCCCCAGGGTAGCACAGGGCGAATATTCATTCGTAAGGAAACTTCATGCGACCGTGCCCCGTGTTCCTCCAATTTTCACCAAAATCCCCAGGAATCACGACGATTGTTCCGGCTACTCTGGCCGTTTGAACCGGATAGCGCGAACGTATGACGCGCCCCGGGTTGACACCCCGCACCGCCCCGCGCTAGGCTTTGGCTGTAATATTTTGCGCGGAGGTGCGAACGTGTTCAAGGATGCCAAAGAAGCGGTGAAGTTCATCAAGGAGCAGGGGATCGCCTTCGTCGACCTGCGCTTTTCCGACCTGCCCGGGCGCTGGCAGCACTTCAGCGTGCCGGCCCACGAGGCCGACGAGGCCTTCTTCACCCAGGGGGCGGGCTTCGACGGCTCCTCGATCACCGGGTTCCAGGCGATCAACGAGTCCGACATGCTGCTGCTCCCCGACCTGGCCACCGCTTTCGTCGACCCCTTCGCCGAGCACCCCACCCTGGTGGTGATCGCCGACGTGTTCGACCCGGTGGAGCGGAAGTTCTACGACAAGGACCCCCGGGGGGTGGCCAAGCGGGCCGAGGCCTACCTCAAGGAGAGCGGCATCGCCGACACCAGCTACTGGGGGCCCGAGATCGAGTTCTTCATCTTCGACGAGGTGGGCTTTTCGATCGAACCCCACAACTCGGGGTTCTGGATCGACTCGATCGAGGGGCACTGGCACAGCTACGAGGGCGGCGACGGCCTCTGGATCCGGCCCAAGGAGGGCTACTTCCCGGCCCCCCCGGTCGATAAGTTCCAGGACCTGCGCAGCGCGATGGTGAAGAACCTCGAGGCCACCGGGGTGCGGGTCGAGCTCCACCACCACGAGGTGGCCACCGCCGGCCAGGCCGAGATCGACATCCGCTTCGACACCCTGACCACCACCGGCGACCACGTGTTCAAGTACAAGTACGCCGTTCGCCAGACCGCGGCCAAGGCCGGCAAGACGGTGACCTTCATGCCCAAGCCCCTCTTCGGCGACAACGGCTCGGGGATGCACACCCACCAGTCGCTTTGGAAGAAGGGCGAGCCCCTGTTCTACGACGAGAAGGGTTACGCCGAGCTCTCCCAGCTGGCGATGCACTACGCCGCCGGCCTGCTGGCCCACGGCCCGGCGCTGGCGGCGATCACCAACCCCACCGTCAACTCCTACCGCCGGCTGGTGCCCGGCTACGAGGCCCCGGTCAACCTGATCATCTCGCGGCGGAACCGCTCGGCGATCATCCGCATCCCCATGTACTTCTCGGGCCCCGCCCACCGCAAGTCCAAGCGGATCGAGTACCGGGCCCCCGACCCCTCGGGCAACCCCTACCTCACCTTCGCGGCGATGCTGATGGCCGGCCTGGACGGCATCCGCCGGGAGCTCGAGCCCCCCAAGCCGGTGGACAAGAACCTCTACGACCTCTCGCCCCGGGAGGCCCGCCGGATCAAGACCCTGCCCAAGAGCCTCGACGAGGCCCTGGTGGCGCTGGAGAAGGACCACGACTTCCTGCTCGCCGGCGGGGTCTTCACCGAGGCGATCCTCGAGGAGTGGATCGAGCTCAAGCGGGCCGAGATCGACCAGGTCCGGCTCCGCACCACCCCGGTCGAGTACCACCTGTACTACGACCTCTAGCCCCAAAAGAAGAACCGGGTCCCGGGGCACGCCCCGGGACCCGGCCTTCGGGCCGGCTACTTCCGGATCCTGATCCGCCCCTCGACCTTGGGGGCCACCGGCGAGTGGGCCTGGATGTAGTCGATCACCACCTGGGCGAGCAGCTTGCCGTTCCGCTCGTCGATCACCCGGGGGGCGTTCTTGAACATGGTGTAGCCGTCGCCGCCCCGGCCCATGTAGTCGTTGATGGCGCAGACGTAGGTCTTGTTGGGGTCAAGGGGCTTTCCGTTCACGGAGACCTCGAGGATCCGCTCGCCCGCCGGGCGGTTGGGGTCAAAGACGTATTGGATGCCCGAGACCTGGGGGAAACGGCCCTTGGTCCGCTCCCACTGGGAGACGCCGTTTTCCAGCGCGGCCCGCAGGGTCTTGCCGCTCACCTTGACGCTGATCACCACGTTGCCGAAGGGGAGGATCGAGAGGATGTCCCGCTTGGTG